>Ga0207714_1000795_pt1 | contig 21388 bp, 13 predicted proteins | sample PonA232FremontCA_2_FD_187270 | JGI IMG/M metagenome (GOLD analysis project Ga0207714, IMG submission 187270) | Marine sediment microbial community from Fremont, CA, USA - Pond A23 Sediment 2 (SPAdes) | ecosystem: Environmental > Aquatic > Marine > Unclassified | place: USA: Fremont, California...
CCGGTTTCACCGGTTTCGGTTGATTTAGCTGATTCGCCGGATTCAGCTAATTTGCCCGCCTCAGCGGATCCATCTGATTCAGCTGATCCGCCAGATTCATAGGATTCAGTTGATTGGTCGGATTCACCGGATTCAGCCAATCCATCGGCCTCCGCCTGAAGCATCGACCTGGATCCCCAGGTATACGAACCAGAGGCACCTGGAGTATCTCCCGGCCGGCCATTTTTCGCCGCCCGGGAAGTGGATCCGCCCGGTTGTGAAAGTTTGTTGTTTAACTGTTTCTGAAGGGCATCGGAAAGGGAATAGATGGGTGAAATGGAATTGTTGATTTCATGGGTTAAAACACGGATCAACTGCTGCCAGGTCTTCATTTCCGCTTCACTTACCTCCCGGCCTACATCCTGGATGGAATAGATCCGCACCTGCTTTTCGGGTGAGGCAAAAAAACCGGCCTCCAGGCTCAAATGTTTCAACTGCTGATCCACTGTCAGTTTGATCATCCGGCGATCACCAGGCTTCAACCGGTTGGATAACCCATGGAGGGCAGGATATTTTTCCCTAAGTGCGTCCCAATGGGCAATGCGGTGGATATGGAGCAACTTCTGGGCTGGCCGGTTAAAAACCAGAACCTTCCCGTTTTTTTCCACCGCCACCACACCGACCGGAACATGCTCAAGGAGGCTGTTCATAAACTGAACCTGAATCTGGTTGGTGGCATGGAGCTCAGAAAATTGCCGGCTCAATTCATTCATATAACCCGAGAGCACCGGATAACCCGGCACACTGAAGGCTTTGCTGACACCAAAGCCATGATCCTCATGCTTGAGGGCCTCGAAAAAGGAGGCCATATTGCGATTGAACCGGTTGGTGATGCGCACCAGGTCATAGCCGGTACCGGCCATAACCAAAGCGGCTCCCAGGGTGGTAAAGGCCCGCTCATACTGATGAATGCTGAAGGCAAAGGCAAGGGAGGCTGCCACCATGATGAGGATGCGCACCACAACGGCCAAATAAAATTTTCGTCGGATCATCGGCTCTGTATTTATCAGTTTGTGCTCATGGAAAATAGGAACGTTGGGCTCTTATAAAAACGATTGACGCGTTTCCTGCTTAAGCGGGATTGCGGGGTCAGTTCAAATTTTAAAGGGCAGCTGTATCATCTGTTTAACAGGGAATTTTAGGAAGCATTGATCCCACCCGATTTTGGGTCCAATTTCAATGGACACCCGGATCATGGGTTTTATCCGAAGGCTTCAGGTTATAGCGTTTGATTTTGTTGTGCAGGGTTTGGCGGGTAATACCCAGTTCCCGGGCCGCATCGGTCATCTTGCCCCCATTGTTATCGAGGGCGCGCAGGATGGCTTTTTTTTCAATATCTTCAAATTTCAGGGGCCATTCATCCGCACCTTCCTCATGGTGGGTGTTTTGATGGAAAAAGAAATCGCCGGCCCCAATTTGCTGATTTTCGGTGAGAATGACGGCTTTTTCCACTGCATGGCGTAATTCACGGACATTGCCCGGCCAGTGATACTGCCGGAGCTTCTCCAGCGCCCGCGCATCAATGCGCAGGCCGGGCTTATTGTATTTATGCCGGTACTGCCGGAGGTAATAATCAGCCAACAGCTCGATATCTCCACGGCGCTCGCGCAGCGGCGGCAGGGATATCTGAATGGTATTGATGCGATAGAACAGATCATCGCGGAAGTTACCGGACTCAATCATCCGGGAAATGTCCTTGTTGGTGGCACAAATCAGCCGCACATCAATAGGTTTGGACTGACTGGAGCCGACCGGTGTGATCTGACGGTTCTGCAAAACAGTCAGCATCTTGGCCTGCAAATGCCGCGGCAGATTGGCGATCTCATCCAAAAAAAGGGTGCCGCCTGAGGCAGTCTCCAGACGCCCTGTGCGATCGGTTTTGGCATCGGTGAAAGCCCCCTTTACATGACCAAACAACTCGCTTTCGAAAAGGGATTCATTCACCGAGGTCAAATCAACCGTGATCAAAGGCTCATCCTTGCGGGCGGAGCGACGATGCAATTCCCTGGCAACAAGCTCTTTCCCCGTACCATTCTCGCCGGTGATCAAAACATTGGCCTCGGTGGCCGCCACTTTCTCAACCATCCGCATCACCTGCTTCATACCCGGCGATCGACCAATAATCTCAGAACCCTTCCGGTTCAACTCCTGACTCAACGATGCCTTCCGGCGGTTCAAATCTTTTACCTCATGCTGGCTTTGTTTTAACTTTAGCGCGGTTTGAAGGGTGGTGATCAATCGCTCGTTGTTCCAGGGCTTGACCACAAAATCCATGGCCCCTTCTTTCATGGCTTTTACCGCCAGTTCTACATCCCCGTATGCGGTGAAAAGTACTACCACCGCCTCCTCATCCCGACTGCGTATCTCACGCAGCCAATAGATCCCTTCATTGCCGCTGTGACGGCCCGCTGAAAAATTCATATCCAGCAAAACCACATCCGGTGCATAATCAGAAATGTAACCAGGTATCAGATTCGGATTGGAAAGGGTGCTCACCCGTTTGAACTCTTCTCCAAGCAGTATCTCCAGGGATCTTAAAACACCACGATCGTCATCCACGATCAGTATATGGCCATGGGATTCCATAAGGCAAGGGTCAAAAATTTTTACCTAAAAGTAAAAAAAATTTACACACCAGTGTAAATGATCCCAAATAAATTCCATAAGACACATGAATTCAGAAAAATAAATAAAATGGCATATTAATTGATTTCAGGACATAGGGAGCCCCTTGCACCCAATGGCACATCAAGAGTACCACTTATAATCGGACAGACCAGGTCTAATAATTGAGCCCCTTGCACCAAATGTCAAAATAAAAGTACCACTTATAACCGGACAGAGGACGGCCAAACAATTAGCCCCCTTATACCTGAAGGGAATCATCACGAACTGAAGCAAACACATTTTTAATTCAAAATCCCATCTCATGCTTACAAATTTCATCAAAACCACCATCCGTTACCTATTGAAAAACCGCACCTTATCAATTATCAATACGGCAGGTTTAACCATTGGGCTAACAGCAGTTATTCTCACCGGCATATATATACGCCACGAGCTAAGTTTTGACCGGTTCCATAAAAACGCCGGGCAGATCTATCGCATTGAAAGGAAAGGAATGATGGACGGGGGAGAACACAAGCTACCCCATACCAACAATTTGATTCCCGAAGTTATGGCCGGCACTTATTCGGCGATAGACGAGTTCGTAAGGATCTGGCCGGTCAGGGGCATGCTTCGGGACCACCGCCAAAAGTATCATCAACAGGAGGTCTATATGGCCGATTCATCCTTCTTCACCATGTTCAGCTTCCCGTTAGAAGAAGGCACAGCAGCAGAAGCATTACATTCACCAAATACAGTGGTTTTAACCGAGAAAGCCGCCCGTAAATATTTCGGAACCCGGCGGGTTATTGGCGAACCCCTCCAGGCCCAGTTGTTGGACAGTACCGTTACACTGACGATAACGGGAATCATGGAGCCTATCCCGGAAAGCTCCCATCTTCAGACGGACATCGTAGTCTCTTATCAAACCGCCAAAAGCATTGCCCCTGCCCGCTATCTGGATACCTGGATGGGCAACTACCTCTACTCCTATGTTAAAGTTCAGCCGGGAACCGATATCAAACAGCTCGAATCGCAATTTCCCGATTTCCTCGATAAATATATGAGTGCCGATTTGAGGCGCATTGTTGGCGAGGATGCCGACATCAATCAAGTGCTCAAACTCTACCTGCAACCCTTAACCGATATATATCTTCACCCTGACCTGAATTATTCCATTGGTCCGAGCGGTGACATCAACAAGATCTACACGGCCATGGCGATTGCCCTGATCGTCTTGATCATTGCCGGGATGAACTACATCAATCTTTCCACTGCGCGGTCGCTTTCCCGCTCCAAAGAAGTAGGCCTTAGAAAAGTTTTCGGTGCCGGGCGCAGCCGCATTATTATACAGTTCATCGCCGAATCGGTGATTCTCTCGGTTATTGCCCTTGTTCTTTCAATGATTGCGGTGGAAACAGCATTGCCGTTTTTCAATGCTTTTCTCGGTAAGGAGCTGAGCATCGGCTACCTGGCTGATCCGCAAATCCTGGTCTATCTGTTGCTTCTGGCCGGGGGGCTCGGGGGATTAGCCGGTATTTACCCCGCCCTCTACACTTCCTCCTATCCACCGGCCACATTGATGAATCAATCAGATAAGGCCTCGCAAGGAAGAGGTTCGGCGATGGTAAGGAAAACCCTTGTTATCCTTCAGTTTGCCATTACTGTAGCCCTGCTCATATCCGTGTTTACCATGAACAACCAGCTCAATTATATGATTGATAAAGATATGGGATTCAACCAACAACGGGTTATGGTGATCCAATCCAACGACCAGCAGTTCCGAAAAAATATGACGACCATCAGCCAGGAGTTGAAAAAATCGGTAGATGTATCAAATGTGGCCCTGGCCAGCTCCAACCTGGGAGAAAAAGAATACGGCGATGGGATGTTCCGGGTAAAGGGAAGGCCCGAGAAGGACAACGAAGACTTTATCATGATCGATATAGGAGCCGGCTTCATCCCTACCCTAAACATTACGATGGCTGCCGGCCGCAATTTTTCCAGGGATTACCGCGGAAATAAAGCCGGGGCATATATCATTAACGAAGCAGCCCTGAAAAAACTCGGTCTGGAAAATGCCCGCAAAGCCATCGGCACACCCCTGATCCAAACCCTGCTGAAAGGCAAACAAGAAGGCATCATCGTAGGGGTGGTCAAAAATTTTCACTATCAACCCCTTCAAACTCCTATCAGACCATTGATCCTCACCCATCAGCAAAATCATCTGAACCACTTATTTGTGCGCCTTTCCCCCGGGCAAACCAGCCGGAAAATTTCCTCGGTGCAGTCAAAATTCGCCCGAATGCTCCCTGATTTCCCTTTTCGCTACCGTTTTGTTGATCAGCTTTACCAACAAGGATACCGCAAAGAACTGCGGATGAAAAAACTGTTCACTGTTTTTTCTATACTGGCTGTAGTGATTGCATCAATGGGACTTTTTGCTCTCGCCGCTTTTATGACCGAACGAAAAACCAAAGAAATAGGCATAAGAAAGGCTGTCGGGGCCTCCTCTTCGCGCATCATCCTGATGTTGTCGGGCCAGTTCCTTAAATGGGTGCTCATTTCAAACCTCATGGCCTGGCCCCTGACCTACCTGCTCTTGAAGCGGTGGCTGCAAAATTTTGCTTACCATGTTGACTTACAGCCCGGTTATTTTGTACTGGCCTCCCTCCTGGCCCTTTTTATCGCGCAATGGACCGTATTTCAACAAGCTTATAAGGCCGCCCAAACCAACCCGGTCCAAAGCCTGCGCTATGAGTAAAATTCTCCGGAATATTGATGCCGGGGTGTCCGGTTTGAGAGGCGGTCGTAAAATTTTTTGACGGTTATTCAGGGCCTATAAATACAATGCGCTGATTATCAATATAGTTATTCAATTGGCACACGAATTGATAGGTCTTTTGCCAAAATTCCAATGCTTCATCCAAATCATCAACCTGGGAAAGATAATCCGCCATGGAACCAAAATGAAACATCTCATAAGCCAGCGGATCCAACAGAGTGTGGATTTCAAATCAAACACCAATCATTGGACGAAAATTGAGCAATGATCAAGACCGGATACATAAACCAAAAATCTGTTTTAACCCAAAAACCACCTTATGTTCTATAATTTTCTAAAAGTTGCCCTGCGCAACATCAAGCGGCACAAAGTATTTTCAGCGATCAATCTGTTGGGCCTGGCCATTGGTTTGGCCTGCAGCATACTGATCGCCCTGTTTGTGATGGATGAATTGAGTTATGATCGTTTTCATGAACATTCCGACGAGATCTACCGGATTGCCATGAAGGGGGAGATACAGGGGAAGGACCTGGAGGGGGTAACCACGGGGTCTTCCGTTGGGCAGACCATGGTCAGTGAGATCCCGCAGGTGACCAAGAGCCTGCGGTTGTTCAACTTTTTTGGCGATGGCACCTCGGTCAAATGCGGAAACCGCAAATTCCTGGAAAAAGACTTGATCTTTACCGACTCCACCTTCTTTGATATTTTCTCTTTCCAGCTCAAAGAGGGCGATCCGGAGCACGTATTAAACCGGCCCAATACGGTGATATTAACCGAATCCACCGCCCGGCGGTATTTTGGTTCCACCCAGGTGATGGGCAAGAGCATTGAAATAGAAGGGGAAGAGTTTTTGATCACCGGCATTGCAGAAGATTGCCCACAAAACTCCCATTTTCACTTTGACCTGCTGGCCTCGATGGTTTCGCTCGATGTATCTCAGAGCACCAGCTGGCTGAGCAACGATATGTCTTACACCTATGTGCAGTTGAAAGAAGGGGCGAATCCGACCCGGGTGGAAAAACAATTCAAACCCATTGTGCATCGCCATGTGAATCCTGAGCTGAAAGAGATGATGGGGGTTTCGGTGGAAGAATTCATGGCCCGGGGCAACACCTATGCTTACTATTTGCAGCCTTTGACCGACATCCACCTCAAATCGCACACCGATTTTGAACTGGAAGCCAACTCGAGCATGAAATATGTCTACATTTTCGGGGTCATTGCCGTATTCATTTTGCTGATCGCCTCGATCAACTTCATGAATCTCTCTACCGCGCGTGCGGCGAAAAGAGCCCGGGAAGTTGGCATGCGGAAGGTTACCGGTGCCACGCGCCGGAAGCTTTTCCGTCAATTCTTAATGGAGGCCATTTTCATGAGTCTGATCGCCCTTTTCATCAGCATGATCGTCATTGAATCGGTACTGCCGTTGTTCAACAACCTGGCCGGCAAAAGCCTGAGCCTGGGCTACACCGATCACTGGTATGTCATCCCGGGGCTGCTTCTGTTGGGGATACTGGTGGGGCTGATATCGGGAAGCTATTCAGCGGCTTACCTCTCGCGCATCACCATCAACCAGGGGCTCTCCTCCGGGCTACTCACAGGCAGGACAAAATCCGGCTTCCGCAATGGCCTGGTGGTTTTTCAGTTTGCCATATCCATCATTCTTTTCATCTCCACCCTGCTGATTGATCAGCAGTTGAATTACATTGTGAACAAAGACCTGGGCTACCAGAGTGAACAGGTGGTGGTGGTTGAGCAGGCCAACAAACTGGGCAGCTCCTATGAAGCCTTCAAACAGGATCTGAAAAAGCATCCCGATGTCATCCAGGTTTCCCGGGCCGGTACGATGCCGGGGATGACGTTCAATGGCTTCCCCACCCGGACCGTGGGCCAGGACAACAATAAATCGCACGCTTTCCGCTCGGTTGCTGTAGGCAACGATCTGAAAGATGTGCTTGATTTGGAGATGAAAGACGGCCGCTTTTTCAGCGATGATTACAACGATACCACCTCCCTGGTGATCAATGAAGCTGCGGCCAAAGCCCTGGGCTATGAACCACCCCTGGTGGGCAAACGTGTTCTGACCAGCTATGGCGGCCATAAAACCTTCTGGGAAATCATCGGGGTGGTCAAAAATTTCCATTTCCGCTCCTTCCACCAGGAAATAAGGCCGCTGGTGCTGCTTCACCAGTCGCAGCGCCCCAAAGAATATATGACCGTGCGCTACGACCATTCCAATCCCCGGGCCATGCTCTCCAGCATTGAAGGAACGTGGAAAGAATTCATGGGTGGCGAGCCCTTCCGCTATTTCTTCCTCGATAACAACCATCACTCCATGCACAAGGAAGTGTTCCGGACCGGAAAGGTGTTCAACCTGTTTTCTGTGCTGGCCATTGTCATCGCCTGTTTGGGGCTTTTCGGACTGGCCTCGTTTATGGCTGAACAAAAAACCAAGGAAATAGGGATTCGTAAAGCCATGGGGGCCCAGGTCAGAAGCATCGTCGGGCTGTTGCTCAAACAATTCACCTTTTGGGTGCTGGTGGCCAACCTCGTGGCCTGGCCCCTGGCCTACTTCTTTTTGAAAAACTGGCTGCAAAATTTTGCCTATCATATCGACCTTCAACTGGTCTATTTTGTGGCCGGATCGTTGTTGGCCCTGCTGATTGCTGTGATTACCGTAAGCTACCAGTCTGTCTCAGCCGCCCGCAAAAACCCGGTGGATTCCCTGCGCTACGAATAAGCACAACTGAGCAAGGATGCACCCTGGATTTATGACTGCCCTGCTGGTCAAACAGCAGGGCTTCCTTCTGCTTGTTTTACGATTGGTTGAACAGGGGGTTGATGCAAATTTATTGCGGATAAGCCTGTATGGGGCCACCCATTCCAAATTGGATATCTGTTTGGACAGGAAGATGATTTCAACCGGAATCATTGCGATGGCCTGATATTAAAGATTGGGGAGCAAACAGCGATAGGTCCAGATGTTAAAAGACCTTAAAAATTAAGCCTCATTTATAGCAATTGTTATATATTCGCCCAACCGGAAAAAAATAAGGTTATGAAGATAAGCATCATCATACCAACATACAATGAATCGGAGAATATAGGTCATGTTCTGGACCATCTGCAAGCGAACAGCAACCCGGATAACATTGAGGAGGTAATTGTTTCAGATGGCATTAGTGATGATGAGACCCTTGAGATTGCTCGGGAGAAAGGAGCACGCATTGCTGACCACAAGCATACCGGACGGGCCAGGCAAATGAATGCCGGGGCCCGCATTGCCAGGGGCGATCTGTTTTATTTTCTTCATGCCGACACTTACCCACCGGAAGGTTTTGACCGGGATATTCTGGAATCGGTGGAAAAGGGCTATGGAGCGGGTTCATTCAGGATGAAATGGGACATGGATCATCCGGTGCTGAATTTTTTTGCCTTTTTCACCCGCTTCAACTGCCAGTGGTGTCGCGGGGGCGATCAATCGATGTTCATTACCCGGGCTTTGTTTGAAAAGCTGGGGGGCTTCAATGAGCAATACCGTTTTCTGGAGGATTACGAGATTGTCCCGCGCATCAAAAAGGAGGCCAAATTCCGGGTTATCCAGCGAGACATCATCACCTCGGCACGCAAATACCGCCAAATCGGGGTAATGCGGCTTCAGCTTCATGTGGCCAAGACCTATATCATGCGGGCGATGGGGGCTGATGTGGAAAAAGTGGCCCAAACCTACTACAAAGGCATCCACGAGAAATACAACTGATCCGAAGGGCATTGTAAAGGATTGCAATGGATGGCAGATCACTTTAGCCGGGAATGGTAAAAACACTTTTAATCAAGCTTCCGCATTGCATAGGATATTGCTATAAAGCCAATGGCAGGCATTTTCATCACTAACCCGCCATATCATGGAATTAAAAGTTGCATGGGTGTGGGGTGTGGTGTGCAGCGGGCGCAAGGGCATCAAAGCCGCCTTGGTGAAGCGTTTCCCGGATGAGTTTGACCGTGGGATGCGGGCCATGAAAAGGCATCGAGCGGAAGGGTAGCCTTTTCATGCCACCATCAGGTAGTGGAGGCCTTCAATGTAGCGGCGGGATTCAAGGAATTGTCGTATGCGGGCTTTGGCCTGCCACTGGCGCACATAGACCAGCACAAAAAGCTGGCCGGGCCGGGGCAGGTCCCGATAAAAAACCAGGGGTTTATCCAGCCTTCTTCTGCGGTGGATGTCGATATAGTGGGTAATGTTGATGCCATAATCTTCCAGCAGGCGGGCCCTGTTGCGGTAGATGCGGCTGGCCCCCCAAACGGCCACTCCGGGATGATGGGGGTTGTTATCGGCAAGCCAGCGTGCCAGATAGCGGGTTTTTACCCGGTAAAAGGCTTCATCGCTGTAAGCCGGATGCGTCCGGGTGAGCCTCCTGCCCGAATCATGCCAGTCCAGCACAACCTCGGGGATTTTCGATATCCGCACCCCGTGATGAAGCCATCTGAGCCACATCTCGTAATCCTCAGGAAAATCACCCGCCAGGTAATGGCCCAGCCCCGCTCCCACTTCCCTACGCCACATCGCTGAAGGATTGACAATGGGGGCATCCACAAAGCGCTGCAGCAAAATCTTTGGGTAGGTATCCACCCCGTTGTTCCACTCAATATACTGCTTCAGACCGGTATTTTTGCGGTAATACCCCCCATACCGCACCTTTCCGGCCACTGCCCCGTAATCAGAATAATTCTCCAGAAAAGCCTGCTGAAACTCCAACCGGCGGGGATGCATCACATCATCACTATCCATGCGGGCTATCATTGATCCACATGAATGTTCAAAACCCGCGGCAAAAGCATGGGCAACACCCCGCTGTGACTCGGAAACCAAAACAAAACGAGCATCCCTTGCTGCCTTACCCCTGGCTATACCCACGCTCCCCTCACCCGCACAGTTGTCAACCATGATACACTCAAAATGACGGTGGGTTTGCCTTTCAATGCTCCTGAGGGCCCGCTCCAATGTATGCTCCGCATCGGAAAATGGAAGAATCACCGATATTTGAGGCTTCCCTACTGCCATGGACCCCCCCCTGAAGACTGTATAGCTGAAAATTCCGGATTCATGAAAATTTAGATTTGCTGTAATTCCAACTTCCTGAAATGCCCAGAGACCTGCTCCCCTGCTGAAAATTCAGGGAATCTGAAAATAACGGTTTGCTGGAATTGCCGGCTTGCTAAAATGGTTTAATCTCTTTGGCGCGCGCCCCCTATACCTATTAAAAGGAATTCAAGCCCATACTGTTTTGCAGGCCTTGATAAAGCTTCCCCGGAAAAAATTACCCTTTATTGGCCCCGCTTAATCCATCTGGCTCACAAAACTAATAAATATCATAAAATATGCCCTTCCCTGATAAACGCTTCATATAAGGATCAACTTCTATGGAGCATTGTGCCATTAGCAATCAGACATCAAATTTTTTTAGTATTTTAATACTTTATTACAAAATTTTTGGCTCAAGTTGCTTTCGGCTTAAATATCAGTAACTTTACAATTATAAAATTGACATGAAATAATAAGATGTCTTTTACAACCTATAAGCATCTAAAAACGTTTTACCTGATAGAATACTTTCAGCCTGAACCATTAATAGAGGGAAGGACTGGGTTTATAGTGAACCGAATAAAATCTTAACCTGACCGGATTCTGCTGCAAAATATGCACTGGAAAAATTATTTCAACAGGGCTTCGCTAAAAATCACGCTCATATACTTTGCGGTGAGTTTTCTATGGATATTTTTTTCCGACCTGATTCTTCTAAAACTCACTCAGGAAGAGACATTGCTCACCCATTACCAAACCATTAAGGGGGTGGGCTTCATAGGTCTGACCAGTTTATTGATATTCTATCTCTCGCGGCGGGAATTTTTCAAGAAAGACGAATCGATCAAAGCCATCAACAAGGCGAAAGAAGAGTATTACGCCCTGTACGAGGAATACCAGAAACTTGCCGAGCAGTTGCAGGAGAGCAATGAAAGCCTTGAAGATAAGAACCAGCAGCTGCGGAATTACTTTGAAAGGATCAATGAAAGCAAAGAACGTTACCAGGCTTTCATCAGCCAGATCGAGGAAGGGGTATACCGGCTTGACTTGCATCACCCACTTGACATCAAATTATCGGAGGAAGAACAAATCAATTACCTTTACCACAACCTGTTTGTGGGCGAGTGCAATCCGCGTCTGGCCGAGCTATATGAGTTAAACAAGGTAGAAGATTTGATTGGCAATCAATTAAAGTCCCTTGCTGACCGGGAATTATCAAAGGATTTGTATCGGCTGATCCAGGCTTTTGTGGATTCGAATTACAATGTGCGCGATATTGAGACCCGTTCGGTTGACCGTAGGGGACAAACCCGATACTTCAACAACAACATCACCGGCATTGTCCGTGAAGGCAAACTGATCCGGGTATGGGGCACCCAGCAGGACATCACCTCCATCAGGCGAAACCAGCAGGAGTTGGTCGAGCAAAAAGAAAAGGCCGAGGAAAGCAACCGCATCAAGAACGCCTTTCTGGCCAACATATCCCATGAAATACGAACCCCGTTAAATTCCATTATGGGCTTTTCCCAGTTGCTGGATTCATCGGGACTGTCCCTGGAAGATCAAAAAACTTATATCCACTATATCAAAAACAGTGGTGATCAGCTTTTGCGCATAGTCAGCGATATATTGGATGTCTCATTCATTCAGACGGGGCAATTGGAGTTGAACCGGCAAACCTTTCACCTTAACGCATTGATGCGGGATATAAGACTTCAAATGGATAAATTGGTGGATCAAAAGGAAAAAGATTTAAAAATTAGGGTGCAATGGGGTTTTGATGATCAAAGCGACCGCATTGTAACCGATAAAAACCGGCTTTCACAGGTTTTGTCGAACCTGGCAGAGAATGCCGTGAAATTCACCAGTGAAGGCCACATTGAAACGGGCTACCGCCTGAAGACGCAACAGATGCTGGAATTTTGGGTAAAGGACACCGGCATTGGCATTCCCCACGACAAACGCACCCTTATATTTGATCATTTCCGCCAGGGCGAAGAATACGCCAATCGCCACTACGGGGGTATTGGTCTGGGCCTGACGATTGTAAAAGGAATCGTAGAGGCCCTCGGGGGAGAGGTCTCACTGGAAAGCCAGATAAGGCAAGGTTCGGTCTTTCGCTTTACCCTTCCCTACCAGCAACCTGCCGAAGAACAGCCTGTTTATGAGGCTTCTACGGTTCATTCCCCCAAAACAAAAATTCTGATCGTTGAAGACCAGCCCGACAATTACATATTGCTCCAGGAATACCTTAACAACAGCAACATTTCCATTCTCCATGCCGAAAGCGGAGAAAAATCGCTGGAGGCATTTGCCGGAAACCCCGATATTGCCCTGGTTTTGATGGATTTAAGGCTTCCCGGGATGGATGGCATTCAAACCACCCGCAAAATCAAGGAAAAATTTCCCGATATACCGGTGGTGGCCCAAACCGCCTACATTAAAGAACAATATGCCAATCACCATGAATTGTTCGCCGACTACCTGACCAAACCCATTAGCAAAGAAAGCTTTGACCGTGTCACCAAACGCCTTTTGAATCTTAGGCTATAAATGCTCCGGCCATTTCAGAGGGCGCCTAAGGAATTAAATTGGTCTCATCGCCTTCGGAAGGCGAATACAGCATTAAATTACAAAATGCCTTTCAGGGACATCCTACTGTTTCACCCAAACCGATGAGCGATTATTCGCCCCCTACGATGACTTATGATGCCAATGCCGACAACAACATCATATATGTGCACATGTATGACTTCTCCGGAAATGACAATGACGGTTATTTTTCCATATCCACCCTCAATACCTGGCGACCAGTGGCATTCGTCGGCCGGCCCCGAATGCCTTGGACGAGATGCGCAACACAGGCGGGGCCTGGTAGCGTTTATATTCCGAGGCATTGACCATGGAGGTGATCCTTTCCACTGTTTGCCGGTCATAGCCTTCTTGTTCAATCTCGGCGGTTGATTTCTGCAGCTCAATGTACTGGAACAGGATCTTATCGAGGACCTGATAATCGGGCAGGCTGTCGCTGTCTTTCTGATCAGGCCTGAGTTCGGCCGAAGGCGCTTTTTCGAGGATGCGTTGGGGAATGATTTGTTGGTCCTGGTTGATGTATTCAGCCAGCTTATAGACATCGGTCTTATAGACATCCCCCAGCACCGAAAGGGCGCCACTCATATCCCCATAGAGGGTGGCATAGCCCACGGCCGACTCGCTCTTATTGGAGGTGTTTAAAAGGATATGGCCGAACTTATTGGAAACGGCCATCAAAAGGGTGCCCCGAATGCGGGCCTGCAGATTTTCTTCGGTTACGTCTTCCCTGGTTCCCTTGAAAAGGGGATCAAGGGCTTCTGTAAAAGCTTCCAGGGGTTGATTGATGGGGACAACATCATATTGAACACCCAGATTCCTGGCCAGTTGCTCGGAATCGCTCACCGAACCTTCCGACGAATATTCACCGGGCATCAATAAAGCCCGCACATGATCAGCCCCCAAAGCGCGGGCTGCAATCACCAGGGCCACCGACGAGTCAATGCCCCCGGATAAACCCAGAACAGCCTTGTCAAAATTGAGCTTGGCAAAGAAATCCCGCAGTCCCAATACCAGACCATCATGGATCTTGGGGATGACCCCCCGCCGGTCATGGGTCTGGGCATTCTCCGACCATCGGGCCAGCTCATCCACATCAACCACCCTGTAATCCTCCTCAAACCAGTTCAACTCCCGATGAATGATGCCATTGGGATGAATCGCCATGGACCCCCCCTCAAAGATCAGTTCGGTCTGGGCCCCTACCTGATTGACGTATATTACCGGCACCTCATAGCGTTTGGCTTTCTGAATGAAGATGTTCTTCTTGCCCCAGACCTTGCTGTAAGAAAAAGGGGAAGCCGATATATTGATCAGCAGATCCGGATCATATGGAGCGAGTTTCTCCATGGGCGAAACCCGGTAGAGCTGGTCGCGGCCAAAATCACTTTCAGCCGGCTGCTCATCCCATAAATCTTCGCATACCGTTAAAGCAATTTTCTTGCCCTTGAAGTGAACAACATCAAAGGTTTCATTGGGCTCAAAATACCGGTATTCATCAAAAATGTCATAGGTCGGCAGCAGGGTTTTATCCTGGATATATTGAACCTTCCCCTGGTAAAGAAAAAAGGCAGCGTTCAACAACCTTTTGCCCTGCTGATCGGGATTGACACGTGGCCCACCAACAATGGCCGCTATATCATGGCACTGATCGGCTATCTCGCGCACCAGATCTTCACATTGATCCACAAATTCACGGTAATCCAATAGATCCTGCGGGGGATAACCACAAACAGACATCTCCGAAAACACCACCAGGTCGGCATGATCCTGTTTGGCCCGAATGATGGCGTTGATGATCTGATCCCGGTTGTAACCAAAATTGCCAATATGATAGTTGAGCTGCGACAATGCGATTTTCATAATTCATAGATTATTAAGGTAAAACACTATCTTATGCGGATCATTCGTTCCGCCCTTCAGCTTCACCAAAGAACCTGCGAAAAACGATCCTTCTCATCAAAGGGCAAAACGCTCCAGTCTTCTTGTTCGGTAAAGTTATTTTTTACAACCCGCATGGTTTTCAAAAAAGGATACCCAGCCTCAGGTTAAACGAGCCTGTGGTAAAATCGGTATCAGAGGAAGATGCGATATCGATGAACCCTTTGTTGTAGGCTATGCCTGCCACAAGGGCCGTGGTGCCACCAATCGAATATTCGATTCCCCCTCCGATGTAATAGCCTAAATTGTACCAGGTAATCTGATCGGCCATATCCACCTCATTTTCCTGGGGAAGATCGGCCTCGGCCTTGATGTTGATATAGGTATCCAATCCCAGATGGGCATAAAAACGGGTATAGCCCACCTCAATGGTCTTGAACTTCAACCCGATGGGAATGTTGATGTACTGTAGGTGATATTCGGTCACATCGCCCACGTCAAGGGTATAACCCTGCAGCGAATCGGCTGTTTCGGTTTCCACCTTGCCATGCATGCTGTTGATGGAAACACCCGTTGAAAGAGCATAATTCTCGGCAAAAAAATTATCAAAGTTCAACCCTCCGTTGAATCCCAGCTTGGAGCCCCCGGCTTTGATGTTTTTCGAATCAGGCTGAAGCCATGTAAGCTGGGGCTCGGCAAAAACCGTAAAGTTGTACTTCTGGTAAGGCTGTCCCTGGCTAATGAGGACCAGCAATAAGAACGGGACAATGATCAGGTACTTTTTTTTCATAATTTCATGCTTTGAATAATTTCACGCTTTGAAGTTTCTTTTAACCCCGCTAATTAACGATATTTGTAGAGGCATTGGGTTAATAAAATTAATAATTTCTGATCGTTTCAGACTTAAATTTGATAAAAATATGACAAATCGGATTTTTTCTGTGCTGGCTCTTACCCTGATCCTTTTTGGTTGCGGACCCAAAAACCCCTATGAAAAGGACATTGAGACACAACAGATCACCATTGAGGTCAAGCGCCTGGAAAAAGATCTTTTTACGGCCAATTTGGACAGTCTTCACCGGCTAATTCCTGATATGCAGGAAAAATACGGTCGTTTTTTCGAACTCTATAACACGGGGGTGATCAACATCGGGGCCTCCAACAGCCGGTCCTATCCGTCCAACCTGCGGGCTTTTCTCAACAATTATGATATGAACCAGACCTATGATAAGATTGTGGAGGTGCATTCTTCGATGGAAGCGGCAGAAAAAAAGCTTCAGGAAGGTTTCAGTTACTACCGCCACTATTTTCCGGAAAAGACCATTCCGGCGGTCTACACCTATCTGGGGGGGTTCAACCAATCGATTGTAGTGGCCGACAGCATCCTGGCCATTGGGCTGGACAAGTACCTGGGCCGGGATTGCAAGTTTTATGACAAACTGGGCTGGGCCGATTACCGACAGCAGGATATGCACCCGGCCCAGATACCGACCGACTGTATGCGGGCCTGGGGCAAAAGCGAGTGGCCCTTCACTGATTCCACCGACAACCTGCTTTCCAACATGCTATACCGTGGCAAACTGCTCTATTTCACCAAATCCATGCTTCCCCATGAACATGATACACTGGTAACGAGTTTCAGCAAAAAAGAGCTGCGATGGTGCCGCCAGAACGAGGCCCAGATCTGGAAATACCTGATCGATCATAAATTGCTCTATTCGACTGATTATATGACCATCAACAAAATGATCAACCCAGCACCCTTCACCTCTGGTTTTCCCCAGTCTTCGCCGGGCCAGGCCATCAACTGGCTGGGCTGGAAAATCATCGAGGCCTATATGGAAGAGAAATCCTCCACCACCCTGCCCGCATTGATGAAGGATCAAAATTATCAAAGGATGCTTAACGCCTCGAAGTACAACCCTTAGAGGGGGAGAATGAAGAAATGCTTGAATGCTTGAATGGCTGCCCCGCTGAAGGGAGTGGAAGCGGAAAATAAAGGCGTGATCAATGAGGAAATGAGTGAATGGCTGGCCCGACGTAGTGAAACGAAAGCGGGGAGTGAATGCTTGAATGGCTGGCCCGCTGAAGGGAGTGGAAGCAGAAAATAAAGGCGTGATCAATGAGGAAATGAGTGAATGGCTGGCCCGACGTAGTGAAACGAAGGCGGGAGTGAAGGCTTGAATGGCAGGCTCGATGAGATGAAGTAAACGAAATTCAACTGCTGTAAGATTTTTATATAGCCCTCAAATTTTTCATTGACCCGAATATTTTCTTTTCGTAACTTGATTTTTATTTACCCTAAATTTCAAGGAGAAAATGAAGAAAACCATTTTATTGCTGGGCCTTGCCGGTGCCATGATGCTGGTTTCAGGCTCTGACTCTTATTCACAGAACTTCATCAACAAGCTTAAGAAAAAAGCCAAAGAAAAGGTTGTTGAGCAGGCGCTGGGGAAGGAGGAAACTCAGGAAGAAGCCACCGGCGAGCAGCCCGGCCGGCAGGCTGATGAAGGCAGGATGACCAATACCCGAGGAGACGGATTGGTCCAAGCACCGCCCGATGTCGAAAGTCACCTGGCAGAGGCTGAAAAGGCCTTTGCGGAAAAATCATTTAGCCACACCCGTGATGCCATTCGCCAGGCCATGTTGGGCGTTGAGATGGAGATCGGTCACCGTATTCTTGACAAAATGCCCGATCAGCTTGCAAACCTACCCGCTAAAGCTGAAAAGGACCAGGTGAGCTCCAGCTGCATTGGTTTTGTAGGGTTGACCATTAAGCGGGTTTATCAGAGTTCTGATCAGCAGGTAACCCTGACTGTTGCCAATGATGCGGCGATGCTCTCGGCGGTCAACATGTATCTGGGGGCTGGTTATTACCAGGAGGATTCAACGGAACCTGATCATAAACGGATTGATTATAAAGGCTACCGGGGGATCCTGGAATATGACGAGGCCGAAGGTTATACCATGAGCATACCCTTTGGCCAATCTTCCCTGATGGTGTTCGAAGCCGTCAATTTTGCCAATGAACAGGAAGTCATGCAGGCCGCTAAGCCGGTTGATATTGAAAAAATTAAAAAAGAACTGGGAGAACAATGAAAAAAGCTTACATAATAGCAATGACCCTTGCCGGGGTCTGTCTGGCGCTTCTGGTCCAGGGCCAGGATGTAGCCGGCAACCTGGAAAAAGCAAGAAACGCCTATGGTTCAGGCGATCTCCAGGCTTCCCGTTATGCCCTCCAGCAGGCCCTGGCCGATGTAGACCAGGCCCTTGGCCGTGAAATACTTTCACTGTTGCCTACTGAAATAGAATCCCTGCCTTATAGAGAGGATGAAGATCAGGTTACCAGCAATGCTGCCGGTATCACCGGCATGTATGTTAACCGTGCCTACCGAAATGAAAAACAATCCCTCGAAGTTGAACTGATCGATGATTCCCCCCTGCTGGGAACCATCAACCGGTTGCTCTCCCTGCCCGCTTTCATGGGAATAGGCGATCCCAACCAAAAACGCATCAAGATACAAGGATATAAAGGCCTTTTGGAAAAAAATACCCATGATTCAACCGGTGTAGTAAACTATCAAATTCAGGTGCCATTCAATAAGAGCCTGTTTACCTTCCGGTCGGTTGGTTTTGACAGTGAAAACCAGGTCATCGGCATGGCCGAGCGTCTGCCCCTGAAGGCAATTGTCCGGATGACAAGGTGATGGAAAGGGGAAATGAATGAGTGAATGCCTGCGATTGAATGCGTAATCCATGAATAAATGAGTCAATCAGTGAATGAGTGAATGAGTAAGTGAGTGAATGAGCGAATCAGTGAATCAGTAAATGAGTGCTTCGAGTGATAAAACCAGGAACTGGCATTTAAGCATTTAATAATTGAAGCAATACCTCATTCATCAATTCAATCATTTTAGCATTGTATCATTCCCTCATTTTATCATTTACTCATTTACTCATTTCCCCATTTCCCCATCTACTCATACCTCAACGAGTGGGCCGGGTTGGCTGTAGCTGCCCGATAGGTCTGAAAGCTGACTGTGGCCAGGGTAATCAACACGGCCAACATGAGTGCCCCGACAAAGATACCCCACGAAAGGTCGACCTGGTAGGCAAAATTGTGAAGCCATTGCTTGAGCAACAACCATGAAAGAGGCAGCGACACCAGGGCGGCCCATACCACCAGCTTGATATAATTGCCCGAGAGCATGCCCATCACATGCTTTACCCGGGCTCCATTGACTTTTCGTATGGCTATTTCCCGGGTACGTTTACGGATCTGGAAGATGGTCAGCCCCAACAGCCCCATCGAAGAAATGCCGATGGCAATGACCGAGAGCAAAACCAGCCAAATGGCCAGCTTCCGCTCTTGTTTATAAAGCTCATCAAACCGGGCGGAAAGGAACTGATAATCAAAGGTGGATTTATTCAATACCGCACGGTAGGCATTGCCCATTTGAGATAAAACCTGTTCATCCGGTTCACCTTTTACCTTCACCATCATGGTGCGGGCCATAGATGGCTTTTTGATCAACATCATCGGGGATATTTTTTTGCGAAAAGAATGGTGATGAAAATCCTTTATAACCCCGGTAATTTCATAACCTGCCAGCTTTTTGCCGATGGGCTCTTTCATCTGCAATTTCTTCCGGGCTGTTTCATTGATCAGGACAAGCTTTTCATTTTTTTGGCTGAAAGCAGAGAATGGTTTGCCCTTCAACAATTTGATTCCCATCACCCGGGTGAAATCCCGATCCACATACAAAGCATCCAGGCTCACCGAACGCTCGGGGTCATCGGGCAAGGAAACGTCATAACTCATGGTGTTGGCTGAAGGAAGGGCCCACATGCTGGCTCCCACCGATACCACCTTTGGATTTTTAAGCAGTTCCCGCTTCAGGGTATGTAAATCCTCTTCCGTGTTCGAACGCATCCCCAGGGAAAAAGAGACAATCCCTTTGGGTTCAAATCCCAGGTCATGGTTGTTGGCATATTTCAGCTGTTGGTAGATGCCCAGGCTGCAACTGACCAGGATCAAGAAAACAGCAAACTGGACGGCCATAAGCACCTTCTGCATCCCCATATTATGGCCGACAGGGTTATTCGGCTTTACCATCACCGTGGTTGCCTTGAGCCGGGAATAATAACGAACAATGAAAAGCCCCGGAACATAATTCAATAAAAACAATACCAACACAAATCCCAGGATCACTTCCCAGCTCAGGGAGCTATAATGGATGAAGTCCTTTTCCAGAAAACGCACCAACAGGGGACGGGCCTGTTCAATCAGGATCAGGGCCAGTGGAAAGGCGAGCAGGGTGATCAGCAAGGATTCGACCAGGACCTGCCTGAACAAGATCTTCCGGGTGGCACCGGTGATCTTGCGGATGCCTACTTCTCGGGCCCGACTCAGGGCCTGGGCCGAACCCAGCAACACATAATTGATACTGGCGACCAACAGGATTAAAAAAGCCACCAGGGAAAAGATGTATACCTGTTTCAGATCGCCCTTAACGGTGAATTCAGAGATCAAATGTCCGGAGTGAAAGTAGAAATCCTCCATCGATTGCAAGTGGTAACCTTTCTTTTCAGGATTCACCACATCCTGCTCCAACCGGGCCAATTGCTGCTCAAATTCCCCTGGTTGAAAACCTTCTTCTACCAGAAGGTAGGTCATAAACACATCAAGCTCCCAGGATTCGCGGAAAGCATCCGGAGTAAGGGTCCCTGAACCTCCACTGAAAGCAATCTGGCCAATCTGATTTAAAAACAATTCGGTAGAGCCTATAAAGCTGGCTTTTAGGGTAGAATTTTGGGGCAGATCCCGGATGACCCCGGAAACATTCAGGTCGATGCGCTCTCCGACGCTTTTGATTTCAAGGGGTTGACCCACAATATCGAGGGATCCGAAATACTTTTGTGCCATGGATTCAGTCAAAACCACGTCTTGTGGCTCATCCAGCAGGTCATCGCGGTTACCGCGCAGAACACTCAAGGTGAACAAATCGGTAAAATCGGGATCGGCGCAAATAAAGTGATCTTCAGGGATAAACGCCTGATCCTTAGCCACCCGCGTTTCAAACAACAAGCCCACCCGGGTGGCCATGGATACGCCAGGATAATCGGATTCGAGCCGATCAGCCAGGGGATAGGGTGTACTGGCATTTTCCCATCCATGCACCTTCTGCTCGGTGATGACCCGGTAAATGCGGTCCTTTTTAACCTGAAAATCATCGTAGCTGCGCTCATGAAAAACATAGATTAAAATCACAAAGGTCACGGCCATGCCCAGAGTAAGTCCGAGGATATTGATGGCTGAAATCGACCGGTTTCTTGCCAGTCGCCTAAAGGCGGTTTTTAAATGGTTGCCAAACATATGGTTCTGTTTTTAATTGTTCATTACT
>Ga0207714_1000797_pt1 | contig 21375 bp, 19 predicted proteins | sample PonA232FremontCA_2_FD_187270 | JGI IMG/M metagenome (GOLD analysis project Ga0207714, IMG submission 187270) | Marine sediment microbial community from Fremont, CA, USA - Pond A23 Sediment 2 (SPAdes) | ecosystem: Environmental > Aquatic > Marine > Unclassified | place: USA: Fremont, California...
GATGGCCGCCCGGAGCGCCAGCCACGCCTGGTTGGTGCAGATGTTCGAGGTGGCGCGCTCCCGACGGATGTGCTGTTCGCGAGTCTGCAGGGTCAGGGTGTACGCCCGATTCCCCGCGTCGTCTTCGCTGGTGCCGACGAGACGGCCGGGCACCTGTCGGAGGAAGTCCTCGCGGCACGCGAAGAGGCCGAGCCCCATCCCGTACGTCGTCGGCAGGCCGAGGACGCCGGCGTCGCCGACCACGATGTCGGCGCCGTACGACTCGGGGGGTTCGAGCACCGACAGGGCGACGGCGTCGGAGCCGACACAGAACAGGGCGTCGTGGTCGTCGGCGAGGTCGCCGACCGCGTCGAGATGGGGTTCGAGAACGCCCCGCGCGTTCGGCGTCGCGGCGTAGATCAAGGACACCGCGTCGTCGACCCGGTCGGCCAGCGCGTCGACGTCGACCGTCCCCTCGCTCGTGGGGTAGGTGTCGACGCCGATGCCAGGGCCGTCGGTGTAGTTGTCGAGGACGGAGCGTACCCGGTCGGGCAGGTCGTCGGGGACGAGCACCGTCTCGCCGCTCGACGCGCGCACACGGTCGGCGAGGAGTGCGGCCTCGCCGAGCGCCGTCGCGCGGTCGTACATCGAGCAGTTGGCGACGCCGAGCCCCGTGAGTTCGACGACGAGCGACTGGAACTCGAACAAGGCTTGCAGGAACCCCTGCGTGATCTCCGGCTGGTACTGCGTGTAACTGGTCAGAAACTCCGAGCGCAGGGAGAGGTGATCGACCACCGAGGGGACGTAGTGGTCGTAGTGGCCACCGCCGAGGAACTCGGTCAGATCGGCCGACTCGTCGAGGATGCCCTCGACGGCCGCCCGAGTCTCCCGCTCCGAGTGGGCGTCGATTCCGTAGTCGCCGTCGAACCGAACCGAGTCGGGGATGTCGAACAGCGCGTCGGGATCCGATACCCCCACCGCGTCGAGCATCGCCGACCGCTCCGCGTCGGAGTGAGTCGCGTACGGCATGTCACTCGGACTCAGGGCGCTCGACGTATATATTCGGCGTTGTGAGGTGGGGTACGTGGTCGATCATGACGTTCAGATCCCCGTCTCGAACTCGCCGTCGAAGGCGCGTTCGAGGATGGTTGCCAGGTCGTCGGCGTCGGTCGCCCGGGGATTGCCGGTGAGACAGCCGTCGTGGGTCGCCTGCTCCGCCAACTGCGGGATGGCGTCGCGTTCCGCCGCCGTCTCGGCGAGTGTCACCGGGATGCGCACGTCGGCGGCGAGGCGGCGCACCGCGCGCACCGCCTTCTCGGCCTCCGTCCGTGCCGGCTTCGCGGGGTCGACGTCCGCACCGAGCGCCGCCGCGACATCCACTAGCCGCTCCGGCACCTGCGGGAGGTTGTACTCCATCACGTAGGGGAGGAGGATGGCGTTCGCCAGCCCGTGGGGCACGCCGAACGTGCCGCCGACCTGGTGGGAGATGGCGTGGACGGCGCCGAGGCCGGCGCCGTTGAACGCCATTCCGGCCTGCGAACTCGCCTTCGCCATCTTCGAGAGCGCCTCGCGGTCGCCGCCGCGGTACTCGACCGCGCGGGGCAGGTACGCCCCGACCTTCTCGACGGAGTCGATGGCGAGCGCCGACGTCCCACTCTGGGCCCTGATCGAGACGTACGCCTCGATGGCGTGCGTGAGTACGTCCATCCCCGTCGCGGCCTTGACCGGGGCCGGCGCGCTCGCGGTCAGTTCGGGGTCGACGATGGCCAGATCGGCCAGCAGGCTCACGTCGCCGATCTCCTCTTTGATCGAGGTGTCGGAGTCCGTGACGATGGTCCAGTGGCCCACTTCGCTTCCCGTCCCCGCCGTCGTGGGGACGAACACGGTCGGCGGCGGATCGTTCGGGACGTTACCGCTCCCCTCGAAGTCGAGGATGTGGCCGTCGTTGGTCGCGAGGATGCTCGCCGCCTTCGCGGTGTCGATGGAGGAGCCACCGCCGACGCCGAGGACGAGGTCGGCGCCGGCCTCGTCGTACGCCGCCGCCGCCTCGTGGACGACCACGTCCGTCGGGTCCGGCTGGACGCCGTCGAAGACCGAGTAGGTGCGCCCCGACGCCTCGATGGCGTCGAGCAGCGGGTCGAGGACGCCCGCGGCCCGCACCCCTTCGTCGGTGACGACGAGGGGGTGCTCGGCGTCGAACTCGTCGAGATACGACCCGAGTTCGGCCGCCGACCCCCAGCCGAAGAGCATACGATTCGGTACGTTCCACATCTGGTGAGTCGCTGTCATACTATCTACGTTCCTGTTGTCGCCGGGACAGTGATCCGACGGCCGGCTCGGCGAAACGGATTCGCGTGACGTGGCCGCCGCGTATGCCATACGTTCCCGGTTCGGCGCAAGTCCGTTGTGCCACATATCGACGGGCAGTTAAGTTCGTGGGACGGGGGCTCACACCACGTCGTCGAGCGGGTAGATCGGTCGGGGGACGTGCTCGTAGTCGAACGACGAGAGGTCCGGGCTACACAGCCCCGATGTCGCCACCTCGCGCACCGCACCGACGAGGGATTGGAACGCCGCCCGGTAGTGGACCGTACTCTTGAGGACGAGGACGCGTTCGCGTTCGGGCGCGATTCCCTGACTCCGGAACGCCTCGGGGTCGTACGGCTGCTGTCGGTGTGACCCGACCAGCACGTCGATGCCGTCGACGGCGAGACGCGCCGTCCGTCCGAACGACACGGTGAGGCCAGTCGACATCGGTCCGTAGTTGCGGTAGTTCCCGTCCGAGAGCAGGCGCACCGTCCCCGTCACGTCCAGTGGATCGCCGTTCTCGCCGCTCCGGCCACCGAGCGACAGCGACACCTCCGCGCCGACGCCCGCCTCGGCCGCCGCCTCGACCGCGTCGGGGTCGTAGATCGTCGCGAGCGCCGCGTCCTCGACGCCGGCGTCGAGGAGGGCGTCGAGGAGGGCGGTGCCGTCCTGGGCGCTGCCGCCGCCGGGGTTGTCCGAGATGTCCGCGAGGAGAAGCGGGGCGTCCCCGTCCCACGCCGCCGCCTCCGCGGCGGCATCGGCGACGGGCGTGTACTCGCGGGCGAACTCGTGGCGACGGTCGACGGCCTCGTCCGCGAGGGCGCGACAGGTCTCCCGAACGTCGGCCGCGACCGACCGGTCCGTGACGCCGACGACGGAGAAGCCGGCGTGGTCCACGTCGGCCTGCGCGAAGCCGCCGAAGACGGAGACGTCGGGAATCCCGTTCCCTTCGGCGTCGGTCGCCGCGGCGAGCAGGGAGGCCATCGGCTCCGTCTCGGTCCGAAGTTCCGGCAGCGGCGGGAGGAGGGGCGCGCGTTCGACGACGATCTCGGGATCCAACTCGCCCCGGAGCGTCGCCGCCATCGCTCGCGCCGCCGTCTCACCCGTGTCGCCGATGTCGACGTGCGGGTAGGTGTCGTAGCCGAACAGGCCGTCGGCGTGGACCTGCATCCGCTCAGAGAGGTTGGCGTGGAGATCGAGCGAGGCCATCACGGGCGTGTCGTCGCCGACGGCCCGCCGGACGCGTTCGAGGATGTAGCCGTCTCCATCCGCCGCAGCCTCGCCCACCATCGCGCCGTGGAGTGCGAGGAGGACCCCGTCGGGGTCCGTCCGCTCGATGCCGTTGAGGACCTCGCCTAGAAGCGTCTCGCGGGCGTCCGCAGTGACGACGCCGCCGGGCGTGGCGTCGGCGGCGACGGTCGGCACCACGTCCCAGCCTTCCTCGCTCGCGACGCGGAGGAACCCGCCGACGGCGGTGTTCGTCCCGTCGAGGTCGGCGATCACGTCGTCGCCGTAGTGAAGCGACGCGTCCGCGAACTCGCTCATTCCCGTCGGGAGCGCCGAGAACGTGTTCGTCTCGTGTTCGATCTGGCCGATCAGGACGGTGTCGCTCACAGGTAGGGATCCCCCACGTCGTCGTGTTCGATCACGACACTGTCGACGGTGGTGAACGCCTCGACGCCCTCGAATCCCCCTTCACGGCCGATACCGCTCTCCTTGTTGCCGCCCCACGGGCTCTGGGGCATGGAGACGGGGAAGGTGTTGACGGCGACGAGGCCGTGGTCCAGTCGGTCGGCCAGCTGTGTCGCGTCGAGCGAGTCGGTCCACAGCGACGCCGCGAGGCCGAACGGCGAGTCGTTCGCCACGGCGATCGCCTCCTCGGTCGAGGAGACGGTGACGAAAGAGAGGACGGGACCGAAGATCTCCTCGCAGGCGACGGTCATGTCGGGAGTCACGTCGTCGAAGACGGTCGGCTCGACGAAGTGGCCGTCGGCGAGGGCGGAATCGTCCGGCGTTCCGCCGCCGGTCAGAAGCGTCGCGCCCGCCTCGACCGCGGAGTCGACGTAGCCCAGGACATCGGCCTTCGCGTCCACGGAGATGACCGGCCCCATGTCGGTTTCGGGATCACGACCCGCGCCGAGCGTGATCCGTTCCGTCTTCTCGACCACCCGCTCGACGAGGTCGTCGTGGACGTCCTCGTGGACGAGACACCGGGAGGTGGCGACGCAGTTCTGGCCGGCGTTGGAGAAGATACCGGCGACGACGCCGCGGGCGGCGTTCTCCACGTCCGCGTCGTCGAGGACGATGGCGGGGGCCTTCCCCCCTAACTCGACGTCGACGGGCGTGACGTTGGCGGCCGCGGCTTCGAGGACACCCTTCCCAACGCCGGTCGACCCCGTGAAGGTGATGGCGTCGACGCCGCCGTTGCCCGCGAGTTCGGCGCCCACCTCGCTCCCCGGACCGGGGACGAGGTTGACGACGCCGTCCGGGAACGCGTCCGCCATCACTTCGCCGACCCACATCGTCGACAGCGGCGCGAGACTCGGCGGCTTGACGACGAGCGTGTTCCCCGTCGCGAGCGCGCTGGCGAACCCCCGCGTCCCGAGGAGGAGCGGGTAGTTCCACGGGACGACGTGGGCGGTGACGCCGTACGGCGACCGTTTCGTGTAGTTGAATCGGTTCTCGGCGGTCGGCACCGTGTCGCCGCGGATCTTGTCGGTCACACCGGCGTAGAAGCGGTACTGTGCGACGGCTTCGGCGATTTCACCCTCGGCGGTCGGGAGGGGTTTTCCCGCTTCGGCCGCCAGCAGGGCGGCTAGCTCGTCGGCGTCGTCCTCGATGCGGTCGGCGACCGTTCGGAGCGACACGGCGCGGTCGGCGGGAGACGACCGCGCCCAGTCGTCGGCCGCCGCGCCCGCGGCGTCGATGGCGGCGCGCGCGTCGTCGGCGTCGCCGCGTGCGACCCGACCGACCGTCTCGCCGGTCGCCGGATTCTCGACCGACAGGGTCGCCGCGGCATCGTGGCGCTCCCCACCGATCACCAAGTCGTATTCGTGACTCTCCATGCGGCGACTCCCCCGCGACTCGGCCTAAGCGTTGTCCACCGAATGTGTGGGCGTTTATACCTGACCGGCGCAGGTGGGCGGCCCGAACCACCGTCCTGGCCCGCCGCCGTATTTATTCACTCGTAAGTCCCCGGGTGAACCGCTATGCGTCGGTAGGCACCTCGTTACCCTGTTACAATGACCGAGTACGAGCGGGTTCGACTGTTCTGGACGGACCTGAACGGCGTCGCGCGCGGTATCTCCTTGCCGGGAAGCGAGTACGAGGGCGCGGTCGAAGAGGGCGTCGGCTTCGCCAACGGCATCGCGGAGTTGACACTCGAACCGGGACTGCTCGACGAGCCGCGCTACGGTGCGGAGGGCGGGGACATGATGGCCGTCGCCGACCCCGACTCGCTGCGCGAGGTGTCGTGGGCCGACGACACCGCCGCCGTCTTCACCGACCTCACGAACGTCGATCAGTCGCCGTTCGACCTCTGTGCCCGCGGCGCGCTCGGGGACGTGATCGCCGACCTGCGAAGCGAGGGTCTTCACCCCTTCGCCGGCATCGAGGCCGAGTTCTCCGTGCTTCAATCCGACGGCGACGGCGACTGGGAGCCGTACAACACCCGGTGTTCCTACGACATGAGCGCGGTCGACATGGCCGACGACCTCGTGCGCGCGTGGTCGGACGCCATGGAGACGGCCGGGTCGTCGGTGCTCGGGGTCCACCAGGAGTCCCAGCCCGGTCAGTACGAGGTGAACATCGAGTACGACGACGCACTGACCACGGCGGACTCGCTCGTGTTCTTCCGTCACGCCGCCAAGGCAATCGCCCGCGACCAGGGGTACAAGGCCTCGTTCATGCCCCGACCGTACTCCGGCGAGGACGCCAACGGCCTCCACTTCCACCTGAGCCTGTGGGACGAGGCGGGAGAGGAGAACCTGTTCGCCAGCGAGACGGGGGACTTGCAGTTTCCGGCTGGCAAGCATCCGGCGGGAGAGTCGGGGCTCTCGGAAACCGCCCACCACTTCATCGGCGGACTCCTCGACCATATGCAGGGCCTCACGGCGATCTGTGCCCCGACCGTGAACTCCTACCGGCGACTTCTGCCGGGCATCTGGGCGCCCGTCAACGTCGCGTGGGGACCCGACAACCGCTCGACGATCCTCCGGGTCCCGCCCGAGCTGGGGTCGGCCGCCCGCATCGAACACCGGGTCCCCGACTCGGCGTGTAACCCGTATCTCGGCCTCGCGGCGACGCTCGCGGCGGGGCTGGACGGCATCCGTAACGAGACGGATCCGGGCGAACCGACACTCGCCAACGCGTACGAGGAGGACTACGACAGCCTCCCGCGGACGTTGTGGGCGGCACTGGACGAATTGGAGGCCGACGACGTGTTGATCGAGGCGCTCGGCGAACCGCTCGTCGAGGAGTTCCTGAAGCTGAAACGGGCCGAGTTCAACCGCTACATGGATTCGGTGACCGAGTGGGAGCGCGAGGAGTACCTAGACGAGTTCTAGTCCCGATCCAACATCGTTCCGACGGCTTCCAGAATCTTCGCTTCCGAGCGCCGGAGGTGTTCGCCGACGGTCGACGTGTTCGCGGAGTCCATCGCCGCGAGTTCTTCGATGTTACAGGCTCGGGGCGAGTCGTAGTAGCCCTGTTCGATGGCGCGAGCGAGCACCTCGGTCTGTCTGGGTGAAAGATCCTGAACGGCCTGTTTGATCTCCGTGAGTCCGGTGAGTAGACGACCGAGCTCCGGCTGACGGAGCGCGTCCACCTCGACGGAGCCGATGTCCCGGAGTTCCTCGTGGGTCGTGCTCACCTCGTCGTGGGTCGACGCGAGGACGCTCCAGTGTTCGCGGCCGTTCGAGACGGTGGCCGGGATCGTGGGGAAGCAGTTGTTCCGCAGGAGGACGTTCAGAACGGGTTCGGTGTCGGTGCGGTAGTCCCCCTCGAGACTGATAAACGCCGTCTCCCGTGCCTCGTGGTAGCTGACCAACTGCGCCGTGGTCATGACCTCGTGGTCGGCGAGCCACTCGACCAGTGGCTCGACCCGTTCCTCGTGGACGCCGGTGGCCTCGATCATCGTGATGCTCGTCCCGGTCAGGCGGTACGAGTAGATGATCGTCGCCGAAACGCTCGGAAAGACCTCGTTTACCGTCTCCGTCCAACACCCTTTATGACTGATTCTGAATGTGTATTCGAGCATCGGTCCGCTCCGGCGGGGGTTTGCGGCTATTGATTACCCACATATTTACGGCTTGTCGTCGATCGCACGTCATGTCTCGACGGGCCGGGGGACTCGACGGGTCGCCGGTACCGCGAAACAGCGACGGGAACGAAGGGTGACGGTCAGCCGCTCTCCTCGCGGAACTCGACGATGAACGCCGCGACGACGAGGAGAAGCGAGACGTAGAAGATCAGCGACGCCACTGCCGGGACGACCGGCGTGAACCCCTGCGTCATGCGGCCGTGGATCCAGGTGGTGATCGTGCTCTGCGCGCCGGAGAGGTAGGAGACGATGTAGTAGTTGTTCCACGAGAGCACGAACGCGAAGATGGCGCCGGAGACGACGCCGTCTTTGATCAGCGGGAGTGTGACCCGCCGGTACATCGTGATCGTATCGGCGCCGAGGTCGCGGGCCGCCTCCTCGACGTTGGGGTCGATCCCCAGCGCCGTGATGGAGACGACGAACATCACGATGGGCGAGATCCAGACGAGTTCGCCGATGATCGAGGGAACGACGCCGTAGCCGAGGCCGATGACGCTCGACCACATCGACATCCCGAGGCCGAGCAGGATGAGCGGGAAGAAGATAGGGAGCAGGGCCAGTAGTTTGAACCGCTCCTGCCACGGGAACTCGTAGCGCGTGTAGGCGATGGCCCCGCCGGTACCGATGATGGTGCTGAGGATCGTCACCGGCACCGAGATGCGGATGGTGTTCATGAACGCGGAGCGGATGCTCCCCGAGGCGAGCGCCGCTTCGTACCAGCCGAGCGAGAACTCGTAGTCGACGATAGAGAAGAAGCGGCCGTCGTAAAACGACGCGATCACGAGCGAGAACAGCGGCGTCAGGAAAAAGAGGGCGACGAGGGCGACGTAGCCGTACCACGCGCCGGCGCCTAGACGATCGAACAGCCCGCGGGATTCGACGCTCATGTGTCACCCCGCGATGCGATCTCCTTCAGGTTGATCGTTCTGAGGATGATCACTCCACAGACCAGCGTGATGAGCAGGAGGCCAACGGCCTGTGCCGAGCCGAGCGGCCAGTTCTGGCTGTACCCGAACGAGTAGTTGATGTTACTCGCCATGGTGAAGATGGAGCCGCCACCGAGAATTTGCGCCTCGACGTCGGCTCCGAGGCTCAGGATGAATACGAACAGCGAACCGATGATGACCCCGGGCCTGCTCAGCGGGAGGATGATCCTCCGGAAGAGCGTCCACCGCGTCGCGCCGAGGTCGCGCGCGGCCGCGATCGTCTCGTCCTCGACCGAGAGCAGCGAGAGGTAGATGGGAAAGAGCATGAACGGCATGTAGACGTAGGTCGTCCCGAGGATGATCGTCCAACGCTGGTACATCATCGACGGATAGTTCGCAACGCCGAACAGGTTCACGACGCTGTTGAGGACACCGTTTTTGACGAGAAAGAGCGCCCACCCGAACACCCGGATGTTCACGCTCGTAAAGAGCGGGATGATGAGCACGAGTAGAAAGACGGTCTTGTACCGCTCGATTTTCCGCGCCAGCGCGTACGCCGCGGGGTACGAGAAGACGAGGGTAACACCCGTCGTGACCGCACTGACGGCGGCGGTGTTGACGAGGACGTCACCGTAGACGCCCTGACCGCTCGCCATCCCACCGATGATCTCGGCGTAGTGTTCGAACGTCCACATCGCGGGGTTCAGCGAGATGGAGTTTCCGGGCTGGACGGAGAACAGCACGATGGCGAGCATCGGCCCGACGAACATGACGAGCAACAGGATCGCCAACGGGAGCAGGAGGACGTACGGCGGGCGAACGAGTGCCATGAGCGGGTTGTCGCTCTCCGTCGCCGCGCCGACCCGACCACGGAGTGTGTCTATCGTGGACATTATTCTGGGACCAGGATCGACTTGTCGGCGTCCCACTGGAGGTAGGCCGTGTTGCCGACGGCGATGTCGGTGGTCTCGTATCGGTCGTAATCGATTTCGGCGACGTAGTCGTCGTCGGTCGTCGTCGACGAACACTCGACGAGGACGGTGTTCCCCCGGACGAGGATGTTGTCGATGCCGACTTCGGCGCCGAGTGGGCGACCGAGAGTCGGTTCGACCACACAGTCGTCGTGGCGTACCACGAGGTGAGCGAGTTCACCGTCGACGTGGGTGGCCACCGTGGCCGTCCCTTCGAACTCGTCGCTGGAGACGGTCGCGGTTCCCGGGTCGGACTCGGCGGCGTCGACTGCGAACACGTTGGCGTCGCCCATGAACTCCGCGATGAACTTGTTGTTCGGTTCGCGGTAGATCTCCTCCGGCGGCCCGGTCTGGATCAGGTCACCTTCGTCGATGACGAACAGTTTGTCGCTCATGATCAGCGCGGCCTCCAGCGAGTGGGTGACGTAGACGAACGTCATATCGAGTTCGACGTTGAGGTCGGCGAGTTCGCGCTGGAGCTGTTTCTGCAACACGTAGTCGAGCGATGCGAGGGGTTCGTCGAGCAGGAGAATATCCGGGTCGTACGCCAGCGAGCGCGCGAGGGCGACCCGCTGGCGCTGGCCGCCGGACAGTTCGGAGACGTTCTTGTCGGCCTGAACGTCGGGGTCGAGCTGTACCTGGTCGAGGAGTTCCTCCACGTGGCCGTCAACCGTCCGGCCCGTGGTCTGGATGGGAAACTCGATGTTCTCGCGGACGGTCATATGCGGGAACAGCGCCCACGACTGGAACACGAGGCTGGTTGGGCGTTCCTGTGGCTTGGTGTCGGTGATGTCCGCACCGTCGAGGGTGATTCGACCACCGGACGGTTCGAGATGTCCGGCGAGCATGTGCAGTAGGGTGCTCTTCCCGCTTCCGGACGGCCCGACGATAGTCGCGAACTCACCGGTCTCGATCTCGAGATCGACGTCGTCGACCGCGACGAGCGAGCCATACTCCTTTCGTAGATTTGTTGCCTGTAACATTGATATATCGTCGCGGCACGGGGGCCGCGTGAGCACGGTTGTAAGTACCCACCGGCGGGACCGTCCGTGAAGACGATCGGCCGGCGAGAGTTACAACCGTCGCTATCAGAGCCGGCTCTTGGCCTGGCGCCAGATCGGCTCGAACTTCTCCAGATCCGGAATCCCGGTGTAGAACACCGACCGATCGATGATGTCCCGAACCTCGTCGACGCGAAGCACTTCGCGCTGGCGATCGTTGTAGTTCTCCCACGCCGTCTGGTGGGGCACGACGTTCGTCCCCCCCGAGGTGGGCCACGAGAGCTTCAGCGCGTTCTGTCCACGCTGCATGTACGCGAGGTAGTTGTCGGAGACGGTCGGCTGGTCGCCCTTGACGAAGGCCGTCGTCTCGACCCAGATGACGCTCCCTTCGTCGGGCACGACCGCCTGGAACTCGAGGTTGCCGCCGCGGCGGAGCGTCCCGTTGATCCAGTTGCCCGAGATGAAGCCGATGTCGATCTCGCCCGACTTCATCGCCTGGTTCATCGACGCGAAGTCCGGAAGCAGCGTCTTCGCGTTGTCGAATAGCTCGAACGTGGCCTGTTTGACCTGTTCGACTTCCGCCTCGGTGTGCTCCTTGAACGGGTCGATGCCCTCGCGGAGCATGATGATCTGGATCCCCCAGAACATCAGGTCGTAGACGCCGACGTTGTACTCGTCGGACCACGCCGCGTCGTAACTGGAGTAGGCGTCCTCGGAGACGGTGTCGGTGTTGACGACGAACGACGCCCACCCGAACCGCTGGGGGGCACCGTACATCGTGCCGTCGATGTCGAACGTGTAGTCGTCCTCGTTGACGAAGGCGTACTTGTACCCGTTCTCCTTCTTGAACAGGTCGATATACTGGTCGAACGTGTACGGCTTCCAGTCCTCGTAGCTCATCGGCCGGATGAGGCCGGCCTCGGCCAGTCGCGGAATCCACGCCATGTCGAACGTGGCCTGATGGAACTGCTCCCACTCGCCGGACTGGAGACGGTTGAACGCCTTCGGATTCGACGTGAACAGGTCCAGTTGCGTCTGGCAGTTGAACTGCTCGCGGAACGGGTCCTGCACGTTCGAGGCGTCGTATCCCGTCCACGTGAGGTGGTTGATCGTCTCTCCAGTCTCGTCTGCCTCGGTTGGTTCGTAGAGCGCGCCGTCTGCTGCGGCCGGCACCGTCGCGAGTTCTTGGGTCCGCCAACTGTTCCCCTCGCTACCGCCACCACCGCCGCCGCCGAGACAACCGGCTGCACCGGTCATCATCGCGCCAGCGGTCGCCGCTTTCATATATCGCCGCCGAGTGAGGTCGTGATCGTTGGTCATGTTGGGTGGTCGAAGTGCGGCTGGACACCGGACGTCGCGTCCGCCGCGTCACGATACTGAATGCAACAGTGTCACGAATCACCATTACGCTGGCTATGTGCGGGCGTTTAAGTCGGACGTAGGCCGGAGACGTTCTTCCATGTATTCGAACAGATAGTATTCGTTCGTGCTGTTTTCGTCGAAATAATAAATAGTATCCGAGAAGTTTTCGACAAAGTTCACACGATCGTCGCCAGCACGTGGATTTTAGTTCACCCGCTCGACTTCGTAGCCCGCGTCCTCGATGGCGGCCATGACGGACTTCGCGTGGCTCTCGCCGCTCGTCACCACCTGGAAGACGAGGTAGGCGTCGCCGACGTGCAAGTCACCGACTGCGCGGTCGTGTCTCACCGTCCGGATGTTGGCGCTTTGCTCGCCGATGATGCCCGAAATCCGTCCCATCTCGCCGGGCTGGTCGCGGATGCGGATGCGGAGGTGGAGCAGTTGGTTCCGGTCGGTCAGCGCGTGGGTCAACACCGTCTGGAGCATCGACATGTCGATGTTCCCGCCACAGAGCAGGGGGACGACCGTCTCCCCCTCGACGTCCACTTGATCGCTCAGCATCGCGGCGACGGCGGCCGCCCCCGCCCCCTCGACCAACTGCTTCGCGCGTTCGAGCACCGTGAGGATGGCCCGCGCGATATCGTCGTCGCTCACCGTCACCACCTCGTCGACGTTCTCTTCGATGAGCCCGAGCGTCAGCTCCGAGATGCTGCCCGTGGCGATGCCGTCCGCGATAGTCTTCGGTGACTCCTCGTCGACCGGTGCTCCCTTCCGGAGGCTTTCGTGGACGGTCGAGGCCAGTTCGGCCTGCACGCCGATCACGCGAACCGAGTCGTCGAGGGACTTCAGCGCCGTGCTGATGCCGCCGATCAACCCCCCGCCGCCGATGGGAACGATCACCGTGTCGACGTCCGGCACCTGCTCGTAAATCTCCAACCCGAGAGTGCCCTGCCCGGCGACGATGTCCGGGTCGTCGTAGGCGTGGACGAACAGCATCCCCGGCTCCTCCGCCAGCGACTTGGCGTGGCTCATCGCCTCGCCGAACGTCGAACCGTGGAGCTCGACAGTCGCCCCGTAGCTCCGAGTGGCGTCGATTTTCGCCTGTGGGGCGTTCTCCGGCATCACGATGGTCGACTCCAGCCCCACCGTCGTCGCCGCGAGCGCGACGCCCTGGGCGTGGTTGCCGGCGCTCGCCGCCACGACGTGTTTGTCGCCACCCGCCTCGGCCTCCTGTTTCAGCTTGTTGTACGCCCCGCGCGTCTTGAACGACCCCGTCCGCTGGAGATGCTCCATCTTCAGGTGGACGTCGGCGCCGGACATGGTCGAGAGCGAGCGGTTCGTCTCGATCGGCGTCTGCCTGACGATGGCCGGGTCGTCGAACCGGTCGCGGGCGGCTTCGATGTCCGCGAGTGTGACAGTCTCCGTCATACGGCATCCTGCGCGCACCGACCGAATAAGTGCCGTGCTTGGTGCAAACGGGTGTTTAAGTCGGGCGGCGCGAGCGCTCAGTCGACCAACAGCCGGGCCGGACTGCGCAGGAGGGCCATCACCCGGTTGGTGAAGTGAGCCGCCACCGCACCGTCGACGACGCGGTGATCGACAGACAACGAGAGCGGGAGGGTGTACCGCGGCACCACCTCGCCGTCGACGACGCGGGGCCGCTCCGCGATCCGGCCGAGGGCCAGAATCGCCACCTCGGGGTGGTTGACGATGGGCGTGGCGTACTCCCCGCCGATGACCCCGACGTTCGTGATGGTGAAGGTGCCGCCCTGCATCTCCTCGCGGTCGATCGAGCGGTCGCGCGCCCGTTCGACCTTCGTTGCCGTCTCGGCTGCGAGGTCGAGCAGGCCCTTCGCGTCGACGTCCTCGACGACGGGGACCATCAGTCCCGCGTCCGTCGCCGTCGCCACGCCGAGGTTGTACTCGTCGTGACAGACGATCTCCTCGGCCGCCTCGTCGAGCGAGGCGTTGACCCGCGGGAACTCCTGTAGCGCCCGCGTCACCGCGAGCATGACGAACGGGAGGTAGGTGAGGTCGACGCCCTCGGCCGCGGCGTGGGCGTCGAGTTCGGCTTTCGTCTCCACCAGCCGCGTCACGTCCACGTCGTCGGTGTGGGTAACGTGGGGTGCCGTGTACTTCGCTTGCTCCATCCGTTCGCCGATGGCGCGGCGGACGCCGCGGTAGGGGAGACGGTCGCCCGGGCGCGGGCCGTGGTCGCCCGGGCGCGGGCCGTCGGGGGGTGACGCCGGCTCCGCGTCCGCTCCCGACTCCGCGTACTCTCGAACCATCGCGGGCGTGACGAACGCCTCGCCGTCGCGGGTCTCGTCGGTCGGCACCGCGTCGAGGTCGACCCCGAGTTCGTCGGCGAGTCGTCGCGTCGCCGGGGCGGCGAGGGTTCGCTCGCGATCCGCGGCGTCGATCCGGCCGCCGGCGTCCGCCGCCTCGGTCACGGTGTCGGCCGATTCACGGTGGGTCTCGGCGGCGTCGGCGTCGGCCGCCTCGTCCCCCTCCGTCACGCTCGTCGCCGGTCCGTCGGGGGACTGCGGGGTCGGGTCGTCCGTTCCCTCGGCCGCCGCCCGCACGTCCGCGTCGGTGACACGCCCGCTCGGACCCGACCCCGCGACGCGAGCGACGTCGACGCCGAGTTCGCGGGCCAGTCGGCGGGTACTCGGTGAGGCGAAGACGCGGCCGCTGGCGGCGGCCTCGCTCCCGTCGTCGGCCGCGGCGTCGGTGGGCGTGGTCTCCGATTCCGGTTCCGGTTCCGGTTCCGGTTCCGGTTCCGCGTCGCCCACCCCCTCGTCCTCGTCGCCGCCCACGTCGACGGAGACGAGGACCGTCCCGACGGGTACCATCTCGCCCTCCTCGGCGTGGCGTTCCGTGACCGTGCCGGCGAAGGGGGAGGGGAGGTCGACCAGCGCCTTGTCCGTCTCCACCTCGGCGAGTGGCTGGTCCTCCTCGATCTCCTGCCCGTCCTCGACCAGCCAGCGGACGAGTTCGCCCTCGGCGACGCCCTCGCCCACGTCCGGGAGTTTGAACGTCTCGACCGTCATTAGAAGTCGACGACCTCCCGGATCCCGTCCTCGATGCGGGTCGGCGAGGGGAGGTAGTAGTCTTCGAGGGCGTAGAGGGGAACCGGCGTGTCGAAGCCGGTGATTCGCTCGATCGGCGCCTCCTGGTAGAGCAGGGACTCCTCCTGCAGGATCGCCGTTATCTCGCCACCGAGGCCGCCGGTCCGCGGCGCCTCGTGGACCACCGCGGCCCGGCCCGTCTTCTCGAAGGAGTCGACGATGGTCTCGCGGTCGAGCGGCGAGAGCGTCCGCAGGTCGATCACCTCGCAGTCGACGCCGTCCTCGGCCAGGGTCGCCGCGGCCTCCATCGTCGGCCGGGTCATCGCTCCCCAGGTGTAGACGGAGACGTCGCTCCCCTCGCGGCGGACGGCCGCCTCGCCGAGCGGAACGGTGTGGTCGCCGGTCGGCACGTCCTCGCGGAAGGCCCGATAGATGAGTTTGGGTTCGAGGAAGATCACGGGATCGGGGTCGCGGACGGCGGAAGCGAGCAGGCCCTTCGTGTCGGCGGGCGTCGAGGGGATCACCACCTTCAGCCCCGGTTCGTGGACGAAGAAAGCCTCCTTCGACTCCGAGTGGTGTTCGGGCGCGCGGATGCCGCCGCCGTAGGGAGCACGCACGACCATGGGACAGGTAAAGCGCCCCCGCGTTCTGGTCCGCAGGCGGGCCGCGTGGCTGACGATCTGGTCGAACGCGGGGTAGATGAACCCCATGAACTGGATTTCGGGTACCGGGCGCATCCCGTAGGCGGCCATGCCGATGGAGGTGCCGACGATGCCCGACTCCGCGAGCGGCGTGTCGATCACGCGGTCGTCGCCGAACTCCTCGTAGAGGCCCTCGGTGGCGCGGAAGACGCCGCCGTTCTTGGCCACGTCCTCGCCGAGGACGATCACGTCGTCGTCGCGTTGCATTTCCGTCCGGAGGCCGTCCCGGACTGCCTGTACCAGCGTCAGATTCTGCGTGTCGGTGTCGGTGCTCATATCAGTCCCTCAGGAAGGCGTCGTCGCCGTATCGGTCGCGGAGTCGGTGCAGGTGGGCGCGCTGTGCACGGAGTTCGGGAGATGGGTCGGCGTAGACGTCCTCGAACATCGCGTCGGGGTCGGGCCGGGCGGTGTGCTCGGCGCGCTCGATGGCCTCGCTCACCTGCTCGCGGACGCTCGCCGCGACGGCGTCAACCCGGTCGTCGTCGAGGCGCCCCGTCTCGCGCAGGTAGCGTTCGAGCCGGGGGATTGGGTCGCGTTCGCGCCACGCCTCGACCTCCGCCTCGTCGCGGTAGACGGTTGGGTCGTCGGCGGTGGTGTGGGCGCCGAAGCGGTACTGCACCGCCTCGATCAGCGTCGGGCGTGGCCGGTCACCGGGCTCACGGGCTTTCTCGACGGCCGCCCGCATCACCGCGTAGGTGGCCAGCGGGTCCATCCCGTCGACCTGCACGCCGTCGATGCCGTAGGCGGCGGCCTTGCCCGCGAGCGTTGGACTCGCGGTCTGGCGCTCCCGCGGCACCGAGATGGCCCAGCCGTTGTTGTTACAGAGGAAGACGGCGGGGACGTCGAAGACGCCGGCAAAGTTCAGTCCCTCGTGGAAGTCGCCCTCGCTGGTGGCGCCGTCGCCGAAGTAGGCACAGGCCACGGCATCGTGACCGCGGAGCTTCGACGCGAGCGCCAGCCCCGTCGTGTGCGGAATCTGGGTGGCGATGGGGACGGCAGCGGGGAGGACGTTCACGTCGGCGCGCCACCCGCCCGCGCCGTGGCCCATCCAGTACAGCAGGATAGCGGAGAGCGAGAGGCCGTGGACGTGGACGGCGGCGTGTTCGCGGTAACTGGGGGCGACCCAGTCCCGTTCTTCGAGGGCCATCGCGCTCCCCACCTGGGCCGCCTCCTGGCCGGCCAGCGGCGGGTAGGTACCCATCCGTCCCTGTCGCTGGAGGTTGACCGCCCGCTCGTCGAAGTGACGGGCGAGGCGCATGTGGCGGTAGAGGGCGACCAGTTCGTCGTCAGCGAGGTCGGGCGGGTCGCCGACGAGTTCGCCGGACGCGTCGAGTATCCGGACGGTGTCGTCCGGGTCGCGGTCGAACACGTCGCTCACGATTCGCGCCCCGCCATGGCCGGGTGCTCGCGCCGCCGTCCCTTAGGCGTTCTGACCACGCTCACGTCGCCGCGTGGGCCTCGCGGCGGGCCTCCTCGACGCTCTGCCCGTCGCGGAGGACGGCGTCGACGAACAGTTCCCCCGCCCGGTACGACGACCGGACCATCGGCCCGCTAGCGCAGTAGAGAAAGCCGAGTTCCTCCTCGGCCACGCGGCGCCACGTCTCGAAGGCGTCGGGGTGGACGTACTCGTACACGTCGAGGTGGGAACGGGAGGGCTGGAGATACTGGCCGAGCGTCACCACGTCGACGCCGGCCTCGCGGCAGTCGGAGAGCGCCCGGTAGATCTCGTGGTCGTACTCGCCGAGGCCGAGCATGAGGCTCGTCTTGGTGTAGATGTCGGCGGTGTCGGCGGCGCGTTCAAGCACCGAGAGGGACTGCTCGTAACCGGCGCGGCGGTCCCGGACCGGCCACTGGAGGCGCTCGACCGTCTCGACGTTGTGGGCGAGGACGTCGGGGCCGGCGTCGACGATGCGGTCCACGAGGTCGGCCTCGCCTCGGAAGTCGGGAATGAGTACCTCCACCAGCACCCCTGGATCGCGGTCCTTGATCGCCTCGACGGTACGGGCGAAGTGGTCCGCGCCCTGATCGGGTAGGTCGTCGCGGTCGACGCTCGTGAGGACGACGTAGTCCAGCCCGATCTCCGCGACGGCGTCGGCGACGTTCGCGGGTTCGTCGGGGTCGAGCGCCTCCATCCCGCCCGTCGTCACGTCACAGAAGTTGCAGCCGCGGGAGCACCGGTCGCCCATGAGCATGAAGGTGGCCGTGCCGGGACCGTTGCGGCCGCTCCAGCACTCGCCCAGGTTGGGACAGTTCGCCTCCTCGCACACGGTGTTGAGGTCGCGGTCGCGGAGGGTCGCTTTGATCTCCGTGAACCGCTCACCCGACGGGGGGCGCATCCGCAGCCAGTCGGGTTTACGTTGCCGTGCCATGTCCGTTCCTTCGGCCTGCCGAGCAAAAACGTGTGGGCTCGCGGCGCGCCGATTGCGGTATATCATCCGTTACATATATATTTGGAGATATCCAAGCCAACTCGTACCATGTCAATGGGTGCCTATGACGAAGACGAGCACGAACGCCGCGCGCAGAAAACGGGGCAGGTCGACACGGAGTTCGACGACGAGCGGTCGGAGTTCCGAGGGACCCTCTCGTACGAGTCCGGCGACTCGACGGAAGCGCTGTTGGACCAGTTCAAGCAGCTACAGGGAACGTAGCTCACGACTCCGTTCTGAGCAGTAGTGTCGCCGCCGTCGAGACGGCAGTCACGGCGACGACGTGACCGACCAGCGCCCGGACGAGGAGGGGCCGGTCGAGGACGACAGGGAGCAGGGCCAGTTCGAGCAGGCCGAACCCGACGGTAGCGGCGTCGATACGTCGACATCGGCGGGCCGTGTCCGGGGACACGCGGTAGCGGAGCGACCGCCACAGCGACACCAGCGCCGTCCACCACGAGGTCCCGATCCGGTAACAGAGGTCCCACAGGATCAGGAGGGTGACGAACGTCACGGGAGCGGGCGACCGTCCGCCGACGAGCGCCTCGAACGGCGTCGACCCCGTTCCAGTGAGGAGGTACGTCACGGCCGTGACGAACCCGAGGACGCCGAACAGCGTCTCGACGCCGGAGCCGAAGAGGAGGCGGCGGTGGGCGTCGGGCAACGCGAGTTCGCGCGTCGTGGCGCCGATGTAGAGCATGGCGACGCTCCCGGCGGCGGCGACGACGACGCCGACGCTGCCCGCGACCACGGCCGATACCGGCAGGCCGTAGGCGAGGGTGAGGCCGACGACCAGCGTCTCGAAGAGGAGAAACTGGATACCGATGGCCCCGCGAGCCGAGAGATCGAGGCCCGGAATCCCACCCACGAGGTTCTCGTACACCCAGGTATCGCCGAAGGTTGGGTTGCCGTCGACGGCGCTGCGACGCCCGATCACGCCGCCGCCTCGCCGGATCGCTCGGTGATTGCCCGCCGGACAGCCCCGTCGAACGGTGTCGGCTCCACGGCCACGAGTCGCGAGAGCCAGTGGTCGGTGACGACGACGGGGGTTTTCAGCCCCTCGATCAAGGGGCGGGCGACGCTCCACGGCGCGTCGGTCATCGGCCCGACCCAGTAGGCCGAGAGCCGCGGCGTCAACACCGGAACGGCGAGGATGATCGGCTCGTGACCCAGGTGTCGTCCCGTCCGTCGGATCATCTCGGCGTACGTCAGTATCTCGGGACCGCCGACTTCGTACGTCCCGCCCGCGGTATCGGGAACGTCGAGGACGCCGACGAGGTACGCGAGCAGACCGGCGACGGCGATGGGTTGACACGGCGTCCGCACCCACCGCGGGGTCACCATCACCGGCAGGCGGGAGGCGAGTTGGCCGACCATCTCGAAGCCCGCGCTCCGGGGGCCGACGACGATGGCCGCCCGGAGCGTCGTGAGGGCGTACGTCCCCGTCGCGAGCACCCGGTCGACCTCGCGTCGGGACTGGAGATGCGAGGAGAGGTGGTCCCGTTCCTCGCCGAGGCCGCCGAGGTAGATCACCCGCTCGACCCCGGCGGCGCTCGCGGCGTCGGCGAAATGCCGTGCAGCCCGGCGGTCGCGGACGAGGGCGGTCACCTCGTGGTCCGCATCGACGAGGGCGGGGACGAGGCGACGGCCGACGAAGCCCGTGGCGCCGGTGACGAGTACGTGCATACCGATCGATGGGAGCGGCGCGAGGTTAACGCTCGTGTTCGGTCGGCGTTCAGGGTTTCCCTGCGCGTTCGGGCGTGGGACGGGGCGAATTCAGGGTCGGCCTGAGCCGACTCCGCCCGCCGGCTAGTCTCCGATTAGCTATAACCCCGGGGAGTGTAGCAGTCGGCGTGGTTCCGATGTCATTCCCGCTATGGGCCGCCTTCCCTCCGACCGTGCGGTGGTTCGACGCCACCGGTGACGCCGCGTGAGCGACGAGTCCGACGAGGAGTCCTCACGTCGTCGCCTGCTCGCCCTCCTCGGAGCCGCCCTCCTCGCGCTGATCGGCGCGGGGACCGGCGTCTCGAACCTCTTCGGGCGCGACGACGGGGACGACGAGAGCGGCGTCGACCTCTCCGTCGACTACGACGTGACGCCGGCCGAACCGGTCCCGACACCGACCCCAACGCCGACCCCTAGTGGCGGTGAGAGCGACGCCGACGATGCCGCGGACCTGCCGGAACGGCCGAACGGCACCGCGGCGACCGACGCGGACGGATCGACAGCCGACGGATTTCCCCGGCGCGACGACCCGGACGACGAGTCGGACACCCCGCGGCGGACGGCGACGCCGGGCGACGACATGGTCGCCACGTCGGTCCCGCCGGTGTCGGTCGCCGGCGTCGAACCCGGTGACGGCGGCACGGTCGACCTCTCGCTCACGCTGTCGGGAGCGCCGGCGCGCCTGTGGGTTCGGGGCGACGTGACGGCCATCGACGAGGGCGGGACGACCGAGGCCGAACGGAGCGCGGGCGACGACGGCGGGACGGGTGAACTGCAGGAGTACGTGCGAGTGCGACTGTGGTACGACGTCGACGACGACGGCGCCGTCAGCGGCGGCGAACCGGTGGTCTACGAGGGGACGCTCGCGGGACTCGACGCCCGTGACGGATGGATCGCCCTGACGGGGACCTGCGTGGCACCGGGGACACACACGGCTCGCTTCCGGTGGGATCTCCCGTCGGACGCCCCGAACGTCGTCCAGACGGACGGCGTGTCGTTCTCGCTCGGCGTCGCCGCGGACACGAGCGAGTGTTCGTGACGGTAGGTCTTTGCCGCTCGACCCGTTCGGTCCGACCGATGAGTTCCGATCCCTGTGACGCCTGTGGCGAGGAGGTGCCCGTCGCGGGCGGCGCCGGCGACTTCTGGACGTTCGAGGCCGAGGCGACGGGCGGGATGACGCTCGAACTCGCCGACGACAGCGAACACTTCCTCTGTTTCGACTGCATCGAGCGCCTGCCTGACGACAGCGAGGTGACGGCGGCGGACGTGGCGGCGCTATCCGAGTAGACGAGGCACGGCAATCCACCGATAGCTCAACACGAGCGATCTTGTCGGTCCCCGACCGACCGGGACGGTATGGCCGACGAATTCGGCGTCGTCACGCTGGAGGAGATGGACGAGGAGCCGTTGCCTGCGTCCGGAGTGATCCACCGAAAGCTCACCGAGTCGCTGGGCTGTACCGAAATGCGGGTGAACGCGGTGACGCTCGATTCCGGTGAGGCGACGGCCCCCCACGCCCACGAGCGCCAGGAGGAGGTGTACGTCGCACTCGACGGCGGCCACGTTCGCCTCGGGGGGACCCTGCA
>Ga0207714_1000798_pt1 | contig 21356 bp, 17 predicted proteins | sample PonA232FremontCA_2_FD_187270 | JGI IMG/M metagenome (GOLD analysis project Ga0207714, IMG submission 187270) | Marine sediment microbial community from Fremont, CA, USA - Pond A23 Sediment 2 (SPAdes) | ecosystem: Environmental > Aquatic > Marine > Unclassified | place: USA: Fremont, California...
CGGCCATGCCCACCATGACGCGGCCGTGCGCGACACTCTTGCGCTTGAGCAGATACCACGCGCCCACGCCGCCGACCACCAGCGCCGTGCTCAGGAACGCGGCCAGGAGCATGTGCCCGAGGCGGTACGGGAACGACGGGTTGAAGATGATCGCCCACCAGTCCGTGGGCACGAACTTGCCGTCCACCAGCTCGAAACCGGCGGGCGTGTGCATCCAGGAGTTGGCGCTGAGGATCCAGAACGCCGAGACGGTCGTGCCGATGGCGACCAGGCAGGTCGCGGCGAAATGGACGCCGCGCGGCACGCGGTTCCAGCCGAAAAGCATGATGCCCAGGAACGCCGCCTCCAGGAAGAACGCGGTGAGCACTTCATAGGCGAGCAGCGGCCCCAGCACCGGGGCCGTCTTGTTCGCGAATTCGGACCAGTTGGTGCCGAACTGGTACGACATCACGATGCCCGAGACCACGCCCATGCCGAAGGACACGGCGAAGATTTTCTGCCAGAAGCGGGCGAGTTCGTAGTACACCCGCCGGCCGCGCCACAGCCACATGCCCTCGAGCACCGCCAGCCAAGCGGACAGGCCGATGGTGAACGCCGGAAAGATGATGTGGAACGACACCGTGAAGGCGAACTGCGCACGGGCCAACAGGGCCGCACTCAGATCCATGATGGCGTCTCCTTGCCCGGGGCCGGCGCACGTCTGGCGCGGCCGGCGCGAGGGATCGTGCTTGATCGCTTTCTAAACTATTTCCGAGACGTACGGGCGGCAGGGTGACGTCCTGTCGCGGTCCCGAAACGCCCGACGGCGCACCGCGTCCGGGGAATTGACGCCCCCGGCTGCGCCATCCGAGCGTGGCCCATGGCAGTGGTCAGCACGGGGCGGATATGGCGACGGGTCGGATCTTCATCGGCACCTCCGGCTGGAGCTATTCCCACTGGGTCGGGCCGTTCTATCCGCCGGAAACGCGCAGCGCGGATTTCCTGTCCGTGTACGCGCAGCGTTTTGCGGCGAGCGAGGTGAACAACACCTTTTACCAGCTTCCCGCGCCGGAGACCCTCGACCATTGGGTGGCCCAGACGCCGCCGAGCTTTGTCTTCGCCTGCAAGGCGAGCCGGTACATCACCCACGTCAAGAAGCTCAAGGACCCTGAAAGCACGACGCCGCGCTTCTTCGACGCCGTGGCCCGCCTGGGGGCGCGCTGCGGCCCCATCCTGTTCCAGCTTCCGCCGAAATGGCGGGCCAATCCGGAGCGCCTGGGCGCGTTCCTCGATGCCCTGCCCGCGGACTACCGATACGTGTTCGAGTTCCGCGATACGAGCTGGTTCATCGAGACCGTCTACGAGCGGCTCGCCGGCGCCCGGGCCGGGCTCGTGATCGCCGACATGGCGGGCGAGACCTCGCCGCTGCGCGTCACGACCGACGTGGTCTACCTGCGCTTGCACGGGCCCGGTGAAACGCCTTACACGGGCCGCTATTCGGATGCGGCCCTGGACGATTGGGCGGAGTGCATTCGCGACTGGAATGCGGCCGGGCGCGACGTGTACTGCTTCTTCGACAACGATGCCGGCGGCAACGCGCCCTGCGACGCGCAGCGGCTGATGGCCAGGCTCGGCACGTAAGGGGTTCTGCGGGCCGCTGGTCAGTCACCCCGTTCGGCGAGCACGCGCGCGAGCTGAGCGATCGCCTCCTGCTTCCGGATGTCGGAGATGCGGCTAAAGTTCCGGGCCAGATCCAGCCGCATGCGCTCGCGTCTCGACAGTTCCTCGCTTTCATCGCTTTGCAGGTCGTCGAAAAAATACCGGAGATCGACCTGAAGAACGTTGGCAACGTGGTAGAGCCGGCCGGCCGATATGCGATTGATGCCGCGTTCGTACTTGTGCGCCTGCTGGTAGGTGATGCCCACCATCCGCGCCAGCTCTTGCTGGGTAAGGCCGAGCATGATCCGCCGCTGGCGGATCCGCTGGCCCACATGCTTCTCCAGCTCCTGGGTATCCGTCGAAATCTTCGCCACGGTCACCCCCAATGCATCGGAACTTCAGGGACATTCTTCCGCGGCACCTCAGCAAGATCAATGAAAGGTAGCAAATAATGCCGTAGATGCACGTAAAGCGGGCGTTTCTCTGTCCGGCGCTGAAACCTAAGGTTTGGCCGAACGAGAGAATTGCGCCAAATCCGCGTATGGATGCAGGCGGCAGCCAACCGCAGCGGCATCACGCGGGCGGCAGATGATCCATGAGCGCGCATGAGGCCCGGAAAAACCTCGCGAATCGGGCAAATCGGTTTCGGCGCTACTATCTCCGGTGGCATACGCCGGGCGGCGCTGGCGGCTGTTGAAGACGAGCCGGCCGGGAAGGGACACGCGGAACGTGCACCTGAACGACGCCGTTGCAGCGGCACGGCCTGCGATGGGCCGCCGCCGGGTGCCTCGGGCCGGATGCGCCCCGGCAAACGGGCGCCGGGGCCGGTCGGGTGGCGTTTCTGTCCCCATCATACGCCACCATGCGGGCGCGCCGGGTGCACTTACGGTTTATTAAGCGTAAAACGCATACCATTTCCGCAGACGCGCCGGAGGCTGAGCGCAATGACGGCGGACGCAACGGGCAAGAACAACAGCGACTTCGACCGGCTCACGGCCGCGCTCGCCGCGTCGGGGGACGTTGTCTACGCCTGGGACCTCGCGGACGACAGCATCGTCTGGCACGGCAGCCTCGGGCGCCTTTTCGCCGGCGACACGCCGCCCGCGACGGGCGCGGACCTCGCCGCGCGCATCTATCCCGAGGATCAGCCGCAGCGCAGCCGCCGCCTGGACGACCACCTTGCGCGCGGGGTCGCCTACGACTGCGAATTCCGTCTTGCCGGTCGGGACGGCACGGCGCACTGGGTCCATGACCGGGGCAGTGTGGTGCCGCGCGGCCCCGGGGCCTCGCCCTGCGTGATGGGGACCATGCGCCCGATTAGCAGCCGCAAGGAAACCGAGGCACGGCTGTATTACCTCGCCAACTACGACGACCTTACGGGGCACTTCAACAAGGCGCGGCTGAGCGAGGCGCTGAACGCGGAGCTTCGGCGCGCGCTGCGCGAGGGCAGCGCGGGCGCGTTCGCCGTCCTGGGCGTCGACCAGCTTGCCATGATCAACAGCGCCTATGGTTACGAGGCGGGCGATGCCGTTCTCGTTGCCGTGGCGCAGCGTTTGTCGGCGCGTGTGCGGGGCAGCGACGTGATCGGCCGCATTGGGGGCGACCGCTTTGGCATCCTGTTGACCGATTGCGGTCGCTGTGCGGCGCACCGTGCGGCCGAGCGCGCCGTCGAGGCGGTTCACGGCGAGGCGATCGACACCCCCGGCGGCCCCGTGCGCATCACCGTGACCGCCGGTGTTGTGACCTTTCCGGCGCAGTCGTGCGCCAGTGCCGAGATCCTGGCCAAGGCGGAAAGCGCCCTGCGCGAAGCCAAGCAGCAGGGCCGCAACCAGACCGGCGTCTACGAGATGACCGAGGCGCAGCGCGCCGCTTACCGCGAGGCCCTGTCCATCGGGGCCGATATCGAGGCGGCGATGCAGAACGACCGGTTGTGCTTCGCCTATCAGCCCATCGTGGATGCGCGGACCGGGGCGCCGCACAGCTACGAGTGCCTGCTGCGCCTGCGCCGGACGGACGGTTCGGTGGCCACGGCGGGGAGCTTCATTCCCGCCATCGAAGAGTTGGGGCTGATGCGCGCTGTGGAGCGTCAGGTGATGGACCTGGCCGTGGCCGACCTCGAACGGCGGCCCGGCCCCACGCTGGCGATCAACATCTCCGGGCCGACGACGAGCGATCCCGCGTGGCTGCGCCGCCTCGGCGAAAGCCTGCAGCGCCGGCCCGACGTCGCCGGACGCCTCGTCGTCGAGATCACCGAAACGGCGGCGCTGCACGACATCGCCGAGACCCTGCGTTTCGTCAAGGCAATCCGGAACATGGGCGTGCGCGTTGCGCTGGACGACTTCGGCGCCGGGTTCACCACGTTTCAGCACCTCAAGACACTGCCCGTGGATATCGTCAAGATCGACGGTTCGTTCGTGCGCAACATCGACCACGACCAGCAGAACCGCCTGTTCGTGCGCAATCTGATCGATCTGGCGCACTCGCTGGAGGTGCTGGCGCTGGCGGAATGCGTGGAAACGGGCGCAGAGGCGGCAGCACTCTCGGCGGAAGGCGCGGACCTGCTACAGGGGTATCACATCGGCCGCCCCGCGCTCACGCCGCCAGACGCGGCGTCCATACCGGATTCCGCGGCCGCGGACGCGGGTGCGCACGATCGGGCGTAGCGGGCATGCCGGCCGCCCGCCGCCGGGTCAGGAGGACGACGACGGCGCGCCGCGCCCGGTCTTCTGGGGCTGACCGCCGCCGCTCGTCGCGGGCGTCGGCGTGGCGGCGTTCTTGCCCGTGGTTCCGCCGGCCGTGCCGCCGCCCGATGCGACGCCCGGGCTGTCGGGACCGGCTGCGCCGCTCTGGCTCTCCGCGCCCTGTTCCCGTTCGTGGCTGAGGGCGTCGAGCTGCTTCTGGAGCTGGTTCACCTGCGCCTGGAGTTTCGCCAGCGCCTCCGGGGATTCCTCGCCCGCGGCCGGGACGTTCGCGCCGACCTCCTGGCGCCCGCCCGATTCGACCGCCGCGCCGCCTTCCGAGCCGCCGGGGGCGAAGGGGGTGAGCATCTTCATGGCGCTTTCCATGAACGCCGCATTCTGCCGGCTCATCTCCTCCAGGTTGGGGGAGAACGGGAACATGCCGGACATGGTCTCCTGCATCTGCTGGCGCAGGCGGTCCTGGTTCTGCGCGAACGCCGCCATCATCTGCTCGAGATACTTGGGCACCACGCCCTGCATGCTGTGGCCGTAGAAGCTGATGAGCTGACGCAGGAAGGTGATGGGCAGGAGGTTCGTGCCCTTGGATTCCTCCTCGACGATGATCTGGGTGAGCACCGACCGGGTGATATCCTCGCCCGTCTTGGCGTCGTAGACGACGAAGTCCACGTCATCCTTCACCATCTGGCACAGGTGATCCAGCGTGACGTAACTGCTCGTCGCCGTATTGTAGAGCCGCCGGTTGGCGTATTTCTTGATAACCACCGGCTTGTCGCCTTTGTTCGAGGCCGTATCGCGCGCCATTGCCAAATCCTGTTCCGGCGCGTCGCGCGCGCCTGTCCGCCAGTCTCCCGGGGTCGATACTTCAGGGTTGCGCCACGGCATGTCAACGCCCGGCCGCGGCGACGGCGGTGCGATGCCGGTGTGCTGCGCTGCGGCAAACCGGGTGGTCAGGCCCCGGTGCGGCCGTTATACTTCGGATAATGAGCGACCCGCCGGATCTCGACACCCTCGCGCAGCAGTATCTCGACCTCTGGCAGGATCATGTCACCGCGTTCGCCAACGACCCGGCGGTGGCGCGGGCGCTGTCCCAGTTTCTCGCGCTGTACGGCCTGGCGCCCCCCACGTCCGGTGACCATCCCGGGGATGGCGGCCACGGGGCGGGTCCGGGCACGATGCCGGCGGCATGGCCCGCGGCCGTGATGGCGGCGGCGATGGCGGGTCCGTTTGCCGGCGCTGCGTGGAGCGGATCTGGACGGCATGACCAGCACGCCACCGCGGACGGGACCGCGTCCGCTGCCGGTACATCTGGCGACGGCGCTGGGCACATGGATGAACTCCTGCGCCGTGTCGCCGCTCTGGAAGACCGGCTCGCTGCCCTCGAATCCGAACGCGCCGGAGATCGCGGAACGCAGCGCGAATCTGCAGCGGCATCTGGCGGAGGTGCCGACTGACGCCTTCGTCCGCGCGGTCCAGCGCGCCGTTGCCGACCGGCACGCCCGGCTGATCGACGCCATCCACCGCTACCGCAATCATCCCTACCGCCGCGACGTCGCCGATCCGCCGGCGATCTGGCGGGCCGGCACGACGGTCCTGCGCGACTACGGCGCCGTGCCCGAGGCGCGCGATTCCGCCGGGCCGCCGATCCTGTGCGTGCCGTCGCTCATCAATCGCGCCTATGTGCTGGATCTGAAGGCGGACACCAGTTTGCTGCGCTTCCTGGCCGCGCGCGGCTGGCGCCCCCTGCTCGTGGACTGGGACGCCCCGGGGGCGCAGGAGCGCGGCTTCGACGTGACCGCGTACGTCGCGGGCCGGCTGGAAGCGGCGCTGGATGCGGCGTGCGACTGCGTGGGCGGCGCGGTGCCGGTGCTGGGGTACTGCATGGGGGGTACGCTGGCGATCGCGCTGGCGCAACGACGCCCGCGCGATGTCGCGGCCTTGACCTTGCTTGCCGCGCCGTGGGACTTCCATGCGGGACAACCCGAACAAGGGCCTTTGATCGGCCAGACGGGGCGGGCGCTGGAGCCGCTGCTTCAGATGTACGGCGAGCTACCGGTGGAGACCATCCAGATGCTCTTCGCCGGGCTCGATCCGCACACGGCCGTGCGCAAGTTCCTGGCTTTCGGGCGCATGGATCCCGCAAGCGCGCGGGCCGAGGCGTTCGTCGCCCTGGAAGACTGGCTCAACGACGGGGTGCCGCTCGCCGCGCCGGTGGCGCGCACCTGCCTCGTCGAGTGGTACGGCGCCAATGCCCCGGCCCGCGGCGCGTGGCGGGTCGCCGGGCGGCCCGTTGAGCCGCGCGAGGTGCGTTGCCCGGTGCTCGTTCTGGCGCCCTCGGGCGACCGCATCGTTCCGCCGGCATCGGCGCAGGCGGCGGGGGCGGTCCTGCCGCGCGCGGCCACGCACACGCCCGCGATCGGGCATATCGGCATGGTGACCAGCCGGCGTGCGCCCGAGGCGGTGTGGAAGCCCCTGGCCGACTGGCTCGACGGTGGGCTTGTGCGCCGCACCTAATCATGGATGATGGGGCGCATGGTTGGCCGGTCGGTGTATCCAGGTCCGGCCCGAAGAAAACAGCGACGTTGCCAAAGCGAAGGAGGCGAACGCGATGACGGAGACGGCGGCAGGCAACCAGGCCAGCCAGGACATTGTGATCGCCGGCGGTGTACGCACCCCGGTGGGGACCTTCAACGGCGGGCTTTCCACGGTATCCGCCGCCTACCTGGGCACCACGGCGATCCAGGAGGCGCTCTCGCGCGCCAAGGTCGAGGCGAGCGAGGTCGATGAAGTTATCATGGGGCAGATCCTGACGGCCGCGCAGGGCATGAACCCGGCGCGCCAGGCCGCCGTTCACGCCGGCATCCCGACCGACCGCACGGCCTTCGGCATCAATCAGGTCTGCGGCTCCGGCCTGCGCTCGGTCGCCATGGGCTTTCAGGCGATCGCCCAGGGCGATGCGAACGTCATGGTCACCGGCGGCCAGGAGAGCATGAGCCAGGCGCCGCACGCCGCCCACCTGCGCAACGGGCAGAAGATGGGCGACCTGAAGTTCGTCGATACGATGATCAAGGACGGCCTGTGGGACCATTTCAACGGCTATCACATGGGCTCCACGGCCGAGAACGTCGCCCGGCAGTGGCAGATCACGCGCGAGGACCAGGACGCTTTCGCCGTGCAGTCGCAGCAGCGCGCGGAAGCGGCGATCAAGGCCGATCGCTTCCAGGACGAAATCGTGCCCGTGACCATCAAGACCCGTAAGGGCGAGAACGTGGTCAACAAGGACGAGCATCCGCGCGAGGGCGTGACGATGGAATCGCTGGCCGGCATGAAGCCCGCGTTCGAGAAGGAGGGCACGGTCACGGCCGGCAACGCCTCCGGCATCAACGACGGCGCCGCCGCGGTGGTGCTGATGCGCGGCGAGGAGGCGAAGAAGCGCGGCGTGCAGCCGCTGGGCCGGATCGTCTCCTGGGCGAGCTGCGGCGTCGATCCCTCGGTCATGGGCGTCGGGCCGGTCCCGGCCAGCCGCAAGGCGCTGGAGAAGGCCGGCTGGGGCGTCGGCGACCTGGATCTCGTGGAGGCGAACGAGGCCTTTGCCGCGCAGTCCGTCGCGGTGGTCCGCGACCTCGGCCTGGACAGCGACAAGGTCAACGTCAACGGCGGCGCCATCGCGCTGGGCCACCCGGTCGGCGCCTCGGGCACGCGCATCCTGGTCACGCTGCTTTACGAGATGGCCAAGCGCGACGCCAAGAAGGGCCTTGCGACATTGTGCATCGGCGGCGGCATGGGCATCGCCATGTGCGTCGCGCGCGACTAGGATCGCGCCTTTGCGCCGGCGGCACCCGCCGGCGCTGGTCAATTGCGCAACGACCGCGGCGGCACCCCGGCGGCGCCGGTGAAGCGGCCGCGGTCGCCAAGCCACGGTCAAGGGGAGGTTACGCATGGCACGAGTTGCACTCGTCACCGGCGGCACGCGCGGTATCGGGCACGCCGTTTCGGTGGCCCTGCGCGATGCCGGCTATACGGTCGCCGCGAACTACGGCGGCAATGACGAGGCCGCGAACGCGTTCAAGCAGGAGACAGGGATCCCGGTCTACAAGTTTTCGGTCGCTGACTATGAGGCGTGCGCCGACGGCGTGAAGCGGATCGAGAACGAACTCGGCCCGGTCGACGTGCTGGTGAACAACGCCGGCATCACCAAGGACAAGCCCTTCCACAAGATGACCAAGGAACAGTGGGACGAGGTCATCAACACCAACCTGACGGGGCTGTTCAACGTCACGCACCAGGTCTGGCCCGGGATGCGCGAGCGCGGCTTCGGCCGGATCGTCAACATCTCCTCGATCAACGGTCAGAAGGGCCAGTTCGGTCAGGTCAACTATTCCGCGTCCAAGGCCGGCGACCTGGGCTTCACCAAGGCGCTGGCGCAGGAAGGCGCGAAGAAGGGCATCACCGTCAACGCCGTGTGCCCGGGCTACTGCGCCACAGACATGGTGATGAAGGTGCCCGAAGAGGTCCGCCAGCAGATCATCGACCAGATTCCGGTCGGCCGGCTGGGCCAGCCCGAGGAGATCGCCCGCTGCGTGACCTTCCTCGCCGCGGACGAGGCGGGCTTCATCACCGGCTCGACGCTTACCGCCAACGGCGGGCAGTACCTCGACTGACACCGCCGCCGTCGGCCCGCGCCGACAAAGCAACGCCCGCGCCGGAGACCGGCGCGGGCGTTTTTGCGGGTTGGTGCAGATGCGGGGGGATTGGGGGGCCCATGCCTCGACACGCGCCACCCGCCAAGCGCTACTCGGCATGTGCGACGTCGATTCACGCTCGTCACCGCCGCACCCCGAGTAGGCCCAACGGGCCGTGCCGAGAGATGCGACGGCACGCCGGCGGCTCTTCTGCGCCGCCGCCGCTACTTCGACCGCTGTGCCTTGGCTTCAGCGATCCAGCGATCGAAGGTCTCCTGGTTTTCCGCGATCCATTGCTCGGCGTGGCGCTCGATCGCCTCGGCCGAATCCGCGCCCTCGTACATCTTCGCATTCTGGGCGAAGATCGCCGAAAGCGGGACCTCCATGACCTCGAACAGGCGCTTCACGTCCGGGTGCGCCTCGAGCCATGCCGCATTCGCCACCGGCCGGATGTCGTTGGCGGGCCAGCCGATCTGGCAGGGATCGCTGGCGCAGGACTCCAGATCCGGAACGGTCGTGGCGTCCTCGTACTGTTTCTGGCCCTCGGGCAGCGAGGCGTGCGGCACCTCCAGCCAGCGCACGTCCTTGCCGGGCTTGAGCACGCCCAGGGTCCAGTTCGGCGTCCAGGTGTAGAAAAGGATGGATTCACCCTGCTGGTAGCTGGTGATGGCGTCACCCATCGCCGCAGAGTAACTCGCCTGGATGAGGTCGATGTGCTCGCTCAGGCCGTAGGCCTCGATGTGGTGCGCGATCACCTTGCCACAGTCCCAGCCGGGCGGGCAGGCGACCATTTCCGCCTTGCCGTCGCCGTCGTTATCGAACGCCTCGCGCACCGCCTCGCGCTTGAAGTCGGCGAGATTGGTCACGTCCAGCTTTTCGGCCGTGGCCTTGTCCACCAGGTAGCCCTGGAGCGCGCCCGCCTTGACCACGTGGCCCACCTTGATGAGCCCCGACACGCGGGCGTAGGTTTCGTTGAACAGCGGGAACCACTCCATGACGGAGAAGTCCACGTCGCCCTGCGACAGCGCCTGGAAGCGCGGCGCGTCGGCAAGGGTGACCGGCTTCTTCACGTCGTAGCCCAGCTCTTCCAGGGCCTCGATGTAGATCTGGGTGTGGAACCAGCCGGTGTCCCAGTTGCCGCGCGCCGGCGTAATGGTTTCCGCGGCTGCCGCCGGACCGGCGCCGAGACCGAGCACGGCCGCCGCGCCGATCAAGGTCGTACGGTTCATGTGGTGGCCTCCTGTTCGGAACGTGTTTTGCTCTTTCGACGTTGGCGTGTGTTAAAGGCGTTCGTACATCGCCTCGACGCTGTCGAGGGTGAACGGGAATTCGTTGGGGACCGTGAACCGCCAGCCGGCGTATGGTTCCCCGGCGAGCGCCTTGGCCAGCTCGCGGGCCGTCACCACGCCGCCGCCGTAAAGCCAGTTTGCCATGTTGAGCATGGCGGTTTTGTGGACGGCGTCGGTTGCCGCGCCGCAGGCGTCCTTGACCAGGGTGACCCGGTAATCGCGCCAGACCGCATCGTAGACCGTGCTCTGCACACAGGCCTCGCTCCATACGCCCAGCACGATCAGATGCTCGATCGCCATCTGGGTCAGCACGGTCTCCAAGCGCGTGGCGTACAGTGCCGAGAAGCGTGTCTTGTCGATGACCACATCCCGCTCGGCCGGGGCGACCTCGTCGCAGATCTCCGCCCCGCGCGTGCCGGCAACGCTGTGCAACGGCGCGCCGCGGGCGTCGCGCGGCTCGTGCCGCTGCGCGTCGGCCCCGGTCTCGGCGAGCCAGTGGCGCGTGTAGATCACGGGCAGGCCGGCGCCCCGAACCGCCGTCAGGGCGTCCCGCGCCGAGGTGAGAAGCTGTTCGTAGCCCGCCACGGGCCACGCGCCGTCGGTGAAGTTGTCTTTCTGCAGGTCGATCACCAGGACCGCGGTCCGTTCGGTCTGAAATGCCGTCATGGATCCCCTTCTGGCTGGGCCGTGCCGGCGCGTCTGATCCATCCGCCGGCACGCGGCTGTCTTTTTCTTCGCACGGCGATATTATAAAAACCGAGGTGAAACCCGAAGTCAAGCTCCTGCGACGGTTGAGTGGTGAACCGGATCTGGGGCAAGGGGGGAGGGGGGAGGATGAAGCCAGTGGATTTCCCCCGCGCCGGGGTGGCTAATGGGGTGAGACGTACCGCCGCAGCCCGGCGGCGCGGGACGCCGCTGGCAGGGATATCGGGAGGTGAGATTGCCCAAGGTCGGCATGCGCCCCACGCGGGAACGCCAACTCATATCGGCGGCGCGGGCCCTGCTTCGCGAGGAGGGATTCGCGCGGACCACCATGATGGGCGTGGCCAAGCGCGCCGGGCTCTCGACCGGTACGGTGCAGCACTATTTCACCAACAAGTCGGGCCTGCTTACCGAGACCATGGCCCGGCTCGTGGGCGATCTCGCGACGAGCACGCGGGCGCGCCTGCGCGAGGCCGAGAACCCGCTGGCGCGTTTGGATGCGCTGGTCACGGGGCAGTTCGCCGACGACGTCTTCACCCCCGAGACGGTCGCGGTGTGGCACGTCCTCTGGGGCAACATGCGCGAGATCGATGGCCTGCGTGAGCTTATCCACATGTGGGATCGCCGGGCGATCTCCAATCTGCGCCACACCCTCCGCCAGCTCGTACCGCCGGACGACATCGCGGAGCAGACGGACGGGCTGCTGGCGCTGACGGATGGCCTGTGGGTGCGCGCGGCGCAGTCACCCGGCGGCCTCAGCGCCGAACGCGCCCGCGCCATCGCGCGCACCTACCTGGCCTGCCAGATCCGGGCGGCGCAGCACCCCGCACCATGAAGCGGGGCGCGCCGCCCGCTCAGCCCGTGCGGTGCCGGGCCCGGCTGGCGCGTTCCAGGGCCGCGCGTTCCAGCCAGCCCAGTTCCAGGGTGTCGCCAAGCATCTCCAGCAGGCGCAGTTCCTCCTGCGTCGCCTCGCCGTCCGCCGCCGCGATGTCGCAGGCCAGCAGATAGGCCGTCTCGTAGAGGCTTTCCGGCAGGCCCTTGCGGATTTCCTGAAGCGCTACGTCCAGGCCGTCCTCGCGCGCCAGGAGCTGGACGCAATCGGCGGCCGTGCCGGAGATGTTGTTGTGGTCGAATCCGCTGAACACGGGCCAGTGCGCCACCACATCCCCGATGGCCTCGATCTCCTTGTCGTCCATGTCGTGGTCCGCCGCGGACATCAGCACCGCGACGTAGATCAGCGCGGCATGGCGATCCATGACCTTGCGTCCTCCCGTTTTCGTGTCTCTGCGTCTGCCGGACACTCGCACACCCGCGCGGGTTCCGAACAGCCGGTGTTAGTCCGGGCCGCGACCCGCACCGTGTTCGGTGAAGAACGCGCGCGTCTCCGCCACCGCGTCGGCGAGGCCGCAGCGGGTCACCGGCACGCCCTCGGGGAACGCCGACTTCAGGCGCGAGGGCATCATGGGGTCGAGCAGCACGAACACCCCGTGGTCGTCGGCGCGCCGGACGAGGCGGCCGTACGCCTGCTTCAGGCGCAGGCGCGTGAGCAGGTCGTCCCAGCGGCGCTTGCCGAAGTATTCGCGGCGGGCCTTGTGCTTGATGTCCGGGCGCGGCCAGGGCACGCGGTCGAACACGATCAGGCGCAGCGAGCGCCCGGGCACGTCCACGCCGTCGCGCACCGCGTCGGTGCCCAGCAGGCAGGCGTCTTCCTCGGCGCGAAAGATGTCCACCAGCGTGGCCACGTCCAGGCCGTCGACATGCTGGCCGTAGAGGGGCAGGCCGTCGCCCTCGAGCTGGCCGCCGATTCGCTGGTGCACGCCGCGCAGCCGGCTGATCGCGGTGAACAGGCCCAGCCCGCCGCCGCCGCTGGCGCGGAAGAGCTCGCGATAGGCCGCGCCCACCTGGTCCAGATCGTCCTTGCGCACGTCGTTGACGATGTAGACGCGCGTGTTCCCGGCGTAGTCGAAGGGCGAGGGAACCTGCGCCCGGATCGCCGGCGCGGGGAGGTGGCTGGCGCTGGTGCGCATGGCCGCGCCCTGCCAGTCCGTCTCGGTGTCGCCGCTGCCCTCGGTCAGCGTTGCCGAGGTCACCACCAAGCCCTGCGCCTTCTGCACCACATGCTGGCTGAACGGCAGCGTGGGATCGACCCAGTGGCGGTGGTAGCCGACGTCGACGTCGCGCGCGTCGATGCGCTCGACCATCAGCCAATCCACGAACTCGGGCGGGCTTTCGGCTTCCTGGATGGCGGCGAGCATGTCGCGCCAAGCCTGCACCTGGATGATGGCGCGGCGGTCCAGGCTCCGGCAGGTCGCCTCGATCCGCCGCCGGGTGTCGCTGTCCAGGTTTTCCGCCTCGTCGTCCAGGCGCGCGCGCAGGCCATTGTAGAGGCGCTTGAGGGGCTCGATCAGCCCGGCCAGCGCGCGATCCAGGGCCTGCGCCGTCTGCGCCACGTCGCCGGTGACCGGGCGCAGCTCGGTTTCCAGGCTGTACGGGTCGTCGGGCCGGTTCACCCGGGCGTAGACCTGCTCGCGCACCGCCTGGAGGAAGTGCTCTGTTGGGCCTTCACCCGCGGCGTTGGCGATGCGGGCGTGCCAGCCCTCGGCCGCCAGGACGCGCGCGCCGCGCAGCACATCCTGGAGCGCCTCGGCCGTGTCGGTGTCGTCGCCCAGCAGGTCCTCGATCCGCCGGGCCAGGCCGCGCGCCCGGCTGCTCTGCCCGCGCCGGCCCTCCGCGCCCAGAAGCCAGCGGCGCAGCTCCTGGGTCTCGCGCCCCGAGAGATGGGCGGCGAAGGCGCTGTCCGCGGCGTCGAAGACGTGGTGACCCTCGTCGAAGACGTAGCGCGTGGGCAGGTGGCCCTCGTCGCCCGCGCCCATGGCGGCCTGGATCATCACCAGGGCGTGGTTGCCGACCACGATGTCCGCCCGGCGCGCACGCCGCACCGCGCCCTCGATGAAGCACGTCTTGTAGTGCGGGCAGGCGGCGTAGATGCACTCCCCGCGCCGGTCGGTCAGGCCCAGGGTGCGCGCCCGGCCCAGCAGGTCCACCAGCCAGCCGGGGAAGTCGCCGCCCACCATGTCGCCGTCGCGCGTCGCCGCGGTCCAGCGCGCCATCAGGCCGATCGGCACCGCCTCCTGCGGGCGCATGCCGACGACCTTGGTCGCCTCCTCCAGGTTGAGCAGGCACAGGTAGTTTTCCCGGCCCTTGCGCACCACGACCTTGCGCGCCTTTTTGCTCGGCTCGGGGTAGAGGCGGTCCAGCTCGCCGTCGATCTGGTGCTGCAGGTTGCGGGTGAAGGTGGACAGCCAGACCGGCCCGGCGTTCTTCTCTGCCCAGACGCTGGCCGGGGCGATGTAGCCCAGGGTCTTGCCCACGCCCGTGCCCGCCTCGGCGAGCACCATGTTGGGCGTGTCGGACCGATCCCGGGGCAGGAAGGCCTGGCTTACCGCGGAGGCGTAGTCCGCCTGCTGCGGCCGCGCCTCGGCCCCGGGGCCGAGCAGCTCGGCCAGGCGCGTGCGCGCTTCCTCGGCCGACACGGGCTGGTTGCCCGGCGGCGGCTCGGGTGCGCTCTCCGACCATTCGCCCAGGCGCTGCCACGCCTGCAGGCCAACGTCGCCGCGCGGCGGCGTGTCCGTGGTCCCGTCGAATCCCAGGGCGGCGAGGACGAAGGGGCCCCAGCGCCAGCCGCCGTGCGCCATCTGCCAGGCGATGGCCGCGGCGTCGCGGTCGTTGGGACCGCGCGCGGCGAGTTCCTGGAGCAGGGTACCCGCCGCCCGGTGGAGACTCGCCGCGGCGTCGTCCAGTTCGTGCGGCACGGGCAGGCCCAGCGCGACGCTCAGCCCGCGCGGCGTCGGGGTGCAGAAGCTGGCCGGGCGGACGAAGGCGTACAGCTCCAGCACATCGTAGGCGGCGAAAGGCTCCGCGCCCAGCCGGCGCGCGGTCGCCTTGACGTGACAGACGATGGGCGCATCCGCCCGCGCCCGCGCCAGCGCGTCGGCGTGCTCCAGCGTCTCCAGCGTACCCTCGGGATCGAGCCAGCCCGCGCGCGACAGACCCGGCGCGAGCGCCGGCGCACGGGGCAGCCGGGCGCGCGCACTGTTCGCGGCAGCGGAGGCGGGCGCGGAATGCGGCGGCGTCATGGCCGGCGGAGTATAGGGGTGAGGTGCGGGTGGGGCTATGGCGGAGTATCTAGCTTAGATATTGGATTCGTGCAGCTTATGGCCCAACCGTTTATCACTTGCTCCAACTGCTAACGGGTTGAAACTGTCAGCTAGTATGTCCTTTGCGGGTGCCAAGAGCGCTACCACGATCGGCGCTGCGTCAGCATCGGGGTGCCCCCACACCTCGGTGAATCCACTGGCGCGAAAGGAGGGATACGTCATGGCCCTCGACATGATCCTGGCCGTGCTTCAGACCTTCGCGGTTCTGATTCAAACGGCCGTCATCGTTTGGGCGGCTCGCCGCTAGGCGGGGCGCACAAACTGGCAGGGCAGGCCCCCACCTGCCCTGCCTTTTTGTCGGTCGTCGCGGGGATACGACGCCCTCGACATGACAGTGGTAGTCTTGGGCGCTCACCGGGGTTTCGTCAATGGACAAACGCGGTCATCCATTCACCGGACGCGACGGGCACTCGTAAAATTTCCCCCGGATTGTTTTACGAGCGACCATGCCTCGTAAAGCCAGTTTTACCAGCCGTGCGCCGCACGCACGTACGTACCACGCGGTTGGGTGGGCGATTTGTTCCCCCCGTTCGCGGACGTCGCGACCGTGAAGAGTGGATGAGTGTGGCGGCCACGTGGGTGCAGAAGCTGGCGGGGCGGCCGAAGGCGTACAGCTCCAGCACGTCGTAGGCGGCGAAGGGGTCGGCGCCCAGCCGGCGCGCCGTCGCCTTGACGTGGCACACGATGGGCGTCTCCGCCCGCGCTCGGCGCCATCAGGGCGCATCGAAAGGCCGGGTTCCGGCACCCCCAAACCGTCTCATGCGATCGGTTGATCGAGCGCGTGGTCCTTTGATCACCGATTCCGGCGCGCGCGTTTCATTATCCTGTGACGCGCGCCGTATACCCTGTCTCCCGGACCCCGCATCAGGAAGGTTTGTGTGATGAAGCTATTCAAGCCGGCGTTCGCCGCCGTCCTGTCCCTGGCCGTCGCCACCCCGGCGCTGGCCCAGCAGCAGGCGGGCGCCAAGAACGTCATCCTCATGATCTCGGACGGGATCGGGTTCAACGGCTGGCTTGCTTCGGACTATTACCAGGGCCGCGCGGGCGAGCAACCCTACCAGGTCACACGGCCCGACGGGACCGAGCCGGTGATGGTGGGCATGGCGCACCCGTCGCTGACCCTGCTCGACGCGACCGGGGCGGTGCTGCCCAACGGCGTCGATCCGGACAAGGCCGCCGCGGCGGTGCCGCAGGGCTACGATCCGCAGACGCGCTGGAACCGGTTCGAGACCACGTTCCGCAACGATTTTCCGCCGGTGGCCGAGCCCTACACGTCCTACACCGATTCGGCCGCCGCGGGGTCCGCCATGCAGACCGGGCGCAAGACCGCGAACGGCCGCGTCAACATGGACTGGACGGGCGAGGTGCCCTTGCACAGCATCGCGCAGATCGCCCTGGACCAGGGCCGCGCGGCCGGCGCCGTTTCCACCGTCATGGCCTCGCACGCCACGCCCGCATCGGTGATCGCGCACCAAGTATCGCGCGACAACTACGTCGAGATCTTCAACGAAATGGTCGCGAGCGAACTCGACGTGATCATGGGTGCCGGCCACCCGCTGTTCGATGCCAGCGGCAACCGGATCCCTGAAAGCGAACGCGACGCCGAGACCTACAAATACGTCGGCGGCCGCGAGACCTGGACCAAGCTCACCAGCGAGGCGGGCCTGAACGGCTATCGCTTTGTCGACCGGGTGTCGGGCTTCCGGGCGCTCGCCGAGGGCGAGAACCTGCCCGATCGCGTGGTCGGCATCGGCCGGTCGAACAGCACGCTCCAGGCCCAGCGGGCGGGGCTTCCCAAGGGCGATACGGTCTCCGGCATGGCGCGCCGGGACGACGTGCCGACGCTCGCCACCATGACCGTGGGGGCGCTCAACGTGCTCGACCAGGATCCCGACGGCTTCTACCTGATGGCGGAAGGTGGCGCCGTCGACTGGATGGGGCACGCCAACAACATGCCCCGCTTCATCGAGGAGCAGACAGCGTTCGACGAGGCGGTATCGGCGGTGATCTCATGGGTGGAAGCGAATTCGAGCTGGGACGACACCCTGCTCATCGTCACCTCCGATCACGAGACCGGCGGCATCTGGGGCGCGGGCACCTTCCGCAACGGCGAGGGCGGTCCGGTCGCGACCGACCGCTCCAAACAGGCCCTCGAGGCGGCGCGCTTCGACCCGCGGGCGGATACGTTCAACGAATTCCGCGCCGTGCAGAACCGCGGCAAGGGCCGGCTGCCCGGCTATCAGTGGGCGTCGGGCAACCACACCAACGAGCTCGTGCCGCTCTGGGCCATCGGCGCGGGCGCCGGGCGGTTGGCCGCGTTCACCCGAACCGATCTCGACGCGGCGGCGCTGTGGGGCGGCGCCCCCTATGGCTGGGACGGGGATTACGTGGACAACACGGCCGTCTTCCACGTGATGAATCGAGCCTTCGCCGCGGAGCTGGGGCGCGGTACGGCGGGGCAGTAATCCGGACGCGCTGATCGACAGATCGCGCTCACACCAACAGCTTGCATGCCGGCGCACGGGGCTGTGGCCGAAACCGCGTGGCGCGCGGTTGCGCCCGTGGTTCATCTGCGCCCCCCGCGGGCTCACACCTGCAACCGGTCGCCCGGTAAGCCGATGGCGGCCCGCCGCCGCGTCATGGCCACGCCGCGAGCGGGGGCAGGGACATCAGGACCGCATCCGGGTTGCCGCCCGTCTCCAGGCCGAACCGCGTGCCCCGGTCGTAGACCAGGTTGAACTCGGTGTAGCGCCCGCGCTGGACGAGCTGGCGCCGGCGCTCGGCGTCCGTCCAGGTGCGCTGCATGTGCCGGCGCACGAGGGGCGGGTAGGTGGCGAGGAAGGCCTCGCCCACATCGCGCGTGAACGCGAAGTCCGCCTCCCAGTCGCCGCTATCCAGATAGTCGTAGAAGATGCCACCGACGCCGCGGTGCTCATTGCGGTGCTTGATAAAGAAATAGTCGTCCGCCCACTGCTTGAACCGCGGATAATAGCCCGGATCGTGCTTGTCACAGGCGGCCTTCAGCCCGGCGTGGAAATCCGCCGTATCCTGAGCGTCGGCGACGACGGGATTGAGATCGGCGCCGCCGCCGAACCATCCCGTGCCCGTGACGATGTGCCGGGTGTTCATGTGCACCGCCGGGACGTGCGGCGACTGCATGTGCGCCACCAGCGAGATGCCGGCCGCCCAGAACGTCCGGTCCGCGTCCGTGCCGGGGATCTCCTCGGCGAAGTCGGCGGTCAAACGGCCGGCGACGACGGAGATGTTCACGCCCACCTTCTCGAACACGCGCCCGCGCATGACCGCCATGGTTCCGCCGCCCGGGTCCGCGACGCTGGTATCCTCGCGCCGCCAGGATGTGCGCTCGAAGCGTCCGGGCTGAAGGTGCGCCAGCCGTTCGGCGTTCGGGCCGGTCAGCTCGTCCTCCAGGGTCTCGAAACAGGTGCATATGCGATCGCGCAGATCGGCGAACCACCGGGCGGCGCGCGCCTTGCGGTCGGCCAGCGGCGGGGCGGGGCTCTCGGTCACGGCAGCTCCTCGTACGTCGGGTCGGCGTCGGCCGGGAAGGTTCCGGTCTGACGCATGGCTTCCCCCGTAACCATGGCTGCGGCGACCGCCACATTCAAAGACCTTTGATCTGGTCGAATTGGAATCTTGATCCGCGCGTCCGCAGCCGCATGCACCGCATCCGGAACGCCGGCGCTTTCGCGGCCCAGCAGCAGCATGTCTTCCGGCTGGAAGGTGAACGCGGTATAGGGTGTGGCCGCGCGGGTGGTGAGCAGCACGAGCCGGCGCGTGCGCGCGGCCTCGAAGGCCGTCCAGGAGGTGTGGCGCGTCAGCGCAAGGGCATCGAGATAATCCATGCCCGCGCGCCTGAGCCGCTTGTCCGTGAGCACGAACCCGCACGGCTCGATGATGTCCGCAGCCAGCCCCAAACAGGCGGCGAGCCGCAGAATCGTGCCGGTGTTCTGGGGAATATCGGGCTGGTAGAGAACCAGACGCATGCGCGCCATCACGTTCCTGCATTCGGGGCCGGGGATGCTTTGCGTTACTTCGGACGATCCGCTATACAGCCGCCCCGGCGCATCGTTGCGAACGCCGAGATCGCGGCAGGTTGTCGCATCGCCGCGAGGTGTTCGCATTTTAGTCTCTGCCGAGACTAGCCGCAGGGACGGGACCGCTTCAAAGCCTGCGATCAACGCGGGTCGTGCAGGAGGACGACGGAAGTATGGCTGACACGGCGAACACCGGTCACGGCGGCAGCGGCGACCAACAGGGCAGCGGCCGCCGCGACTTTCTCTATCTCGCAACCGGGACCACCGGCGCGATCGGCGCGGCCGCCTTCGTCTGGCCGATCATTGATTCGATGAACCCGGCGGATGACGTGCTGGCGCTCGCCACGACGGAGGTCGATCTGTCGCCCATTCTGGAGGGCACGGCCATCACCGTCATGTGGCGCGGCAAACCGGTCTTTGTGCGCAAGCGTACGCAGCAGGAGATCGAGGCCGCGCGGAGCGTCGACGTGAATGCGTTGCGGGACCCCGAGCCGGACAAAGCGCGCGTGCAAAAGCCGGAGTGGCTCGTGGTTATCGGCGTGTGCACGCACCTGGGCTGCATCCCGCAGGGGAACCAGCCCAACGAGCCGCGCGGTAACTGGGGCGGCTGGTTCTGCACCTGCCACGGGTCCCACTACGACACCGCGGGCCGCGTCCGGAAAGGTCCCGCGCCGAAGAATCTGCCGGTACCGACCTACGCGTTTGTGGACGACACCACCATCGAGATCGGGTGACGACCATGGGTGAACCGCTTTACGAATTTCAGCCACGGAACAAGGTGGTCAAGTGGATCGACTACCGCTTGCCCATCTTCACGGTGATGCACCGTGAACTCGTGGCCTATCCCACGCCGTGGAATCTCAACTACCTCTGGAACTTTGGCGTCCTGGCAGGCATCGCGCTGGTGGTTCTGATCGTCACCGGCCTCGTGCTCGCCATGCAGTATACGGCGCACGTCGATCACGCCTTCGCGTCGATCGATCGGATCATGCGCGAAGTCCAGTACGGCTGGCTGCTGCGCTACATCCATATGAACATGGCGTCGTTCTTCTTCATCTTCGTTTATATCCACATCTTCCGCGGGTTGTTTTACGGCTCGTACAAGAACCCGCGCGAAATCCTGTGGATTCTGGGCGTGATCATCCTGCTGCTCATGATGGCGACCGCCTTCCTCGGCTACACGCTGCCGTGGGGGCAGATGAGCTATTGGGCCGCGACGGTGATCACCAAGCTGTTCTCGGCGTTCCCGCTCATCGGTGACGCCATCGTGACCTGGCTGTGGGGCGGTTTCTCGGTCGACAACCCGACGCTCAACCGCTTCTTTGTGCTGCACTTCGTGCTGCCGTTCGCCATCGTTGCGGTGGTGTTCCTGCACATCTGGGCGCTGCACCGGTTCGGCTCGAACAACCCGGTGGGCATCGACGCCAGCGGGCCGCAGGACAAGATCCCCTTCCACCCGTACTATACGGTGAAGGATCTGTTCACGCTGGGCCTGGTGCTCATCGCCTTCGCGCTGGTGACCTTCTTCGCGCCGAACTACCTGGGTCACGCGATCAACTACGCCCCGGCGGACCCGCTGCAGACCCCGGCGCACATCGTGCCCGAGTGGTACTTCCTGCCCTTCTACGCCATTCTGCGTGCGGTTCCGGACAAGCTCATCGGCGTTATCCTGATGTTCGGCAGTGTCCTGATCCTGCTGGTGGTGCCGTGGCTGGATCGCTCGCCCGTGCGGAGCGGGGCCTACCGTCCGGTGTTCAAGTGGTTCTACGCCCTGCTCGTCGTGGACGTCGTGGTCCTCGGCTATGGCGGGTCGCAGCCGCCGGAGCAGCCCTGGATCCTGATCAACCAGATCGCGACCCTCTACTACTTCGCGTACTTCCTGGTCATCCTGCCGCTGCTCGGCTACTTCGAGCGCCCCAAGCCCTTGCCGTCCAGCATATCCAAGCCGGTGCTCGGCGGCGGCGCCCAGCCGGCCGGCGCAGCGGCCAAGCCGATGGAGAAGGCATGACGATGAAAAAGCTGCTGGCGGTTGCAAGCATGGCGCTGACCCTCGGGGTCGGCGCCACGGCGGCCCCTG
>Ga0207714_1000799_pt1 | contig 21352 bp, 19 predicted proteins | sample PonA232FremontCA_2_FD_187270 | JGI IMG/M metagenome (GOLD analysis project Ga0207714, IMG submission 187270) | Marine sediment microbial community from Fremont, CA, USA - Pond A23 Sediment 2 (SPAdes) | ecosystem: Environmental > Aquatic > Marine > Unclassified | place: USA: Fremont, California...
AAGGCGCGAAAAAAGTTCAAGCTCGGAGCGTAGTGAGCCTACGTGAGAGTTTGAACTTTTTGAAGCAACGCAGCAATTGGAAGATTTTCAACGCCCTGCCAGAGCCTATCGATAACGTATTTGTGCACCCTGCCAGGAAAAGCGGATTTTGCAAAGAGGTCCCATGCGCAAAAAGGCTCGACCTGAAGAGGGGCTCCCTTCGCAAGTGCCGGACTCGCCCTTTCCCTCGCGCTGGCTGTGCAGGGACGGAGCGGAGCTGCACTATGTGGACGAGGGGCGGGGCACGCCGGTGCTCATGCTGCACGGCAATCCCACCTGGGCTTTTCTCTACCGCGGAGTGATCCGGCGCCTGCGGCACAGCTTCCGCTGCATCGCCCCGGATCTTCCCGGATTCGGCTATTCCCGGCCTCCTGAGGGGTACGGCTATACTCCGCGGGAACACGCCGCTTGGGTGCGGCTGTTCCTCGAGGAGCTGGGCATCGAGCGGTTTATGCTGGCAGGTCAGGACTGGGGCGGGCCGATCGGTCTGAGCCTGGCTGTGGAGCGTCCGGAACAGGTGGAGGGCCTTGTTCTGGCCAACACCTGGTGCTGGCCGCCGTTTTGGGACACCAGGGCCTTTTCTCTGCTCATGGGCTCCGGTTCGGGACGGTGGCTCACCAGACGCCACAATGCCTTCCCCCGCTGGATCCTTCCCCTGGGCATGAGTCGGGCCAGCAGGCAAAACAGGAGCACGCTTCAGGCCTATATCCGCCCCTTTAGCAATCCGGAATCCCGATTGGCTGTGCCGGAGCTCGCGAAGCACATACGCGGCTCCGCGGATTGGCTCGCCGGCATCGAGGCTCGGCTCTCCGTATTGAACAGTGTCCCGGTGCGTCTGGTCTGGGGCATGCGCGATCCCGTATTCGGGAGACGGGCCTATCTGCGGAGGTGGAGGGCTTATTTTCCCGGAGCCGGCCTGGACCGGGTGAAAGAAGCCTCGCACTATCTGCCGGAAGACGCTCCGGAACAGATGGTGCAAGCAGTGCATTCCGTCGCTTTTAAGGCCAGGCAAGAGGCGAAGAGCTCAAGAAAGTATTACCGGAGGTGCCGATTGTTCAGGGTCGGTTCAAGAAGGAAGGAGAGACATTCCATGGAGGCCAGATCGAGAACTGGGCTCCTCCAGTCAGCACGCTGCGCGGTTGCCGGGATCGTCCTGCTGCTCAAAACCCAGAGGAACGCCCGCATCCACGCCGCAGCGACTGTCGCGGTGCTGGTGCTCGGGACGTGGCTCCCCCTTTCCGTCGGGCAGTGGAAATGGCTCGCTCTGGCGATCGCGCTCGTCTGGATCGCCGAGGCCCTGAACACGGCGATCGAGGTCCTTTCCGACGCCCTCGTGCAGGGCCCGGATCCCGCGGTGGGCAGGGCCAAGGACGCGGCAGCAGCAGGCGTCCTCCTGGCTGCCGGCCATGCCGTTGTCGTGGGGGTCCTGGTCTTCGGCCCGTATTTGGTGCGCCTGATGCTCTGAGCGAAACGGGACAGAGGGCAAGAATGTTGAACCGCAAAGGCGCAAAGGGCGCCAAGGAAGACGCCAAGAAAGCCTTTTCCTTTGCCGGGTTGACGGCAAAGGAAAAGGCTTCGCCTTGCAGCGCAACTTTTAGTTCCTGATCGTGAGGACCAGGTTTTGCCTTGGTGACATCCTTTTCGGCTTAGCGGTTAAGGAGCACGCCATAGGCATGACAGGCGTTAATTTTCTTTGAGTAATAGCGTTTGAAAAAACCGTGAACGCTTACTTCACGGGGATCAGGAGAACTCCATGCTGGAGATATAGCGCTCCATGAAGCTCGGGTGCTCGGCAGTGGAGACGTGGGTGATGCCGGAGATGCGCGATTCCAGGTAGCGCCGATAGGTGATGTCGTTCAGGAGCCAGACGCAGCCGCTCCTGCTGGCGTTGCCCGCGAACTCCACCCTGGAATGGGTGCTCGGGGGGATGAGGCCGATCCGTTCCAGATTCTCGGGATTGAGGTGATATCCGAACCCTCCGGCGATGATGATCTGCTCCATCGCCTCCGCCGAAAGCTCTGCATCCGCCAGCAAGGTGTCGATACTGGCCCGGATGGCCCCCTTGGAGAGCTGGATTTCCCGGATGTCCGCCTGGGTGAAGTAGACTTTGTCCCCCAGTTTCAGGGCTGGCTGTTCCTCCAGGAGCACGAGCCTCTCCCGAAGGGAGGGACTCACGTCCGGACATTCCTCCGCGGTCTTCATTCTGCCGGTGGAGTCCACGATTCCCAGATCCAGGAGGCAGGCCAGCAGGTCCACGATCCCGCTGCCGCAGATGCCCCTGGCGGGAATGTCCCCGATTGTGGAGAACTCCAGGTCGTATCCGTCCGTGGAGGCGCTGGAAACCGCTCCGAGCGCGGCGCGCATGCCGCTGTGGAGCGTGCCGCCCTCGAAGGCGGGACCGGCGGCGGTGGAGGCCACGAGCCTGTGGCCCTGATTGTTCACCGCGATCTCCCCGTTGGTGCCCACGTCGATGTACAGGACCCTGGTCCCGTCGTCGAAGAAATCCCCGCTCATGAGCAGGCCGGCGGTGACATCCGTTCCGATGAAGGCGTGAACCACCGGAGGGACGTAGATACGCGCCGCGGGATTGATATCCAGGCCGAACCTGGAGACCGGGTAGCTCGTGCCGCTCTCGATATCCACCCGGAAAGGGATAACCCCCAGCGGGGAGGGATCGATACCCGCCGCAAGCTGGAGCATGGTGGTGTTCCCGCCGATCACCGCATCCAGGATCTCCCGGGGATCGGACTCCGAGTCCGCGCAGGCCTGCCGGATGAGCTGGTTCAAGCCCCTGGCCACGGTGTCGTGGAGCCGCTCCAGCCCCTCCTGGGTGGAGCCGTGCCGAATACGGGTGATCACATCGTGCCCGTAGCTGCTCTGGGGATTGAGGCTTGAGGCGGTGGCCAGCTCCTCACCGGAGACCAGAGACACCATGGTGACCACAATGGTGGTGGTCCCCAGATCCACAGCCAGTCCCTTGGGCTCCCAATCCCAGTGCCAGTCCGGAATGGACACCGGCTCCTGAATCCCGTCGTAGTGGAGACGCCAGGACTCATCCTCCTGGTAGACATGGACCGCGCTGGCAACGCGACCCCAGCTGAGGCGTTCCCCCTCGAGGATATGCTGGGCCTGACGGATCCTGTGGGCGTCCCTGCTGAAGTCCTCGGGCAGGCGGATGGTCATGTCCGCGTGGGGATAGACCCTGCAGGAGAGCCTGAGACCGGCGGCGTCCTGGTCGGAGGAAATCTTTTGGTGCGGGGTGGGGGGGACGTCGTCCGGGCTTTCCACCCAGATTCCGCACTGGCCGCAGATGCCCTCCCCTCCGCAGGGACCCTCGATGTTGATCCCGTTGCGGAGGAGGGTTTCTCGAAGGTTCTCTCCGGGCTTGGTCTCGACGGTTTCTTCAAGGGGATTGATGGTGATGCGAAATCGTTGGGGCATAGCATCGCTCAAGCGGCTGAAGAGGCCTTGGTCAGGGTGATGGATTCCTGCATCTCATGGGACAGGGATTCCAGTTCGTTGCGAAAGCTCTCCTCGTCGACGTCTTCGGGAATCTCGATCAGGGTGTACATGCGGAAGATAGAGCTCTCGCAGTGCGCATTCTCCTCCACGCGCGTGTCCATCTGAAGGATGTTCACTCCCCGCTGGGCCAGGAACTGGGAGGTCTTGTAAATAATCCCGGAGCGGTCCTCCCCCCGGATGCGCAGGGCGTAACGGGGTTTTTCCCCTTCCGCGGCCTCCTGCTGCTGGTCGGGGGCGGGAAGGATGCGTGTGGCTATCTCCGTTTCCTCCTCCATGGTCCGCAGCTTTTCCTGGAGGGAATCCAGCGCCGAGTCCTCACTGGCGCTGATGTGGAGCATCAGGGTGAAATATTCCGCCAGCAGGGTCATACAGGAGTTTTCAATGTTGATGCCGGACAGATAGATGTGCTTGGTCAGCTCCGCGACGACCCCCGGGCGGTTTCCTCCTACCGCTGAAACGATGTATTCCTTGGGCATTGTCCCTCCATGGGGTTATGCTTTTGAGGAAATGGTGCTCGTGAAGGGGTGTAACTCGTGACTGGCTACTCGGGCAGAGTGATACGTGGACCTTCTTGCGTCAAACTCCAAACGAGGCCGCTCGATTTGGGCGGCCTGTTCACGTCTGTCCCATGTCATCAGTCCTATGGCTCACCTATCGCCAATAGCCCATGGACTCTTCCACTTATCCGGCTTCCGTCTTGTTCAGGACTTCCTGAATCTTGTCCTTGGCGTCGCCGGATAGCTCCTTCCGCCGCGAGGGCTCCTCCAAAATCTCCAGGGTGCGCTCCCTGATTCTGTCCCGCATCGTTTTCGTCCCGTCGGATTTCCAGGTCTCGTAGTCGCGGCGCTCCATAAGTTCCGGCTTCCAGTGCTCCCGGCACATCCTGTTGGTAAAGTCCGTCCCTTGATAGCTTCCCCCGGGACCCACGCGATGGATCTCGTCCAGGCCGAGTGTCCGGTCGTCCACGGAAACACCCCGGGTTATCCGCCTTCCCATGCCCAGGACCTCGTTGGCGAGAACGAGCTGAAAAAGGGAGCCGGTCATGCCGGATTCCAGAAATCCCACGTCGTGTACCAGGTTGGCTCCGGAGAGGAGGGCGGAGTGCAGGGAGAACGTGGCTTCCATTGCCGACTGGGGGTCGGTGATCTTGGCGTCGCTGCAGCCGCCGGCCACGAAAACGGGCAGCTCCAGGTAGTCCGCGAGCTCGGTGAGGGCAAGGCTCAGAACGCTCAGCTCCGGAGCGCCGTAGGTGAAGATCATGCGCCGCATGTCCAGCACGGACTGCGTTCCCCCGATAATGATGCAGGATCCCGGCTGTCGGATCTGGGAGAGGACCACGCCGATGAGGGATTCGGCGAGCGTAACCACCAGATGGGCCGCGTGGCTGGCGGGCACGGTCGCCCCGCTGGTGTTGGCCGGGGCGAAGATCTGGGGAATGCCGTGCTGGGCGCAGTACAGGAGCTTGTCCGCTGCGTTGTAGTCGCAAGTCAGCGGGGAGAGCGGTTCGTTGTAGAAGAAGTAGATGGGTCTGTGGCGCAGCTCTTCCTTGCCGCCAGCGACCGCGCTGGCGATTTCGTGGATGTATCTGCAGTGCTTCTTGGAATAGCACCAGGCGATAACCGGTTTGCTGCTCTCCTGGATCAGCTCGGCGAATTCGTAGACTTCCTCCAGCCCGTCCGTGACGTCGGAGATCGAGCCCAGGGACATGATAAAGTCGATTTCCGGCAGGGCCTCGCAGACACGGGCCACGTGCGCCGCGTCCCGGCGCAGGTAGCGGCGCCGCTCCCGCGTGTACGGATCGACGAAGTAGGGGCAGGTGGGCCCCGGTCCGAAATAGCTCCGGTAGGGCTCGATGCGGACACGTCCCTTGCGATCCCAGCGATGGACCGTGGTGACCGGAGGAACCGTCTGCAGACAGCGCTTGACGAGCTGTGAGGGGATGTAGACCCGTTTGTCCCGCACGGTGCAGCCCTGCTCTCGCAGAAGGTTTCTGGCCTGCTCGTGGTGGATCTCCGCTCCCGTGTACTGGAGAACTTCCAGGGTCTCGCTGTAGATCAGGGATTTTTTCTTCTCCGAAAGATAGGAGAACTGGACGGCAGGATCGTGGGAGAGAGTCTGTCGTTTCATAACCGGACCCGGAGAGTTGGCGTTTTGAGAGCTGGAGGCCGAAACACCGTACGGTGTTGTTTCCTCAACTGTCCCGAACAAATTATCTTTTCGGGGTGATTCGGTCAACAGCTTTTCCGGAGACGAGCCCCCAAGCGGCCCGGCACTGAACGGATCAGCTCGGGGATTGCCCGCCGGAGGCCCCTTCCGGTTGCAAAGCCATGTTTTCCCGGGCGTAAAACTCCGCAGGGCGCAACTCCTCGGAATCCGCGAACCCCGTATGCACAAGGAAGGCGCGGATCTCGGTGCACAGGTCGCAGGCGTTCAGATACGCCGTCTTGCGTGGCCTATAGCCCCAGTCGCGCTCCGCCAGCTCCATGAGCCCGGCCACGCCGTTTTGAAAGAGCGCGGTGAGCAGGGGATATTTCCCCTGGGGCAGGGGATGGCCCAGGTCCCGCATATCGATGGCCAGCCCGGAGCAGAGGCCGGGAATGTAGCTGCCGTAGAGATCGATATGGAAGTGGCCCGTGCTCAGGAGCTCCCTGCTGCAGCCCGGATTTTGCGCAAGGATCTCCTCGGGGCTCTTCCCGGGCAGATAGGGCCGGAAGGTCTCCAGGGCGCGGCCGCCGAAGTGGATCCAGTAGCGCCGGAGAATCCGGAGCGGATAGTCCTCGCCGAAGCGTTCACGGTATTCCTCGAGGGGATGGGGCCGCTCCGGGTCGAATTCGGCCAGATCTTGCCAGAAATCCGCAACCCAGGGGATCACCCCGACCCCGGCCTTCCTGGCGGCTTCCAGGGCGCCGCCGATCCGGTCCGCGGGAATCCGTTCGTTGTGGAAGGGGCTGATGGACAGAAGCAGGGTGTGCAGCCCCAGTTCCCGCAGATCCCTCAGCATGGCTGCCGCGGATTCTTCGTCCCGGAACCAGGAGGCGTTGGTCTCCACATAATCCAGTCCCATCCCCGTCCTTCGCATCCCTTCGAGTACGCGGGAAAGCCCTTCCGGATGCAACAGGGGCTCGCCCCCGCCGATATGCATGGAGCCACATCCCATGGCCCGCGCGATTCCAAAGATGTCTTCAGCGGTGTCCGGGTCGATGGAGTCCCTGCTGCGGGATGGACTGCAATTGTACAGGCAGTGCCCACAGCGGGAAGGGCAGTGATAGTTGGTGATCAGGCCGCCTGAGTTGAGTCGCTTGATTCGGAATCCATCCATGGGGATCGATCCTGTTGGGGATTCGGGAACATTTGCCTGGGGGATGTGCGCAAAAGCGTCCTTTCCGTGCGGCTGGAGATCCTTTTAACACCGCAGAGGGCAACAGCCAACCGGAGGGGAATTTCCTCGAAGGAAAAAACGGCAGGGCACTTCAATCAGGGAGGAAACAGCGCCTCCCCTGTTGCAATAACGGCCTGCGTATTTCATCATACAAGGTACGGTCATGGAAAAAGACTGCGGGCATGGTGTCCTGCAAGGCTTTGGGGGTTGAGCTCTTTTGTCCGCTCGAGTGGAGGTGTCTCCGCGGCCCTGCCCGGAAATCCGTGCTCTGCGGTGCGGGCGTGCGAAGAGCGGACAAGGCCCTTGGCAACCTCAACCGGACAAGGAGACAAGGCTATGGTCAAACGCTCGGCAAGCATCCTCTTGATGGCGGTCCTTGCGGTTTTTGCCCTGAGCACGGCCGCTCAGGCGCATTGCGAGATCCCGTGCGGGATCTACGACGATTCCATGCGCATCGACATGCTCAGGGAGCACGTGACCACCATGGAAAAGGCCATGAAGAGGATCAAGGCGCTGAATCAGCGGAAAGCGCGGGAGAACAACCAGCTTGTCCGCTGGGTCACCAACAAGGAAGAGCACGCGGAAAAGTTCCAGGAGATTGTGAATCAGTATTTCCTGACCCAGAGAATCCATCTCGACGCGGACAAGTACACCAAGAAGGTCACCCTGCTGCACCATATGCTCGTCTATGCCATGCGCTGCAAGCAAACCCTGGATATGGACAACATCGAAAAGCTCAGATCCCTGATCGATTCTTTTGAGGAGGTCTACTTCGAGGGCGACGAGTAGACCGGACTCGCCCGCTTCGGGGGTGTTCCGGCCGTGTCCGTCACGCGCGGGGGCGTCCGTAACGCCTAACCGGAGCCGTATTCCGCGGAGAGCCTATGGAAATCACAGCCAAGGATGTGATGCGGACCGATTATCACGTTCTGGAACCGGATATGCCGCTCTCAGAGGCGATCTCCCTCTTCCGCAGGGCGAGCCTCGAGGAGTCCAGGCGGGTCTTCGGCATGCCCGTGGTGGACAACAGCGGCAGGCTGGCCGGGATGCTCTCCATGTACGACATCCTGCTCTATGTACGACCCAAGCACATCCGGGTCTGGGGCGAGATGGAGGAGGATCTGCCCGAGGGCCTCTTCGACGCCTCTCTGGAACGTCTGCGGAGCCTTTGGGTGGAGGACCTCATGACGCCGGATGTGCTTACTATCGATCCGGAAACGCACATCCTGCGCATTATCGACATCATGATCAAGAAGCACATCCGCAGGATTCCGGTGGTCCAGGAAGAACGCATCCTGGGCGTTGTCTATATTTCCGACGTTTTTTACCACGTATTGCAGCGGTTTCTTTAGCAGGGCGCCCCCAATCTTCCAATTGCTGCGTTGTCCGGCACCTATTTGAGGTGACATAAGGGCGTCTGATTGACTCGGCTTCATAAATAGGTGCCGGATTCAAACTCTCATGGAGGCTCACTACGCCCCAGTGAAACAAAGGAAAGTTTCACGGGGTAAACTACGACCTTGCCCGGCACTCACTTTTTTTCCCAAAGCTCAATATATTACGAGCAAACATCAAAAAGTGAGTGCCGGGTCGCGCCTTGACCCTTGAAATTTTTGAACGCCCTGCCAGATAAGGATTTTTTCAACAGCCTGCTAGTGTCTTGCCAAGCGTGAATTGTCGTATTTTGCAAATCCTGCATAACCACTTGTGTGTTATGGTTCGGGGGTGGTTTATGTAAATATGGCAAGACACTAGCTTCGCTTCTTCTTTTGACAAAAGAAGAAGCGAAAAAATCAGAAGATTATTTCACCACCTTTTTGTTTCTTTTTTTGAAAAAGAAACGGACCTAGTGTCTTGTCTCCATAAAGCTACCCTATTCTTTTATGTCCAGCCGTTATTTTTTGAAATCCTCTTTTACGACACTTGAAACGTGACAAGACACTAGGCGAATCCCAGGCCCTGACCAATAAGTGGACTCCAAAAAACGGACAGGCCATGACCGCAAACAAGGGGAACGTACTCAGCTCCGTCACCGTCGCCGAGGCCATGCGCAGGCAAGTCGTGCGCTGCGGGTCCGGGGAGAGCGTCGCCCGCTGTATTGCCCGCATGGTTAAATACAAGACCGGGGCGGTGCTGGTGGAAGAAGAAGAGGGCGGAGCCTGCCTCGGCGTGGTCTCCAAAACCGATGTGGCGGGTATGTACTATGTGGGGATGGAACTGGACACCCCTCTGGGGGAAATTGCCGGGGGCGATCCCGTTTGTTGCCATCCCGGGGACAGGCTGGAGACCGCGCTGGCCACAATGCTGGAGCGCGGCATACGGCGCGTATACGTGCACGATGGGGAGGGCATCACGGGAGTTGTGGGGTATGCGGATATAGTGGGGGCCATGTATCGGTTCTGCATCCGGTGCCGGCGCAATCTGTACAGCTCGGGCAAGCTGCGTCCCGAAGAGGCCGGTGGCTGGCTGGCCGCAGAGGATGTGATGCATCAGGGCGTCATGGGATGCTCGGCCTCGGACACTCTTCAACACGCTCTGGAGACGCTGCTGGAGGGCGGGATAGGGGCTTTGGCCGTATTCGACGGCTCCGGGCAAAAGCCTGTGGGCATTCTGTCCATGTCCGATGCGGTTGTGGCGTACAGGCACGGGATGGAACAGGGGGTTGGTGTGGAACGGGTCATGTCCGCTCCGGTCCTGGCCTGCGAGAAAAGCGAGAGTCTGACCAGCGTGCTGCGAACCATGATTTATGCGGATATTCAGCGCATCTTCGTCTACGAGAGGCGCTTGGAGAATCTGGCCGGGGTTATCTCCCTTACCGACGCCGCACGCGTGCGATCAGGGGCCTGCAAGGCTTGCAGGGTCGCCAGCAGACTGTAGGCACAAGGGGTTTTTTATCCTCACCCCGTAAGCCCTTCTTGAGTGAGGGGCGCATCTCAGCCTGGGTCGGCGAACTTGATGCCGTAGCGATAGGTTCCGGAGTCGAGATCGTAGATATCGCTGCTCCAAACCACCCGCCCCTTGAAGCGCTTGGACTGGGGCAGCTCCGAGGACTGGGCCACCTCGATGACCACCTCGGTCATGATGTTGAGCGGCACATCTGCAGCAAAACCCATTCCCCGCTCGCTGAAGTTGAACATCTTGCCCGTATAGGAACGCGGCCCGTTCCTGGGCGAGATGTCAATAATACCAGTGGCATTCATGCGGGGGGCTTTGCGCCGTCCATCCGACCGGAAATCATGGAAATCATTCATACATGATCTCACGAGACTGGTTTCGTGGTTATTGGTTTTTTCCCTTAACTCTTTCCTCGACGTGAGTATTTGCGGTATTGTGCTCGGATACGGGCGGCGCATCTCTCTATTGCGGGAGTTCGGAACATTCCGGTCATATAAAGCGTGTAGTGTATGGAAAAAGGCGTGTGCGACTGGAGAGCTAACGGGAACAGGCTGGCTGGTCGACGAGCGCGTGAAGCAGCGAAAAAGGATTCTTGAAATACTATAACAATTTTCTCCCATTGATGCCCAAAGGTCAACCATCAATCGTCAATTTTTGGGGATGCGAGTCCCCTCGGGGGGAAACATGGGAAGGGGTCGCGCCTATCCCGCATTTATGTGAATGGAATCCGTCTGGAGCCGTAGGCTCCTCTCCGACGTGAGGAAGTGTCCCGCCTTCGGCAGGTGGATGAGCTCCGAGCCCTGGATGTTCGCGGCGAGTTGACGCTGTCAGTGTTTTTGGTCAACCTGGAGTATGGAGTTTTCTTCAATTGAGCAAAGTGGTTGCGGCGCATCCTGGATGCACCGGGCTTTCGCGTACAGGCCCACATTCACTCTCGGCTTTTCCCATGCGCGATGCCGGACAAAAAGGGACTGAGGCTCATCCGCGGACAGCCCGTGCAACCCTCGTCGGTTTGTCCGAAACGGGCCGGAGCCCCGTCTTCCGGTGCAATTCCTCCGGGGAGAGGGTGGTGCTGTAATGACGGATAACGCATTCCCACACACGGAAAGAAGCGGCACGGGGAAGACCCCGGAACCGATATTCAGGTTGCGCAGCAGCGGGGACGGAATTGTTGTGCTGGCCATGGAAGGGGCCTGGACCATGGGCCACACGCTGTTTCCCCAAGTGGTCCGCGGGCTGGACGAATTTTGCCGGAAGAACAGGGTGGAGCGGTTGCAGTTCGATACCGCGAACCTCTTTGCCTGGGACAGCCGACTCATAACCGTTTTGCTCCGTCTGGAGGAGGCCTGTCACAAAAGGGGGATCGTCTTCGATCTGACCGGGCTTCCGGATGGAGTGATGCGACTCGTGGACCTGGCCACCGCCAGGCCGCCGTCGGAGAAAGTCGGCGAGACGTGGGAAAGCGGCTTTGTCGTCGAGGTAGTGGGGCGCGGGGTTTTCGCCCTGCTCAGGGACGGACTCGATTTCCTCGACTTTCTGGGCCGGTCCACGAGGGCCTCTTTGAAGTTTCTCTTCGGCCTGAGCGCTTTCCGCAAGAAGGATCTGTGGGTCCTTATTCGCGAGTGCGGCGTCCAGGCCCTGCACATCGTCGCCCTGGTCAATCTCCTGGTCGGGCTTATCCTTGCCTTTGTGGGAGCTGTTCAGCTGCAGCAGTTCGGAGCGCAGATCTATGTGGCCAATCTGGTCACCATCTCCATGACCCGGGAAATGGCGCCCATAATGACCGGCATCATCATGGCGGGCCGGACCGGAGCGGCCTATGCCGCCCATTTGGGAACCATGAACGTCAACGAGGAGATCGACGCCCTCCATACACTGGGGCTGTCCCAGGTGGAGTTCCTGGTTGTGCCCAGGGTCATGGCCCTGGTCTTCATGATGCCCCTTTTGTGCCTCTATGCCGACTTTATGGGGATATTCGGGGGGATGGCCGTGGCAGTGGGCATGCTCGACCTTCCCTTCAGACAGTTCATGGATCAGGCTGGGATCGCCTTCAGCTTTACCAATCTGGGGCTCGGGCTGTTCAAGAGCGTTCTGTTCGGATTCCTGGTGGCCATGTCCGGATGCTTCCGCGGGCTGCGCTCGGAGCGAAGCGCCGCAGCAGTGGGAATTGCGGCGACTTCCGCGGTGGTCATGGCCACCGTGGCCATTATTGCCACCGACGGTGTTGTAGCCGTGCTCTGCAATTTTATGGGAATATAGGCCATGGGGTGTCGGTCCCTGAGCGGACTGAGCCTGAGCGGACGATGGCCCGCTCTTCACCGAGGTGAGTGATGATTGAAGCAGTGGACATGCCGCAGAAAGGCTCCTCGATACACCTGAGTGTCGAGGATTTGTACGTGCGTTTCGGAATGCAGGCGGTTCTGGAGGGGGTGACCTTTCAGATCCGGCGGGGCGAGGTGTTCGTGGTCATGGGCGAGAGCGGCAGCGGAAAGTCCACGCTGCTCAAGTCCCTGATCGGCCTTGTTGAACCGAACAGCGGTAAGATCCTGTTCGACGGAGTCAATTTCTGGCGGGCTTCCGATCATGTCCGGAAGACGATTATGCGCCGAACCGGAGTCCTCTATCAGCGGGGAGCCCTCTGGAGCTCCATGACCCTGGCCGAAAACGTGGCTCTGCCCCTGGAGCAGTTCACCGAGCTTTCCCGCAGGGATATCCGGGAGCTTGTTTCCCTCAAGTTGGCCCTGGTCGGGCTTACCGGAGCTGATGACGCCTATCCCTCGGAGCTGAGCGGAGGGATGCTCAAGCGTGCCGGATTGGCCAGGGCCATGGCCCTGGACCCCAAGATCCTCTTTTTCGACGAGCCCTCCGCGGGGCTGGATCCGGTCAATGCCAAGCTCCTGGACGACCTGATCCTGGAGCTTTGCGACAGCCTGGGCACGACAGTGGTCGTGGTGTCCCACGAGCTGGACAGCATCTACGCCATCGCGGACGACGCGATTTTTCTGGACGGGAAGGAGAAGAACATCATCGACAGGGGCAGCCCCAGGAGTCTGCTGCAAACGAGTCAGGATACCCGGGTCAGGGCCTTTTTGACCCGAGGGGGGGAACGGACAAAAGGCGAATTATGAAAAGGCGAACAGCCAGCATTCTCGTCGGATCCTTCGTGATCGGGGGATTGGTCATTGCCGCATTGTTCGTGGTCTTTCTGGCCCAGTCCAATTTCTGGGTCAAGAGAACCACGTTTGTCCTCAATTTCGAGCATTCCGTGAGCGGCTTGAGCGAAGGCGCTCCGGTCCAGTTCCAGGGGGTCCGCGTGGGGAGGGTGAAGGATATCCGCGTGGTGACCGACCCCGGAAAAATGACGGTCTACATGCCGGTCTTCATCCAGATAGATCCGCGGCGTATCAATTGGAAGGGGAAAAAGATTCAGGTCGAGAAGCTATTTGACGAACTGATAGATCAGGGATTGAAGGCCAGAATCCGGGTTATGAGCTATATTACCGGACAGCGCATGATCGAGCTCGACTTCATGCCGGATACGCCACCGAAGCTGGCCCGGCGGGATCTGAATCATCCGGAGATACCCACGGCCCCCTCTACAATGCAGGAAATTTCCGAAACAATGCAAGACCTTCCCCTCAAGATGCTGCTGACCAAGCTCACCTCTTCTGTGGAAGGCATTGAGAAAACCGTGAACTCACCCCGGCTCTCCGAGAGCTTGCGAGCCATGAACAAAACCATGCAGTCCGCCCAGAGGCTGGTCACCGGGCTCGAAGAGGATGTTCCGGGCTTGACGGACCGGATGAACGACACCTTGGGCGAGGCCCAGGGTATGATGCAGCGCAACGACAGACGGCTGAAGGAGCTCCTGCGCGAGCTGGAGCAGGCGAGCCTCGCCGCGGAAAAGGCCTTCAACCAAATGGAAGGGACCATGTCCCTGGATCAGGGAGTCAGCAAAGAGCTGGCCTCGAATTTGAATCAGACATTGGAAGCGGCTCGATCCACTCTGCGGCGGGCAGAGGCCTCCCTTGCCGCAGTGGAGGACGTGACAGGGGATTCCGAGCTCCGCCTGGAGCTCGGGAACACGCTCAAGGATCTCTCTTCGGCCGCGCGTTCCATTGAGTCCCTGGCCCGATACCTGGAGCGCAATCCCGATGCGGTCTGGCGGGGCAAGAGCGGACGATGAGCCCGACACGGCAAAATCGTCCCTTTCCGCAGGACCGCGAGGTCCCGCTTTTCGCTCAGGGTGTTCTGCGTAACACCTGGGAATGAATTTCAAGCAACACCTCGGAGGCGACCATGAACCTTGCCTTCCCCATCCGCATCATTGTTCTGTTCCTCATGATGGGCTTGCTTCTGGCCGGGTGCACAGCCTCCAAGCCGACCTCCTTTTATGTCCTGACTGCCAAAGCCCCGGAAAACACGACTTCAGCCAAAGACCGCGAGGCTGCTTGTCCCGGCCTGGAGCTGGGGCAGGTTTCCCTTCCGGGATACCTGGACGGCACGAACATCATGACCCGAGTGGGGCCCAATCGGCTCAGACTCAGCGAGCTCCATCATTGGGCCGAGCCCTTGAAGGAGAGTTTTGTTCGTGTTTTGGCGGGCAATCTGGATTCCCGGCTCTGCGGCGAGGACAGCGGAGTTGTTTCCAGAGATTCGAGATCCGGGAAAAAGTATCGCCTCCGCGTGAACGTACTCCGCTTTGAGCCCTTAAAACGGGAGCGAGCCCTTCTCCGCGCGCGCTGGAGCGTTTTGAACAGGAAAAACGGGGAAGCCGTCTGCACGCGGCTCTCCTCGTATGACCATTCCATCGCCGGCACGGAGCACCTGGATGTGGCCGCGGCCATGAGCCAGACCATTGCCTTGCTGAGCGGGGATATCGCGGAGTGTTTTCTGCGGGTTGCGGCAGAAGCCCGGAAGGAGTGACCGGAGAGAGTCTTTTTTTCAGGAGTGGAATTCGCGGACTATTCCATAAAAAACCTCAACGAAGCGGCGGACCGCTTCGTTGAGGTTCAGCAGGGCATTACGAGATTCCCATTCACGGCGGAAATGCCCTCCTGGGAGAGGATAGGACGTCAGGCAAGGGATTTTTTTGAGTGTGAGCTTTTATGCGGCTTCCCCTTGCACGAAGAATCCCTGCCGGATAATGACTGTTTTCAACAGGCTGTTAGGCCAAAATGTTCCGCAGGGCCTTTCCGGGGTTGAACTTGACCACATTCTTGGCGGGTATTTTCATCACTTCCCCGGTCTGAGGGTTTCTCCCCCTTTTGGCCTTCTGCTCCTTGATCTGGAAGGTTCCGAAGCCGGTCAGGGTAACCTTGCTCCCGGAGCTAAGTTCCTGGGAGAGGCTTTCCAGCAGCGCGTCCACCGCTTCCTTGGCCTTGGTCTTGCTCAAGTTGGTTTCCTGAGCGATGTCCTCGACGAGATCGGTCTTGGTTTTGCCTGCCATACATGCCTCCTTGGTTTATCCCTTTAAGTGTACTCCACGATTTTGGGAACAGTTGTTTCAAGACTGGAGAGTTTGAACCCAAAAAGAATAAATATGTTCAAGAGCGATAAAATATCGCATAATCTTTTTCAAGAATCTTGCCCCTTTCTGCCTGAAAAAATCCGGAAAAAGTAGTGGGATTAATTCCTGATATATCGTCTATTCGTGTCATCCTCAAATATGATGTAAAGTGGGTTTCTGTGTTCTTATAGCTGATCAGTGTTTTTTTGTCACTAGGGGAAAAAGAATTTTTTCTAGAGTATTTTGGTAGAAAATTTTTATGTAAATATGGATGAGTAAATTGTCGGAGCAAAAGGGGTTACCCAATATTGTTCAAAAATTTCAGGATCTTCTTTCCGGAGTCGCAGGGCTGTAATAGTATCCCTGCACTGAGTCGCACCCGATGTCTCGAGGATCCTGCAAGTGTCTTTCCGTATCGGCCCCTTCTGCTGTCGCGTTGATGCCCAGGATGTTTCCCAGGGAGACGATGGCCTCGATCACTTCCCATTCCTTGTTGCTGGTTGCCATCTGCCAGACGAAGGATAACTATTCACCATCTTCCGAAACCGAAATGCTGACGGGGCCTTTGAATCAGTTCTCCAGAGACTCTGTTCGATTTCCTTCGCTCGCCACACTGGGGAGGGATGCCCCCGCCCTCCGTGTGGCGAGCGTTAGAAAATCCAGAGCCGGAGTCGAAGGTGCACGATGAAAAAGCCCAGTTGATGATGAAGGCTTCGCAAGGCGCTGAACAATTACAACAATGGATCTGTGCTCATTCAAACCCTCTTTGCATCGCAAGGCTTTTTGAATGCAATCCGATGCCATCGGGTGAAAAACGGGGATGGATTCGGCTCCGGAACGAGTCCAGTGCCCCATGTGCGGAAAGAGGGAGGAAAGAACGATGAAAGCCTCACGAGCCGCGCTTTTGTTCGCGGCAATCGCCGTCCTGCTGGCCTCGGTCTCCGTTTGCGCGCAGGATGCGGACCGGGCGGAACGGAGACACCACATGGTGCAGAGGCAGATCGAGGAGAGAGGTATAGACGACCCCGATGTCCTGCGAGCCATGGGGAAGGTGCGCAGGCACCTCTTCGTGCCCGGGGAGTTCCGTAGCGCCGCGTACAAAGACCGGCCGCTGCCCATCGGCCAGGGCCAGACCATTTCCCAGCCCTATATCGTGGCCCTGATGACCGAGTTGGCGAACGTGGATCCCGGAGACAGGGTGCTGGAAGTGGGGACGGGGTCGGGATATCAGGCCGCGATTCTGGCCCGGCTGGCCGAGAGCGTCTATAGCGTGGAGATTGTTGAGGAGCTTGGGAAGACCGCGAGGAAACGGCTGGACAAGCTGGGGTACGGCAATGTCCATGTGCGCATCGGGGACGGATTCCGGGGATGGCCCGAGCATGCTCCCTTCGAGGCCATCGTTGTGACCGCCGCGCCGCCGGCAATCCCCGGGCCCCTGAAGGAACAGCTTGCTCCGGGCGGGAGTCTGGTCATTCCCGTGGGGGAAGGCTGGCAGGAGCTCAAGGTTGTGGAGAAAACCGCGGACGGAACCCTGAAGGATCACGCGATCATTCCGGTGCAGTTTGTGCCCATGACCGGCCCCGGAGTGGAGCAAATGGACAATGATTCTTCCCGGTAACGCGGAGTGAGGGCTGCAAGCGCCCTCGTTGTGGAGGGAAGGAACGAGGGCGGGTCGTGTCCGGGATGCTTTTCTGTGGGCCCCCTAAACCGCAATAGCTCCTTTCCGGTTTGCGGCTTGGGGCTCAAGATCGGTTGATCGCGCCGGGAAGTTGTAATCGAAGTGTTTGTTACCTGGCATTTGGGGAGCTTGAACAACGAATCGCGTCAGTCAAGGTCTTCCCCATAGCAAAGGAGGCGGGCTTCATGATGCAACAATTGATAGTGCGAATCAATATCGCTCCTCCCTTGCCGGAATGAACAATGCTTTTCAGGAGCATCAATTCCGGAAAGTTCGAAATTTGTTCTTGCATTACTTCAAGATATTGAGTTATAGGGAAATATATTCCTGTGAATCGCAAAAAAACGGAAGGGGGGACAGACATGCTTAGAAAATTTCTCGCAACATCCTTGGCACTGGCTCTGGTCGTATGCTTTGCCATGCCCCAGCAATCCGCGGATGCGGCTGAACGCCGCTTCGTGTCCATTGCCGCGGGCTGGGTGACCGGCGCCTATTATCCCATGGCGGGCGCTATTTCCCGCGTTGCCTTCAACAATCTCCAGGACGAAAACATCAAGGTAACCGCGGAATCCTCCGGCGCTTCCGTGGCCAACGCCAACCTCATCGCCGCCGAGAACACCGATTTCGCCATCCTGCAGAACGACATCGCCTATCACGCCTTCAACGGCAAGGAAGGCATGTTCGATGAGCCGGTGAAGAACCTGCGTGGCTGCGCCGTGCTCTATCCCGAGCACATCCAGTGCATCGTTCGCGACGACTCCGGCATCAAGTCCGTGGAGGACCTCAAGGGCAAGCGGGTCGCAGTGGGCCCCGTCGGCTCCGGGACCACGGAGAACGTGAAGCAGATCATCAGCGCCTGGGACATGACTCTGGACGACTTCAAGGCTGAGCAGCTTCAGGCCCGCCAGGCCTCGAACTACCTCAAGGACGGAAGGCTGGACGCCGCCTTCTTCACCGTGGCCGTGGGCGCGGCGGCCATCAAGGACATCGCCACAGTGGTGGATATCGAGGTTATGGATATCACCGGCCCCAACGCCAAGGAGCTCATCGAGGAAGTGCCCTTCTATACCCAGCAGCCCGTTCCCGCCGGTAGCTATCCCGGCCAGGACAAGGACGCCAAGACCGTTTCGGTCATGGCCATGCTCGCCGCCAGGGCCGATCTGGACAAGGACATCGTCTACAAGATCATGAAGGCCATGTACGGGAACCTGGACAAGATCCACAGCGCCCATTCCAAGTTCAAGAACGTCGATACGGACGTGGCCATGGACGGCATGACCATTCCCCTGCATCCCGGTGCTGAAAAGTACCTCAAGGAAGCCGGGGCCCTGGACTAAGCTCGAGCCATCCATGAATGGGTAGAAAAACGGGGGCAAATCGCCGTGCTGGCGGTTTGCCCCCGTTGTGTTTCATTGGTTGACGCCCCGCGCCATAAGAGGCAAAAACGGGCCGCGAGCGTTGCATCCTTGAAGCGTGCTCTCCCGTGCGGACAATTTGAAGCACCGCAGCAATTGGAAGAATTGAACGCCTGTTAGAGCCGTTTGGGAAACTTTCCGTGGCATTACGGATCTGAACCCGTATCAGGAAACAGCGAACACGGAGCAGCCATGAGCGCCGAGCAGAACCAGCCCCAAGTGACAGCGTCCGAGGCCCCACAGGAAGCGATGGCCCAGGAGAGGCAGCCCACCGGCAGGATCGCCGTGCTGATCCTCAAGGCGGTAGCTATTTCCATGTCCCTGTTTCAGCTCTACACCGGTTTCTTCGGCTCCCTTTCCGGGGCCAAACAGCTGTCCATCCATCTCGCCTTCGCCATGGTCCTTTGCTTCCTTTTCTTCCCCAGATCCAAGAGGGCTCCCAGGGACAGGGTCGCGGTGGAGGACATCTTCCTGGCGATCCTCGCCGGCGGGGCCTCGCTGTACCTGTTCTTCAATTACGAGCATGTGGTCTACTCCGTGGGCGATCCCATGATGTACGACCTGCTCATCGGCGGCGGCCTCATCGCGCTTATCCTGGAGGGTACCCGGAGAAGCATCTCGCCCATGCTCCCAATCATAACCATCGTTTTTCTGCTCTACGCCTATTTGGGGCCGTACATACCCGGTGCGATCGCCCACAGGGGCTTTGACATCGGACGGATCATCGACCACGTGTACATGTCCAGCGAGGGACTCTGGGGCGTACCCCTGCGCGTATCCGCCACTTTCGTCTTCCTCTTCGTCCTTTTCGGAGCCTTTCTGGAGCGAATGGGGGCGGGGGACTACCTGATCAATCTCTCCTTCGCCGCCATGGGCAGATTCCGCGGCGGCCCGGCCAAGGCCGCGGTCGTGGCCTCCGGGTCCATGGGGTCCATTTCCGGCTCCTCCATCGCCAATACGGTGACCACCGGCTCCATGACCATCCCCCTGATGAAAAAGGTCGGATTCAAATCCCACACCGCCGGGGCCATCGAAGTGGCCGCCTCCACCAACGGTCAGCTCATGCCTCCCATCATGGGGGCCGCGGCCTTTATCATGGCCGAGATGATCGGCACACCCTATTTCGAGATCGTCAAGGCCGCAGCGATCCCCGCGCTTCTGTCCTACACGGCCATCTTCTCCATTGTCCATCTCGAGGCGCTCAAGGAGGGCATCCAGGCCATGAAGAAGGAGGATATACCGTCTTTCCTCAAGACCTTCTTCACGGGTATTCACTATCTCATCCCCTTGGCGGTCCTGATCTGGTTCCTGCTGGTGATGTTCTGGACCCCGACCACATCCGCGGCCTGGTCCACCCTGTCCGCCGGTGTGGTCATCGTCCTGAACAATCTCTTCCGGAGCCTGCTTTCCTATCCGCGTTTCCGGGCGCGGGGAGAGGAAAGCATGGAAACCGCCTTTCGGGATTACGTCCAGCAGCCCGAGGGCTTCTTCACCCGCAGGACCCTGTACGAGCTTTTGACCTCCCTGGAGATGGGCGCCCGAAACATGGCCGGAATCGCCGCGGCCTGCGCCTGCTGCGGCATCATCATCGGTGTGATCACCCTCACCGGTCTGGGCCTGAAAATGGCCATGCTCATTTCCGCGGCTGCCGGGAACAGCCTGTTCCTGTCCCTGATCTTCTCCGTGTTCGCCTGCATCATTCTGGGAATGGGGCTCCCCACCACGGCGACGTACATCATCATGGCCGCCATGGTCGCCCCGGCCATCCAGACCATTAGCCAGGATCTCGGCACCGCGCTGCCGCTCGTGGCCATCCATCTCTTCGTTTTCTACTACGGCATCGTGGCGGACGATACGCCGCCAGTGGGGCTGTGCGCCTACGCGGCCGCGGGCATATCCGGATCCGATCCGGTACAGACGGGCCTGAAGAGCTTCCGCCTCGACCTGGCGGCCTTTACCCTGCCCTTCATGTTCATCTACAACACCAAGCTCCTGATGATCGACACCAACTTCACGGAGCTGGCCTATCTGGTGCCCGTATGCATCGTGGGCATGTTCAGCTGGGCGGTTTTCATTCAGGGATACTGGCTGGTGCGGACCAACATCCTGGAACGGCTGCTCTATGTCGCGCTGGCCTTCCTTCTGGTCAATCCCGGCAGCCTGTATATCGCCAATTTTCACATACCGATGCATCTGGCGAACGGAGTGGGCATAGCCGGTCTGGCCCTGCTCTTCATCTCGCAAAAGATCCGTCAAAAGAAGGAAAATAAAATCCTTTCCACGGAACCGGCATGACCAGGAAGGTCGCAATCTTTTCCGGAGCCTGTCTCCTGATCGCTTTGGCTGCGGCGACTTTTTTCCTCCTGCAGCCCGTGGCGGAGGTGCGTGTGGCCCTGCCGGGCCAGGGAGGGAGGATCGCTGACGCGGTCCTGGCCGATCCGGGTGATCGACTCTGCATGCGCTACATCCATTCCGTGGAACGCACTCCGGTGGAAGGGTGGTTCGCCGTTGCCGAGAAAGGCGGTTTCCGGGCGGTCAAGACCAAGACAGCGGGCACCGGAACCGGCCTGCCCAATGTGGCCAGGGGCCGCGAGGTGAGCACCGAGGGGAAATGGCTTGTCATCCACGAGGGAGGGGAGTACTATCCGGAAATACCCTTTTACTTCCATCCCTTGAACGAGCTGCGCATCCGTGTGGACGGGAAAAAATTGGACCTAAAGGACGTCCCCTCCGGGAGCAGGCTCAGGATTACCTCCAGGACCAGGCCGCTCTGGAGGTGGATCGTGGCGGGTGAATATTTTCAGTAGCTGATTCGCGAAGGATTTCGCGTTGCAATTCGGGTTCGTGCATGGACACGGACTGCCAGTTGAAAAAGACCTTATCAGGCAGGGCGTTCAAAAATTCCAAGGGTCAAG
>Ga0207714_1000800_pt1 | contig 21344 bp, 26 predicted proteins | sample PonA232FremontCA_2_FD_187270 | JGI IMG/M metagenome (GOLD analysis project Ga0207714, IMG submission 187270) | Marine sediment microbial community from Fremont, CA, USA - Pond A23 Sediment 2 (SPAdes) | ecosystem: Environmental > Aquatic > Marine > Unclassified | place: USA: Fremont, California...
CGATGCTGTACGGCGGGCAGGAACTCGGCCAGCGCGGCCGCCGTGACTCACTCGCGTGGGATCACGCCCGCGACGAGATCCGAGATCACTACGACCAGCTGATCGACCTCAAACAGGAGCATCCGGCTCTCGGTTCGAACGGCGACCTCCAGCGGATCGAGTACGACGCCGATAACGAGGAGAACGTCGTCGCCTTCGGCCGCGAGAGCGATGACACTCGCTACATTGTCATCCTCAACTTCGACGAAGGTGAGACGGTCGTCGGTGTCGACGAGACGGTCGACGCGACAGACCTCGTCTCCGGCGAGTCGCGTGCCGCCGAAAACGGCCTCACCGTCGACAGCGTCGGTGTCTTCGAGGCCGCTGACTGAGCCGTTCAAAAAATACCGTTTCGTCGGTGCCTACTCGGCGTCGACAATCTCCGCGTCCGGCGCGTTCCGTTTGACGCTCTCTATTCCCTGCTTGCACTTCTGTTTGCTGGCGTAACCCTCGCCACTGTCGGCGATGATGTTGCCGTTCTCGTGGACGAGCCGCCATCGCCACTGGTCCGCGCTGTCGGTGTAGCGTTCGAACTGGGCTGTCACAAATGTCAGTTGCGCCCAGTGGGCATAGCTCTATCGGCGATTACTCGTTCGGTGCCGGCGGCGATAGTTCGACGTCGACGACGGTGCCGTCCGGCGTGAGCCTGAGGTGGCCAAGCGAAACCGTCTCGCCGGGCGGCGTCTCCGCGGCAATCATCCGTAACGTCGACTCCTGATCGAGGTGTTCCCACGTGCGCCGTTCGACGAGCGACTGAAAGCTCTCGGGATCGCTCCAGCCCGAGTCGATATCAGAGGGGACGTGGACGACAAACCGGAGGTCCGACTCTGTGACGCGAATCCCGACACCGAACCGGTCGCCATCTTCGCCATCACTACCATCATTCTCGGTGTCGTCGCCATCGGCGGTCGCCTCGTCGGTCACGGTCGGGTGTTGCCGCGGATCGGCAAAACTGTGCGGATCGTCGGTCGGACGCTATCTCCCGTCAGCTACCTCGTCGATAGCCGCGAGGAGCGCGTCGAGAGCGGCATCCGCGCTCGCTGCCTTGACTGCCAGCCGGTCGCTGTCGAAAACGTGGCGATCTACGGTGACGAAGGAGTCCTCGCTGGCCCACGGCGCGGCGTAGGCGACGCCGATGTAGACCAGCCCAACGGGCTTCTCCTCGGTGCCACCGGTCGGCCCGGCGATACCGGTCGTCGATACGCCCCACGTCGTGCCCGCGGTGTCGCGGACGCCGCGGGCCATCTCGGCGGCGACCGGATCGCTCACCGCGCCGTGTTCGTCGAGCGATTCCCGCGGTACCGCCAACTCCTGCAGTTTCGCGTGGTTGGAGTAGGTGACTACGCCGCGGTCGAAGTAATCGCTCGATCCGGGTACGTCGGTCAGCCGCGAGCAGACCAGCCCGCCCGTGAGCGATTCGGCGACGGCAACCGTCTCGCCGCGCTCGGTCAGTCGGTCGCCGAGGACGGCTTCCAGCGGGTCGGTCTCGGAGGTGTCGCTCATGGCTGTATGGTCGGCTCGCGTCGGTTTGAAGCGTGTGGTCGAACGAAGCGACGGGAACGAGTGTCGGTCGTCTCGGCTCTCAGGTCTCGACGTACAGCGAGTAGGTAATCACCGCGAAGCCGGCGGCGGTCAGCCCGGCGTTGATGACGATACCCGTATCCAGCGCCAACTCGAACAGCTGGTGGGCGATCCCACCGAACAGCGCGCCGGCCGTGACGAACCCAAACCCGATCATCAACCCGCGTAGCGAGGGGTCGCCGGTCCGGCTGTAGGCCTTGTAGGCGAAGTAGGTGATCGCCCCACCGAGGACGAGGATGATCCCGTTCAGTACGACGATAGCGGTCTGTAGATGCATTCAGGTCTCCTTCCGGAGCTCGGTCCAGAGCTCTTCGAGTCGTTGGTCGGCTGTCTGTTCGGTTGCGGGCCGCTCGACGGTCGTGACGAGTTCTTCGTCGTCGGAAACTGTCACCGACACCTCGGTAAAATCACGCGTGTATCGCGTGGTGTGCTGGCCGCTGGGCCGGATCTCGGTCGACTCTCTGACGAGATCGGCTTCGGTCAGTCGGTCGAGCTTGCGGTACATCGTCGACAGCGGGATATCACACGCCTCCGAGAGTTCGTTCGCCGTCATTGGTTCTGAGAGTGCCTCGATAATCGCTCTGGTGGACTCATCGCCGAGTGTATCGAGTACCGACTCGCTCACCCGGGCATCGTCTCCAGTCGACGAGTCACCCATCGCCAACTGCTACCCGCGAGATACTGATAAATGTACAGGATCACCGGCTCCTTCATCAGGCTGCTGTCATTCCTCATTCGACCAGCTTAGGACACTCGATGGAGAGTGAGTTAGGTTCGAACGGGCTGTTCGACCGGGAGCCGCCCCTTACAGGCCGAGGTCCGCGATCTTTTCGGTCATGTTCTCGACGCCGGCCTTGGCGTCTTCCGGCTTTTTCCCACCCGTGATGACGATCTTCCCGCTGCCGAACAGCAGGATCACCACGTCGGGATCGTCCATGCGGTAGACCAGCCCGGGGAACTGTTCTGGTTCGTACTCCACATCTTCGAGCCCGAGGCCGATGGCCAGCGCGTTGAGATTGAGCGTGTCGCCCAGATCCGCACTGGAAACGATGTTCTGAACGGTGATCTCGGGATCGTCGCCGACCGGGATGCCGAGGCCGCGGAGCTTCTCGAAGACGATGTCGAGTGCGCCGTGGACCTCGTCGGTGCTCGCGGCGCCGGTACAGACGATCTTGCCGGACCGGAAGATCAGTGCGGCCGCCTTCGGTTCCTGTGTGCGGTAGACCAGCCCGGGGAAGTTGTCGGGGTTGAAGTCCGCTCCCGGGATATCGGTCGCGAGTGCTTCGAGATCGAGTTCCTGCCCGATCCCTGTCGAGGCAACGACGTTCTGGATTTCGATAGTGTCTGTCGGTTCAACCATGTATCGGTAGTCACTCCGCCGATACAACCCCAACTCACATAAAAGTGGTACATAAAGGAATATAAAACATCGCGGGTGTCAGGGTAAAAAACAGACCTGTGGTTACCCGAGGAGTGGGTGTGCGCTGACTGCTCATTCCAGCGCACCGTCCTCCTATCGGCGCCGGGAGGTTCACCTATGAGTGGTGTCTCCCCGCGCTGGACCCGTGGCAGCGGGCTCGTCATCGCGGGGCTCGGTGTTCTTCTCATCCGGCGCTACGTCGCCGAGACGGTGGTCGTCGACGAGCTGCTCTTGTCTGGGCTGGTCAGCCTCCCGCCGCTGGTGGTCGGGCCCGGGCTGACGGTCTCCGGCGTCGCCCTCGCTGTTGGGTATCCGGTCGTCGGGCGGCTCACCCACTGCTTTCACAGCGTCATCTTTGCGCTGCTGTTTGCGACCGGCTACCAGTACACCGACCGGGCACGGTTGCTCTCGCCACCGCTCCGGGTCTCCCTGTTCGGGGTCGGCTGGGGAACGGTGCTGTGGTTCGTCGCCGCCGGCTTCGTCATGCCGGTCTGGTTACAGTTGTTCGATATTCCGACACAGATTCCACGCCTGACCATGACCGGCTTTGTCGCGCATACGATCCGGGGCAGGACGCTGGGGCCGAGCTACGCCCTGCTGGTTCGCTCCACAGGGTTCGACACGTAGGTGCGAGAACGGACTCGATAGCAGAGCGTGGCAGACAGAATTGCCGATATATCTGACAGCCGAGCCCTCAACGAAGCACAGCCAGCAGGGTGAACGTGTCCGTTCTATGCAAAATCACCGCCTCGGCGGGTCAGCGATCCCGGCAGGGGCGAGTCAGGGGTATCGGCAGGAATACGACCTATCCGACCGTTAAACAGTGTGCGAGGCCGATAGCGGGTAGATGACAGGGACACAGGCACCAGTCTCCCGGCGGGCGTATCTCAGCGGGCTGGCAACCGCTGGCGCGGCTGGTCTCGCCGGCTGTAGCGGTGGGAGCGGTGGGAGCGGTGGTATCGACACGCTTCGAGTGGCACACATGCCGATCTATCCCGATATCCAGTCACACATCATGTTGGAGGAGGGGTACTTCGAGGAACTACCGGTCGAGGTCGAGACGACGATCTTCTCGGACGGCCCGAGCATCGTGCAGGCCTCGGCAACCGGTGATTTCGACGTGATGATGTTCGGCATTATCCCGGCGATGATCGTCGTCGACAAGGGGATCCCGGCAAAGATCACGAACGCGAACATCGTCGACCCGATGTTGATCATGGGCACCAACGAGTTCGCCGCGACGTACGAGGAGTCCGGCGCCGACGCGTTCGCAGCCTACGAGGAGGAGAACGGCGAACGCTTCGAGTTCGGCACCTTCCCGCCGGGATCGGTGCCCGACATCACCCTGCGCTACTGGCTGATCGAGGAGCTGGGACTGGAACCCGGCAGCGACGTGACCGTCACCTCGCTGGGCGGCGCTGGACCGGTTCGACAGGCGCTGCTCTCCGGAGGGATCGACGGCACCAGCATGATCGAGCCGGTGCCGACGATCGCCAAACGCCGGGATGCCGGCTACAGCGACCTCGCCTGGAGCGGGGAGTTCTTCCCCGGCGGCCAGCCCGGGGCGGTTACACTCATGCACGAACGTGTCTACGACGGTGCGCCCGAGGTTGCCGAGGCGTTCGTCGAACAGCACATCCGCGCGACGGAGTTCGTCGAGACCAACCCCGACGCGGCCGCTCAGGCGACGAGCAACGTTATCGGGCCCGCATCACTGCCCGTCGACGCTGCTCGTGACGCACTGGATTCGCGGGCCGCAAACTTCGTCTCCGACCCACACGAGATCGAGGATGGCACACCAACCTTTGCGGAGTGGGCGAACCGAACGGGCAAGACCGGCGGGACACTGAGCAACGACCAGCTTTTCGAGTTCAGCCATTACGACACCGTCGCCTGATCGAATGAGCATCGACACCACAACCGAGTCCGAAAGCGGGCTGGTCACCGACGAGGAACTGCTGGAATCCGGACGCCGACAACGACTGCTCCGGGGAACGATCGGCACCGCTGTCTTTCTGTTCATCTGGCAGGTGTCGGCGACACCGGTACCGACGTATCTGTTGCCGACGCCGCTTGCGGTCGCGCAGGCGTTTATCGTCGAGTTGACCGCGCCGACCACGTTCATCCTGCCGCTGGTCGGCACGGAGGTCACGCTCACCCGGATGATCGTCGGGCTGATCAACAGCCTCTATCACTACATTCCGGGGCTGTTCGTCGGCGGTGCGGCCGGCATCGCCTTCGGGATCGCCCTCGGCTGGAGTCGGCTACTCGACGACGCGATCACGCCTGTCCAGCGGGTGTTGCGACCGATTCCGCCGCTGGCGTGGATCGCCTTCGCCATCGTCTGGCTCGGCGTCAACCATCAGGGGGCAGCGTTCATCGTCGGGATCGGGGCCTTCTGGATCAACTTCTACAACGCCTATGCCGGTGTGAAGAGCGTCCCACAGAGCACGCAGGAGGTCGCGGCGTCGCTCGGCGTCGAGAGCGATCTGACGATGATCCGGAAGGTCGTCGTGCCGAAGGCGAGCCCGGAGATCATGACCGGGATCAGGACGAGCATCGGGCAGTCGTGGATGATCGTCGTCGCCGCCGAGCTGTTCGGCGCGCCCGGCGTCGGCTTCCAGATCATCAACGCCGCCCAGAACCTCGCACTCGACGTGAGCGTCGCCTACATGTTCGTCATCAGTATCGTCTTTCTCATCAGCGATGGCATCTTCCAACGGGTCGAATCGCGGGTGCTGGTATGGCGAGAATGAGCCAGCAGCCGACCGACGGCAAGATCGTCGTCGACGGGATCGACAAGCGGTTTCGCTCCGAATCCGGGGTGGTCGAGGCCCTGCGCGACGTGAACTTCGCCGTCACCGAGGGCGAGTTCGTCTGTCTCATCGGTGCCTCCGGCGCGGGAAAGACGACGCTGTTCCGGATTATCGCCGGACTCGAACCCGCAAGCAAAGGCACCGTCTGGCTCGACGGCGAGCCGATAGACGGCCCCGGGATGGATCGGGGCATGGTGTTTCAGGAGTACGGCCTGTTTCCGTGGCGAACCGTGATGGGGAACGTCACCTTTGGGCTCGAACAGCGCGGCCTAGACTCGACGGCGCGACGCGACCGTGCACAGGAGATGATCGACCTCGTCGGTCTCGACGGGTTCGAGGACAGCTATCCCAAGGAGCTCTCCGGCGGGATGAAACAGCGGGTCGGCATCGCCCGCGCGCTGGCGGTCGATCCCGAGATCCTGTTGATGGACGAACCGTTCGGTAGTGTGGACGCCCAGACCAAGGGCCGGCTCCACGATGAGTTGCTCGATATCTGGTCGGCGACGAACAAGACGGTGCTGTTCGTCACCCACGATGTCGACGAGGCCGTCACGCTGGCCGACCGGGTGGTCGTCCTGACGGGGTCGCCGGGGTCGGTTCACGAGGTGGTCGAGATCGACCTCGACAGACCACGGTCCCGAACGGACGACGCCTTCGCCGAGTACGAACAACAGCTCAGAGACGCTATCGAGTGAGTTATACTCCGGCTGGGCGTCTCTGACCGATGCAGCTATCCAGCTACGCTTTCTCGGGTTCGAGGCGCTGCTCCGGCGCTGCCGGGAGCTGGACCGTTACCGCGGTTCCCTTGGTTCGCTTTTCGACGCTGATATCGCCCTCGAGATTCCCGACGAGCCAGTACGTGAGAAACAGGCCCAACCCTTGGCCGTGGACGAGCGGTTCCTCCTCGCCTGTCGCCAGCACCTGCCGTTCCTGTTCGGGAATACCGGGGCCGTAGTCTCGGATCGTAACAGCGATCTGCTGGTCGGTTTCGGTTACCTCGATCTCGATCTCGGCCGGATCACCGCCGTGGACCGCGGCGTTTTCGAGGAGTTCCCAGAGTCCGGTTTCGATGCGTGGCAGACTCTCGACCGTCGCTGTCTCCGGGATGTCGGCTGTCACCGAGACGGCCGGGAACTCGTCGGCGAGCTCCTCGACGAGTCGATCGAGAATCGGGACGATATCGAGCAACTCCAGCTCGGGGGACATCTCCCTGTTTTTCTCGATCTTCCGCGCACTCTCGGTGAGATCGAGCAGTCGCTCGGCACTGTCGAGGATCTTCGTCGCTTTCGACTCGTTTTCGCCGTCGAGTCTGCCCTCGAGATCACTGCTGTACCCCCTGATAACCGTCAGTTTGTTCCGCACGTTATGGCGGAGCACCCGGTTCATCACGCTGATCAGCCCTTCACGCTGGCGTCTGTCGGTCGTATCCCGCGACATGATCTGTGCGCCGACGACATCCGCCGCGGTTCGTTCCTCCGGCGGAACGGACGGCTCGTATATCGGGACCGCGCGGATGTCGGTGTAGACGACGCGGCCTCGCTTTGTTTCGACGGGGAACTCCTCGATCTCCAGTGCCTCCCCGTCGAACACCGCACCCAGGTGCTCGCGGGCTTCCGACGCGGCCTGCTCGTTTGGAACGAGTCGCATGATCGACTCCCCCGTGAGTTCGTCCGGGGTGTATCCGAGCGCGTCCTGAACCGACTGCGAGAGGAAGGTAAACTGTTGTTGGTCGTCGATCCGGGAGATAAACGCGAAACTTGCGGCGATAACAGCCCGATGGAGTTCGTTGCGCTCGGCGAGTTCCTGCTCCCGTCGCACCAGCTCCCGGCGCTGGGTCTCCAGCTCTGTCACGTCCGAGAGCGTTATCACCCGCACCGACGCGTCCCGTGTACTCGTGGTGCGCGTCGAGACGACGAAATACCGCGAGTCGTCGTCATTCTCGCATTCGACGACCTGCTTGTCCTCATCGTCGAGCACGTTGCTCACGGCCGGTAGCGTGTTCGTGAGCTGGTCGCCGGTGGCGTCCTCGATCGCCGGGAACGCGGCCGCAGCCTCAGCCGTGTAATCGCGTATCCGCCCCTCCTCGTCGACAAAGATCGTCGCTCCGTCGGTTTGATCCGTCGTCCCGACCGCGGCGAACTGCTGTTCGAACACGAACAGCGACCCGGTGGCGAACGCCGCGACCCCCAGCGGCGCGTAGATGAAATCGATGATCCCCGGCGTCGCGATGGCCACGATATCCAGCGATACCGGCAGGCCGAGCAACACTGTCAACACGGCCAGCGGGCGGGTCCTGTAGCCGGACTGCGCATAAAACTCGAACAGCATGAACAGCCCGACAGCGGCGAGCGTATACGAGAGCGCGGTCGCGGTCCAGTGGAACGGGCCGTGCTCGATGGCGAGATAGGGAAACGGCTGGCTCACCTGTGCTGTGGTAAAGTACAGCCCGTGAAGTGGGTTCGTCAGCTTGACCCCGACCACTGCCAGAAACACGCCGGCTCCGAGCCGCCGGAGCGTCCTGTTTTTGTGATACTCCCGGCCGGTGTAGGCCGAACAGAAGTACAGCCACGCCCAGACGGTTCCGAATCCGGAAACGAGCCCGAAGAGATAGATGGTCCCGGCAATCGGCCCGGAAACCAGGAAATACACTGTCTTCAGCAGCGCCCAGGCCCCGGTCATCGCCAGCAAACTGACCATTCCAATTCGGATCTCGTCGTCGTCAATCGCCCGCGCTCGAAACAGAGCGAACAAACAGATAATCGAACTGATAACAAAGACGCTAATGTACACTAGCTCGGTAGAGGTCGCCCACAGCAGCCCGGAACCCATACATCTATATACGTGCTGCAGTGTTTTATATGCTGGTCTGCCACGTAAGCCGTCAGCATGTTATCTCGTTACAGCTGTTTTGGGTGCTGATACATCCGAATACGGCCGATCAGAGAGTTTGGGTTCTCCCGGGGTATTTTAATAAGCGTGGACAACTCGGGGCGGCTGATAAAACGCAGACTGCGACAGGCTGCACCCCCGATCATACCCCGAACGTCGCCCGCAACATGTCCCGGGTACCGGGTCCGAGACCGACAGCCAGTACGGCGATCAGTAGCAGGATCGAGTACCGCGGCGTCTCGTCGAAGAGCTCCGGCTCGAACACCCAGACCACGAACGTTGCCGCGGCGAGTTTGAGGGCCAGAAACGGCCACGTGTCGCCGGTCACCGCCAGTACAGAGGGTGGCAACACCGACCCTGTGATATCGACGACCGCCGCATTGACCGGGTGTTTCGGGACGAGATTTCGCCCGGCACCGAGCGCGGGCATCCAGTCGAGGCCGATCACGTTTGCAACACCGTCGACGGCGTGGCCCCAGATGACGACGAGCCCGATCAGGCCGGTGCCGTTGTTGATACTCGGCTGGACGCCGTTGATCAGGCCCCACGTCAGGCCGGCCGCGAGAGTTGCCCCGCCGAGGACGGCCGCCAGTACCTGGGGGTTGACCGTCGCGTAGCTCGTCGTCAGGCCGATGTACGTGAGGTAGCCGACCGAGAGCGTCAGCAGCGTCACCCCGATACCGAAGACGGCGTGTTCGTATCGCTCGACGAGGCCGCGGCCCGCGAGGCCGATCCCGACGCCGATGGCTGCGAGCGTGAGCAGAAACATCGTCCCGTAGATGAACGGGCTGATGATGGCCGCGCTCAACGGGAACGGAATCAGTGGCTCGACGCCAGCATCCAGCGCGGCGATGCCGGTGTCCTCGACGGTCCGGAGCGCGCCGCCAAACAGGATGAACGGCACCAGCGCGTAGAAGAGTTCGCGGCTGTCGCCGATCTCCAGCCGGTCGAGCAGGAGGTAGACGCCGACGAGCGCGAACAGCAGGATGAGAATGTATCCAACCTCGGAGACCAGCGTGTAGCCGGGGTAAGCGACGATCTCGCCGGCGGCCTCACTGGCCGTACAGGCGGCTGTCGAGGCGAGATACTCGACGCCGGAGCCGCTGTTGACGGCACAGACCGCACCGTTGCCGTCGGCGGCGACCGGCCCCCAGAAGTACTGCCAGAGAAACCGGTCCCACACCCGCTCGCGGAACAGCAGCGAGCCACCGGCGAGTGCGGCTGTCAGGACACCGAACGTCGCCAGCCAGAGCCGTTCAGGTTCGGCATCGACGCGGTCTGTGACGGCAGCCATATATCCCACCTCGATTCGTGGCTCAATTGAGGGTTCCGGTCTTCTGTGGGTGTGTGCAGCGCCCGACCAGCCGGCGGTATCGGCGGTACCGGGGCAACCGGTGGCCCGCTACGTCGGGTCGTCGATCCCGCGGGTCGCCGCCAGCAGCGCGTCGTGGAGGTCACCGTTCGAGACGACGATGCCCGTGGAATCGTGTCGCCACCGGTCGCCGTGGCGGTCGGTTACGGTCCCGCCGGCTTGCCGGACGAGATGGACGCCGGCGACGCTGTCCCACGCCGGCGCCTCGAGGTTGGTCAGCCCGCCATCGAGCGAGCCGGCCGCGACCAGTGCGAGCGTCGCCTGCGCGGAGCCGAGGCGTCGCAGATCGTCGAACCGGGTGACGATCTCCTGGGTCGCGGCGGCGTACTCGTCGCGGTGATCGCGGTCCCACCACATGAGCGGCGAGACCGTCGCCAGCTCCGGATCGGCGGTGTCGCTGACGCCGATTTGCTCGCCGTTGAGATAGGCCGCCTCGCGGTCGGCAGTATAGCTGTCGCCGAGTGCGGGCACCACGACGGCCGCACCGACCGGCTCGCCGTCGACGACAGCGGCGACCGCGGTTCCCCACGTCCTGAGTCCGTCGACGAAGTTGTTCGTGCCGTCGATCGGATCGACGATCCACGCCGGCCCCTCCTCTGGGACCGATTTCAGCGCGTCGTCTTCCTCGCCGACGACGGGGTCGTCCGGATAGGCGGCCTCGATCACGTCGATCACCGCGGCCTGTGCGTCGCGGTCGGCCTGCGTGACCACATCGGTCTTGGTGGACTTGGTCTCGGTGGCGATTCCGGTGCGAAAGGATTCGCGGGCGAGCTCCGCACCCGCGGTCGCGGCCCGCTCGGCGACCGCCGGCCGGCTGTCGGCGTCTGCGTTCGTGTTCACGGATTCACCGTCGGGTAACACCTGTCTATATCCGTCGCTTTCGAGTCCGTACCACCGATGTGATCGTCTCGGTACCACCGAACAGGATTCCGGAGTCCGTACTATTTTGCCTGCCGGCGACGAGTTACTCACCGATCAGCTCATGGGTGTGCTCGGTCGACTCCGGGGGTGGCTCACTCGGAGCGATACCGACAGTCGGTCTGCCACCCGAGCCGACACCGGTGATTGTGAGGGAGCCGCCGAGGCTGCCAGGCGCTCTCTGAACGACGAGACGACGAGGATCGAGGATGCGGCAGCCACCTCGCTCCGGGCGATCAAACTCTCCGATAGCGAGCGCGAGACACTCGACGCCGAGAGCCGCGACCGATAGCTCACTGGAACCGGACGCCCAGATCGTCCAGCCCGTCGTTGTGCACCCCGACATTGATCAACAGCGGCGTCACCGACTCGATTTCCGGCGCGTTGGCGATCCCGCCAGCGTCGAGTGCGCGAAGCCCGTCGATATCCTCCGCGAGGCTGCTGACGGTCGCCTTGGCGGCCTCGTCCTCGCCGATAACCAGTGTGTCGATTCCGAGCTCGGCGTCGAGATCGGCAAGCCGGCCGGCCGCGAGGTTGTGAAACGCGCCGACGACGGGGACGCTATCGGGGGCCGCCCCGGCGGCGAGCGCGGTGACACTCCCGGCCTCCGGGCGGTGGTAGTGGAACCCCTCCTCGTCGCGCTGCATGCCGGTCGCCGGGGAGACGATGATATCCGCCTCGCCGAGGCTGTCGGCCACGCTGTCGACGGTGTCGGCAACGTGGTACGGCGGAACGGCCAGGACGACCACGTCGGCGCGGTCGGCCGCCATCTCGTTTTCGAAGCCCGTGAGCTTCGCGTCGACGCCGCGATCGTCGAGTTCGGTCTCGTAGCTTTCGGCCGCCTCGCGGGCCTTCTCGGGCTCCCGGGAGCCGATCACGATGTCGTGACTGCTGTCGCGACCAAACCGAAGCGCCAGCCCCTCGCCGATATCACCGCTGCCGCCGAGTAACGCAATTCGCATAGGTTCTGTGGGGTCTGTTCGGGTGTAAGCGTTACGCGACCGGCGAACCGTCCCGCTTTTCGCTACGCTGTTCGCTCGAGGTAGGCCGGCAGCTCGTTGACCGAGTCGAGAACGGCCGTCGCGCCGGCGTCCTCGAAGGCGGCCCGTCCCTCGTTACCGGTGAGGCCCCCGGTGAGGACGCCAACCCCCTCGTACTCACGGCTCTCGTCCTCGCCGGCTGCGTTGACCGCTGTTCGCACGTCGTCGAGGGTGTCACCGACGAAGACGACGCGCGCTGCGTCGAACCGCTCGGCCAGCGTGAGCAGCGCGTCAGGATGTGGCTTCCCGTGGTCCCAGTTGTCCATCGTGAACGTGTGTTCGGGGGCGAGATCGAGGCCGACGCGGTCGAGTGCGATGTCGGCTTCCGCCGCCGGACGGCCGGTGACGACGCCGACATCGTAGCTGTCAGTCAGCGTACTCAGGGTTTCGGACTCGACGAACACGGGCTCGTCGTTGATGTAGCCGTCGGCGTCGAACGGCGGCTCCTCGCCCTCCAGTTCCGCGAAGCGCTCACGGCCGAGATAGAGCGCCTGAAACACGGTCCGGAGTCGGCCGGGGTCCCACCGGTCGATTACCGTCTCGTACTCGGCTGTCGAAAGCTGGGCGTCGAGGACGGCTCTGGCGCCGTCGAGCCCACCACCGGCTTCGGCGATCCGGTCGGCGAACGTCAGCACGTCCTGCTCGAAGCCCGCTTGGTCGGCGAGGACGTACAGCGAGATGGCGTCGGTAACCAGCCAGTCGTTGTTGAACCCACCGGCGTTCTTCAACGGCTGAATCGCCTTGCGGCCGACCGCTTCGCCGTAGACACGCCGGACCGATTCGACGATCGCGCGGCGATAGGAGTCGGCCACGTCGACGAGCACCCCGTCGATGTCGAGAACCACAGCAGTCTGTTTCATTGGGTTGGCCGTCGCCTGCTGGCGAAAAAAACGTACCGAGATGCCGCGGCCGGCGATCGAACCAGTCCCCGGCCACCGTCACCAGCTGTCAGACAATCGCACGACGCCGTGGCGGTGTGGCGTGAATTTTAATACCCGGGTTACCATAGCTACTGTCATGCATGCCGACATCGTGCCGGTCGGGGAAGTCCCCGCGCAGGTCAAGCGGGAATCGTCGGCTGTCTTGCGATCTGTCTACGACTGTGAGGTGACCGTCCACGACAGTCAGTCGATCCCCGACGGCGCGTTCGACCAGAACCGCAACCAGTACCGCGCCGAGGACTTCATCGAACTCGTCAGCCGCGTCGGGAGCGGCGACACGAACATCGGTATCACCGCCAACGATCTCTACTATCGCCGCCGAAACTACGTCTTCGGGCTCGCCTACCTCAACGGCAACGGCTCCGTTATCTCGACGTATCGCCTCCGAACATCCTCAGATGGCGGCATCACGAGCAAGCCCGAAGACGAGGTGTTCGCCGACCGCGTCCGCAAGGAGGTCGTCCACGAGATCGGCCACACCCTCGGGCTGGAGCACTGCGACAACAACAAGTGTGTGATGAGCTTCTCGCCGACGGTCCGCGAGGTCGACGTGAAAGAGGAGAATCTCTGTGGCTCCTGCAGTCGGATTCTGCGGTAACGACCGAAATCTCCCTGTTTCGCTCTCACTCGAAGGAGCCAAGACTCGACTGTAGCTCTCGACTGCTGCGCCCCTCGCGTACCTCGTAGCCGACCAGCTCGCGCATATCGACGGCGTACGTCGAACCGTCGCGGTCGAGCAGCACCAGCCGACCCTTCGTCCCGCGGACGGTCCCGGCGGCCACCGTTTCGGCAACGGGCTGACTGTCGAGATCCAGCCCGTAGTCGAACCCAAACCGCTCGATCGGGTCGAAATCGGCCAGCGTCGCCTCCCACGCGTCGGTATCGACGGCGCGACCGAGCCCGGCCTGTTTGGTCGGCACCCGGACGCGATCCGGGATCTCGGCTGCTATCTCGGCCTCGCGTTCGCGGGCGATTCGGCCGTTCTCGACGGTGGCAATGTGTGCCGCCCGGTCGGCACCCTGCTCGCGCAGCCGCGTTTCGAGTCGCCACAGCTTCGTGACGCCAACTTTGAACGTCGCCGGCGCGAACGCCGCGAGGTAGATCGCGTGGTCGTCGTTACAGTCCATCTCGTCTTTGAGGCAGGTGCCGGTACAGCGCGCACAGACCCACGTGGTATCGTGATCAGAGCAGTAGGGTGCTGTCGGGTCCGAACAGGCGATGTGGTGGTCGTCGTGGATCGTCCCGGCGCAGTGACGCTCGCCCAGCGTGAATTCGAGCTCGGCCTGGGGGTCGAGCGACCGGTAGGTGAGCTGGTCGTCGGTGTCGTTGGTGTCGCTACTGCCGGCCGGAGCGGCTGCTGTCGATCCCCCGGCATCGTCGTTGCCGGGGCTCAACAGTAGCCCGCCGTCAGCAGCATCGTAGCCAACGATCTGCACACCGATCGTTGGACAGCCGGGAGTAAATCGCTGTCTCTCGAGGACTAGCTTTCGTCGCCGGCTGCGTCCTTCCACTCGCCGAGCCCTGCGGGGTCAAGGTGGATGTGTGCGTCGCCAACATCGACGACGGCGGTAAGCTGGTCGACGAGTTCGGATTCGATGTCGTGGGCCTCACCGATTGTCAACTCGCCGTCGACCTCGACGTGGGCCTCGACTTCCAGCACCGTCCCGTCGTAGAACACCGTCAGATCGTGATACCCCTCGACTGCGGCGTGGTCGGCGATGATCGCCTCGATCTCGTCACGTTTGGCCGCGGTCGGGGCCGCGCCGACGAGATAGGTCAGGTTCTCGCGGCCGATCTCGATGCCCTGATAGATGACGAGCAGACTGACGACCGCACCGGCGACCGGATCGAGGACCGGGAACCCCAGTCGAAGACCGAGAATCCCGATCACCGCGGCGACCGTGGTATACATATCGTTGAGACAGTCCGTCGCCAGCGCGCTCAACGCGGTCGAGTCCAGCCCAGTATTGAGGCGCGTCGTGTACCAGTAGGCGAGATACATATCCACCATCGCAAACCCGAGTGCGGCTAGCAGATAGTAGCTAAACGTGACATCCGATCCGGCGAGCAACCCCCTGATCGACTCGTAGAGCAGATACCCTCCGAGAACGACGATCACCGCGCCGACGAACAGCGCGGTCAGCGGCTCGATGCGATCGTGACCATGGGGATGGGTGGCGTCGGCGTCGTCGTAGGTGCTGCTCCCCCAGATCAGGACGACGACGCTGGCGATAAGATCGGCCACCGAGTGGGCCGCGTCGGCGACGAGCGCGACCGAACCGAAGACGACGCCGACCGCGCCCTCAGCGAGAATCTTGGCGGTGTTGGCCACCACGTTCCCCCACGATGCGCGGCGAAACCGCCGGCGTGCGTCGTCAGGGTCCATAGCCGGATTAGAGTCAGTCGAAACTTGAGGATTTGGGTTCACCGCATCGAAAATCGGCTTTTGGCCGGTCTACTGACTGGTTTCAGCGACTCACCGGCTCGATAAGCCAGTCAGTGTCACGTCTCTTCGCCGTCTGTCGCCGGCTGTGTCACCGTCTCCGGTTCGGAGACGTCACGGCTGCTGACCGTGCGCTGTGGGAACGGGATCGAGATCGACTCGGTGGCGAACCGTTCCTTGACCGCCTCGACGACGCCCGCGGTCGCATGCCAGCGGCGTTGCGGCGTCGGCGGCGCGATCCAGAATCGGATATCCATCGTCACCGCCGAGCCGCCGAAGGCGACCGGGAAGACCTGCGGCTTGGGGTTGTTCTCGACCATTTTCACTTCTTCGACGGCCTCGCGGGCAACCGCCTTTGCGTGTTCGGGGTCGTCCTCGTAATCGATCCCGACTTCGAGATGGATGCGGAGCTTCCCGTCGCGGCTCCGGTTCGTGATCGCCTGGTTGGCGACGTTGTCGTTGGGGATGACGATATGCTCGCCGTCGAAGTTCCGCACGATCGTGTTCATGATCGTGATCTTGGTGACGATCCCCTCCTCGTCGCCGATCTCGACCCAGTCGCCGATCTCGAACGGACGCGAAAACATGAGGACGAACCCGGCCAGCAGCGAGCCCAGCGTCTGTCGGGCTGCCAGCCCGATGACGACACCGAGGAAGCCCGCCCCGACCAGCAGGCTGCCGATGTCGATTCCCCAGATACTGAAGACGGCCACGAGGGCGGCGAGGATAATCGCAACCTGCAGAACACGCATGAGAATCTGTTCCTGGTGGGCGGTGATGTGGGCGCTGTCGGCTGTATACCTGCCCACAAAGTCACCCAACAGGTCGTTTGCGACCAACGCCGCCACGACGACCGCGCCGGTCAGCAGGAGCTGCCCGAGTGACGGCAAGATGGTCTCAGTGAACCCGAGCAGTCGCCACGCGATACTGAGCCGACCCCAGACGACGAGCACGGCAAGAGAGCCAACCAGCAGCACTGCCAGCTGAAGCCCTCGCACGACCAGCGTGCTGACCGTCGAGAGCGACACCACCCCATCGACTCGCTCAATCGCTGTCGTGACCCGGCCGTCGAACCGGCCATCCAGCCACGTCATGCCCAGCTGCTGGAACCGCTGCCAGCCACGCGGGATCACGACCCAGATGCTGAGCAATCCGCCGAGTACGATCGCCGCACTGACCGCCAGCCGTGCCTCCGTCGTCACGTAGCTCCCCAACACCGCCTTCAGGCGTGAGGTGACCGCCATAACCGACATACGTACCTCTACAGCCAGAGGCGCAAAAACAATGCTGGTGCCGACCGCCGAGGCTACTCGTGAGCCGCCAGCGTTGCTTCGAGCCGCTCGATCATCGCGTCGTTACCGAGATGGACCGGGACGCGCTGGTGGAGTTCCGTCGCCTCGACATCGAGGATCGACTGGCTGCCATCGGAGGACGCACCGCCGGCACACTCGGTGATGTAGGCCATCGGAATCCCCTCGAACTGCAGGCGGAGTTTGCCGTTCGGCGAGGATTCGAGGGCGGGATACGAGAACACCCCGCCGTAGGTGAGCACCTGATTCACGTCGGCGACCATCGCACCGCCGTAGCGGAGCTTGTACTCCTGTTCGACGGCGCGGATGAACGCCGAAAAGCCCGGCGTCCAGTCGGGAACGCGGCCGCCCATGCCGTAGACCGTCGGCTCCTCGGGCAGGCTCACGTCGTCGTCGATCACGTCGATCTCGCCGCTGTTGACGTTGGCCTCGTAGAGCGTGCCGTCGCGGGCGACGCTCATGGTGAGGATCGGGCCGAAGAGGACGAACGCCGCGGCGACCAGCGAGTCGCCGTCGCCGGGGAGGTCGCCCTCGTAGACGGCGACGATGGTGCCCATCGGGCTGTTCGGCTTGATGTTCGAGGAGCCATCGAGCGGATCACAGGCGACCGCGAGGTCGCCACTCCCGATATCGATGGGGTTGGCCTGCTCCTCGCTGGCGTAGGTGCCGACGCCGTCGACCTCGCGCAGGGCGTCCTCGATGAGTTCGTCGGCGTAGGCGTCGGCCTCAAGCCGCGTCTCGCCTGAGGGGTTGGTCTCGTCGCTCTTGACGCGGCGGCCGGGCAGCGAGGCGCGGATCTCCGGGGCGAGTTCGGCCAGCGTCTCGAAGAGGTCGTCGAGGACGGCCTCGCGGTCGCCAGCGGCGGCCATTATAGTGCCTCGGGGTTGGACGGCTCGACGCCCATCCGGTCGAGCGCGTCGGCGACGCTCGCCTCGTCGAAGATGACGGCCTCGAGCCCGTCGAGGATCTGTTCGGGGTTATCCCGCTGGAAGACGTTGCGGCCGACCGCCAGCCCGTTCGCGCCGGCGTCCATCGCGTTGCGAACCGTCGTCAGGAACTCTTGGTCGTTCGTCTTCGAGCCGCCGCTCATGACGACCTTGGATTTGGCGGACTGGTTCACCGCGTGGGCCATCGCCTCCGGCGAGCCGGGGTATTTGACCTTCGTGATATCGGCACCGAGTTCCAGCCCGAGTCGCGTCGAGTAGGCGATGGTGTCGGGCGTGGTCGCGTTCTTGAGGCCCTGTCCGCGCGGGTAGGACCACATGACGACGCCGAGGTCGTGCTCGCGGGCGGCCTCCTGTGCCTCGCGGAACTCCTCGACCATCTCGATCTCGTGGTTTGAGCCGCCGTAGACGGTGAAGCCGATGGCCTCGGCACCGACCTCGGCGGCGTTCTCGACGGTCCAGTTGACCGCCGAGTTCGGCTCGCCCATCCAGAGGTTCGACGTGCCGTTGAGTTTGGCGAGCAGCGTCACGCTATCCTCGTAGGACGGATAGTACCCCTCGGCGATCCCCTTCTGGACCGCCACCGCCGTGACGGCATCGTGTGTGCCGATCTCGAAGACGCGGTCCGGATCGGCGGTTGCGGGGTTCGGTTCGAAGTCAACCGGCCCGTGTTCGAGACCGTGGTCGTACGCCAGAATCAGGGACTTGTCGTTCCGTGTGATTGCGGAATCAGCACCAGGGATCATCGTCTATTTCATCGGTGAACTATACTAAAAGTGCTATGGTGATCCTCCGATTTCTGAAACGTCTCGCGGCGTCAGCGCCCTGAACCAGTGTGGACGGCGTAGGAACCACGCTTCTCGCCCTCGTCGTGGTAGACAATCGGTTCCGTCACGGTCGCCACGCCGTCGCTATCGACGGCTGCGGCTGTCGGAATCCCCCTAACGGAGTGGGTCGCCGTCCTGCCACCCGCGAGGTCGAACGTCCGCAGCGCATGCGTCGCTGGATCACGCACGCGAAAATTCTGGGCACACGGCACGACGAGCCGGCTTCCTGCCGTCGCCACGCCGTGGACGAACCCACCGAGGTCGGCGTCCCACAGTTCGTCTCCCGTGGCGTCGAGCCCGACGATCCGATGTTCGTTCGGATGCTGGCCATCGGTTTCGCGTCCCTCGACGGGGTAGGTGTTGCCGGTCAGAAACGCGACACGGCCGTCGTGGGCGTGAACGTGATTCGGATAGGCGTACAGGCGCTCGCCGGCGACCGCGGTTTCGACCGCGAGATCGACGCGCCAGTCCCTGCGGCCGTCGGCGGCATCGAGCAGGTAGCCTCGCTTGTCGCCGTGGCTCGTGACTGCCAGTCGGTCGCTGTCGAAGGACACGTCGCCGACGCGGCGGTCGCCACCGGTGCCGGGGTCCCACCGCCACGCCGGCTCGCCGGTGCCGGTATCGAGGACGACGAGGCCGTCGTCGTGGTCGCCCATACAGCGATTGTAGCCGACCGCGAGGCGGTCGCCGCTCGCATCGAGATCGAGCGCGATGGGCGAGGCGTCGACCGCGAACCGCCACGCGACGCTCCCGTCGCGCTCGAAGGCGATGACCACGCTGTGCCAGCGGCGGGTATCGCCGTCGCGCTCGTAGCGGCGCGCGGCCGCGAACAGTCGCTCCCCGCCAGCGACACAGTCGACGACGTAGGGCTGTTCGAACACACGCTCAGATGTCGGCTCGCCGATATCGTCCGCAGTGGCATACGACCACTGCTCGTCGCCGGTGTCGGCGCCGTAGGCGGTGATCCGGCCTGACTCGCCGCGACCAGCCGCGATAATCGAGTCGCCGACCGCGAGGAGGCCGGCGGGGCTATCGCCGTGGTCGGCTGCCCACGCTGTCGTCAGCGACTCGCGGTCGAAGGCGGTGATCGCGCCGCTCCACTGACCGACAACGACGCGATCCTCGGCGAGGGCGACGCTCGACCGGGTCCACATATGGCGGCTACGGGCCGGCTCGATATCGCCGAGGGCGACCGACCGAAACCCCCCGTGTTCGGCGGCCATCAGTCCTCGATTGGAAACGTCTCGTGGAGGACGTCGTGGGCGTCACCCAGTCCGTCGAGGACGCTCTCGCCCTGTGCGGTGATGCGATGGACCGCGCGTTCGGCATCCCGGACGGCGACGATGCGGCCGCGGAGGTAGTCGTACTCGGGGTCGTCGCTCGGTGTTTCGGCGACCTCCTCCTCGAGATCGACGAGCGCCGCGTCGAGGTGGCGTTCGATGGCCGACAGCGATTCGGCTTCCGCGAGGGCCTCGATTGGCCCCTCGAGGTGGCCGTCGAGTTCCTGTTCGGCGTGTTCGCGGGCGGCGTCGTCCTCGGTGCCGAGGACGTTCATCAGTGCAAGTCGGAGTGCTTCGAGTTCGTAACAGCTCATGGGGTGAGTGGGTGTGGTGGATGATTAAATCGTCTGATCGACGAGGTCGCTGACGATGCGGTCGCGGTCGAGATGCGACGAGACGATGCGTTCGGCGTCCCCGGCGTCGACGCCGCCGTACCAGACGTTTTCGGGGTAGACGGCGACCATCGGCCCCTCGTCACAGCGGTTGAGACACGAGGTCCGGGTGATTCTGGCGTCGCACTGCTCGGAGTCCCTGGCCTCCTGCCGGAGTCGTTCGAGGACGGCCGGCGCACCGTTGGCCGCACACGACTGGTTCGTGCAGACGGCGACATGTTTTGCCGGCGCGTCGTGGGTGTGTGGCTCGTCGTCGATATCGCTGCGGTCGGCGTGGCTCTCTTGATGGGTCAGCGCGCGCAACATCGCCCGCGCACCGCCGGTATCCTCCTCGTAGCCGGTGAGGTCGACCTTGTACTTGCAGGTGTCACAGGACATCTCGACGCTGTCGGTGCGGGCCTCCTGCCAGCGGTCGCCGAGTACGTCAAGCAGCCGGGAGTCGGTGCCGAGCGGGTCGCCGGCCAGCGCATCGACGTAGGGGTACTCCTCGTCGAACTCGTCGGTCCACTCCCGAATCCGGCCGGTGAGGACGCCGTCACCGAGCATGTAGGGGAGCACGACGACAGCGTCGGGTCGCTGTTTGGCGAGCGTCGCCAGCGAGTCGTCCAGTGTGGGTTCGGTGATGCCGATAAACGACGCTTCGACCGTGCTGAACTCCCGGCCCTCGTGGAGCAGCCGCGAGAGCTTGTGGAGGTCGGCGTTGGCGTCGGGATCGCTGGAGCCCCGGCCGCAGACGACGACCGCCACCTCGTCGTCCTCGCGGTCGACACCCAACTCGTCCTCGACGGCTGCCGCACGGTCGTCGAGCAGGTCGACGATGGCTGGGTGAATCCCGAGATGGCGGCCGTTGTTGATCGCGGCGTCGGTCGTCGAGCGGGCGCGCTGGACGGCCAGCGGCACATCGTTTTTTACGTGGCTCGCGGCGAACAGCGAGAGCTGGACGACCGTGATCGATTCGACCGCGCCTGCGAGAGCCTCGATGGCCTCGCCGATTGCGGGTTCAGCGAGTTCGAGATAGGCGGCATCGACCGGTATCTCCAGTCGCTCCTCGAGCATCGCCGCCAGCTCCCGGACCTGTTCGTTGGATTTCTCGCGGCGCGAGCCGTGGCCGACCAGCAGGACGGCCTCGTTG
>Ga0207714_1000802_pt1 | contig 21317 bp, 24 predicted proteins | sample PonA232FremontCA_2_FD_187270 | JGI IMG/M metagenome (GOLD analysis project Ga0207714, IMG submission 187270) | Marine sediment microbial community from Fremont, CA, USA - Pond A23 Sediment 2 (SPAdes) | ecosystem: Environmental > Aquatic > Marine > Unclassified | place: USA: Fremont, California...
TCTTCGCTTCCCCCTGGGGGTCTCCAGACTCCGCACTGGAACGTACAGTTCACCGGGCCCAACGTTGGGACAGTGACGCTCTCGTTGATCCATTCATGCGAGCCGCTACTGAAGCGGCAAGGTACTACGCTACCTTAAGAGGGTCATAGTTACCCCCGCCGTTAACGGGTCCTTCGCCCTGTTGTACCAGGTGTTCAGATACCCGCACTGGGCAGGATTCAGTGACCGTACCAGTCCTTGCGGATTTGCGGTCACCTATGTTGTTAGTAGACAGTCGGAGCGTCCGAGACACTGCGACCTGCCCCGTTGCAGGGCAGGCATCCCTTCTTGCGAACGTACGGGACTAACTTGCCGAATTCCCTAACGTTGGTTGGTCCCGACAGGCCTTGGCTTACGCCGCCAGGGCACCTGTGTCGGATCTGGGTACGGACGCTGTCGTTGCCTTTTCACGGGCTCCAGGTCGAGCCGAGTTTCCCTATCCTGGGATTGGCCCGCTTCCTGCCATTACGGCTTCCACGAGCGTGCCCAGTTCGACCGGGCGAATGCCCGGCTCGGCCGACCCCGAAGCGTCGGCGTTGAGTCGACAGCGGCACGGGAATATTAACCCGTTTCCCATTGTCACACGCGAGTTACGGTGTGACTTAGGACCGGCTAACCCTCGGCTGACGAACAGTGCCGAGGAACCCTTGCCCTTTCGGCCGTCGGGATTCCCACCCGACTTTCGCTGCTACTATGACCAGGATTTTCGTCTCCGGGCGGTCCACACGAGATCTCTCCCGCGCTTCCATCCGGCCGGAGTGCCAAGCTAGACAATTGTCCTATGACGGACACGGTCAGGTATCGGTGGCGGACTTGAGCCCCGATCATTTTAGGCGCTCCGAACCTCGGCCGGTAAGCTACTACGCTTTTCTTAGAGGGTAGCTGCTTCTAAGCTTACCTCCCGGCTGTCTGGGGCTCGGAACCACCTTCTGTTGCACTTAGTCCGCACTTGGGGACCTTAACCCGACTCTGGGTTGTCTCCCTCACGGTGCACAGGCTTACCCCGGTACACCGAGCTCCCTGCGTCAACGGCATCCGTGGGTTCGGAGTTTGACAGGCAGCCCGACTCCTCTCGGAGGCGGAACCACCAATCAGTTGCTCTACCCCACAGACGACCTCAGCAGAGGTCACGCTTCGACGTGTGTCGCTTGGAACCAGCTGTTGCCGGACTCGATGGGCCTTTCACCCCTACACGTGGGTCACAGGAGGGTATTGTAAGACACCATCCTTGGCGGGCCTCCACATAGCTTTCGCCATGCTTCGCCCTGCCCACGCGTAGATCGTCCGGTTTCGGGTCGTGTCGGAATGACTCCCCGCGCTTGAGCACGGCGGCCCTGGGGCAAAGCCCTGCGGCCATGTTGGGTTCCCTGTGCCTGCCCCGGTAATCGGGTTAGGCTCGCCATTCCAACACACTCCCTGGTCCGTTTTTCAAAACGTACGACGGAACACCGGCTCTCCACGGTTCCTACTACTCGTTTGCACGAGGGTCGTTTCGGTGGAGCCTTTCGTGCTCCGTCGCTCCATAACCAGCCGATTTCAGGCCCTGTTTCACCTCCCGTCTGAGGGTACTTTGCAGCGTTCGCTCACGCTACTAGTTCGCTATCGGTCTCGGGGAGTATTTAGCCTTCCCAGTCAATGCCTGGGATCTTCACGAGGGATATCCAACCCCCGCTACTCCGGTACTGGCGCACGCCGTACTGGCCTGCGATACGGGACTGTCACCCTGTATCGTGCCCCGTTCCAGGGGACTTCGCGCAGACGGTCGGACGATGGAAGCCAGCCCAACACACCACATTGCCCGAAGGCTTCGGTTTGGGCTGTGTCGCGTTCACTCGCGGTTACTGACGACATCGCAGTTGCGTTCTGTTCCTGCCGGTACTAAGATGTTTCAATTCCCGGCGTTCCCCATTGCGCAAGGCAATTGCGATGGGGATTCCCATTCGGAAATCCTGGGTTCTTCCCCTCCGTGCGGGTCCCCCAGGCTTATCGCAGCTTGGCACGTCCGTCGTCGGCTCCCGAGCCGAGCCATCCACCGGCTGGCGTGTAGCCACGCAAGTCGGCTGGTTGTCACGGACCCGATGAATACGGGTCCAGTGGACGTCTGGATCGCACGTACACGCGGTGTCATCACACGTCCGGGTGGTAGGCGGATCGTGTTCGACCCTTCCCATCCGCGCTTTCACGGGATGGTGCATCGGTCGCGTGTCCCAGCGTAACCGGTGCCCCCTTATAGGGAACACGGTTTCGCTCGAACGGATGGACCCACTGGGATTCGAACCCAGGGCCTCCGCCTTGCAAAGGCGGCGCTCTCCCGCTGAGCTATGGGCCCGACGCCAGCCCTGGTAGTTCGTAGGTGTCCGATCGGCCGAACGCGGCCGAACAATGTGGGCCTGCCGTGTGGCAGGTCCCGGTCGGTAGGAGGTGATCCAGCCGCAGATTCCCCTACGGCTACCTTGTTACGACTTAAGCCCCCTTGCGGAGCCCCGATTCGACCGCCTTCCGGCGGCCTCATCCGGACCCCACTCGGGTGCTTTGACGGGCGGTGTGTGCAAGGAGCAGGGACGTATTCACCGCGCCTTGCTGAGGCGCGATTACTACCGAATCCAGCTTCATGAGGGCGGGTTTCAGCCCTCAATCCGAACTACGACCGGGGTTAGGAGATTAGCTTCCCCTCTCGGGGTCGCATCCCACTGTCCCGGCCATTGTAGCCCGCGTGTCGCCCGGCCCATTCGGGGCATACTGACCTACCGTTGCCCGCTCCTTCCTCCGTCTTAGCGACGGCAGTCTCCCTAATGTACCCAGCCACGCAGGGCGTGCTGCTGGCAATTAAGGACACGGGTCTCGCTCGTTGCCTGACTTAACAGGACGCCTCACGGTACGAGCTGACGGCGGCCATGCACCTCCTCTCAGCAGCTCGAGTAAGGTCATCAACCTGACCGTCATGACTGCTGTCGGGGCCGGTGAGATGTCCGGCGTTGAGTCCAATTAAACCGCAGGCTCCTCCGGTTGTTGTGCTCCCCCGCCAATTCCTTTAAGTTTCATCCTTGCAGACGTACTTCCCAGGCGGTCCGCTTAGCGCCTTCGCTGTGGCACAGCGCAGGCTCGTAGCCTGCGCCACACCGAGCGGACATCGTTTACGGCCAAGACTACCCGGGTATCTAATCCGGTTCGTGACCTTGGCTTTCGTCCCTCACCGTCGGGTCCGTCCTCCCAGGGCGCTTTCGCCACCGGCGGTCCGTCCGGGATTACAGGATTTCACTCCTACCCCGGACGTACCCCCTGGGTCTTCCGGCCCCAAGCCAGCTGGTTTCCGCCGGACCTCCACGCGTTAAGCGCGTGGATTTCCCGACGGACCTGTCTGGCCGGCTACGGACGCTTTAGGCCCAATAAAATCGGCCATCACTCGGGCTGCCGGTATTACCGCGGCGGCTGGCACCGGTCTTGCCCAGCCCTTTCTTCTGAACCTCCCTACAGTCCAGAACAGCGAGGACTATATGCCCTCGCACTTGGGGTCCCCTTATCGCGCTCTCGCGCAGGGTAAAGGTTTCGCGCCTGCTGCGCCCCGTAGGGCCCGGTATCTTGTCTCAGATACCGCCTCCGGGCTCGCACTCTCATGCCCCGTACCGATTACGGGCACGGTGGGCCGTTACCCCACCGTCTACCTAATCGGCCGCAGCCACATCCTATGGCGCCGGAGCATTTCTGACTCGCTCCACTCCAGGATGCGAGTCATATCCGGGATTAGCCTCAGTTTCCCGAGGTTGTCCCGGTCCATAGGGCAGTTTGGCCACGTGTTACTGAGCTGTTCGCCACGGGTCTAAGCCCGTGCGACTAGCATGGCTAAATCGGACCCCAAGAGCAATGGCCTCCGGCAGGATCAACCGGAATGTGCTCCCGCAACGCGGGAGCGAATGGCGGGTCCGTGTGTGGATCAAACATTCGGCGACGCGATCAACCGATCGGATGTCACCGAACTACCAGGGCTGACATCAGATCTCATCTGTACGGCGGACCGCAGGGGTGAGATCCTCATTCCTTCGGACCTAATTGTAGGAGGTGAGAAGGGCATAAACCCTTCGACCTCCGTTCGAGGTCCAGCCGAACGTGAACCGTTCGGCGTGTTCGCACGCCCAGGCAAGATGCCCGGGAGAGGTGGACGACCCGTCTGAGGCGGCGTCGCCCACCACCGCGATCACATTAATACACAGTGGCTGGTGATTACTTAAGCCCGTCGAACCAGACGCCGTCCGGCGATTGCTCACATGGTGAGCGCTCGCATGAGAAGCGTGTCCCACGGACGGAGAGCGATCGCTCATTCGCAGCTAACACGCCGTCACGATCGGGTGAGGCCCGTGGGGATAGGCCAAGGGACGACAGCGAGAAAACCGTTTGGACGGGGGCGGAGTGACAGCGCACTACCCGGGGGTGCCGGTACCAGCACCGGTCGGGGATTCGGACGACCGGGTGTGCGTTGGCGGGAGGATATCGTCCTCGGTCAGCTCGTCCCAGTCGAAGGCGGGGACCAGAATATCGAACTCGGGGGCAATCTCAACGGGGTCGTACGGAACGAGCTGTGGGCCTGCCGGATCAAACCGTTCCGGTTCGGCGATCTCGAGTGTCGCCGGCGCCTCGAACCCGAGGGCCTGTGGAGGGTGGTAGGCGATGGTATTGGGCGCACAGAGGTAGATATTCGAACGGCCATAATCAAGGACAACAACGTGATCACCGGCCGTATCCGCCGCCTTGACGGCTTGATACAGTGTCTCAACAGACCAGTCACCAACATCACGAAGGTCCGACCGGCCGGTGACGTGGATGTTGTGTCGGGATTCAGGAGCGAGAATGTCAGGTGTGTCGCTCATGCGTGTGTCCTGTGGTCCGAGTACAATAATCTCACCGGGGACGACATGCGGTTCGCGCCACCAGCGGGACAGGCTGCCCGATCGGGAGGGTACCACCCCTCCACCCACTTGCCGTTACTGTGGCGCGTACCGTTCACTCTTCGAGGTGTTTGATGCCCTGCTTCGAGACGTTGGCCTCGGTGATGCGGTTTTGCTGTGCCAACCAGTCCGGAGCGTCGTCCGGCGCCTCTTCCTCCCAAGCCCACGCCTCGTAGATGTGGACCTTATCTGTACCGTGTTCGCGCAGGCGGAGTTCGTGTCGCTCGGCATCGGCCTCGGATGAAGCCGGATCAAGCCGACGGGCCGCTTTCAGCGCCGCCTGTCGGGGAGTCGATCCCGAAAACACACTGCGCTCATCTCCGCCCTCCTCCCGCAACGCGAAGTTTCGTTTGCCATCTTCACGTACCATTACCTTAGCACCATGTCAACATTGTCCACCGTTCGATATAAATATATCCCCGCTATCGGCCTTCCGGCGGACGGTTTCGACGCTCGTCAGGGGGGGGTCACCCGCCAGCCAAGCGAACACCCGCCTCGCCAAGGGCGGAAGGATGTCAAAAACACTGATGTGTACCGGCATCAATACACGGTCAATATGGTCAAGAGCACGGTTCGGTTCCCTGTAACGGTCGTCGAGGAGGTGGAGGCACTGGTTGAGGAGGGCTCCTTCGAGAGCAAGTCGGAGTTCTACCGGTTCGCGACGGACTACATCCTCAACCAGGTAGTCGACGAGTACACTCCGAAGACCATCGACTTCGACGAGATTGAGTCCGAGTTGCTCGATGATATCGAACCGGCCACCGAAGAGAGCGAAGAACTGCCGTTTTTCGAGTCGGCCGTCATCGTCCGACAGTACGCGCTCCGCGGGAAGTTCAGTGACGCCGAGGACTTTATCGACCACCACTACACCGCAAGTGATCGACACGCGATGTTACTCGAGGAGCTACTCAACGCGTATCGGCAGCGTCCACAGGTGCCAGACACTCCGCGCGCAGAACAGGAGATGACAGCGTCCGATCGCTCGCGGTGACAACCCAGATACGGCGGCGAGACGATCAGAACAACTCCGGTGCGTATGACATCCTCCTCCGCGTATGGAAGTATTGGGCAGGTCATGCGGAAGGGAGCTGGTGAACAGCCGTCTTTCCGGTGAACGATCCCGTCCTGCTCGCGCTACGGCGCTCGCTGCGGGCGGGGCTTCCTCGTCTTGTGACACACGTACTTCCGGTTCTCGACTGGCAGTGATGCAAATACCCGGCACAGAGTGAACGGAATTACGAGAATCGGCGATTCGCGAACGTCCCCTTGAGAAAGGGGCCTAAGCGCCTGTAACCAGCTGATCTCAGGTCACCAGGTTTCGCGGATCAAATAAGTCCGTGGTACGGTGTCCGTTCAGCATATCAGTTGTTGCGAATACGATTGCTTCATTCGGTGCGGACGGCGGTAGCATGCCGGCTCGCGGCTAATCAGTTGGTCAGTGCTGAATAACCCGTCTGTGTTTTTCAACGACTGATACGATGTCTGACCGGAGAGCATCGAGACCGACACGGGGTCGGGCGGGGGTCACCGGGGGGTGGCGTAGACCATCTCCATTGGGAGGCCGGTCGGATCGCCCGGGTCGTCCGACGGCCACTCCTTGGGGAGTTGCCGCAGCGGACCGGTTCGCGGACTCGCCGTCAGCGCCAGCACAAACGCATCGAGAATATCGTCGTTCGTCGCCTCGACAGAGAGGCGACTGCCAACCGTGCGGACATGCGTGAGGACTGCCGCATCAACGGCTTCGAGAATGTCGATCCGTTCCCAGAACGCACGGGCGGGCGCGCCCGTCTTTGAATGGGTGGTCGGCGACTCATCGTTGAGGGCCCAGAAACAGACTTCCGGGTGGGCCTCGCGGAGCGTGCCAACGGCCTCTGGGGCCGTCTCGCGCAGCAGGGTATCTACCTCGGCGATGTTATCTGCAATGTGCCACGCCTGAACGCCGAGGCTTCCGTTAGTACGGCGTTCCTGAATGGCCTTAGCGGTCTCGTAGGAGTCGGCGTGTACGGCGGGCCGGATCGGGGCGGGAAAGACGCTGGCATGACGTGTCGGCGCGAGACGGGCGCGGGCGGCATCATCACACGGCCGCTTGCGAGCGGAGTCAACACGGAGTCCAATCGGCACGTCAACGAGGATCGTCTCCGCCGAGGCACCGAAGGCATTCCACACGGCATCAATGTCGGGGTAGAATCCGCCGTCAACGAACGTCTCGTCGTATCTGACGGCGATCCATCCATCCGGGCAGCCATCAACGCCAACGTACATACACAAAAGAGTGGGCCAACACGGATTTGAACCGTGGACCTCCCGGTTATCAGCCGAGCGCTCAACCTGACTGAGCTATTGGCCCAGGTGAGCGCATCAGGATGTGGACGACGATTCGGTTTAAGCGTTTCTTTCTCGCGAGGAGTCGTCGTCTGGCGATTCCACATCGATGGTGTCCTCGCCGGAGGACCCCGGAAAGCCTGCCGTGTATACCTGACCGGTCACGAATCCGCCGGTCGTGCTGTCAAGCTGCGGGACGATCACCCTGGATTTAACAATCGACCGGATCGGCCGACGGGTGAACGGGAGAACGAACAGGAAGCCCAGGGCATCGGTGAGGAGTCCGGGGGTCAACAACAGCGCCCCGGCAGCGATCAATAGCCCGCCATCGATGAGCTCATCGGCCGGTGGGTCGCCAGCAGCGAGCGACCGCTGTAGCCTGGCCAGGGTGCGACGGCCCTCCGCACGGACGAAGACCGTCCCCAACAGCGCCGTGAGCACAACAAGCGCGACGGTCGGGATCCAGCCAATCCGTGTCCCGACAGCCACCAGCACGGCCGCATCAAGGAGCGGAACGGCCACGAGGGCGGCAAACAGCAACTTGCGCATGTCCTTGGTGATTGGGACAGTGGGTACAAAACGTTGGTTATCCGGGGGCTCAGGACTGGGCGCGTTCGAGGCTGGCCTCAAGTTCCTCGCGCTGGGTGACACCGACGAACCGGTCGACGATGTCGTCGTCGGATTCGATTACGACCGTCGGAAGCGATCGTACCTGATACTCGTTGGCGACGGCGGTCGACTCGTCGACATCGATCCGCTCAAGCGTGACATCCCAGTCTTCGGCGAGTTCCTCAAGAATAGGGTCCTGTGTCTTACACGGGCCACACCAGTCAGCATAGAAGTCTTTGATGGTAACAACCATGTGCCGGGATTGCCCAAGATACCGCTTGAATGTTTCCCCATACCGGTGCTGACCTGGCGGAATGCATCATCGCCGTTACGGGTACACGCGGCAGGAACGAGTTGGGGGACCATTCGACACGAGGAGGTTCGTCGGCGGATCCAACCCAACACGGTCGTGCGCGTGATCGGGGGCTCACCACCGTGAACTACTCCGGGAGTCGCCCCGAAGCGCTCGGCCTGCCCTGCCCGTAGCGAACGTGCGAAGGCGGTAGCAGCGACCCACACCGCAGCAGATAAGAGGGCCGGCACTGTTGGTTGGGGTATGAGCAGCGGTCAAAACACCGGTGGGTTGATGTCGAGTGCCGGGCTGGTCCGGTACTTCGATTCGGAGGACTCAAACGCGATCCAGATGGATCCAAAGAGTATCGTTGCCTTCGGACTGTTGTTGGGCGTGTTCGTCCAGATGCTCGCAATCGTCTACTGACGGCCGAGAATGACGATCAGAGCGGGGGTCATCGCCGTCCAGGGTGATGTAAGCGAGCACGTTCGGGCACTCAAGCGCGCCGGACAGCGGCGTGGCGAGACTGTTTCTGTCGATCAGATTCGGACGAGCGGGACGGTTCCAGAGTGTGATCTCCTCGTCGTTCCGGGTGGCGAGTCAACGACAATCTCACGGCTCGTCCACGAAGAGGGGATTGCCGAGGAGATTATCGCACACGTCAACGCAGACAAGCCGGTACTGGCGACCTGCGCCGGGTTGATCCTACTCGCCCGTGACGCAAACGACGATCGAGTCAACGAGCTCAATCTGATCGACGCGTCGGTCCGGCGAAATGCCTTTGGTCGACAGCGCGACAGCTTCGAGGCCGACCTCAATGTTGAGGGGCTCGATGAGCCGTTTCACGCAGTATTCATTCGGGCGCCCGCAATCGAGGCCGTTGGGACGGACATAACGGTGCTGGCGCGCGTTGGAGATCGGCCGGTGGCCGTGCGGGACGGCCCGGTCACAGCCCTATCGTTTCATCCCGAGTTGACCGACGACGATCGGATGCACGGACTCGCACTGTTCGAGTGAGAACCGACCCGGGAGAACAGTTTAACCCTGTAGCGACCGAAGCGGGAGTATGCACGCGCGGATCGACGGCGTTCGGGTCGCCGGCACCCCACAGGGACCGACACCCGTTGTACTCCTTGAGGTCGAAGGAGCGGACGATGTACTGCCGATCTTCATCGGATTTGGCGAAGCCCAGAGTATCGCCCGGGGGATCGACGCGACTGATATCGGGCGGCCACTGACCCACGACCTTCTGTTGGATGTCGTCGAAGAACTCGGCGGACGCGTCGATCGCGTCGTGATTACGGAGATTACCGACGACGGCACCTATATCGCGGATCTCCATGTCGCTACCCCGCGTGGCGAGACGGTGGTCGACGCGCGTCCGAGTGACGCGATGGCCCTGGCTGCCCGGACGAACGCGCCGATTGATGTGGCCGAGTCAGTATTTGAGAGCGGTCGGCGCGCGGCGGCTGACTTCGACGAACTCAGCGACATCCGGGAGCTCGGCGGACGATAGGCGAAACGTTTTAGGACGGATCACCGCGAAGGTAACATACGGGACCGTGGGGTAGCTTGGTATCCTTCAGCGTTTGGGACGCTGTAACCTCGGTTCAAATCCGAGCGGTCCCATCCGTCGTGCGTCCGGAGGAAACGTTGATTAGCCGACGGGATCTAACCTCCACTATGACCAACAGTAGCTCGGGTAAACTGTTCGGAATTCCATACAACTTCGACCGTCCGAACATCAAGCGCATGCTCAGCGCCTACTGGCAGCCGGGCAAGGGCATGCTTGTCGAGAAGCCGTTCGGAATTGGCTACACGCTCAATCTCGCCAACTGGCGGTCGTGGGTGGTCATCGGCGTCGTCGCCGCACTGCTCTATCAGGAGCGCGAGCGGACGAGTACAGACAGCGAGGACGAGCCGGTCGAGGTAATCGTCGACGAGAACTAGCGGTCGTTGCGGAGAGTCGATAACGCTTTGCGCCCGGCGCAACCAGCCAGACCGGATGCTTAGATTCGTCACCGGTAACGAAGGGAAGGTCCGCGAAGCCCGGTCGTACCTCGATCAGACGGTTACACAGGCCGACTACGACTATCCGGAAATTCAGGCGCCGGACCCCGAACCGATCGCCGTCGCCGGCGCCGAGGCAGCACACGACGCGCTCGGTGGCCCGGTCCTGGTCGACGACTCGGGACTATTCATTGATGCCTTCGACGGCTTCCCCGGCCCCTATTCCGCGTACGTCGAGAACACCATTGGCATCGATCGGGTGGCTGAGCTCGCCGATCGGGCCGGTGCCGACACGGCCGCCTTCCGGTGTGTCGTTGCCTATGCGACCGAGGCGTCGGTCACACCGCCGACGGAAGGGACGTTGCATCGATCCGGATCCCGATCGATCGTCACCTTCGAGGGTCGCGTCTCGGGACGGATCGTCGCGCCGCGAGGTGACGGTGGATTCGGTTACGATCCGATCTTCGAACACGACGGACGAACACTCGCCGAGCGATCAACCGAGGAGAAAAACGAGATCTCACACCGCGGGCGCGCGCTGGCGAAACTCGCCGCGTGGCTGAACGCCTGATCGTCTGACGGGGATTTTTTACCACTGATATCGGGGCTCCCGATGGGGACGCGACGGACCCATCCTCGCCTGTGTTGCGGAACCCCCACTCGCTTCCCACTCCCCGTTGTACCGTCGCCCCCGTTGGTGAGGGGCCGGCCTCAATCGGACGGTTCCTCACGCTTTTTGTCGCCCGGCACTCACGGCGGAATATGCGGTCCGAAGACGACATTCGTGCGCGAATCAACGATCTCGAGGCACGGTACGATGCCAACGATCCGCCCTCGTCGCCGACCGCCGATGAACTCGAGATCGAACTGCTCCGCGCGATCGCCGAGCTCGAGTGGGTAATCGGCGATCGCGACGAACCAGAGACGTTCCCACAGCGGGAGTAACGCCCACCCACTGGAAGCACAGACGCTACGTGCCCGTACCGCTCCGAACGGTCGGTCCGGCACGCTGGCGGGGGCAAATGTCCTGTGGCCGGATGGCGGACGCTGGTAGGCCCATCGGGACCGGCTGCCTCGCAGTCTTTATCCTTCTACCGCCCCTCCTTTCTCCGTGAAGGACGTTATGACCGGCACGAGTCACGGAGCCCGGTTGGCGTGGAGACGAACGGCTGTGAGTGATCGAGGAACAAAGCGCCGAGTTACAGCAGTACGGATCACACACCGCCAGCGTGCGTCGCCTCGGCCATGACCACGAACCGACTCGGAGCGACGGTCATCATCGACGAGGAGATAACGGCAGGGTCGGTTGCGCTCGCGTATGCCGACTACAATGCATTAGATAGCGATGAGGGCAGTGAGCCGGTGCTTCGGTTGCGCTCTGGAGGAGGGCGACAGTTAGCGGCACGAGCGGTGGTCGACTCGGAGTTGGACCCGGGGACCATCGCACTGGCACAGTCAGCCGCAGACAGTCTGGGCGTCGACGAGGAGGACGCCGTCGCGGTCGAGGCGGCACGACTCGTCCCGGCCCGCCGGATCGTTGCCGCACCGGTCGCTGAGATGTCCGTTCGGGGCGGTGAGCAAGCGGTCCGTGAGACCTTTGCCGATCGCCCGATTGTTGCCGGTGACGACATCCCGGTCTCATTCCTCAATGGGACACTTGAGTTACCGATCCGCGTCACCGAGACGGTGCCAGAGGGACCGGTCGCCATGGGCTCCGAGACAGAACTGGTTCTCGAAGCCGGTCCGGCGGCTGATCCAACCGGAGACGTCCACCGAACCCCGCTCCCGGAGTCAGCAGTTGGCGGGTACGAGGATACCATCGCCCGCATACGATCGACGATCGTCAGTCCACTCACCAACGCCGACGCATACACCGTTGACGGGCAGTCGGCGGCATCGGGCGTCCTGATGTCAGGACGGGCAGGGGTTGGAAAGACCCATTTGCTACGGCACGCCGCTTGGCTGGCTGATGCCGAGATCGTCACGGTCGACTGCACGGAGCTCTCGGCGCGATCGGCTGCGGACGTAGGCGATCGACTCGACACGATCAGTGTGGATGCAGTCGCCGCAGCGCCGGCGATCGTCCACCTCGATGATCTGGGGGTCCTCGCCGACCGGGGCGACGACGCGCTTGTGCGTCGACTCGGCGCGTGGATCGAGCGAACGGTCAGACGCGATGAGATCGCCGTCGTGGGAGAGTGTATCGACGCCGAGGATATTGATGCGGTGCTCACGCGCGGCGGTCGGTTGGCCCGTCATCTCACGGTGCCATCGCCAAGCGCCGATGATCGTTATGCGATCCTCCGCAAGCTGTTTGCCGGACTCGATCGAAGTTCCGCGGTCGATCTTGAGACGGTGAGCGAACGGACGCTTGGCTATGTGGCTGCGGATCTACGCACGCTCCGGGCGCGCGCACTTGAGGCAGCGATCGCACGGGGAGAAGGGGATGGTCGCGTATCGCTCCAGCCAACGGATATCGAGACAGCCATCGACGAGACGGCCCCAACTATTGCCGAGCCGACGGGGTCGGTTCCATCGATCTCGTTCGACGATATCGGCGGACTCACGGAGGCCAAGCGCGAGCTGACCCGGGCCGTCGAGTGGCCGCTTAAGCATCAGGCGGCACTTGACCGTCTTGGTGTCGCCGGGCCGGCAGGAGTTCTACTGTATGGACCACCAGGGACCGGCAAAACGATGCTCGCTCGCGCGGTCGCCTCGACGACAGATGCCAACTTTCTGCCGGTTGACGGGCCGGAGTTGCTCAATAAGTACGTCGGTGAGAGCGAGCGTCGGGTCCGACAGCTCTTCGATCGAGCCCGCGACAGTGCACCGGCCGTGGTCTTCTTCGACGAGTTGGATGCACTCGGAGCCGCCCGGAGTGATGACGGAGGCGATGGGGCACCCGAACGAGTTGTCTCCCAGCTGCTCACCGAACTTGACGGGCTTGAGCCCCGCGAACGCGTCACCGTCATCGGGGCGACAAACCGGCCGGATCGAATCGACGACGCGCTCATCCGCCCCGGCCGGTTCGATCGGATCGTCGAAGTCCCACTGCCGGACGCGGAGGCCCGCCGCGAGATCATCCGGATTCACGCCCGCGACCGGCCGATCGAGTCACTCGATATTGACACGCTCGCACAACGGACCGAAGGATACTCCGGAAGCGACATCGCCTCGCTGTTCCGAGAGGCGAGCCTGCTGGCGATGGAGATGTACCTTGAGGAACGGGCCGCACAGACGACCGGGGAGGTCTCACTCGAACACGTCGAGGATCTGCGGGTGACGCGCGCACACATCGACCGTGCGCTGGACCGGGTCGGACCATCCTTGTCCGCGCAGGCGCGCGAGGAGTACGCCGCGTTCAATCCGGAGGGGAGCGACCCCGGGCCGGCACCTGGGTCCTGACGGCCAGCACGCGGATCGGTGGTGGTTTGTACCACGCGTGCGGTAGTGACCGTATGGACGAAGGTACTGCCATCCTTGTGATCCACGGGGTCTTCGCACTCGGGCTCCTGATGTTCGGAGGATTCAACATCATTGGGGGAAACATTCCGGGCGGAATTGTCAACGTCATGATGGCGATCGCGTTCGTCGCCGTCGGCTTCTTCATGTCGAAACACCGATAGCGCGACCGGCGCGGGCGGTCACCAGATCCCCTGGTATCGGTCCATGATCGTCACCACGACAACGTGCGGGAGTGTTAGGACCGCAATCAACACGAGATAGAGGCCGGAGAACTCAAGTAGCGTATCCGGCCGGTTAGGCACGATCACCAATAGCGCATAAAACAGCACCAACGCTCCAGCCGTCGTCGGGGCCGCATCCTTGATGAACCGCCACAGTGCGGTCGTGAGGTCGTGCTGTCGGATGGCACGACGGGCAGGCGTGTCGACAGCAATGAGGCGGGCGACGTGGCGCGCGGAGTGCCAGAAACAAAAGTAAAGCCCGATTGCGAACACCGGGGGAACGGTAAGGAAGAACACCCAGAGGAAGACCGTCTCGAACGCGTCGACCGTCCACGCGAAGCGGTGTTGGCTGTGAAAGTAGCCATGGAGGAGCATCACGATTGTCACGGTCGCGAAGGCAATTCCGAGTGACCACCGGACAGACGGCTGGAAGAGCCACCCAAGGCTGGACCCACCGGAGGCGGTAAACGGCTGGATGAGTGCCGCAAGGACCGACCGGTACGCGTCGGGAAAGCCAAGTAACGGCACAAGCATCGGGAGTCCACCGCGCGCAACGATCGTCAGTGCGCGCTGGATGCGCGAGGTCAGATGATCGGCCTCGATGAAGGCCATGAGCGGGAAGAGCTCGCCTTGTCCCCAGTGGAACCAGGTGAGGAGAATAAAGAAGACGGCTGCCTGCGCCGGGGCGAGAAACCACCACGCGAGATACGCTCCGCTGAGTAGCGCGTAGAGTACAACAATCGCCCCGATTGACCGCCAGGAAGGGCGACGGTCGTGGAGTCGTGGGAGTACAAGGTGGTCAACGGCGCCGTGGGGCATACCGAGGAGGACGGCGCTGACCGCCAATGGGAACGCCTGGATCAACAGGGGAAGGTCAACCCCAAGGAGAAATGCCGGCACCGGGATCGCAAGTAACAACCACGCAGTCCAGAAGACCAGGCGCCGGAATGTACGCTGGACACTGGCGGCGAGGGTCGTCGGGTCGTCGACGGACGAGGAGACATCAACGGGCATTGCTATGACGTGAGCGTCAACGGGACGCTCCGTCTACCGCCGACAACACACGGCAGTCGACATGGGTGCCAGAGCGTCACACCGAAGTCTCTGGCGGAGGTCCTCTTAAGAACTCGGGTTTGTCCGAACGAAGGGTCGCCCGCCGTGGCTGAACGGGTGCGTGGTCAGTACTCGTGGAAGACGCGTCCACAGTCCTGACACTCGATCGTATCGGCACGGAACCACCGGGAAACACGCGTAACCGGACCACCGCAGTCCGGACACACGCCGATATCGCGGCCGTCCGCGACACGAGTCGAGAGATCAAGCAGTAGATTCTCGAGGTCCTCGATGCGCTCCTGTTGCTCTTCGACCTGTTTGCGGAGGTCTTCGACGGTGGTCTCCTGTTCGGTCGCCGCCTCGACGTCCAAGGTGGCCGCCGTCTCGGTCGAGGATTCCTCCTCGAGGGTATCGACCTCGGTGGTCTCTTCTACAGTATCGGTCTCTTCGGCCTCTGTCGTCTCGTTGCCGCTCATAGTGTGGGGATCGGATATACGGTGGTGAGTGCAGTCAATCCGTCGGTCACGCCACGCCGCCAACCGGCTAGGCGAAGCCAACGTGTGTTACCAGGCGGCAGGCGGTATTAAAGGTTACTGCGTCGTCCAGCAAACGAGCCACAGATCGGATCACGCCGAGAGCATAAACCGTAACAACAATTCCGGTGGCCGCAAAACCGTTGGATAATGTCCCGTCCCGTGCACACGCGCCTGCCCCCGCGCGATCAATGCTATGATGCGTTACGATCGGCCCGGTTCGGCGACACGGTCACCTGTATCCATTGTGGAAGCGACAACGTCGTCAAACGCGGGACGACGAACAAGGGCGCCCAACGGTACTGGTGTAAGGACTGTGAGACGTATTTCAACGATCTGACGGAGACAGTCTTCGGCCACCACCGGTTCGACATTGAGGAGATGTTCTACATTGTCACCGAAATGGACGGTAAACCGATCAGTCAGATCGCGCGGGACCTCGACCGGGACTACGAGGCGGTGCGGACGTTCGTCCACCGGGTCGAGGACGACGACCACGATCTCGAGTGGACAGAGCTGTGTGCCGTCGAGAGACGGTGACCGTGACACACTCCGAGCGACCGATGGTCGGGGCCGGGCGTCGGAAGCTAAGGAGACAGTCCCGCCGGATCGTCGACGGTATTTTGCGTGCTCCAACTGGCCGTGTGTTACGATTTAGCGGGAATCAAGCCGTTTAACCAGTAAATATAAGACCAATGCGATTGGATTTGCCATTGGAGCATGGCACTACCAACACTACCGCTGCAACAGTATCCGAATACGGCAAGTGCTGCAGCCGACGCAGTAGAGGGTAACCTATTTGCAACCATGCCGCCTCTCAACCAGGCGGTATTCCTGGGGGCAGCCGCCCTCATCATGGGTCTTGGCACGATTTACTTCCTCGCCAAGTCCACTGAGGTCCGCGGCAATCCCGAGGCTCAGGAGTACTACTTTGTCACCACGCTGATTTCCGGGACGGCGTTCGCCGCGTATATGGCGATGTTCCTCGGATTCGGTGACACCGCGCTTTCGGTTCCGTACGCAGAGGAACCCCTGCGCATCTACTGGGCCCGGTACGCTGACTGGCTGTTCACCACTCCGCTTCTGCTGATCGACCTGTCGCTGCTGGCAGGCTACGAACTCACCGACCCGCCAGTTGCCGCGGCGGTTTCCGCTGACGGTATCATGATCGTTGCGGGTATCGTCGGTGCGTTCACGCCCGTCTTCGCCTTCCGGATGGTCTGGTGGACGATCAGTACGATCGCGATGCTCTTCGTCTTCTACCTGCTGTGGCGCGCCCTCACGGCAGGTGCCATGCGGTTCGACGACGAGAGCCGCCAGTCCACCTTCATCACGCTCCGTAACTGGACGATCCTCCTGTGGGCCGCCTATCCGGTCGTGTGGCTCGTTGGTACGGAGGGTGTTGGCGCGGTTCCGCTGTCCGCCGAGACCGCTGCCTACGCTGTGCTTGACGTGCTCGCAAAGGTCGGCTTCGGCTTCATCCTGCTGCGCTCCCGCGCGGTCCTGGGTGCCGAAGAGGCTCCCAGCCCGTCCAGCGAGCCGGCGACGGCCGACTAAGTAGCGAACCAGTATTCCAACCACCCTGTCGCTTTTTTTCTTCGAGCGCGTTTGGTCGCATAGAGATATGTCCATCTCTATGAAGCATGACCGCTGACGAAGAATCGTGGGAGATCCCTGTTGAGGAGCAGTCGTTGAATCTTGGCGCCGTTGCTGGAATGGTAGCAGCTACACTCGTGGCAATGTCCGCATTGTTTATCGTTCCCTCACTTGAGGGAAGTCTGCTGACGCTTCCACAGGCAGTCGGGTTACTCTCAGCGATTGAGGGTGGGTCGGCGCTGGTCGCTGCGTTCTTTCTGAGCCGCGTGCACAAGGAACGAGAATACGAGTGACGCACTGTGGGCCCGTGGTTGCGTCGCAACAACGAGTATCAGGAGTCAGGTGCGTCGGAGCGCTCGACACCGTCGATGCGTTCGACCGGTTCGTGGACAGCGCGATATCCGTCCGCGGTCTGTTGGACATCCGCGACGGTGTAGAACTGGATTGAGGTCTCCTGTTTTGTGGTGACCGGGAAGTCATAGTGATCGGCGGTGTATCCGAATTCTTCCCCCTCAGCCTGCTGCTGGGAGACAAACGCGAGGTGATCGGCCAACCGCCGCTTAGTCACCTCTTGGGAGTACGTCGGCACGCGCTCAGTGCGTTCTTCGAATACGCGGACAAACTCCGGGTCACGCTCGGATCCAACGGAGTTTCGGCCGGCCACCATCGCCGCGAGTGAGGTCGTCCCCGTTCCCCAAAAGGGGTCAAGGACCGTGTCTCCATAGACCGAATACATATTGATGAGACGATAGGGGATCTCGAAGGGGTACGCTGCGGATCGCTCGCGCAGTTCGTCACGCGAGAGCGTCTGAAGCTCGCCACGAATGTCTGCCCAGACATCGGAGAACCATCGGTTACGCTCTTCCCAGAAGTAGGCGGCGTCGTACCGTTGTTTTGCCCCCGGTTCAAATTGACGGCGATCCTTCCCGTTACGAAAAACGAGTATGTACTCGTGTTCGAGCGTTACGTAGGCGTTCGGCGGGAGCATCCCTGAGCCCATAAACTTGGCACCGGAGTTGGTTGGCTTCCGCCACAGCACCTCGGGCAGCGGCTCGAACCCGAGAGATTCAAACGCGGAGATGATACGCGAGTGGTTCTGAAAGACTCGGAAGCTGCCATCGATTTTCCGGGTTGCATCACCAACGTTGATACACGCGATACCGCCATCGACGAGCACGCGACGGACCTCTTTCCAGACGGGGTCAAGTGCGTCGTGCATCCGGTCGAATGCCGCTCGTCCGTCGCCCTCTGCGAGTCGATCGGCCACCTCAGGATCAAGTTCGGCAAAAAGGTCATCCCACATCTCGATCATCGGATATGGTGGAGAGGTGACGACCAATTCAACAGCGTCGTCGTCAATCGTAGTGAGTGAGCGCGAATCGCCGGTGATGACTCGGTGGTGGGTCTCCATTGGCACGCGATAGGGTACTGGCTTGTATTCGTAGTGTGGGGTGTCACCGCGGTCGTTCCTTACGGGTCATCCGTTTCGAAGCGCTCGCGGACCTCCTCGGCGCCCGTCGTCCGTCCCTCGCGGATGTCCTCCTTGGCTTTGAGCAGGGCGACGAGTTCGTCGCGGTCGAACGTCGGGAACTCGACGGCGTCCCGAAGCGTGTATCGAATGAACTCGCTCCGACTGTTGAACCCGCGCCCCTGCCACGTGTCGTCTATCTGTTCGAGGAACGACTCGGTGAGTTTGAAATTCACCGTGGTAATGTCGTCGCCGTCGTCATTCGTAGCTGCTTCAGACATATGGATGTAATACGCTGGTCTTACCAATAGCCGTTTTGGCGGAGGCTCACTCACCGCGTAACCGGCGTGGATAGCCGCATCGAGGAGCAGTTCTATCACATTACTGACTACGACTCAGTCATCCCTCCGTGAGCGCCGGTTAGCGAAATCCGGGGTGTCCCTTGAGGGGATGCGCCCCCGGTCGATTTCGGGGCAATCCCGCCGCTGTCTGTGAATTAATTTGTTTGTCCTGACAGTTTGACGAATCGCATTACAGCGAGGGGTGCCCTATTTAGCGAAAGACGCGAATCTTGAACGGGGTTCGTTCAGGCGTGTGTAGCCAGAAAAGTGTGCGTACAAGGAGTGTACGGCGGAAAGAGCCTAGGCCGGGATTTGAACCCGGGCTCTCGTCCTTACCAAGGACGCGCTTTACCGCTAAGCTACCCAGGCGCGTCTGGTGGTTGTCGAGAATCGTCTTTAGGCGTTTCGATTAGTCGTCATCGCGTGCCGGCGCCGGCTGGTCGACCGTCGAGATGGGATCAACCACCGACGACCGTTCAACCGGCAGTTCCATCAGAAACCGCTCGGCCGGCGGGAACGGGACCCCGAATCCCTCCGCGATCGACCTCGTCCGCTGTCTGAGTCGATCGTCGGGATCGACGTCTGCGAGCGTCGTCCCTGCGATCACAGCCAGTTCGGCAACATCAGCTTCGAGCTGTGACGCCGCCGTAACGTCGGCCGTCTCTGGTTGTCGCTGTGCGCGGCCAAACGAGCGGACCGTCTCGACCGCCTTCTGGGCGGCTGGCGTTCGGGCGAGGAGCTCAAAGCCGCGAGCGACGAGAATATCCGCCGCGAGAATCCGAAGATCAGCATCGCCCTCCGCACGCGAGTCGGCATCCCACGGCTCGGTTGTCGCAAGATGACGGGTGAGACGCAGACCGTCATAGATCAGTTGTACACCAGCGGCACGATCAACAAGGTCGGAGGAGTCGTCACTTGACCCGTCTGCACAGGCGATCGTCACGGCGCCGGGGGTCATCGACTCGGTCTGCAACACATCGGTGATGTACTCCCGGAGAGCCGTCGGCTCTACGTCAGCGGTCGCCTCGACGGCAGCACGTCGCGTCCGGGCGGCTTCCCTCATTCGTTTTCCGTATTACGTGGGGGGATGACAAAGCCCTTTGGAAACGGCAGGCACCGCCGGATCGTCTGCTGATGATGGGAAGATCAAAAAGCGCTACGTTCAAGTGACACGACGGCGTGCTCTCGGATGCGCGCCGGTGGTCTAGTGGTAGGACATGAGCTTCCCAAGCTCATAGCCCGGGTTCAATTCCCGGTCGGCGCACTCGGTATTTTCACAGAAGGAGTGATTCGCCGGTCATCGACGACGGGGTGTCGATCCCGAGGATCCCGAGTAGCGTCGGTGCGACATCACAGAGTCGCCCGCCGTCGCGGATTCGGCGGCCACCGGACCGGTCCGACTGGCCGTTGGTGTCCGCCGCGAGATAGACGACCGGTACGGGATTGGTCGTATGAGCGGTATGCGGGGCCTCGGGCGTACCCATGTCCTCGGCATTCCCGTGGTCGGCAACGATCAGGATGTGGCCGTCGATAGCGTCAACGAGCCGTCCGAGTTCGCGGTCGACGGTCTCAACGGCGGCGACCGTAGCGTCGAAGTCACCTGTGTGGCCGACCATGTCGGGGTTGGCGTAGTTTAGGATCAACACCTCCGGGTCCGACTCCGCGATAACATCGATGGCAGTTGTTGTTACGGCAGTTGCGCTCATCGACGGTCGTTCGTCGTAGGTCGGCACGTCTGGGCTCTCGATGATCCGGCGGAGTTCACCCTCGAAGCACCGCTCACGACCACCGTTGAGGAAGTACGTCACATGCGGGTATTTCTCCGACTCGGCAATGCGGAGCTGACGGAGCCCGTGTTCGGCCAGGACAGAGCCGAGCGTGACCGTCGGCCGTTCGGGGGGGAACGCCACCGGAAACGGGAAGGTCTCGTCGTACTGGGTCATCGTCACCAGCTCGATCGCCGGTGGCTCAACGGCGGGCGTCCAGTCGGGCTCGGTATTCGTGAGCATCCGGACAAGCTGGCGGGCGCGGTCCGGACGGAAATTAAAGAAGACAACCGCATCACCGTCAGCAAGCGCCGGCTGCTCACCGACGAGTGTTGGTTCGACGAACTCGTCGGACTCGCCGCGGTCGTAGGCCCCACGAACGGCGGCCTGTGGGGTCGCGGCACCGTGGTCGGCCTCGCGGTTGACGATGGCGTCGTACGCGGCGCGGGTACGCTCCCAGTTCGCGTCACGGTCCATCGCGTAGTACCGTCCTGCGATCGTCGCGACGGCCCCGGTGCCGGCGTGCTCAATCGTCGTCTCAAGATCGTCAAGCACGTCAATTGCCGCTCTCGGTGGTGTATCGCGGCCGTCGAGAAACGCGTGTGTGATGGCCTCGACATCGGCCCGGTCGGCGAGATCAATGAGCGCCGCGAGATGACGGT
>Ga0207714_1000803_pt1 | contig 21285 bp, 19 predicted proteins | sample PonA232FremontCA_2_FD_187270 | JGI IMG/M metagenome (GOLD analysis project Ga0207714, IMG submission 187270) | Marine sediment microbial community from Fremont, CA, USA - Pond A23 Sediment 2 (SPAdes) | ecosystem: Environmental > Aquatic > Marine > Unclassified | place: USA: Fremont, California...
AGGCGGGTTTAGTAGAGAGCATCCCTAAGGTAGCGTGGGGGGGATTTGAACCCCCGACCTCCGGGTTATGAATCCGACGCTCTAACCAACTGAGCTACCGAATTTTATGCCTTGAGCGGAGATAGAAGCCGACTCTGTGAAGAGTCTTTATCTAAGCGCCATCAGGTATGGACATTTTTGGGATCAGTCCGTCGGTTCTGGATGCCGTATCGAGGATTTAAAAGGGTAAAGGGACGTCCCGCATTTCTGCAAATCGAGGACCTCCGGGACACTCTCATATACGCGCTTCTGTCGGCCCCCTGGGTCCTGGTTAAAGCATCAGGCTACTGAACTCCGCCGGCCGTCATCTCCCTAGTACGCTTCCCTCTACGAAAAACATCCTACTTCGCTGGCGGATCGAGGTGTACTGTTACCCCTCAGTAGAAGGCCACTGCCGCCCTTCAAACGGCTGAGGAGAACTGCCCTGGGTACCCCCTTACGGATACCCGACGGGCGTTAAGACTACACACTCAGCCGTGTCGCCTTAATTCTGTCGGATTAGAAAACGGGCTGATCTACCCGAGTGGGTCGAGATCCACTCCTCTAGCCACGCCTACGCCACGAGACTCGCAAGTGCCGGGACGCCCATTAATGTAATCGCTCGGTTCATGGGGCACTCGTCGACCGCCGTCACGGAGCAGTACATGCACGCCAGTCCGGAGCAGTGGCATGGCTACGTAGATGAGGCATTCGATTAGTTAAAAGCACCTAAATGTACTTGGCCTCAAGTTTTGGGCTATCAGAACGTCGCAACTTTACGCAGAAAAAGAGATTATTGGTCACAGCAGCACCGCGTCATATTTTAGTACTGGTTGACTTTGGATAATATAATGAAAGTGGCAGAACGATACAGGAGTTCGAAGACGATAGAAATTGATTCTGATTCGTAATTAAGCTGGTAAAGAAGTTTATTCATCAGCCCGTCGTCATTTCTATTCCTACACCTCTACGATATGACAGTTAGCCACCGTCAACTGCTGTTCTGGATTCTTATCGCCTCCATGACCCTTGTCGCTTGCCATTCTCAAGCCCAGGATCGGCGAATTCTCCCGCCTAAGGAGAGAACGGAAATGAGTGCAGAAGAGGAACTGTCGCTTTTCAAAGGCGCGATGCGGGCAGGTCTTGTTGCTGGACTTTTGGCGTTTATTCTCTATCTCATGAGTGTAGATTCAACGCTGATTGGCATCTGGGCGTTTTTTGGATTCATGGGGATGAGCTTTCATCCTGTTGCTGGACTCCTAGTGGCAGGACTCGGAGTTTGGGTTAATTCCGGAGAGCGCGAGGACAATGTCTCTCAGACGGACAACCATAAAGACTTATCTGGTGAGGGGAACGAGAGAGAAACATCTGAAAATGTGAACGAGAAGGATCCGTCTGATGATGGTAACGAGGAACGCTCACCTGAAGATTGGAACCAGAAAAACTCACCTGATAGAGACGACGAGCTCGATGATCTTCCGTTCTAAGATGGCCGGTGACGGTTTCGGAGCTTTCGAACACCGGTAGGTTGTCACGACAGAAGAAGACACATGATTGAAGTCTAAAGAGCCTGGGTTCACACCATCGAGTACTATGCCCACGCAAAGTTCAGTGGAAGGGAGTCCACCAAGCCACAAGAAGCAATGTACTACAGCGGTGACGACCACGTATTGAAATTACTCCGTTGAATAGATTGCACGGCGATCGCACCGCCTGTACGAGCATTGCGTACACCGAATTGCTGGTCGTAGTACTGGATGGATCCTACACACCTCACGCAAAATGTTGTCCTTCTACTCATCCTGCGTGGACGGGGCTTTTTTTTTACCGCTCCACCACTGCACCAAAGACAATCCCGCATAGCCAAGCATGATGATCCACGCTACGACGACCCCGTTGATGGTTTCCTCCATTCCCATTGTCGTGTCGGGAAGAAAGTGACCGAAGAGGTAGCGGGTGTAAAGCGTGAAGAGAAGCCCCAGGGCCACCAGCGCGGCATTGGTTCGCCATTCACCCCAGCGCCATGCGGTGAGGACAACGAATCCGACGACGATATGAACATTGACTGGCACGAGCACTGGCCCGCCCAGCATCGGAATGACGAAGCGTCCGATCACGAGGGGCGTGAGAATGAGGCCAACGCCCGTGCGAAGCCAAAGAAGCAAGGCCAAGACGACCGTGATGGGTACGAGGTAGATCGGAGACAGTGCAATCAAGAATACGTCCATCACACTACCGCATCTGCTGTTGTGGGATTGCTGTGAAGCGGCTGGAAATGCGGCCTAGCGGGGTCCGTAAAACGCAGGCCGTGAGGCGTTGTGGTGGAGGAACTAAGTGGAATTGCCTGTAATGAACACCGCACCATTGCGCCGAGCGATCCACCGTCCAGTGCTTGTCGTAGGGCTCCAAACACCATGCTCCCAGATGCGCCGTTTTTTGTCGAGCGGTCCTACTTGAGTTCGCTTTGTATGCTCCGTGATGTAAAGCCGTGATGCCCCATCTTTTCGCTCATTGCGGAGCGTTGTCGTGTATCCACAGACCGTTGCCATCGCCTGCAACTCTTTCAAAGTACTTCGATCCTTCTGTGCGATCACCCACTTGTCCCCATCACCGTGATAATCGTTTCCATCCCCCTTGATGAAGGTCTTCAGGAAAATCTCCATTTGGCGAGGTGACAGTTCTCGCATCAGTTGCCCACTGATCTGCTTCTCGGGTAAGTAAGTTAGCGCAAGCTCCCGCCCCCAACCCGTCAGGTTCCACGTACGGCAACGATTGGACACGAACGTGCTCCCCTGGCAAATGCGATCAAACAGACCCTGAATCTCTTCGCAATGCTCGGGATTGGCCCTCTCACTCTGATGGATCGTCACTTTTTCGAGTTTGCGATACTTGTCGGGATCACGGTAGTACGATCCCTCACTTGCAACCCAGGCCAGAAGACACACTTCGTCGTCTTCTAGCACTTCGATTTGATCTACATCGATTGATTCTGGACGACGAGGGATCTGATGACGTTTCGCAAGATTATCAGTCTCGACAAACCGATAGTCTGAATACCCAGGTTTTTTGCTGTGTTGTGATTGAATGACACAGCGGTGGCCAGGCGTCACCACCATATTGAAAGCATACTTTTGACTGAATTCAATAACCACGCTCGGTCCGCCATGCACCTTAATTGATGCGATTTTGTCTTCCACGAGTGTCCCCGTTTCATCCGTCGAATAAATTTGGTCTCCCTCTCTGAGTAGATCAAATGTCTTCCACCCTTCGATTGTCAGAAGTTCGGTATCTGTCGAGACACACTTAGATCTATCGGTAGACTCTCTTACACCCCATGGTCGATTGGGCTGGTATAGATACCCTTCACATCCACTGATTCCTGCCCTGCCTCGCTCCCGCAGAAAGAGTGATGCCCAAACTTCGGGTCTAGGCGTCCGAGAACAAGCTTGATCAGCGTATATTTCCGCTAATCTGGTTGACAGAGTTATTCCGTCGTTCTCTGCTTGAAGGGGCAACATTATGTGGAGAGCTATTATTTACATGTCCTCTAAGTCATTTTGGGTGGGAGTACGTCTCTTTTGGGGTGCCTGCTGGGAAGGCAGGGACTAGGGGGCACTTCAAGGCACCGCTGGACCAAAGAACCGCAACGTCGTCAATCTTACAGGGCCCAGTGTATCTCCGAAAAGCAACGGTAGGTTGCAACCACATCCCGTTCGCAGTACCTCCGAACTTCATCGATCCGTCCCTCTGTCACTGCCTGGGCCACTTCGCTCCCGTCAATTTCGGACTTCGGGTTCGGGACTCCCAGATGGTCGCACAAATCGCCCAGCCCGAAAGAGCAGGGCCAAGTATTGATCAAGTCAGCGTGCTTGTTATTCCGATATCGATGTGTCACAGTAATGTCCTCTCTGGAACGCCTTAATCCATGATGAGCAGTACGGGCCGTAAGGTAAGGGACATCGAAGGTTTTGCCATTGAACGTCACCCACACAGGTTGTCCGTCCCGCCGTCTTCCCTGACCGACCTGTTCGATCGTTTCCCAAAAATCCTGTAAGAGTCCTTTCTCTTCCTCTGGAGAAGCAGCCGTCCAACTATGGGGGTCCCCATGGCCACTTCCCACTTTTCCTCGAACAACGCTGATGCAAGAGATCCATCCGAGATAAGGATGGAAGCTTCGGGCCTGTCGTGATGACTCCTGCTCGTTCTGGTCTGGATTTCTCTCTTGTAGATTGGAAACTTCCTTTTCCAAACGGCTCTGATGACAGTACGAAAAGTCGCTTTCGGGAAGTGGACACGTTTCGATGTCCCAGGCAATGGCAACCATCTGAAAATAGAGGTCCGACAGGTTTGGGAGTGTGGGAACCAAATGTAACCCGTTGAGGGGGGGATCGCAAAGCTTGAGAATCTTATAAACCCAGCTAAGGGTCTGCACTGTCAACTAACCAAGGTAGAAACAGAGGCAGCTTTGCTCGCCGGCGCCGTAGTGAAATGTGCTCTCTTATCTGCAGCTCTCTCTGCTGTGGCCTTCTCTGAGCAGAGCGTCTCTCCTGCGTGCCGGGCGTTCTATTCATTCTGTACTGAGAGAAATGTAGCGGAGCTGCTCTGAGCACTCGCAGAGCATTGCGCCGACGTTCTGAGAGACCGGGCTTCCTCTGCTAGATACGCCCTCAGAAAAAGATCTTTAGAGAAGAGAGACTGTGAGCTCAGAGCGGGTTTGCCTGCTCGCACAGTCTCAGCTAGAAGAGAAGACTCTCTCAGAAAAGATAAATCTCTAATGAATGGATAAATATAACGGACTGGTTGTTCTGCTAAATCTATTTCTCTCAGAAAATGAATTCTACTGAGAAGCTTAGTATATGAGAGAAATCCTCGATATTTGTATACGGGCGCTTCGTGTGTGAAATAATTGTATAATGGTACTAAACAAGACGAAATAAGGTGAAATGTCGGAAATAGTAGTCCCCGTATGTGTTACGATGATAGCCGCTAACCCTCTTTTAAGAGGGTATCGAAGTGTCCTCTGAATTCTGTATTTCATCATGTCCAAATCAACGTCACACCCACAGACTCCCTCGTACCTATCCCCCCATGAGTTGGCGAATGCACTGGGGGTGACCCCCCGAACTGTTTACAACTGGATCCAGCGGGGGGAGATTGAGGCGAGCAAGTTTGGTGGCGTGTGGCGCATTCCGAAATCAGTGTTGACCGAAGGCAGGGAAAACACTGACGAAGGGAGTGGGACTTGCGCATGATCTGAGTGGACACGGGCTTCGAATCCTCGTGGACCTATTACTTACAAGCTATTCATTATGCGCTCGACTGAAAGTGAAGAGAAGACGGCGCACAAAGAAAACGATGAAAAGAAAGTGTCCGTCGTAAATTACCCGAACACTGACTCTGGAAATGCTGAGCGACTCGCGGCATTGTTCGCAGACCAGATCCAGTATTGCTATGGTGATGAAAACTGGTACCGATATATAGAAGAAGAGGGGCGGTGGCGTGTTGTTGATGTCCCGGTAATCAAGGGGTTAGGTCGCCGTGTCATGCGAAAATTTCGGAGTGAGGCAAAGAGAAGTGAGGATTGGAAATTTGCTGAGAAATCCGAAAACACCGCAAAGTTAAAGAACATGGTCAAGGAAGGAAAAACGCTGCGGGAGCTTCGGATCAGTCCGGAGGAGTTTGATCAGGATGTCTGGCTGCTCAACACCCAGAGCGGAGTTGTAGACCTCAAGTCGAAAGAAGTCCGAGAACATCGTCCTAGTGACAAGTTTACCCGCGTTTGCAATGTAGACTATAATCCAGAAGCCACTGCCCCTCGGTGGAAGGAATTTCTGTGGACGATTTTCGATGGGGATGAGGCTTTGATCGAGCACGTCCAAAAGGCTGTCGGGTACGGCATCTCCGGCTCGACTCAGGAGCAGTGCATGTTCATCTTGAAGGGAGAAGGGGCAAACGGGAAATCGAAATTTGTGGAGGCATTGCGGTCTGTGCTCGGCGACTATGCCGCCAATACGCCTGTGTCGACACTGCTCCCCGGAAGTCGGAAAGGACACGATTCAGACCTCGCCAGGCTCCCCGTTGTTCGATTCCTGACCGTCAGTGAGCTGGAACGAGGTGAGACGCTTCAGGAGTCAAAACTGAAGCGGCTCGTGGGCCAGGATACGCTCACGGTACGGGACATTTACGAATCCGAGTTCGAGTTCAGACCCGATTTCACCCTGTTCATGGCGACAAACTTCTGGCCGAAGATCAGCGTCGATGACGAGGCAGTCTGGCGGCGTCTGCAGCCGATTCCGTTTCCCGTCTCGATCCCGAAAGAAGAGCAGGATCCGAATCTCAAGGAGAAACTTCGTAAGGAGGGGGAGGGCATTTTGAACTGGGCACTCGAGGGGTTCAGAAAGTGGAAGAAGGACGGGCTCGACGACGAGCCCGAAGCCGTTTTGGATGCGAGGGCGAGTTGGCGAGAACAGTCGGACAGAGGAGTCTCGAGTTTCCTCAGGGAACAGGTTCGTGACAGTCGGAACTCCAAAGTACCGGTCTCCGAAGTCTACGAACGATACGAGAAATTTTGTCTGAAGCAGGGGAGAGCTCCTCTGAGCAAGCGAGCCCTCAACAGTAGACTTGAGCGTGAGGGGTACGCGAAGGATAATAGCACCAACAACCAGCTCTACTGGTTTGGAATCCAGCTTCGCCAAGATCTAGAGTAACGAGCATGGGTAGCCGTAGCTCTGCCGTTCCATACAGAGCAGAGGGTAGTGGCCAATCGCAGCATGTCAGGCAAGAAATTCTCGCGTTTATTGGCCACTGCCGTGGGCTCATGTCCTTTGAGGTGGACCGTTGATGTGTAAGCAGGGTGCATGTAAGCAGGGCGCAAGGTTAACTAAGTTAACCGGAAACAGAATCTTGCGGTGAGAAAACTGGTGCTAGAATGATTCTTTTTCTGAAACCGTTAACTTAATTAACTCAGTTTGCCTCTATTATCCGCCGTCAGAGATCGTTTCCGAAGGGAGGGCCTTCCGAACCGACCTTTGCTACAACGCTGGTACACGACGTCGCGAAAAGGTACTCCGCCGGTGCTCCTGGTGATCGGTGAAAGGAAGGATTCCCCGTAACGCATCATCCTCGCCTCATGTAGTAAAAGAACCGGTAGAGGCAGAATGCAGGTGTACAGTTGGATTGAGGCCTAAGGTGTAGGAGGTCTCCTAAAAATTGCCGCGTAGTCCGCGAGCGGCATATGAGGCTGAACCGACTCCGGGGTCGTTGACTGGGGGTGGGGGTGCCATTTGTTTAAAGTGGGTGTTGACCTCTACAAGGGGCGGCGGTGGCCTCAGGGCTCCCGGAGTCGGACCCCCTGGGAGGTCGGAAGGCGGATGTTAGTGTGTCTTCCGGCCATGCAGCGGAGATGGGGAGCAGGGACTCTCCTAATCGTTAGTGCGCTTCTCACATCTCCCGTGGCGTGCGCGTGCATCCCTGCATGGGAACGCAGCCCTTGGCACCCCCGCCTGGTGAGCGGTTCCCCGGTCAAGTCTCGTGATCGGGCACGGTGCCAGGGGCTTTTTTTTCGTCCCAGGGCCTAGCCGCTGTCTTCTCCAGAACGTTGTCTCATGTGAGTTTCGGTGTTCTGTCGGAAACCTGTAGGCGGGCCCGAGGTCTGAGATTGCATTCGTGAGGAGCAATCGACCTCATCTTCCGCGTCTCCACTCTGGTTCAATTCATTTCATATCTAGAGGCATAGACATGGCTGTATTTGACAGAACGACAACCACCTCCGAGGGAAACTTTGAAATTATGGAGTTCGACTCTACAGGGGAGGAGGGAGAGTTCCAACACTCTTTGGAAATCAGTTCGGCCGAGGCAGTGGTTGGAGTCCTCGTTGAAGGTAGAGTAGACGAGTACCAAGTGCTCCTGGACGAAGTGGACATCAGGGATGAAGAAGAGGTCCTCGTCTCTGAAAGTGACTCCCGGACGTTGATCACGGTCGCCGAGCCTGTACCGGAGGGCAGAGTCCGTCTGCTTATTCACGGCTTTCTGAGGGCTGGAAGGCGCGCGAAAATATCAGTCCTCAAGCTGAGTCGTCGCCTTCGTAGGCACGTCTCGTGCAATGCTTGCAAGCGATTCTTCCGGTTCATCGTGTCGGCGCTACTAACAACTGCTAGCGCCCCGGACGTATCGGTCGGTGGGCTGATTCCAGAAGAGTTTGGAGGATGGATTACCGAGGCAGAGCTCCCGCCGGCGGCCACGGAAATATTATCGCGTCTGAATGAGGATCCCTGGCGGCAGGCGTTGGAGGCCCTCCGCGGAATTGGTGTCGTCCTGAACGAAGTCCTGACACCCTTTGATGCTGTTCTTACACACCTCTGCGAAGCGGTTGGAGCGTGTGGAGAGCGTGCATAACGTCTTCGAAGGTTCCCAAGGGGCTGTGGCGAGTTCCCATCTTACGAAGCGTTGAGAGTGGCTGACGTCGCTCACGCAGACCGGAACGATATGGGTTACCAGACGGGACAGGAGGTGGAGGTGGACGGCCGCGGTGCCTCTGCTGCGAAAAGAGGCCAATTTCTTTGAAGCATTGAAGAGAAGTCGCCTCCGATGGTTTGTACCCCTACCCCGTGGGTCCAGACGGAAGATGCTACGTTTATACCTGCTACGACCATTTCATCTGTCTACTAGCTCTCCGCACCACATCCAGCTCTTGATTGCGATCAAGTGCCTCCTCACATTGGTCCACCGAGAAGCCAAACTCGTACATCAAGTGTACCCGCATAATCCACATCAGGGCCCCAGTTAGGATCACTAGATTTTCTCCCTCGGCGACTGGAGACTTATCGGTGCGATGGGTGTAGTAGTTGCGACTTTCCACTGCCCACTCCGTAAAGACATCAGGAGCCGGAACGACGGACATGACAGATGGTGGGCACTTGTCAATTAGCTTTGGGAGCATATTTCCGAGGTTGGCGTCACCATGTCTAATTCGGTGGTACACCTCCACTGACTGTACAACATTTAGGAAGCGATTAACGGGACGCATTCCACGGTTGTAATGGACCCCGAAAAACAAACTGAAGACATCCTGCAACTCGTCAGCGGTTTTCATCCACTGACGGATGCCTTTGTCAAAGAAGCTTTCGATGTCGTGAGCATTGAAAAGAATACGGCCCTTGTTGAATAGACTGAACCGTGGAAACCTCTGGTGAACCGAAGTAGGGTGGATAGTTACTGAACCTTTGGGGTTGTCCTCCTCCCAGTCTGGGTGTCGAGCCTTCAGGCCAATCAGGGAGTTCGGGGTAGTGGTAGCGAGGCACAACAAATCGTTAAGAGGGGATACCCAAGAGTCAACCAATTCACGGGGTCCAACTGGATCTTTCGGATCCACGGTAATCTGATCTCGAATTTTGACACTCACCTCCCTCTCAGAGATTGGGGCACCCTCCCAGATAGGTTCGCTGGTGATTGAAATCGTGCCGCGTTGAAGCTCTGCCCTCAATTCTGGGACGGTGGATGCCTTACTAGGGTCATATTCAATCTTGAATCCATCGGCCTTTTCTTCGGGTCTATTAAGACCAACATTCCGCATCCAGTCCTTAAGGTGTGTGACTTGAAAGTAAAACCTTTCGAATTGGACTTCCTCAAGGCTGTCAAAGAAGCATCCCACGAGGGCAGTATCGACGGCCAACTGTTGTTTTGGGAAGCCACTTCCGAAGGGGGTTTTTTGTTGAACCGAATCACAGGATAGTAGGGTAAATCTTGCCCCAGAGTATTGCATTCCTTTAACAATAGGAAATCCGATGTTGCCGTCTGGCAATCCAAGTGGGTCCGTAAAGGAGCCATTGAGGTCCAGACGTATTCCTTGTTCAGGGTAAATGGTAAGTCTTCCGGGAACGCGGTTGTCCTCCTCTTCCGGAAGCCACCAGAGTGCCTCATAAGCTTCCTTTTCTTCGACCGTTGGCACATGCCGGGAGGGGACGCGACGTCGAGTAGTGAGCATGGTCATGGTCTGCTCGTTGATGTCAGCAGCACGACAAAGTGTCGGCGCGGGGACAAGAATCTTGAATTGATTGAGACACACCAGTCCATCTGAAAATTGTGCCGTCCACTGGAGAATAATCTTGACCCGCCCACGGAAGCCCTGAACCAGGGCTGTACTTTCCGGATGGTGTTCCTACGGTTTCTTAGCGATGGAGTAGACGGGGAAGCCGCATGTGCACACGTTGATCCCTCGTGGAGTATTTCCCCGCTCTGTACCCCCCTTCAACACCTGAGGCAACCCGGCACCCAGTATCGCCCTTTGAGGGACCCTGTGGGATGGCAGAACGATTCCCCTGGTTACTCTCCGGTGGGTTACGTGTATACAGCGGGCCAGACAACTCTCGTACATCACTCGTACATCAGCGGTCCTTTGCGCGAGATGCAATCTTCTAGACCCCAACTCCACACGCCGACGCGGCTTTCTCTGCTCCCTGTTCTTCTCTGTGCCGGTTTCTTCCTGTTCGCCTGCGATGGTGTTGGGGGATCAGGAGACCCCGACATGAGGTACTACGAGTTCGTACATACCTCGCCTCGGAGACCTTTGTAGCGGCCACCTCCGACCCTGAAGTCATTCAGGAAGTCGAGGCCCAGTTGAGCAAGCCCGAGGGTGAGCGGGATAAGCACATCAACGGTGCTATCGTTCACGGAGATAGGGGACACAACGAAGGGTATCCCTGGCACTTCAAAACAGGGGAGTGGGCTCTTGCCGACGTCTCCGTAGAGGTGTGCGATGGAACGCCGTCGTTCGTTAGCGAGAACGTCGACTACTTCGTCGAAGAGGTCGGTCGCTACTGCCCATGGAGCTCTCGTGTAAATCGGGAGGTCGACCCGTCGATGGTCCAACCCTACTGAAGGCAGATCATTTTGTGGTTCCCAGCAAGGTTCCATCGAAGCGAAGAAACAGAGCTAAGGCTCGAACGCCGACCCCAACCAAGGCGCCGAGGACCCAGGGAACTGGCTCCCTCCAGACGAGCAGGTAGAAGTACGTCGTGAGAAGGAAAATAAGGAGGGATCCTACCAGAAGAACCGAGGAGGAGATGGGCCTGGCCTGTCGGTAGGAGGCTGCGGTGGCTCCTACAAGGGTCATGTGGACGCTAAACGGGACCCAGTGGCCAACGCCGAAGGGGGGGCGAAGACACGCACCGCGGCGAGCAGGGCCACCACGGCGCCCGTCAGAGGACGCGACAAAATCAGATAGGCAAGCAAAATCAGGGCAGGGCCATTATACAGCAAGCCCTGGGTGGTTAGTAGGAACTCCATTGCCGATCTGTAACCATGGAAGGTTGAATCATCTTTTGGCAGCAGGAGCCTATTTTATTCTTCCGAGAGCGCAATCCCAACAGGAGATACCGGACGCCGGCATCGGCGGTGGCCCTGGTTGATCGAAAGAGATGAGAGCGAGCTCTCAGTCCGAGCTCGAGGACTTCCCGGAACGCTCTACGAAAACCACCTCACCGGTGTCTGTGTCGCGGTACACGTCGATGCCCTCCTCGTGGCGAAGAAATTCCAGTCGGTCTTTAGCAGCGCCGGTAGTGCCCTCCCCAAAGCCCTCAGAGAGTGACCCGTCGTAGGTCCAGCCGTCCGGCGTCATGAGTTTCTCATTGTCCGCGCCAGCCAGGCGACAGGCCACTACCCGTTCGGTCTCGGCGCCCGGGGCAGGGACCTTCCCTAGCTCCGCCCATTTACAGGCGGCCGACAGGCCGTCCTGCTGGTCGGCAATCACGAAGTCGATGGCCTCCCCGTCGGCTTGGTAGGTGAGCCCCTTCGCGGCAAGGGTGGAGGCGAACTGCTTGGCGTCCCGCGGGTCCATGAAATGGGCGCAAACGAGCTGTCCATCGGCGCAGAGGGTCTCACTCGGGCAGTCTGCGACGAAGGCCTCCCAGCCGCCCTCGTAGTGTTCAATTATCGGACGAGCACGGATAATGACGCTGATGCCTTCCACGAGAACGGCCATGAGGCTCGGGGTTTGGTATGGAGGGTTGCGAGGGAGGCTGTGTGGATGATGAGGCGCAGTCGCAGACGGGCGGACGGAGGTGCGTGCAGTGGCCCTTACCTACCGCATTATGCATTAATGCAGGCACGTCACAGGGAGATTCAGCGACTCTTGCGAAACGCCACGAGAAAGCATCGATTATGCGGCTGGCTTCTTGCCTTTACTCGGGCCAGTGACTTCCTTTCAAGCGGATAAGTCGCGTCTTTGCCCTCGCGGGAGACTGTAGAGGGCTCGATCGCTACCCCTGAGACACCGATGGACGCCAATTAGTCCCACCTATCCCTTCGAGCGCGACTCCATGAGCTTGACCCTCGAACAACTGGACAGCCACCTCTTCAAGTGCGCGGACATCATCCGCAACGCCGTTGTCAAGGCAGACTTCAAGGACTGCATCAGGGGTATATTCAGAGCTAGCTGAGACTCGACACGGAAAAGGGGTTCATCGTCAACACACGATCGACCAATCCCAAACCGACGACGAACACCGTGTCAGAGAGGTCTAGAGCCGGAAGGAGGACGGAAACTTCTTTCGCAGATGGGGCAGCTATGTCCGTAATAAGACAGTAGTCGGGCTCGAGGTCTCCCCCATGCCTTTACACGCTGGAGGGTTGCAGGGCAAACGAGACTCGTAGGATAACCAATATCCCCGAGTCTGCAATTACACAGATCGGCACTTAAGTTACCCAAAACGCAGTTCCATCTTCCATATCCAACCTCGCCGCATGAGCGAACAGCAGTCCCTGTTTGGTCGGAAGCTCCACGCCGACCTCGAAATTGAAGACGAGCTTTGGGAGGCCGCCGTCGACCTGCGGGGCATAGTGGCCCCCGCCGACTACAAGCACTACGTCCTTCCACTTCTCTTTCTGCGCTACCTGTCTCTTCGGTACGAAGAATGCCGGGAGGAACTGGAGGAGAAGGTCAACGACCCCGAGACGTACTACGTGGCGGACGACCTGGAGGACCCCGCCGAGTACCGCAGCGAAGGGACCTTCCTGATTCCCGAGGAGGCCCGCTGGAGCTACCTTGTAGAGCACGCGCAGGACGATGACATCAAGGTGAAGGTCGACCGTGCAATGGAGCTTCTGGAGCAGCGGTACGACGAGCTGGAGGGTGTGCTGCCACCTATCTATGCCGGGAGCAACCTAAGTCGGGAGAACCTGACCAACCTCATCAACCTATTCTCTCGGGACGTCTTCACGGGGCAAGGCAAGCAGCAGGCCGACGTGCTCGGGCGGGTCTACGAGTACTTCATCACCAACTTTGCCGACACCGAGGGATCTCGGGGCGGAGAGTTCTTCACGCCCCGTTCGGTCGTTCAGACACTGGTGGCGATGCTGGAGCCCGAAGAGGACTCAAAGATCTTTGACCCGGCGTGCGGATCGGGGGGGATGTTCGTACAGGCCGCCGAGTTTACGGAGGATCGAGAGAGCCTGTCATTCTACGGCCAGGAAAGCGTCGACCAGACGCTCCGCCTCTGCAAGATGAACCTCCTGATGCACGACTTGCAGGGCGACCTAAAGCTGGGCAACTCCCTGTTGAACGACAAGCACGAGGGGTTGAAAGCCGACTACGTCATTGCGAATCCGCCCTTCAACGTGCGGAGCTGGGGCGCAGACGAGATTCCGGGGGACGACCCACGCCTCCAGGTAGGAGACCGCCGCCTCCAACCGACCGACTCCAACGCCAACTACTTCTGGATGATGTACTTCCTGCATCACCTGGAGGAAGGCGGTACGGCGGGATACGTGATGGCGAACGGGTCGATGACAACCAGCCTTACCAATGAGGAGGAGGCCCGGAAGGCGCTGGTGGATGAGGGCTTCGTGGACTGCATTGTGCAGCTCCCCGACAAGCTCTTCTTCGGGACGGGCATCCCAGCGTGCCTCTGGTTCCTCTCGCGCAACCGGGATGGATCGAATGGGGAGGCGGAACGGGCCGACGAGATTCTCTTCCTGGATGCCCGCGATATGGGAAAGCTCGTGGAGCGGACGAAGCGGGTGTTGGACGCGGACGAGATCGAGCGGCTGGAGTCGGTATACCATCGCTTCCGTGCGCCCGCTGAGAGCGTCGAGGAGACGCCGGGGTTCTCTGCGGTGGCAACCCTTGACGAAGTGCGATCGAACGACTACAAGCTCACCCCGGGCCTCTACGTGGGCTTTGAGGACGACGACGGGGACCGCGTGCCGTTCGAGGTGAAGATGCCTCAGCTCATCGACGAACTGGAAGGTCAGTTTGCCGAGTCGGAGCGGCTCCAAGGGGAGATTCGAAGCAGCCTTCGAAGTATCACTGACGAGAACGGTGATTCCACTCCTACTGATGGGGTGCTGTCCTGAGCAACACCATCATGCCAGCACTTTGTCGAAGAAAAGAGCAAATGGGCAACTCCCTCTCCCACCAGAGAACTTTTCTTAACCAGTCTGGTTAATAGAACTGCAAATCTAGTGGATATCACCTTCGAATCGGACAATCTCCGTGAAGAGCTTACGGAGGAGCGCGAACGGAAGAGAGAGTACGGGGAATCGTGTTCGAAGAAAATCAAACGCCGCCTCGATGATCTTCGGGCTGCGAAGTGCCTACAAGATTTTCAGCACCTTCCAGGTCGGTGTCATGAGCTGAAGGGGGAGCTGAAAGGGGTTTTGTCTCTGGATGTCGATCATCCGTATCGGCTTCTCTTTGTCCCCAATCACGACCCAGTACCGGCGAAGGAAGATGGGGGACTGGATTGGACGCAAGTAACCGCTGTCCGTATCATAGGTATCGAAGACACTCATGGGTAAGACCGTTGAGAACGAATACAATCCGAGTTCCGTGTCGCCTCCGGGGGGAACCATCCGGGATATCCTTGACGAACGTGGGATCAGTCAGGCAGAGTTGGCCGAGCGCATGGGCCGATCCGAAAAGTTCGTGAGCAACCTGGTAAATGGGGAAGCCCCTCTCAAGCAGGAGACGGCCCTCCAGTTGGAGCGAGTGCTCAACGTGCCGGCGCACTTCTGGAATAGTCGGGAGCAGCAGTATCGGGAATCACTCGCCCGTGCAGAGGAGGAAACCGATCTTCAGTCGTTCGTCGAGTGGATGGAGGAGTGCATTCCCGTTAGGGACATGGTAGAGTACGGCTGGATTCCGGGCCGGGATCGTGAGACCGATCAGGTGCGCGAGGTGCTCGATTTTTTCGGGGTGATGTCGCCCCAGGAATGGAAGAGCATCTGGCTGAATCCAGAAACGAAGGCGGCCTTCCGAAAAACGCTTGCGTTTGCCAGTGAACCGGGAGGCGTTGCGGCGTGGCTCCGTCACGGAGAGCGTGAGGCACAGGAGCTCGATTGTCCTCCGTACGATGAAGAGGAGTTCAGGAACGCCCTACGCGAAATCCGCACGTTGTCCCTGGAGCTTCCGGACGGGTTTGACCGAACGATGCGGGAGAAGTGTCGACAGGCCGGCGTTGCTCTTGTGTTCACCCCGCAGGTGGAAGGGGCGAAAATTTCCGGGGCCACGCGCTGGCTCAAGACGGACAAGGTGCTCGTGCAGATGAGCCTCCGGTACAAGACCGACGATCAGTTCTGGTTTACCTTCTTTCACGAAGCGGGCCACGTTCTCCTGCACGGGAAGCGGGACGTGTTTTTGGAGGAGACTGAGGAGGAAGACCGAGATGGAAAGGAGCAGGAGGCGGATGACTTCGCGGCAGACTTCCTCATTCCGGAGGACGATTACGAATCGTTTGTGGAGGCTGGGGACTTCAGTGTTGCGTCTGTGCGCTCGTTCGCGGAGAGGCAGGGAATTGCCCCGGGCATTGTCGTCGGACGGCTGGAGCACGACGGACATCTTCCCTGGGAAACAAGGCTGAATGGTCTCAAGCGTTCGCTCCAGTGGACCGATCAGGACGAAGAGTGAGAAGTCTTTCGGGTGGCGGCAAAATAGTTATTTGGTGAACATTAGTTTGATGGACATTAGGAGTCAGATTAATGGCTAAAGGCTACCGCAAACTTACGATCAATGATGTAGTCCACGAGATTTACGATGCTCCCCACGCAACGCCTGAGAAAACAGAGGAGGGTCCAATCTTCCTCGGTGTCTCCAATTTAAAAAATGGGCGTCTCGATCTCACTGACACAGATCATGTCTCGGAAGAAGGGTTTCAAAAGCGAACGAGTCGAGTAACCCCGCGCGAAGGGGACATCGTATTCTCATACGAAACCCGTCTTGGTGAGGCTGCCCTGATCCCTGAAGAATTGAGATGTTGTCTCGGACGTCGGATGGGACTTCTCCGGGTCGACGAAGAAGTAGCATACCCTAGGTACCTGCTCTATGCGTGGCTAGCTCCCGAATTTCAACGCGAAATCCAGGCGCGAGCGAGTCAAGGAAGCACAGTTAATCGAATTCTCCTGACTGAGCTGGGTGATTATCCAATTCGGGTTCCTCCACTCCCCGTCCAACGCCGCATCGCAGACATCCTCGGGGCTCTCGACGACAAGATCGAGCTGAACCGCCGAATGAACGAGACGCTGGAGGAGATGGCCCAGACGCTCTACCGGCACTGGTTCGTCGACTTCGGGCCGTTTCAGGACCGGAACTTCAAGGATACGGAGGAGCTGGGGCCGATTCCGAAAGCGTGGGAGGTCAAACCGTTTCTGGACACGTGCGACATTGAAACGGGGGGCACGCCGAAGACCTCTGTAGACGAATACTGGGGCGGCGACATCCTCTGGGCTTCCGCAAAGGATGTGTCCCAGAGCACCGATACGGTTCTTCTCAACCCCGAACGCACAGTCACCCCCGCTGGAATTGATAGCAGTCCCGCCGACGTACTCCCCGCGGGGACGACGGCCATCGTAGCCCGTGGAGCCACTACCGGACGTCATGCCATTCTGGGACGCGACATGGCCCTCAATCAGTCTTGTTATGGTCTGGTGGGCAAGGAGGGATACAGTTGGGGATGGACGTACCTCACAGTAAACTCGCTCGTGCAGCGGCTCCGCAATCGTGCATACGGGTCAGCCTTCGACTCTGTGACCATCTCGACGTTCGAAAATCTCGACGTCGTGGGGCCGCCCTCCGAGGTCGTTTCGGCCTTCAATGAGAAGGTGATGTCACTCTTCGAAAAGATGATGGCGAATGTGAAGGAGAACCAGACTCTCGCGGAAACCCGCGACTACCTCCTGCCGAAGTTGATTTCGGGGGAGATTCAGGTTGATGCAGCAGAGGAAGCAGTCGAGTCGATTTCGTAGCCTATCTACCATCGGTCGGTCTGTATCTATGTCCATACGGATGGTCGACGGAGTCCACCTCTTTACGAAGGACAGTTTGCGTGATTACCTCGAAGCGCAGAAGGAAAGTCTGAAGGAGGCAATTCGGGATATTCCCCGAGAGAGGGTGGTTCGGGCGGATTTAGACTCCATCGCCGACGAGTTGGTCAGCCAGTTTGAGGTGAAGGTCCCTGAGCTTCACGATGAGAACATTCGCGTCTCTGATCCGACGGATGCTCGGGTGGACGTGAGCGGGGATCGAATGCGTCATATTCGAGATCGAAGTACACCTACCTACCTCGACGGGACAGCGGTCACGTTTAGTGTTCTGTTCGACGGGGAATCGGATCTTTTCAAGTATCGTCCAAGCTCTTTCTCGATGAATCCGCCTCGCGCCTCTCGTGTCAGGCCAGGGAAGATCGAGTTCGAATACAAGTGGGTACAAGGGGACGCGGATGTCGAGACCGCAGACGAACAGTTTCGGGGAGACCTGAACAAGGTGAAGGAGTACCTCGAAAATGCTGCCGAGCAGGTAGAAGACTACAACAGTTCGCTCCGACAAGACATCAATGCTCAACTCCGTCGCCGAAAAGAAGCCGTCGAGGAAGACAGGAGTGGGGTGGAGTCTCTGCCCTATCCAGTAGAGCGGCGAGATGATGCACCGGCAACCCATAAGGTCCCCGTAGAACGCAAGTCGGTCGGTTTGGAAAGAGAGAAGAAGAAGAGTCGTCCGCCGAACCGCTTTCTTACGGATGAGGTTTACGAGGCGATTTTAGAGGTTCTGCGCAACATGACGGAAGTGATGGAGCGCAGTCCAACGGCGTTCAGGGAAATGGATGAGGAAGATCTGCGGACGCACTTCTTGGTCCAGCTAAACGGTCAGTTTGAGGGGCCAGCGACGGGGGAAACCTTCAACCGCAAAGGTAAAACGGACATCTACCTACCAGCCGATGAGCGGGCTGTGTTCATTGCAGAGTGCAAGTTCTGGAAGGGCCAGAAAAAGCTCCAAGGGGCGATCGACCAGCTACTCGGATACTCGTCGTGGCGCGATACGAAAACAGCTCTCGTAATTTTCAATCGGAATCAGAACACCGCGCGCGTTCTTGACCAGATCCCAGAGGTATTCGAGGAGCGAGAAGACTACTTGCAGACCATAGAATATGGAGGTGAAACCGACTTTCGCTTTGTGCTTCGCCACGGTGGAGATCCGCAACGCGAGGTTACGGTCACGGTACTGGTATTCGATGTGCCCACAAACTGATCACCCGCATTCTTATGCCAGATCTCGGCCAACTCGAAAAGGTCGACCTCCGATCCGTCTGGACTGATGAGGCAGGTGACTTCACGCCGTGGCTTGCCAGCGAAGAAAACCTCGACCTTCTCGGCGACACAATAGGTATCGAACTGGAGCTCGACAGTACCGAAAAGAGCGTCGGTCCCTTCAACGCAGATATCCTCTGCAAGGATACTATTGACGACCAGTGGGTGCTAATCGAAAACCAGTTGGAACGAACGGATCATCCCCATCTTGGACAGCTTCTGACCTACGCGGCAGGACTGAACGCCGTCACGATCGTGTGGATCGCCCGACGGTTCTCTGACCAGCACCGGAGTGCCCTCGATTGGCTTAACGATATCACCGAAGAGGGCATCAACTTCTTTGGACTGGAAATCGAGCTCTGGAAGATTGGTGATTCCCCACCTGCTCCCAAATTCAACACTGTGTCTGCCCCCAATGACTGGTCGGACAAGGTATCCAGTGCGACGAGCGACGGGGAGTTGTCGGAGATTAAGCAGCTTCAACTCGAGTACTGGACGCAATTCAAGGAGTACCTTGAGGAGCATAACGACACAGTGACGCCGCGAAAGCCCCAGCCCCGGCATTGGTCAACCTTTGCCATCGGTCGAACCAATTGTCGGCTCAGTGCACGGATGAACACCCACGGGGACCAAATCTCGGTTGATCTCAATCTGACGGACAGAGAGGAGGCAGAGCCGCTTTTCCATCTCCTGAGGGAGGAGCGAGAGGCAATCGAGGAAGAAATCGGGTACGAGCTGGACTGGGAGCTTCAACCCGACAACAAGCGGAGCCTCATCAGCCTGCGCTGGGACGATCAGGATGCAACTGATCGGTCACAGTGGAAAGAACAGTTTGACTTTCTCTCCGAGGGGCTAACCCGCTTCCACGAAGCATTTTATCCTCGCCTCCAGAATCTCAACCCCGATGACTGGGAATCTGAAGGAACAGAGGAAAGAAGAGATCTACATGAGGTGGAAGAGGAAATGCAGGACGTGTAGGCACACACTTTGTCACAGTGCTTTATAGAGATGTTGAAAAGCATGTCTGACCTTTGGTTAGAACGAGCGTAACTCGCTCGGCCCCGAGCATGTCGACAACTCCGCAGACTTCCTTTCTGGACGCCGAGATCACGGGCACTCCCGACGAGAACCTTTTCGAGGAGACGACCCTCCAGCGTCTCGACGACCTTGACTACCGGCCTGTAGACGGGCGAGAGATCCGTGATGAAGAGACCTTTCCGGAAACGGACGTTGTCCACCGCCCGATCCTTCGGCGGCACTTCCGAGAGAAGTACCCCTTCCTGGATGAAACGGCCCTCCGGCAGACCGTGCAGACCGTTGCCAGTCCCGACGGCGTCGAGCTCGCCCAACGCAACAAGGAGGCCCATCGCCTCATCACGAAGGGCTTCGACCTCCCCTATGAGCGCGAGGACGGGACGGAAGAGTATGCCCATGTCTACCCCATCGACTGGGAGAACCCCCAGGAGAACGAATTCTGGGTCGTCCAGCAGCTTCCCATCCACGGCGACAACGACCGGCGGCCCGACCTTATCGTCTACGTCAATGGGCTCCCACTCGTCGTCTTCGAGCTGAAAAGCCCGTACCGGGAGAATGTGGACGTGGAGAATGCCTACAACCAGCTCGGCCACTATACGCAAGAGCTCCGGCGTCTCTTCACCTTCAACGCCTTTTGCGTGATCTCCGACGGGCGAAAGACCCTGCACGGCGTCCATTCGGCGAACCGGGAGTGGTTCAAACCGTGGATGAGTGCCGACGGGGAAACGGTCGCCGACGACAAGAAGCAGAGCATGCGGATGCTCATCGAGGGGCTCTTCCCGAAGGAGCGCCTCTTGAGCTACGTTCGCAACTTCATCGTCCACGAAAACACCGGCGGGGGCATCCGCAAGAAAGGAGCGCTCTACCACCAGTTCTTCGGCGTGCGGCGGGCCGTGGAGGAGACCATGCGGGCCACCGGCCCCGACGGGGACCAGCGGATCGGGGTGATCTGGCACACGCAGGGCGCCGGCAAGAGCCTCTCGATGGTCTTTCTGGTGGGCATCCTACGGCGACGCCTCGGCAACCCGACCATCCTCATTGAGGTGGATCGCAACGACCTTGATGAGCAGCTCTACGACGCCTTCGTGGCCGCGAAACCGTTAGTGGGCTCCGTCCACCAGGCCGACGACATCGACGATCTGCGGCAACGCCTACAGACGGAGGGAGGCGAGGTGGTCTTCACAACGATCGAGAAGTTTCAGCTGAAAGGCGAAGAGACCAAGCATCCCCGGCTTACCGATCGCAGCGACGTGGTGGTGATTGCCGATGAGGCCCACCGCACGCAGTATGGCTTCGAAGGAGAGGTGCGATACGACGAGGAGACGGGGGAGCACTTCACGGCATACGGGTACGCCAAGTACCTCCGGCAGGCCCTTCCCAATGCCTCGTTCATCGGCTTCACGGGGACGCCCATCGCTGAGGACGACCGCGATACCACCGCCGTCTTCGGGGACCTTATCCACACCTACGACATGCGGCAGGCCAAGGAGGACGGGGCGGTGGTGGGCATCCAGTATGAGCCGCGCCTCATCGAGCTGAAGCTCACCAACGAACAGATCGACGAGCAGGTCGAAGAGATTGCCGATGGGGAAGACCTTGAACTCGAAAAGCAGAAGTGGTCGGCCCTGGAGCGGGCGGCAGGCACCGATGAGCGGCAGG
>Ga0207714_1000805_pt1 | contig 21265 bp, 21 predicted proteins | sample PonA232FremontCA_2_FD_187270 | JGI IMG/M metagenome (GOLD analysis project Ga0207714, IMG submission 187270) | Marine sediment microbial community from Fremont, CA, USA - Pond A23 Sediment 2 (SPAdes) | ecosystem: Environmental > Aquatic > Marine > Unclassified | place: USA: Fremont, California...
GATATCCGAAAAGGGGATAATTTCCGCTATCTGCCGGAAAACCTGCTCAGCCTAACCCTGGGCCTGGAAGAACGCGAGTCCTGGTCAACCTCGTTGAGCGCGAGCTACACGGACGAGATGTGCAGCACCAACACCTGTGACCGCTCCGGCGTGGACGATATGCGCACCGATGACTATGTGGTGCTGGACTGGGCGGGTACCTGGCATCTCACGCCCGAGGTGGAACTCTACGGCAAAGTGGACAATGTGCTCGACGATCAGGAAATCGTCTCCCGCTCGCCCGCCGGCGCCCGGCCCAACAAGCCGCGCACGGCCTATATCGGTACCCGGCTGCGCTTCTGAGCGTGGCCGCCGGCGCCTGCTGGCCGGAAGCGCGCCAACGGGGAATTTGCGCCACCCGGTCAGGTGGCAGCGGAAGTGGGCCGCCCTCGCTCACGGGGGCGGCCACAGGCCGCAATGAATGCTACAATACCGCCACGGTATAAATTCCCCGGGAAAAGGTATGGCTTTATGGGTGACGTAACCGAAACCATCAAAGAACAGATCGGCAACAACGAGGTCATTCTCTACATGAAGGGCACGCCGCAGTTCCCGCAGTGCGGTTTTTCGGCCCAGGCCGTGGAAGCGCTCACTAACATCGGCAAGCCCTTCGCCTATGTGAATATCCTGGAAGCGCCGGAAATCCGGGCTCAGCTCAAGGAATACGCCGAGTGGCCCACCTATCCCCAGCTCTGGATCAACGGCGAGCTGGTGGGCGGTAGTGACATCATCGTGCAGATGTTCCGCGAGGGCCAGCTCAAGGGCATGATCGACGAGGTGGTGCCGGACGAAGAAGCCTCGGGCGAGCAATAAGCCGGGGCCGGCCATGACCGGGAGCGTCGTCCGCCGGATCCGTGAAGCGGCCGTCCCGGCGGGTACGGCGTTGGGCCGGTTCCATCGGGACTATCCCCCCAAAGATGGATGTACGCGGTAGGGTGCGCCGTGCGCACCATCGAACACACAAGGTGCGCATGGCGCACCCTACGGCTGCCTGTACAGGTAGGAGGCGCAACGCCGAGCCAGATGGACATGGGCACGGCCCGGAGGGTTGGCCCAAACAAACCCCGATCAGGGGCGGAGTCACGGGAGCCTCTGCTCCGCCCCTGATTGGGGTTTGCCGTGTCCATGTCCGTCTGGATTTGGTGTCCTGTCGGCTTCCCGCAGGCTCTTTCAGCGCGTCACCCCCGGTCTCTGGCAAGGCACGGTTCGCCGGCCATGGCCATAGCCCTGGGCAAGAACCGTAACGCAGCCAGAGACCGGGGGTGGCGTGCCCTGCGGGAGCCTTCAGCGGGCGTCAGCACTGCGTTGCATTCCTGGTCCCTATTGTCGATAGGGAGCTGCGGAATGCGCCTTGTTCTAACATCCGCTGAAGGTTCTGGAAGAACCTGCGGGAAACCGACAGGACACTGAGCGCGCTGACGCCGCCGTACTGCCTGTACGGGTAGGAGGCGCAACGCCGAGCCAGATGGACATGGGCACGGCCCGGAGGGTTGGCCCAAACAAACCCCGATCAGGGGCGGAGCAGAGGCTCCTCCCCTTGAAAGGCCGATAGGCATCCCCAATGAAGGCGATTGCCGCAGCCGCATGCATGTCCGCTGGACGCGGACTATCATGCTTGCTGTCGTGAATTCGAATTCACCGCAAGCAAACTGGAGAGGAAATTATGGGCGTACTCGTAGGCAAGCCGGCACCGGATTTCACCGTACCCGCTGTAAAGGGCGACGGTTCCATTGTTGATGAATTTTCGCTGTCCGAGCATATCAAGGGCAAGTACGCGGTCATCGTGTTCTATCCGCTGGACTTCACCTTTGTCTGCCCGTCCGAGTTGATTGCGCTGGACAAGCGCATGGACGCATTCAAGGAACGCGGCGTGGAAGTGATCAGTGTTTCCATTGACAGTCACTTTACGCACAACGCCTGGCGCAACACCTCCGTGGACGACGGCGGCATCGGTCCGGTTCGTTTCCACATGGCGGCGGACATGAACCATGATATCGCCCGTGCCTATGACGTTGAGTCCGAAGGCGGCATGTCCTTCCGTGGCACCTTTGTCATCGACGACAAGGGCGTAATCCGCAGCGAGATCGTCAACGACCTGCCCATCGGCCGCAACATCGACGAAGTCATCCGTCTGGTGGACGCCGTCCAGTTCCATGAAGAGAACGGCGAAGTCTGCCCGGCCGGCTGGCAGAAGGGTGATCAGGGCATGGACGAAAGCCCCGCGGGCGTGGCCGACTATCTGTCCAGCAACGCGGACAAGTTGTAAAAGCGGCAAGCTCAAAGAAGCAAGTCGCAAGATTTGAAAGGGCCGGCCCATGCCGGCTCTTTCTTTTTGTGGCGGGTCCTTTGGGCTGGGCCTATAGGGATGGGGCTGGTCGGGCGTGCGAGAAAGTTTCGGTTGTCGTCCCGGCCCACCGGGTTCACAGTGGTTTCAAGACTTTCAACCCTGTATGGACCCATGCGTGCAATCGTTGTGGCAGTCATGGCCCTGATGCCGGCGGCCTGTTCGGAGCAGCAGCCGGACGGGCCATCGTCGGCCGGAGTCGACTGGAGCGACCCCGTGCATGTGGCCAGCGGCGCCGGGTACAAGGGGCCCTGGCGGATGAATGCATCGGATTTTCGCTATGTGGATGATCCCACCGTGGCTTTCTTTCCCGATGGTGATATCGGCGTTGCCTGGACTGACCAGGCGGATCAGAATCTGTACTTCCAGCGTTTCCGTGATGGCCGTCCACAGTTCGAAAGGCCGGTCAATGTCTCGCGCAGTCCCGGGAACTTTTCCTGGCTGCCGCGCATGCGGATCACCGAGGATAACCATGTCCTGATGTTGTGGCAGGAGATTGTCTTCTCCGGGGGATCGCACGGGGGCGAAGCCTTTTTCGCGCGCTCGGTGGATGGCGGGCAGAGTTTCGAGGTGCCGCAGAACCTGTCCCGTACCTCCCATGGTGTCGGCAAGGGACGGCTTACGCGGCGGCTCTGGCATAACGGCAGTCTGGCGCTCGCCGTGGCGCCGGCAGACCGTGTCTATGTTGCCTGGACGGAGTATGAGGGGGCGCTACGGCTAACGCGGTCCAGCAACGGCGGTCGGGATTTCGGTGCCCCGCAACGGATCGCGGGGGGCGGAAATACGCTCCCGACCCGCGCGCCCGCTCTGGCCGTGGGACCCAGGGGGCGGCTGCATCTTGCCTGGGCCGTGGGCGAAGACCCTGAGGCCGATATCCGCTACGCCGCTTTCCAGCCGGGGGAAGGGGCCAACGTCGAGCCGCGCCGAATTGCTCCCGGCCCCGACCACGCCGATGCCCCCAAACTGGCCGTAGCCGCCGACGGCACCGTTCACCTGAGCTGGATGGCGAGCCACGCCCCCCTAGCAAACTATGCCATTCGGTACAGCCGCAAGGCGGCCGGCGTGGACAACTTCGCCGCGGCCGCCACCCTTTCCCGGCCGCTACCGGATGGTTTCTCCCAGGCGCGCTTCCCCTACCTGGAACTGGACCAGCACGGCGATCCTCATCTGCTTTTTGAGCTCTTCCGGAAGGGGAGGCATTCCAGTGAAGGTCTCGCCCGGCTACGCTCTACCGATGGCGGCTCCAGCTTTGGCCCGCCGAGCAGGACACCACGCGGCGGGGATGCGGCAGGTGGCATCAACGGCAGCCTGCAAGGCCTGCTCATGGACAAGCTCGCGCTGTCCGGCGAAGGGCGCATCGCCGTGGTTAACAGTACCTTCGTCCGGGGCGAGCGCAGCGATGTCTGGCTCATGCGCGGACGGATCCGTTAGCGCGTTTCCTGCCCCGCTGGTCGAGGCCAGGTTTTAGTCCGTGTCGATTTCGTCGCCTGTGTCCGCCGCCAGCGTCGGTGGCATGTCCGATGGCGGCGGGGGCGGCCAGCCGTCCAGATCGCGCCAGTGATTCACGATGGTGCAAAAGAGCTCCGCGGTCCGGGTGGCGTCATAGAGTGCGGAGTGCGCCTCCTGCTGGTCGAACGGAATGCCCGCCATTTCGCAGGCGCGCGCCAGCACGGTCTGGCCCAGCCCCAGCCCGGCCAGGGAGACGGTGTCGAAACACGAGAACGGATGGAAGGGATCGCGCTTGATTTCGGCGCGCGCCACTGCTTCCTTGACGAAGCCGTGATCAAAGAAGGCGTTGTGGCCCACCAGGATGGCCCGGCTGCAGTCGTAATCGCGTACGGCCCGGCGCACCGGCCGCAGGATATCGGTCAATGCGCGTTCCTCGGGCACGGCGCCGCGCAGGGGGTTGGCCGGATCAATGCCGGTGAAATCCAGCGCCGCCTGCTCGATATTGGCCCCCTCGAAGGGTTCCACATGGTGATGAAGCCGCGCGCCCGGACGCAGCCGGCCCTGGTCGTCCATGTCGATGAGGACCGCGGCGATTTCCAGCAGGGCATCGGTGCGGCTGTTGAAGCCGCCGGTTTCCACGTCCACCACCACGGGCAGAAAGCCGCGGAACCGGCGGGCCATCCGGGGTTGGTCGTCGCTCATGGGGACTCCGGCCTGTGGGATTGGACATGCTACCGAAAACGCGTCGGCCATGACAGGCGCCTGTGGTTCCGGGTTACAATGCGCGGCTATCGCTCACGGGCCCAGGAGTCACCCATGTCGCAGATCAACAAAGTCGTACTGGCCTATTCCGGGGGACTGGATACCTCGGTTATCGTTAAATGGCTGCAGGAAACTTACCAGTGCGAGGTGGTCACCTTTACCGCCGATATCGGTCAGGGCGAGGAGGTGGAACCGGCGCGCGAAAAGGCGCAGGCCATGGGCGTCGACGAGATCTATATCGAGGATCTGCGCGAGACCTTCGCCCGGGATTATGTCTTTCCCATGTTCCGCGCCAATACGCTCTACGAGGGCGAATACCTGCTGGGCTCATCCATTGCCCGGCCGCTGATCGCCCGGCGACTGGTGGAAATCGCCGCTGAAACCGGCGCCGATGCGGTATCCCATGGCGCGACGGGCAAGGGCAATGACCAGGTGCGCTTCGAACTGGGTGCTTATGCCCTGTCGCCGGGCATCCAGGTGATCGCGCCCTGGCGCGAATGGGATCTCAACAGCCGCGACAAGCTCATGGCCTTCTGTGAGAAACACGACATCCCCGTGGAGATGAAGCGCGGGCAGAAGTCGCCCTATTCCATGGACGCCAATCTGCTGCATATCTCCTATGAGGGCGATAATCTGGAGGATCCCTGGAACGAGCCGGAAGAGGACATGTGGCGCTGGAGCGTGTCGCCCGAACAGGCGCCGGACCAGCCCACCTATATCGTGCTGGGCTATGAAAAGGGCGATGCCGTGTCCCTGGATGGCGAACCTTTGTCGCCGGGCGAGCTGCTATCCCGTTTGAACAAGCTCGCCGGCGACAACGGCATCGGCCGCCTGGATATCGTGGAAAACCGCTACGTGGGCATGAAATCCCGCGGCTGTTATGAAACCCCGGGGGGCACGGTGCTGTTGCGCGCCCACCGCGCCATCGAGTCCATTACGCTGGACCGGGAAGCGGGCCATCTCAAGGACAGCCTCATGCCGCGCTACGCGGACTATATCTACAACGGCTACTGGTGGTCGCCGGAGCGCCTGGCGTTGCAGAAGCTCATCGACGAAACCCAGGAGCGGGTCAACGGCGAGGTGCGCCTCAAGCTCTACAAGGGCAATGTCACCGTGGTGGGGCGGCGCTCCGAGACCGACAACCTCTTCGACGCCAGTGTGGCCACCTTCGAGGATGACGCCGGCAGCTACGATCAGCAGGACGCGGAGGGCTTTATCAAACTCAATGCCCTGCGGCTGCGCATCGCCGCCAAGAACGGACGGGATCTGGATACTTGACGCCCGGCGCTCGAGCCCCGAGGCTGAATACGGCTCGGGGCCGGGATCACGGTCGGCATGGCAGCAGGCAGGGGATGTAGCGTTTGACGGAATCTTCCGCAGAGATCCTCATCGGCTGGCGCGAATGGCTTTGCCTGCCGGATCTGGGCATTGACGCCATCAAGGCCAAGGTGGATACCGGCGCTCGTACCTCCTGCCTCCATGCCTTTCAAATGGAAACCTATGAGCACCAGGGGCAGGACCGTGTCCGCTTCTGGATTCATCCGTTTCAGTATGATGAACAACAGGTGGTGGAGTGCGACTGGCCGGTTCATGATCGCCGCCGGATCACCGATTCCGGCGGTCACGCCGAGGAACGCGTGATTATCGAAACGGATCTGCTGATCGCCGGTGGGCGCCGCCCCATTGAAGTTTCGCTGACCAGCCGTGACACTATGCGTTTCCGGATGCTGTTGGGACGTACCGCCATGGCCGGCTGTGTGGTTCGCCCCCGGACATCCTTTCTCCTGGGCGGCAATGCCAAGAGCGCCAAGCCATGAAAATCGCCATCCTGTCTCGTAATGCCAAGCTCTATTCCACGCGCCGCCTGGTCGAGGCCGGGCAGGCGGCCGGCCATGAAGTGCATGTCATCGACACCCTGCGCTGTTACATGAGCATTGCCTCGCACAAGCCCGAGATTCATTACAAGGGCCGGGTGCTTCAGGACTATGACGTCGTCATTCCGCGCATCGGCGCGTCCATTACCTTTTACGGCACGGCCGTGCTGCGCCAGTTCGAGATGATGGGCGTGTTCCCCGTGAACGAATCCGTGGCGATTTCGCGCAGCCGTGACAAGCTGCGTTCACTGCAGCTGCTGGCCCGGCGCGGGGTGGGCCTGCCCGTCACGGGTTTTGCCCACTCGCCCGACGACGTCAATGATCTCATCCAGATGGTTAATGGCGCTCCGCTGGTCATCAAGATGCTGGAAGGCACCCAGGGCATCGGTGTGGTACTCGCCGAGACCCGCAAGGCGGCGGAAAGCGTCATCGAAGCCTTCCTGGGCTTGAATGTCAGCGTCATGGTCCAGGAATACATCAAGGAAGCGGGCGGCGCCGATATCCGCTGCTTTATCGTCGGTGGCCGGGTGATCGCGGCCATGAAGCGCCAGGCGAAGGAGGGCGAATTCCGCTCCAATCTCCATCGTGGCGGTACCGCCACCCTGGTCAAGCTCACGCCGGAGGAGAGGGCCACGGCCACCCGGGCGGCGAAGATCATGGGCCTGAACGTGGCGGGCGTGGATATCCTGCGCTCCAGCCATGGTCCCGTGGTCATGGAAGTGAACTCCTCGCCCGGGCTGCAGGGCATCGAGAAGTCCACCAACAAGGATGTGGCCGGCATGATCATCCGCTTCATCGAAAAGGAACAGCGGCCCTACCGTACGGGCACCAAGGGAGCCCGGGGTTGATGCGCGCACCCTTCGAGCTGGCGGGGGAGAAGGTCACCGCGGGCAGTCATCGCTTTATCCAGGTCCCGGTGGCCCAGCTCTATACGCAGACGCCGGTCAGCATTCCCGTCCATGTCCTCCACGGGCGACGCAGTGGCCCGGTGCTCATGGTCAGCGCGGCCATTCACGGCGATGAACTCAATGGCGTGGAAATCATCCGGCGCCTGTTGCGCCATTCCGCGCTGCGCAATCTGCGCGGCACCCTGCTGGCCGTGCCGGTGGTCAATGTTTTCGGCTTTATCCATCACTCGCGTTATCTGCCCGACCGGCGCGACTTGAACCGCTGCTTTCCCGGTTCGGAATCCGGCAGTCTGGGCGCGCGCACGGCGCGCATGTTCAAGACCGCGGTTCTGGATCACGCCACCCACGGCATTGATCTGCACACCGGCGCCATTCACCGTTCCAACCTGCCCCAGGTGCGTGCGAATCTGGACAACCCGGAAGTCGCCGATCTGGCCCAGGCGTTCGGTGTCCCCGTGGTGATGCATTCCGAGTTGCGCGAAGGCTCCCTGCGCGAGACCGCCGATACTGCCGGTGTCCCGGTCATTACGTATGAGGCGGGCGAAGCGTTGCGCTATGACGAATCCTGTGTCCGTGCCGGTCTTCGCGGCGTGATCAATGTCATGCGTCATCTGGAAATGGTCCGTTCGCGTCCGCGCAAGCCGCGCCAGGCCCAGGTGGCGCGTTCGTCTTCCTGGGTTCGCGCGGAAAACGACGGCGTCTTTCGTTCCCTGGTGGCACTGGGCCGGTACGTGCGCGAGGGGGAATGCATCGGCCGGATCAGCGACCCCTTCGGTACCACCGAGCAGGATGTGGTTGCTGCCAGCGACGGCATCCTGGTGGGCCGCAACAATCTGCCCCTGGTCCATGAAGGCGAGGCCCTGTTTCATATCGCGCGCTATGAGGGCGGCGAAGACCTGGCCCGCAAGGTAGAGAGTTTCCAGAACAAGCTGGACAATCACGAGGGAGCCGAGGACGAGCCGCCCATAGCACCCTGACGGACAAACGAGGCGCAAGTAGCAAGGCGCAAGGGGCAAGGAGGGCAGCAAGCGAATCGCCTTGCATATTCTTGATCTCGATCAGTCCGGGCGGGCGGAATTGTGCTAAGATTCGCGGCGATTTTCTCAAGCCCCGGACGCAGTGATTGTCCATGCGATATGGTTCTGGTTTTCTGGCCTGCTTGTTCCCGCGCAAACTCTTCTTTTTGCTTCCCTTGCCGGCACTGCTGGCGTACAGCCCCTCCGCCCTGGCCGTAACTGGCGAAATGGACCTGACCGGATCCACGGTGGGGCTGGTCTGTCTGGCGGTCTTCGTCCTCGCTTATCTATTGGTGATGAGCGAGGAAAAACTGGACATGCGCAAGTCCAAGCCCGTTTTGCTCGCCGCGGGCATTATCTGGGCGCTGATCGGCTGGGTGTATGCGCAGGCGGGCAAGGCGGAGCAGGTGGAACCCGCCTTTCACCAGACGCTGCTCGAGTTCACCGAACTCATGCTCTTCCTGCTGGTCGCCATGACCTACATCAATGCCCTGGAGGAGCGCCGGGTCTTTGATGGACTGCGCGCCTGGATGGTTCGCAAGGGCTTCAGCTTCCGCTCGCTGTTCTGGACCACGGGCCTGCTGGCGTTCGTCATTTCGCCCATCGCGGACAACCTCACCACGGCCCTGTTGATGTGTGCGGTGGTGACCAAGATGGCCGAGGGTCATCCGCGTTTTATCAACCTCGCCTGTGTCAATATCGTGGTGGCGGCCAACGCGGGCGGCGCCTTTTCCCCGTTCGGCGATATCACGACCCTCATGGTCTGGCAGTCCGGCGTAATCGAGTTTCACGAATTCTTCTCGCTATTGCCGCCGGCCATGGTCAATTACGCCATTCCCGCCATGGTCATGAACTTCTTTATTCACAACCGCAAGCCGGAACCGGTAAACGAGGAAGTGGAACTCAAGCGCGGTGCGCTGCGCATCATGGCCCTGTTCCTGCTCACCATTGCCACGGCCGTGGTTTTTCATACCCTGCTGCATCTGCCGCCGGTACTGGGCATGATGACGGGGCTGGGCTATTTGCAGTTCTTCGGCTATTTCCTGCGCAAGACGCTGCCGCGTTCGCTGGATCGCAAGCGCCGCATTTATGAACAGCGCGGCGACCGGGAAAAACTGGAACGGCTGGGCTCTGTCGTGCCCTTTGATGTCTTCTCCCGCGTGGCTCGGGCCGAGTGGGATACGCTGCTGTTCTTCTACGGCGTGGTGATGTGCGTGGGCGGACTCGCCTTCCTGGGGTATCTGAGCATGCTCTCGGAACTGCTCTATACGCAGTGGAACGCCACCGGCGCCAATGTCGCCCTGGGTCTGTTATCCGCGGTGGTGGACAACATCCCGGTCATGTTCGCCGTGCTCACCATGGATCCGGCCATGTCCCATGGTCAGTGGCTGCTGATTACCCTGACCGCCGGTGTGGGCGGTAGCGTGCTCTCCATCGGGTCCGCCGCCGGCGTGGCCCTGATGGGGCAGGCGCGCGGCTCCTACACCTTCCTGGGCCATCTGCGCTGGGCGCCGGTGATCCTGCTGGGCTATATCGCCAGCATCCTCGTGCACCTGCAGATTAACGTGGCGAGCTTCTCTATCTTCTGAGGAAGATAGAGAAGAGACGAAAGCGGAAAGACGAAAGACGAAAGAAATAATGTGGGCCGCGTAAAGCGCGGCCGGCAAAATTTCTTGCTACTTTCTGCTTGCCACTTGCTACTTTTTAATATTCCGGCCGCTTGCTCATGGGCAGCTCGCACAGATCCTCGATCACGCAACTCCCGCATCTTGGTTTGCGCGCCAGACAGGTGTAGCGCCCGTGCAGGATGAGCCAGTGGTGGGCGTCCTTTTTGAACTCGTCCGGCACCACGCGTAGCAACCGTTGCTCCACCTCTTGGGTGTCCTTGCCCGGCGCGATCCGGGTTCGGTTGCAGACGCGAAAGATATGGGTGTCGACGGCGATGGTGGGCTCGCCGAAGGCGGTATTGAGAATGACATTGGCCGTTTTGCGGCCTACGCCGGGCAGTTTCTCCAGGCTGGCACGATCGCGCGGGACCTCGCCGTCGTGTTCGTCGACGAGAATCCGGCATGCCTTGATGATGTTGTTGGCCTTGCTGTTGTACAGCCCGATGGTCTGGATGTAGTCCTTCAGGCCCTCGACACCCAGCTCCAGAATGGCCTCGGGCGTAGGGGCTACCGGAAAGAGTTTCGCGGTGGCCTTGTTCACGCTCACGTCCGTCGCCTGGGCGGAGAGCACCACGGCCACCAGCAGCTCGAACGGGGACTGGTAGTTCAGTTCCGTGTCCGGACGGGGGCGTTGGGCGCGCAGGCGTTCGAAGATGGCCCGGCGTTTTTCCCGGTTCACTTCAGCCCTCGTCCGGTAGTTCGTAGGGCAGGTTTTCCCGTCGCCAGTCCAGCTCGCCCGCATCCGTGAAGAGCGCCCCCTGATGCGTATGCCGCAGTACGGCCAGCGCCTCGCAACGGTCCCCCGCGATGACGGCGTCGACTACCTCGCCGCGCCCGCGGCCCTGATCGTCGCGCAGCGCCGTGCCCGGTTCCGGGGCGCCGTCGGCGGGCCAGCTCAGTGTCCGCATGCGTTGTTTCAAATGGCCCCGGAAGTGCATGCGCGCGACGACTTCCTGGCCCACATAGCAGCCTTTCTTGAAGCTGATACCGCCCAGCAGGTCATAGTTCAGCTCCTGGGGCATGAAACGTTCCTCGCCACCGGGGCGCACCTGGCCGTCGCCCGCGCGAATGGCCAGCAGCCGGCCATGCAGGGCGCCGCCGACTGTGAACCTCTCGGGCAGCCCGTCGAGCACCGCGGCGGCGGCGTCCGGCGCGGCGATGACCAGATACTGCTCGGTCTGCCCCGGCCGGGCCAGCTGCACGCCATTTTCGGTGGTAACGGCCTGCCCCGCGTCGGGCCGGGGTAACCCCATGGATTCCAGTGCCTTGCCGGCATCGCTGAGGCGCAGGATCACGCGGTCGCTGTCCTGATCCAGGCTTACTTTCGAGCGCAGAATGAACTTGCCCAGCGCCTTTTGGGCGGCCTCCACCAGATGCCGGTCGAGCAGCAGCCGATAACCGTCTTCGGCGGGCAGCACGCGCATGCTCACCACGCCCCGGCCCTTGAGGTTGAGATGCATGGCCGGCTGGGTGGCACCGGCATCGACGTCCTTCACGTCGGCGGTAATCTGGCCCTGGAGGAAATCCGGGGTGTCCGCGCCATGCGCGTGAATCACGGCCAGATCGTCGCAGATGGCCGCCAGCGGGCCGTCGTCGGGTGCCGGGCCCGAGCCCAAATGCAGAAGGGTGCCGTCTTGGGCGTGAACGGCCCGGTCGGAATCGCGGTATTGCTGCCAGTTGGTCATAGATCGTTGATGATAGATAATGCGCGCTCCCCTGTCAGCAAGGTTGGGTTATGACGCCCGAGGAAGCCGAACGCAAGCGACGCCATGTCTGGCAGTGCCGTCGGGGCATGAAGGAAGTGGAGTTCGTTCTCTACGCCTATCTGGAGCGCTTCTACGACGAGGACTCCACGGCCCATCGGGACTGCTTCGCGCGCTTGCTGGAGTGCCAGGATACCGAACTCTTCGAATGGTTTACGCGTCGCTCCCGTCCCGAGGACGCGGATCTGGACCATTTCATTGATGAGGTGCTGACGCGCATTGCCGAATCCCGTTGAACTTGTCTCCGGACGCCAACGCCGGTTCTGGCAGGCGGCGGGTGTGGTCGCGGCCTGTACGGGCGTGTCCCTCAGCGGTCTGCACTGGGGCTGGAAGCTCGCCGCACTGCTGTTGTTCGGGCTGGGAGCGTTCTGGTGGGAGGGCCGGCGGCCCCACCCGGTGCGGATCCGGCCGGACGACGATGAATGGCGGGTTCTGTTCAGTGATGGGGTCGAGCGTGCCGCGCGGCCGGGAACCGCGCGCGGGCTCTGGCCCGGTGCCATCACCCTGCGCTGCGGGGTTCGCCGGCTGGTGATTTTCGCGGATGAGTGCTCGACAGCCGATTTCCGTCGCCTGAAACGCATGATCCGGAACCTTTGACGGCCGCTACGCTTCGGCCGCGAAGCGGATCTTGACGGCATTGTCGGGCAACAGAACCGTGTCCCGGGCATCAGCCAGCGGCCGGGGGTAATCCAGCAGATAATGCAGACCCCGCGACTCGTGCCGCGACAGCGCCGCGCGGATCATCAGATCCGCCACCACCACCAGGTTACGCAGCTCGATCAGATCGTTGGAAATCCGGTAGTTGCTGTAATACTCATGGATTTCGCGCTTGAGCAGATCAATGCGGTGACGGGCGCGCTCCAGACGCTTCACCGTGCGCACAATGCCCACATAGTCCCACATGAAGCGGCGCAGCTCGTCCCAGTTGTGGGCGATGACCACATCCTCGTCGGAATCCGTCACCAGAGTGTCGTCCCATTCGGGGGCGTGCACGGGCGCGGGCATGGTCTCCAGATGGGCCGCGATATGCCGGCTGGCGGCGGTGCCGAAGACAATGCATTCGAGCAGGGAGTTGCTGGCCATGCGGTTGGCGCCGTGCAGACCGGTAAAGGCGGTTTCGCCGATGGCATAGAGTCCGGGCAGATCCGTACAGCCGTTGAGGTCCGTGATGACGCCGCCGCAGGTGTAGTGCGCCGCGGGCACCACCGGAATGGGATCACGGCTGATATCAATGCCCAGCTGCAGGCATTTCGCGTAGACCGTGGGAAAGTGGTTGATGATGAAATCCTGGCTCTTGTGCGTGATGTCCAGATAGACGCAATCCAGTCCCAGGCGCTTCATTTCGTGGTCAATGGCCCGGGCCACGACATCCCGCGGGGCGAGTTCGCCACGTTCGTCGAAATCCGGCATGAAACGCTCGCCGTCCGGGCGGATCAGGGTGGCGCCTTCGCCGCGCAGGGCCTCGCTGACCAGAAAGTTGCGGGCGTTGGGGTGAAACAGGCAGGTGGGATGGAACTGCATGAATTCCATGTTGGCCACCCGGCAGCCGCCGCGCCAGGCCATGGCGATGCCGTCGCCGGTGGCCACGTCCGGATTGCTGGTATAGAGATAGGCCTTGCTGGCACCCCCGGTAGCCAGGACTACGGAACGGGCCAGAAAGACATCCGTGTTGCCGGTGCTGTGGTTGTGAATATAGGCGCCCCGGCAACGGTGGCTGCCCTCGTCGTCGCCATGGATCAGATCCACGGCCACGCGGTGTTCATAGAGATCCACGTTGGGCCGGGCCTTGACCTTGTCGATGAGCGAACTGGAAATCGCCAGCCCCGTGGCATCGGCGGCATGGATAATGCGCCGGTGGCTGTGCCCGCCTTCCCGGGCAAGGTGGTAGTCGCCGTCGCCACCGGCGCCGTGCAGGCGCGTAAAGGCGACGCCTTCGTCTATCAGCCAGTGGATGGCCTCCGGACCATTCTCCACGGTAAAACGCACGGCATTGTCGTGGCACAGGCCGGCGCCGGCTTCGTGCGTGTCCGCGATGTGCGATTCCATGGAATCCTCGTGGTCGAGCACGGCGGCGACGCCACCCTGGGCATAGTAGGTGCTGGCGCTGGTGAGTTCGCCCTTGGACAGCAGGGCGACATTGACATGGTCGGGCAGATGCAGGGCCACACTGAGTCCGGCGGCGCCGCTGCCGATGATGAGCACATCGTGTCGATGAATAGCCATGGAAACTCCCGGCGGGCTGGGCTGGCAGGTTGTTGAAAGTCCCCGGGGCGTGGCCTGAAGCCCCCATCCGCTGAACCGGGTCGCTCGGACCAGGGAATCTCCCCGTCCGCCGCAACCGCGCACACCGGCGGCACCCTTGGGGCCATCTTGAGCGCGAAAGGGCTTTTCCAACAGCCGCCAGTATACCGGCGCGCACCGGGCGGCGCGCAAGCGCCGGGATGTCGCCTGTTCGGGTCATGGCCTGTAGACTGCACCTTGATTCGCCCACGCGGAACAAAGCGCCTGATGCACGGTCTCAGCACAGGGCTCCGGGGGCGTCAGACAGTCGGGGGACGCGGGTGACAACCGACAAGCAACTGGTAAAACAGGCCGGACGCGGGGATGAGCGCGCTTTCGAACTGCTGGTGCTCAAGTACCAGCAACGCATCTTTGCGCTGATCAACCGCTATGTCCGCGACCCGGATGAAGTTCAGGACGTGGCCCAGGAGACCTTTATCAAGGCCTGGAACGCGTTGCCGCGTTTTCGCGGCGAAAGTGCCTTCTATACCTGGCTCTACCGGATCGCGGTGAATACGGCCAAGAATCATCTGGTCTCGAAGGGGCGGCGGCCGCCGGGCTCGGATGTAGACGCCTCCGAGGCGGAACAGTATCCCGGCGGCGATCAGTTGCGGGATATCGGAACCCCCGAGTCCCAGGCGTTGTCAGAAGAGCTGAGAACCGTGATCGGGCAAACCATCGAAGGCCTGCCCGAGGAGTTGCGGCGGGCGGTCACGCTCCGCGAGTTCGAGGGACTGAGTTACGAGGACATTGCCGCGATCATGGAATGTCCCGTGGGAACGGTCCGGTCCCGGATTTTCCGGGCCCGGGAAGCCATTGATCAGGCCATGAAACCCTTGTTGTCGGATCAATAGGGTCAAAAACAGGTGCGTTATGAGTGGATACACCCAACAGGAAGCGTTGTCGGCGCTGGCCGACGACGAGGCCGGCGAGCTGGAGTACCGTCGCATACTGCGCGAATTCGATGATGAGGATGGCGCCACCTGGTCGCGCTGGCATCTCGCCCGCGATTTGATGCACGGCCAGGACAGTGTGGCCGTGCCCCGAGATTTCGCCGCGGGCGTGCGCCGGAATCTGGGCAAGGGGGGCCGGCCGGCCTGGATGACGGGGGCGGCGCGCCTGATGGTGGCCGCCTCCGTGGCCGCCGCCACCGTGGTGGGCTGGCAGTTCTGGGACGGCGCCACGACCACCGGCGCGGGACAGCCGGTCGCGAGCAACCTGGAACGGGCCGCCCGCCTGAACGCCTCCGCCGGTGAAGCCGCCCTGGTTTCCGGGGGCCAGCAAGAGACCGTGGATAGCAAACGCGAGCGCTCCGTGCGCCTGCCGCGTGAGCGCGAGCAACATCTGAACAACCTCATGATCCGTCACAGTGATCTCACGGCCCGGCATACCGGGCAGGGCATCACCGCCAATGCGCGTCTGGTGAATCTGGAATCCCGGAATGACTAGCAGGCTGGTTCTCATGGCCGTGCTGGCGGCGATGCTGCCTGCGGCGAAGGCAGCCGAAGGGGAGCCACCGGCGGCACGCGAGCTGCTTGCCGATATGGCCGCGGCGTATCAGCAGCACAGTTTCAGCGGTCGTTTTATCTACATGCGGGCAGGCCGGGTGAGCACGCTGGCACTGGAGCGTGCCGTCATCGACGGCGAGGTCTATGAACGCGTAAGCCGGTTGCAGGGACCGGCCCACGAAGTCATCCGCAATAATGGCCGTACCGTGTCCGTGCATCCGGACGATTCCAGCACGCTCTTGTCCTCCAGTGACGGGATCGCGTCGTTCCGGTTCAACGACCGCAAGGATATCCCCGAGCAATACGCCGCACGCCTGGGTGGAGCGGGCCGTGTGGCCGGGCGCCCCGCCTGGCGGCTGCGCCTCGAGCCCCGGGACGGTTATCGCTATGGGTACCGTCTCTGGCTGGATCAACAAAGCCATCTGGTGCTGAAGTCCGAGGTGCTGAACGGTCGGAATGGTGCTCTGGAACGGGTGGAATTCCTGTCCCTGAATCTGAACCCGGGGCTGGAGCGAAAGCATTTCGCGCTGCCGGAAGACGCCGGCAAGGCCTGGTCGGCGGAAAGCGAGGACGAAGACGCCGGGCCGCAAATCGAGCCCGGCTGGCTGCCCGAAGGCTTCGCCATGGCCACCCGGGATCATCACCGCATTCAGGGCCGTACCGGTGTGCTCCATTCCGCGACCTATAGCGATGGGCTGGCCACCTTTACGCTCTTTGTGGAGCCGGCGTCGTCCGCGAAACCCGACGGCAACCTTCGACGCAAGGGCCCGACCGTGGTGCTGGCCCGACCGCTTCGCCAGGCCCGGCGCAGCTTTGTTACCACCCTGGTGGGGGAGGTGCCGGCGGACACCGCCCGGCGCGTGCTCAAGCACGTGAGCCTGGAGACCAGGGGTGATTGAGGAACAGGGGCGCGTGGTGGCCCGGGAACCGGACGCGGTCTGGGTGGAGACCGTGCGCAGCGGCAGCTGTGCCGCTTGCAATGCCGGCCGGGGCTGTGGTCAGCGGATGCTGGAGCGGTTGCAGTCCGGCGGCGCGGCCCGGGTTCGTGCGCTCGCCGACGGCGCCGCCGAGGTGGGCGACCGGGTCGCCATTGGTATACCGGAGCAGCTGTTGCTGCGCGGCACCCTGCGGGTCTATTTGTTGCCTCTGCTGTTGTTGTTCGGCGGAGCCCTGGCGGGCCAGCATCTGGGCTCCGGTGACGAAACGGCCCTTCCTTTCGGTCTGCTCGGTCTGGCCGGGGGCTTCGTCTACAATCGCTGGTACAGTCGCCGCTACCACAACGATCCATCCCATCAGCCCCGTGTTCTGCGGATTCTGCCGAACGCGGATGCTTCTTTCCTTGAACGGCAATCACAATAGAGGTCTTCATGCCAACAGCCATGCGCAACCCGAGATTGACGGTACTGCTGCTGGGGCTGCTGATGATCAGCTGCAAGCCCCAGGCCCAGACCCTGCCGGACTTTACCGGCATGGCGGAAAAACACGGCGCGGCCGTGGTGAATATCAGCACGGTCCGTTCCAGTGACGCCGGCAGCATGCGCGAGCAGCTCCAGGGTCAGCTCCCCGATTTCCTGGAAGATTTCATGGGCGAGCGCTTCGGTGACCAGTTCGGAGGCCCCCGGCCGGCGCCCAAGGCGCGGTCGATGGGCTCGGGGTTCATTATCAGTGAAGACGGTTATGTGCTGACCAACTACCACGTGATCGCCAAGGCGGAGAAGGTGAATGTCCAGCTTCGTGATCGCCGCGAACTCGAGGCGGAGGTTGTGGGCACGGATCAGCAGAGTGACCTGGCCTTGCTCAAGGTGGATGCTTCGGGCCTGCCCACCGTGAAGATCGGCTCCTCGGAAGCGCTGCAGGTGGGGCAATGGGTCATGGCCATCGGCGCGCCCTTTGGATTCGAAAACACCATTACCAAGGGCATTGTCAGCGCCAAGGGCCGCAGCCTGCCCAACGAGAACTATGTGCCCTTCATCCAGACCGACGCCGCCGTGAATCCGGGTAACAGCGGCGGCCCCCTGTTCAACATGGAGGGCGAAGTGATCGGCGTGAATTCGCAGATCGTGAGCCGCTCCGGTGGTTTCAACGGTCTGTCCTTCGCCGTGCCCATCGACATGGCCATGAATGTGGTGGAGCAACTCAAGGAGCACGGCAAGGTGACGCGCGGCTGGCTGGGCGTAATGATTCAGGAAGTGGACCGCGAGCTGGCCGAATCCTTCGATATGGACCGTCCCCGAGGCGCGCTGGTGGCGCAGGTGATGTCCGACTCCCCGGCACAAAAGGCCGGGTTCAAGCCGGGTGATATTGTCATCGCGTTCAACGGCCGGTCCATCGAGACCTCGTCCAAGCTGCCGCATATCGTGGGGCGCCTGGAGCCGGGCAGCGAGGCCGAGGCGGTGATCCTGCGCGAAGGCAATCGCAAGAGCCTGGATGTGACCGTGGGCGAGTTGCCCGAGGATATGGCTCAGCGCCAGCCCGGCGCCGGTGGCGGCGGCGGGGGTGAGTCTTCCGCGCGCTCGAGCCTGGGACTGACCGTGGAGCCGCTGTCCGATGCCGAATTGCAGCAACTGGAAGTACCCCAGGGCGTCAAGGTAACCGGGATCGACGAGGGTTCCGCCGCGCGCGCCGGGATACGCCCGGGCGACGTAATCGTGACCCTGGCCAGCCAGCCGGTCACGGATCCGGAGCGCTTCCACGAACTGGCCGGCTCGCTGGAGCCGGGTGTATCCGCGCCGGTACTGGTGTCGCGCAACGGCAATCCGCGTTTCCTGGCCCTGCGCAAGCCGGAAAAAGAGTGAAATCCCCTCCGGGCCCGGCTTCAGCCGGGCCCGGCCTGCCCCACGGCGCCGAGCTTCGTGCATTCAGCGGGTCATTTCCAGTAAAATCCCCGCTCACCCTTTCCGGCGATGGCCCGTTTTGTGACTGATATCAACCAGATCCGCAACTTTTCCATCATTGCTCATATCGATCACGGCAAGTCCACGCTCTCGGATCGCATCATCCAGATCTGCGGCGGGCTGACCGAGCGTCAGCTCAAGGAACAGGTGCTGGATTCCATGGATCTGGAGCGCGAGCGCGGCATCACCATCAAGGCCCAGAGCGTGACCCTGGATTACAAGGCCCGGGACGGCGAAACCTATCAACTCAACTTTATCGACACACCCGGCCATGTGGATTTTTCCTACGAGGTCTCGCGTTCGCTGTTCGCCTGCGAGGGCGCTCTGCTGGTCGTGGATGCCGCTCAGGGGGTGGAGGCGCAGTCCGTGGGCAATTGTTATACCGCTATCGCCCAGGATCTGGAAGTGCTGCCGGTGCTGAACAAGGTGGATCTGCCCCAGGCCGAGCCGGAGCAGGTGATCGAGGATATCGAGGAAATCATCGGCCTGGAAGCGGAAGATGCCTGCCAGGTGAGCGCCAAGACGGGCCAGGGTGTCGAGGAATTGCTGGAACGCATCGTGCGCGATATTCCGCCGCCGACGGGCGAACGCGAAGGCGATCTTCAGGCGCTGATCATCGACTCCTGGTTCGACCAGTATCTGGGCGTGGTTTCTCTGGTGCGCGTGCGCCAGGGCACGCTCAAAAAGGGCGACCGGATTCTGGTGAAATCCACCGGCCAGGTGCATGTGGTGGGGGATCTGGGCATTTTTACGCCCAGGCGGCGCCAGCAGGACCAGCTGCGGGCCGGCGAAGTGGGCTGGGTCACCGCCAGCATCAAGGACATACTGGGCGCGCCCGTGGGGGACACGCTCACCCATGCGAACTCGCCCGATGTGCCCATGATTCCGGGCTTCCAGCGCGTGCATCCCCAGGTCTACGCGGGCCTCTTCCCGGTTAACGCTGATGATTACGAGCACTTCCGGGATGCGTTGTCCAAGCTCACGCTCAACGACGCCTCCCTGGATTTCGAGCCGGAAAGCTCCGATGCGCTGGGCTTTGGTTTTCGCATCGGTTTTCTGGGCATGCTGCACATGGAAATCGTGCGCGAGCGATTGTCGCGGGAATACGGGCTGGAGCTCATCACCACAGCTCCGACCGTGATCCATGAGCTGGTGCTCAACGACGGCCAAACCCTCTATGTGGACAACCCGGCGAATCTGCCCGAGGTGGCGCTGATCGATGAATTCCGCGAGCCCATTGCGGTGGTCAATATCCTGGTGCCCCAGGAGTTTCTGGGCAATGTCATTTCGCTCAGTGAACAGCGCCGGGGACGGCAGAAGAACATGCAGTTCATGGGCAAGCAGGTGGCGTTGACCTATGAGCTGCCCATGGCCGAAGTGGTACTGGATTTCTTCGACCGCCTGAAATCCGCCAGCCGCGGCTATGCCTCGCTGGAATATGCCTTTGACCGGTACGAGACCAATGATCTGGTGAAGGTGGATGTGCTGGTCAATGGTGACCGCGTGGATGCGCTGTCGATCATTGCTCATCGTGACCAGTCGGAGCAGCGTGGCCGGGCGCTGATCGAGAAGATGAAGGAGCTTATGCCCCGGCAGATGTTCGATATAGCCCTGCAGGCGACCATTGGCGGCAAGGTGATCGCGCGCGAGACGGTCAAGGCGTTGCGCAAGAATGTCACGGCCAAGTGTTACGGCGGTGACGTCACGCGCAAGCGCAAACTGCTGGAAAAGCAGAAGGAAGGCAAGAAACGCATGAAGTCGGTAGGCAAGGTGGATATTCCCCAGGAAGCCTTCCTGGCGGTATTGCAAGTGGATAAGGACAAGGACTGATCGTGGATATCAATATCGGCTTCTGGTTGACCCTGGCGGTTGTGCTTTGTGGCGCGCTCTGGCTCGTCGACCGGTTCACGGGCTTGCGCGACAAGGGCGAAAAGGTCCGCGAGACCGTGGAATTCTTCAATTCCCTGTTGCCGGTATTCGTGGTGGTGCTGGTGATCCGGTCCTTCATCGTCGAGCCGTTCACCATTCCCTCCGGGTCCATGATCCCCACTCTGAAAGTCCACGACTTCGTACTGGTCAACCGCTTCGCCTATGGTCTGCGGCTGCCCGTGACCAATACCAAGGTGATCCCCGTGGGCGAGCCCGAGCGCGGTGATGTGATGGTGTTCCGCTTTCCCCGTGACCCGTCCATGAATTACATCAAGCGGGTGGTGGGACTGCCCGGCGACAAGGTGGCGTTGCGCGACGGACGCCTCTATATTAACGGGGAGGAAGTAGCGCGGGATCTGGTGCGCGAACATCGGGGGCGGACGATGGTGGGGTCCGTCTATGTGGAAGACCTGGGCGAACAATCTCATCTGATGCGTCGCGAGACCCGGCTCAATCCCTATACGGGCGAGCCGGTTCATACCGGCAAGGAAGGCAGCTGGACGGTGCCCGAGGACGAGTATTTCGTGCTGGGCGATAACCGCAACAACAGCCGCGACAGCCGCTTCTGGGGCACGGTTCCGGACCAGCTGGTCAAGGGCAAGGCGTTTTTGATCTGGATGCACTGGGATCCGATCTTCTCCTGGCCGGATTTTTCACGTAACGGTGCGATTGATCAGCCATCATCGTGGGAGGCACAACAATGACAACGATCCCTTCTCGCCAGCGTGGCGTTTCCTTTCCCATACTGCTTATGGTGTTGGTCGTGGTGGTGGCCGCGGGCACCTTCGCCGTCAAAACGGTACCGGCTTATCTGGATTTCAATACTATCGAC
>Ga0207714_1000807_pt1 | contig 21247 bp, 28 predicted proteins | sample PonA232FremontCA_2_FD_187270 | JGI IMG/M metagenome (GOLD analysis project Ga0207714, IMG submission 187270) | Marine sediment microbial community from Fremont, CA, USA - Pond A23 Sediment 2 (SPAdes) | ecosystem: Environmental > Aquatic > Marine > Unclassified | place: USA: Fremont, California...
CTTCACCGACCGCGACGTGGCCGTTGGCGAGTCAGTTGCTGTCGATATCGATCCGACAGCCGTCCACGTGATCGACGATTCCGGTTGAAGTCGCCAGGTATTTGTCGTGTAGTGCTGTTCCGATGTATCGATGCAGAAACATTCTTTGACCGACCGACGCGGCTTCCTCGCCGTTACAGGGACGGCGGCGATGGCCGGGTGTCTCACCCGTACGACTGGTGGATCCACCACGCCATCGATCGTCGTATTGAGTGGGGCGGGACTACGAGAGCCGATCGAGGCGATCAAAGCGGAATTCGAGAGTCATCACAACATCGTCGTCAACTTCAATTTTGGTGGAGCCGACACACTCCTCACCCAGATTGACTTAAACAATGCTGGCGACGTCTATGTCCCCGGCGCCCGAATGTATCTTGAGGAGGCAGCATCGATGGGGGATATCGCCCGTCGAGGACGCATTGCGTATCACACGCCAGTCATCGGCGTCCAGAATGGGAATCCATCCGGGATCGACACACTCGCAGACTTGACGAAGCCAAGACTCGATATCGCGCTTGGTGATCCTGGTGCTTGCGCGATCGGTGTCCTAGCTGATCGGATTCTTGAACGCAAACAGCTCCTCGAAGCGGTCGAACCGAACGTAACGAGTCGAACAGGGACGGTCAACGAACTGGTCGTTTACCTCACACAAGAGCAAGTCGACGCAACGATCATCTGGCAGTCCGACCTCCACGGTCTTGATGATGAGATTGATATTGTTGAGATTCCTCCCGCGGATAACATCGTGAAGACGATCCCTGTGGGGTCATTACGATATTCCGAACAACTTGAAGCAGCCAATCGTTTCGTCGAATTTGCGTCAAGTCCAGCCGGACGCGCAGTATTTGGCGAGTTTGGCTTCGAGATATATGAGGGCAAAGGGACGGCCAAACAGCCCTCACCCACGACGACACACACATCAATATGACCGCCTCCATACTGCTCCTCGTAACCGATGGCGTACACCCCAATGGGGTCATCTACCCGGCTGAACGCCTGCGCGAGGAAGGCTGGTCCATCACGCAGACGAGTCCCGACGGTCAGCCGGTACAGGGAGCAACCGGTGGCACCCTCTCTGTTGATCGGGCGCTCAACGCCGTCACTCCGGACCAGTACGACCTCCTGCTTGTTCCGGACGGCCTCAAGCGACCAGCAAGGTCGCTGCATCAGCGCCTGACCGAGGTGATCGCCACCGTGGATATCATCGGCGCCATCGGAACAGGGATTGAGGCGATCACCGACACGGCGGTACTTGAGGGCCGACAGGTCACCTGTCCGTCGTCGTTAAAGACGCCGATTGAGGGAGCCGGCGGGACGGTACTCGACGATCCAATCGTCGTCGATGGGCCGCTGGTCACGGCCCGAAGTCGCGAACACCTCCATGGCTGGGTACACGCCGTCCGCAACGCGGTGACGACACCGACTATTGAGCCTGAGTACGAGCCGATTGGGGTGATTCACTCGCCATTCAGTCAGCAGATCGGGACCCCCATCCAGCCGGCGTACTCCGAACAAGTCGGCGTGATTGAGCTTGAGGAGCAATACGCCGCCGGGCTGCGCAACGTCAAGTCATTCTCGCATCTGTATCTCATCTATGCGTTTCACGAGGCCGACGCGTTCGATCTACAGCCAACGCCGTTCAAAGTCGACGAGCGACGCGGACTGTTTGGGACGCGGGCACCCAGACGACCAAATCCGATCGGGCTCTCAATCGTGCGTCTGGAGGCTATCGATGGGACCGAACTGTCGGTCTCCGGACTCGATGTTGTTGACGGTACGCCACTTCTGGATCTCAAGCCGTACGTGCCGGCATATGACGATGTTCCGAACGCGACAGGCGGCTGGTTGGCGGACCTCCCCGAAACGACACGCCAGCGGGCCGACGACAGCTTTCTCGATCTCTGATCGCTCAATAGGCCCCGCGTCGATCCAGGAGCTTTCCCGAAAACGACAGGCGCACCTGCTTGTGTCGCCCGTTAGTACGCGATTCAACGAGCTCCTGGGTTTCGAGTTCATTCACGTGACGCGTGACGGTGCTTTTAGCGGAGAACAGGCGCTAACCCCCCTTCCTCAAGGAGCAACGCAGGGAGCGGAGCGACCGAGTAGCGTTAACGAGAACTCCGTTCTCGTTCGCACATCAGAAATCAAAGATTTCTAAGGACGCAGTAGGGAGGAGATACAGCGCCGTCATCATCTATCATACACTTGCTTGTTGCTAACCTGCAAACCCACGAAACCGACACAGTTATGTTTATATAATGTCTAAACTCTGGTGATGGACAAGCACAAAATCGAAGGCCACGAAGTCATCGAAGGCGAGGTGAAACCCACCGGCAACGGCGCACACGTCCTCGTTCCCAAAAGCTGGCGTGGCGCAGACGTGAAAATCGTCCGAACGTCCGACCCAGACGAGTAATACGATGCACTACGCCTACAGGTTCCGACTCAAACCAACCGGCGAACAGCGTCAACTGTTGGACTACCACCGGGATACCTGTAGGCAACTCTACAACCACGCTCTCAGCGAGTTTGAAGACATCCCCGAATCAGCAGGGACGCTTAATCAACGAGTGCGACAAGTCCGCGACCAACTCACCGACCTCAAAGACTGGTGGGATGAATTGAACGACCTGTATTCAACTGTCGCACAAGCCGCTGTGATGCGCATCGAGGACAGCATCAAAGCACTCTCCGAACTGAAAGAGAACGGTTTCAACGTCGGGAGTCTCAACTGGAAAGCCCCCAACGACTTCCGCAGTTTCACCTATGTTCAGTCTGGCTTCGAGTTCGACAAGAAGAACGGTCAGACTGTCCTCTCGTTGTCGAAACTTGCGGAGATTCCAATTGAATACCACCGAGACATCCCAGATGAGGAGACTATAAAAGAAGTTACACTCAAGAAAGAACCCACGGGAAAGTGGTATGCGTCCTTTGCTGTTGACGACAAAGCGGAACCAGAGAAACCGTCGTTGGGAGATGTTGATGCCGATAGAATGGTTGGCATTGATGTGGGGATTCTCAAGTACGCTCACGATACAGATGGAACAGTAGTCCACTCACTTGATCTGTCAGACGAACGTGATAGGCTTGAACGGGAGCAACGGAACCTCTCACGGAAAGACCATCAGTCTGCCAACTGGGAGAAACAGCGACAGACAGTTGCAGAGTGTCATCAGCAAATCAAACGCAAGCGGCGTGATTTTCTGCACAAGCTCTCGGCATACTACGCTCAGGAATACGCATTGGTAGCGGTCGAAGACCTTGATGTGAAAGCGATGCTGGAATCGCCGGGCAACGGCCGCAACACCGCGTCAGCGGCGTGGGACACCTTCACCGAGCTACTCGAATACAAGTGCAAGCGTGAAGGCACACATTTTGTGGAGGTTGACCCGGAAGATACAACGAAGGAATGTGCGTCGTGTGGAATTAAAACATACAAGCCGTTGTGGGTGCGTGAACATTCCTGCCCTGCCTGTGGGTTCAAGGCAGATAGAGATGCAAATGCGGCTGTCAACATTCTTTTTCGCGGCCTCTCGAAACTAGGAGTGGGACACTCCGAATTAACGCCTGTGGAGACTGCGCTCCCTACGGACACGGACGCCATCCATGAAGTGTCTGCAAAGCGCGTCATCGAAGCAGGAACTTCCATCTGCAAGGAGCGAAGTCCCTGCCTCAAGGAACGAACGGCGATAGCCGTGAGTGAGTAGGCAGGGGTAGTTCACCGGCATCGACCTGTGCGGTGATGGTCGAAAGATCCGTCCACCCATCATTGTCGCTGATCGCCGCGAAAGTCCGCCCAACGTTGTCAGGGACGGTCGGGCTGAGTGCTGGCAGATGCCACCGGCGCACCTCACCCGAAAGATCGCTGAAGAACAGTACGGTATCGACTAGCGGCCGTGCGGTGAGTGTCGCAATCGTCATCGGCAAGAGCACGTCGCGGGCACCACCTCCTAGACAGACCACTCGTTCACCGTCGGCGGCCCGGAGGAGGTCGACGCTCTCAAGCACTGCCGCCTCAAGGGACTCGTGGACAATTTCGACCGTTGAAAATCCGACGTCCGGTTCGACCTCCGCAAGCAGATTCTGGACATCGTTGATTGCCTCGGTCGCCCGATCATCGGGCTCGGCATCCGGCCGGATAAGCACCACTTGATCCCCCTCGTCAACCCCATAGTTCAGTGTCGGTCGGGTGACTCGCCGGCTGTCAAACCCGACCGTTGCAAGATACGTTCGCATAGTAATGTGATAGGTACAAATGATGATAACGCTATCGTTGAGGTTCAGTTTCGTTTTCGTGCATCACTGGCGGTATGCGTCCATTATTGTGGAACGAAACATCTAACAACTTACTTACGGATGGAACGACTGCTAGTATATGTCGGACGTTGCCGTCACGGTCGTCCCCGCAACAAGACCATACTGCGCCGCGGTCGACCGCGGCGCAATGACGGCTGTCGTCCGGCAGAACGCGCGCGGAGGCAGCATTCAGTCCATGTGGGGGGTCATAGTCGGGGGGATACCCCCGACAATCATGATCGTCTCACAGACCTGCAGACGGTCACTCGTGTTACCGTGATACTGCATTGAGGACAGACAAACTATATCGGAAGCGGCAGGTGTCAACCAAAAAAGCGAATCCGGCGCCGGCTATCGCTGAACATCCTGAGACATTCCTTGAAGACAGAAGGCCGAAGGGAGGTTACCAGAGGTCGCGAATGCGATCTACGACGGACCGGTCGTCTCCGGACGCGGACTCGCGCTTGCGCACCTCCGCGAGAGCATCGACCTGTGCGTCGGTCGTTTCCTCGCTTCGCACCTGGTTGTCTGGGCCCTTGACGTTGTGCAGTTGGGAGACCGTCTCATCGACCGACTCATCGGTGGTGTGTGTCGTCGCGGCAGCCGAAGAGACGTTCGTCTCGAAGTCATCGACTGTGGTGTCAAACTCCAAGCGTCGTTCCTGGCCGATCCGGCCCCCCTGGACAGAGAACTCCGCTCCCTCAAGCGCCTGATCGATGTCTGCCCGGACGTTTTCGTCACTGACGGACTCGTCGGTCGTATCATCGGCTGCTTCATCGACGGGAGCCGCCCGCTCAATGTACTGAGCAACCAGGGCCGCCCCTGTTCCCGCGACGACGAGGACGAACCCGACCGCGTAAATGCTTACCCCCAGGGCGCTGTAGTCCGGGGGCGTCGTCACATTCCAGTCGGTCGGATACGCCCACACGAACAGCGCCGTCGCGACGATGGTCACCAGTGTGCCCACACCAGCAACCGCAATTGTCCGCCGATCAACCGGCAACAATACGACCACACTGGTCAGCAGGACTGGAAGGCCTACCGCCGCCATCACGGCGGCAATCTCTCGCACACTGTAGGTCGACATGGCGCCGTCGGGCAGCGTTGCACTGTAGAGGAACGTCAGAATGCCGGCCAGACACAGCCCAAGCCCAGCGAAAAAGAGCCCGAACCCGGCGTAGACATCGATGGTTCGGTCGGGGATGCCGAGGTACCGGCGGTAGGTCGAGACCAGCCGACCCTCGCGTGCCTCACTCATGGCTCTGATACGAAACAAGAGGGGCTGGCCGGTGCCGTCGCGGGCGGGCGATACAGGCAGTCATATAGGGTGTATCTGCACATCGTCGTAGTAATGGCTGTCGGCCGGACTCTCAGTAGTTTTTGAACAACAGCGCTCGGACATCGTCCTGGGTGCGGGCGGTCTCGACACTCCCATCGGGCAGTTCGACCTCGTATCGGGCGTCACCCTCGCCCTCGTGCCACTTGTCGGCGTGCTCTTCGAGCAGACTGAGGTTGGCGGTCAGCGGCGACGACCCGCCGGTGTCGGACGGCGTCTCGCTCGTCGCTTCCGTGTCTTCCTCAGACGGGGTCTCGTCGACGGTCGACGCGTTGTCGTCCGCTGGTGCATCATCAGACGCGTCTGTTGACGCCTCGTCATCCGACGAGCGGAGTTCTGCCAGCGACAGATCAACCGGTGCTAGCGGATCGGTATAGCGCGTCTCGATTGCCGCAACGAGCGCGTCGACCAGCTCGCTCTTGGTCATCTGGCTGCGCCCCTCGACATCGTAGACCGCTGCCATGGTGTACAGATCCATCTCCTCGCGGTCCTCGCCGTCACTGTACTGGAGGGTGCGCTCGGAAAGTGCCTGCCTGAGCTGATCAGTTGGGAGCTCATCGGTTGAGAGCGACCCCTCGTCGTCGAGATCGATTGTTCGACGGGGATCATCAACGGCGTCCGCGAGATCCAGCAGGTACGTCAGCACGTGATCCCGCTCGACTGTCGCGTAGGGACCGCCATGGATCTCTGAGAGTTCCTCTTTGAGGGCATCGATCCGATCAAGTTGCGCGTCGGTGACATCAAGTGTTGGCATGATATAGGCGATCAGTTGTTGAACCGCTCAAGGGCCTCCTCCCAGGATTCGACCTCGCGCGGTTCGCCGGAGTGGTCCGCGACAACGCCAACGTATCCGCAGGACTCACAGACGACCGCTTCGGCGTCGCCGAGGATGTACGTACTCATTGACGACCCGCACCGGGGGCAGTTTCGGGACACGGTCGATTGTGAGAACCTTCGATGAGGGGCGACAAAAATCCCCCTCATCGCTCGAACGTCACTCGGAGGCGGGCGCCTCGGCCTCCTCGCGACTGGCCTCGCGTTCCTCGGAGCGAGCGGCGACCAGCGCGCCACGGGCGACGCTGTACATCGGCTCGGTGGCCCGCTGGACGCTACTGATCGAGAACGGCAGGTTGGCGTCGTTGAGGTGGTCCTCAAAGAGCTCCTCGAAGCCGTCCGGACTCGAGGTTCCGCCAGTTACGACCACCGGCACGTCGAGACCCTCCTCGATGTCGCCCTCGTCGACCTCCTGACGGATGTTCTCGATGACGTAGTCGATGAGGTTCTCGTAGTAGATCGCCAGCGCGCCCTCGATGCCGCCGACATCGGTCTTGAAGTCGAGTTCGAAGTCCGATTCCTTCGTGCTGGTGACCTTATCGACAGGCGTACCCGTCGCGGTCGCCGTCTGCTCGTCAATCCAGTCGCCACCACGGGCGATGGAGAACTTCATGACCGGAACCGCGTAGTAGGACAGACAGACGTTGGTCATCCCGGCGCCGAAGGAGATGCCCAAGCCGGTGAAGTCGTGATCGGCGAGTTCGGAGTAGATGACCGCCATGCCCTCGTTGATCGGCTCGGGGTCATAGCCCATGTCGCCGAGCATCGACTCAAGGGTCTTCTCGTGGTACAGCGTCGATAAGTCGACGTCGACCGGGTCCGCGGGCGAGGAATAAAACAGCCGCTCGCCCTCGTGGGCGGGTTCGCCGACGACCTGCTCGGTGATGAGCTGGATCATCGGAATCGCCGAGGACTCCTCACTCGAGAGGATGCCCGTCTGCATCGGCCGGCGGGTCTCCTTGTTGAAGATGTTCGCGAAGTTCAGCGCGTCATCGCCGACGACGTAGACCTTGTCGTCCTTGCGGATGTGTAGCACCTCCGACTGCGAGAGCATCTGCTCGGCCATGTCGCTGTACTCGATCTCGACGAACGAGTTGCGCTGCTGGACGAAGACGGTTTCTGATCCCTCCTGTCGCGAGGAGAGGATGTTCATCGTCCCGACGTCGAGTCCCTTTGCCATATCTGCCGGTTACAGAGCCTCCGTCATAAACTTTCGTAAGACGCAAACGATCGTCTTGGCGAACCGCTGAAGCCACCGTCGGTCCTACTGTCGGGTATGACCGACGAGTGTAATGGGCTCGTACACCTCTATTACGGCCCCGGGAAGGGCAAGACGACCGCCGCCATCGGGGCGGCCCTCCGGGCGGTGGGCCACGACTGGTCCGTGGCGCTGGTGCAGTTTCTGAAAGGCAGTGCCGCCCTCGGACAGCCCTACGGCGAGATCGACCCGCTGACCGACCACGAGACAGTAACCCACGACCAGTTCGCGCTGGACCGGCACATCAGCGCCGCGGACACGCTCACCGAGGACGAGCGGGCGACCGTTGAGTCCGGACTGGAGACGCTCGCGGCGCACCTGCGAGATCCGGCGATCGACCTCGTGGTCGCTGATGAACTGGCGCTATTGTGGGCCTTCGATATCGTCGATGCTGATCGGCTGCTCGACGTGCTTGAGGGCCGACACCCCGCGACGGAGGTGATCGTCACCGGGCGGCAGGCACCGGCGGCGCTGATCGACGCCGCGGCATACGTGACACACATGGGGGCGATCAAACACCCCTTCGAGACGGGCACCGACGCTCGCGAGGGGGTTGAATACTGACGACAGTAGATCCTGATCACCACACCGCAGTCAGTGGACTTTCAACTCGACGCGACGCCCGTCCGGATCGCGCACGTACGCCGCCCACGACCGGCCGTAGGCTCCATAGCGCAACTTAGGCTCGTCTGACTCGATGGGAACCTCCGCGGCCGCGAGTTCGTCGAGAAGCGCTTCGAGGTCGGCCCGGGCGTCCGTCTGCGAGGAGCGCACCAGCAAACAGAGGTGCTCACCGCCCACGTCGATCGGGTCAGCACTCGGCACGAGGTGGATGTGTCGGCCGCCAGCGACAACGGCAACGTAGGGAACCGCCCCATCCTCGAAGCGTTCACGATCCTTGATTGGGAGCCCGAGTAGCTCGTGATAGAAGGTGAGCGCTCGCTCAAGATCACGGACACGGATCGCGACGTGATCTAGGTCGACGACGTCGATGTCCATACGCCGTTACGGGATGCCGGGCCAATGAGTGCACCGGCCTCAGCAGGCGCCAAAGCGCGCCACGACCGTTCCGCCACAGTCGGGACAGGTTGCACGGAGAGCCTCCTCGTCTGGTTCGAAGTACGTACCACAGCCGGGACAACTGAAGACGGCGTCCATACCGATCGGTGGGGCGCCGACGGCCTGAATCCACCGATCCCCGCAACCTACCGGACGATGGTGACCGGGATTGGTGTCCGGTCGACGATGGCCTTCGCGACGCTCCCGAGCGCGCGCTCGTGCGACCGCGAGAGCCCGCGGTGGCCGACGAAGATGCCGTCCATCTCCTCTTCTTGAGCGTATGTCGGGATCACCCGGGTCGGATCGCCATAGAGCAGCTCGGTTCGGATCTCGACGCCGTGGCTGTGGGCGAGATCAACCGCGTCGTCGAGAATCTCCTCGCCGCGCTCCTCGGCTTCCTCGACGCTCTCGATGATGAGGTGCCGCTCGGCCTCACCCAGACTCGCTACTGGATCGCCCGATGGCTCCTCGTAGACGCTCGGATCGACCGCGTGTACGGCTGTCAGCGAGGCGCCCATCCGCTCAACGATTGTCAGTGCGTGTTCGATGGCCGTATCGCTCGTGCTGGACCCGTCCGTCGCGACGATGAAGTCCATGTCGGGCCTGACGAGCGGCGAGGACTTGTGGTTAACGTCTCTCAAGGGTGCGTCATAGGCGGGCGATCCGCTCCTTGATCGATGGGTGCGTCACAGGCAGCGGCTCAAGCGGTGCGGCCGCGTCGGTGTGCGGCGAGACGACCGCGAACCCCCCGGTCGACCCGGCACAACGCCCGGGCCAACGCGTCGGGATCACCCGTGACTGCGGCGGCGCGCCCGCCGCCGGAGGAGGCCCGTCAGCCATAGCCCGGCGTAGACGAGGGCAACGAAGAGGATTTGTCCGAGGGCGATGCCGATATCGAGGAGTCCCTGCCCGAGACGCCCCCACATCACTACAGTGTAGGCCGTCTTGCAACAGGTGTCTGTCGGCACCGATCCCCGCCGGGACAACGCCTATTCCTGTCGACACCTACACTAGCACATGGCCCAAAACGTCGGGCGGACAGACAAGTACGCGCGTATCGTCATCGGCGCCCTCGCGGGCGTATGGTCGCTGGGCATTCTTGCCAACGCACTGCCCGGGCCGGCCGTCCTCTCGCCGATCCTCGGTATCGTCGCCGCAATGCTCCTCGGCACGGCGTTCACCGGATTCTGTGGGCTCTATGCCGCGCTGGGAATCAACACCTGCGCGGTCAAGCGCTCCTAATCGGGGTCGTACCGGGCGATCGCCCGCACCGGTGCCCCGTCGGCATCGATCGGCAGCGGTAGTGCAATCAGTTCGAACTGTCGGGGAAGCGGATCGAGCCCCCGGAGGTTCTCGATAATTGCCCGGTCAGCCGAGAGGAGGCGCTGATGGGCGGGATGGTCCTCGGCCGTCGGCGGATCAGGACTGACGGTGTCGAGACCGAGTCCACAGCCAAGGTCACGGACGTGGGCGGCCGCCGCTGGCGTCAGCGCCGGGTGTTCACGATACTGATCAGTCCCCCAGTAACGGTCCCACCCGGTCTCAAGAACCAGCAGGTCGACTGCCGGAGAGACGGTCGCCGGGAGGTCCGCGGGGCGAACGCGTGTCTCCGAGGTACACGGGGTGAGGCTGACTTTTCGAGCGGTAAAGACAAACTGATCGACCGAACGCTCGCCGAGGGTCGCACCATCCGGATCGAGATGGGCCGGGGCATCCACGTGCGTTCCGGTGTGGGTGCCACAACGCAGGCGATGGACGCTGGCACCATCGTCCGCGATTGTCAATGCGGGGGCAACCGACACCGTCGGATCACCCGGATACGTCGGCATCCCCGACTCAATGGGGTGTGAGAGGTCGCGAATCACACGCCCGGTCGACGGGCGCAGATAAAGAGGCTACCGACTAGTGACCGTGTGGATCGGCCGGTTCAACCGGGAAGTCCTTCTCACCGGCCCTGATTGGAATCTCAAGCCAGTTTTCCATCGGAATCATCGGACACTCGTAGGCGGCGTTGTACGCGCAGGTTGGATTGTATGCCTCGTTGAAATCAAGCACCCACCCATCGTCGGTCAGGTGATCATCGGGCTCAAGATCAAGGTACCGACCGGCACCGTAGGTTTCCTCGCCGCTTGTGGCGTCGCGGAAGGGGACCCACAGCCGGTCTGCGTCATGATCCGGCCGATAGGCCTGCAGCGTGTGTGACTCGCCGTCAATCTCGAAGGTGAACTCCCCCCACCGGAGGTACCGCTGGGTGCCATCAGCAGTGGTCTCGACAGTCACCGTCTCCTTTTCGTCGTGTTCGACAAGCGGGAGGACAAACCGGTAATCCGGGTCGGGCTCGTAGTAGTCGAGTCCAGGGAAGTCGTCACCGCGCAGTTCCGGCGGAAGCGGCGATCGCGGGGAATCCCGGAAGTACTCGCGTTTGGCCTGTCGCATCTGCTCGATACGGTCGCGCCACGTGGGATTCGGGTCGGCGTGTGACATGGATATCGAAGATCGCGGCGGTTGATCGAAGGCGACCGCCGGTCCTACTCTAATGTTGATCGGCCAAGACAATATTCCTTCCGACAGGTTGGAGAAAGCCATCGGTGGTTCCGTCATCCATAACCATTGTGAAAATTCATGTAGATATACCCGATAGCGATGTCTGACGCATCGGCAGCGACGACGCTCAACGAGTTGCTCAACGCGGAGCGGCCGCTCTTTGAGGTGGCCGAGTACGCGGCGGACGTCGGGGCCGAGCATCTCAACGTTGAGCATGGTTATCTCGCGCGGATCGTTCCCGAACTTGACCACTGGGAGGTCGTCGCGAGCACCGCCGAGGAGGGGCCCGTGGCAGTCGGCGAGGCGACACCGTATCACACGACATTCTGTCGTCACGCCGCCGATACGGGTCATACGGTCGCCCTCGGGGATGTGTCAGACAGCGAGTACGCCGACGATATCGCTGCCCAGCGGTACGAGTGGAAGTGTCACGCCAGCGTGCCGATAGCCCTTGGTGACGGATTGTATGGAACGCTGTGTTTCTCCGATCGGACGCCCAAACAGGAGGGATATCACGACACTGAGATCGATTTCATCAACGCGCTTGGGACCATTCTCGAACGGAACTTCGCACGCCGCGAGTACGAGACCGCACTCGACAATCGCAACCAGCTGCTTGGCATTTTCGGTCGGTTGCTTCGGCACAACCTTCGCAATGACACGTCGATCATCAAGGGCTATCTCGAACTCCTGATTGACCAACTCGATGATCCAGATCCGGATCCGGAGATCATCCGTTCGAGTGTCGATCGACTCATTACGCTCTCCGAGAAGTCTCACGAACTGCGGAAGATCGCCCAGACACGTCCCACATTTCGTGAGATCCCAGTCGATACGGTACTTGAACGCGTCGCCAGACGACTTGAGAGCGACTATTCCGGGCTGCACACCCACGTGGAGGCCCCAACGCCGGTGCGACTACTAGGGCTCCCGACCATCGAAACAGCCGTGTACGAACTCGGTGAGAACGCGGCCATCCACGCCGGGCCGGACGCCACCTGTTGGTTGTCGATCGATCCGGCGCCAGAGACCGTTACGATCGCCGTTGTTGATGACGGGCCAGGGCTGCCACCACAAGAACAACGCGTCATCCGCGGCGAACACGAGACGGCCCTGAACCACGGACAGGGCATCGGACTGTGGATCGTCTGGTGGGTGATTACCGGCCACGACGGGACCGTCGCGGTTGATGTCGACGGAACGGGAACGACCATCCGGATCACCCTTCCTCGTCCCACCGCCAACGGCCGGTTGACCACACAACAGCCTCTTTCGCGGTGACGGACACCTGAGTAGCTTCGCCTACGGAGACCAAGACGAGCGGTCGCTATCGCTCAAGATCGACGGTTAGATCCGTCCCGATCCAGCCGTCAGGATTGTCCTCTTCGGTGAACACCACCCGGCCCGGACGGCTACGGTGTGTCTGGATCGTCGGCGACTCCTCCGGCTCTTGTTCGCGGGAATCCCCCGTCGTCATTACTGATGGGTTTAGGTAAACCTAAAATGAAAAGCGTTTCGCCATCAGAGGCACTCATCGGTACGCCGAACACTCGGATATGACTGGCTCCCGCCCTGCGAGCGGCGGGCCACAACCGTGGCCAGCGCGTTTCGCCGGCCATCTTCGGGACGCAGTCGCTCGGCGTAGGAAAGGACCGTCAAATCGAGGCAGTTCCGAAGCAGTTCATTCGCGCGAGCGCGGCGACGCGGATCATCCGGGCCGCGGTCGATCGTATCGCTCGTCCGGAGATGGACCTCACCGATGAAGACACCGCCGGGTGCCAGCGCCTCCTTGATCGTCGGCAGCGTCTGGCGGACATCAAAAAAGCTCATCGTGATCACATCGTAGGTCGCGGAGGGCAATGGGTACTCGCGAACATCCGCACAGAGCCACTCGACGGAGACCCCTCGTTTTTCAGCCCGGGTCTGTCCGCGACGGAGTGCTCGATCCGAGATGTCGATGGCATCCACCGTATAGCCGTGTTCGGCCAGAAAGATCGCGTTCCGACCCGACCCCGTTGCGACATCAAGTGCGCGGCCGTCGGGGAGCTCATCGACCCACCGTTCGAGGGCTGGAATTGGATATGATGGCATCTCAAACGACGGATCGCTGTACTTGTTGTTCCAGCGGTGATGTTCGGAGGGTGCCCCGGGGTCGCTCACAACCGGTACGCATACGGGCCGGTCGGATAGTACTGACGGCGTTCGGGCGTGATCCCCGGCGAGTGTCCACCGGTATCGATGGGACACGGAGAAAGCCCACGAAGGATCCCGGGCGAACGTCCGTTACAATAAAACCTCCCCACTTGATACCCTCATTTATGGGTGCCCAACAGGAACACGGACAGGAGACGATTCGGTGTCTCATCGCCAAGGTAGGACTCGACGGCCACGACCGGGGCGCGCAGGTCATCGCCCGCGCGTTCCGCGACGCCGGCTTCGAGGTGATCTACTCGGGATTGCACAATGCTCCGGAGGACATCGTGCGAGCGGCCGTCCAAGAGGACGTTGATGTCGTCGGCGTGTCCATTCTCTCGGGGGCCCACAACACGGTTATCCCGGAGATCCTTGACGGGCTTGAGGCCGAGAACGCCCTTGAGGACACCCTCCTGATCGTCGGTGGTGTCGTCCCCGACGAGGACATCGAGGACCTCAAGGCGGCCGGCGTCGCCGAGGTGTTCGGCCCCGGTACGGACCTCGATACCACCATCGAGTTTGTCCGCGAGAACGCCCCACGATGAGTCTGCCGACCGAGACGCTTGTCGAAGGCCTGCTGGCCGGCGAACAGCGTGCACTCGCCCGCACGATTTCCGCGATCGAGAACCGGACCGAGGGATACCGAGACCTGGTCGCCCGGCTCTACGAACACGCCGACCCGAACGAGACAGCCGTCATCGGCGTGACGGGCAGTCCTGGATCGGGCAAGTCAACGCTCGTTGAGGAGCTAATCGCCGCCTACCGGGGGCGCGATCTTGATGTAGGGGTCATCGCCGTTGACCCCTCCTCGCCGTACTCTGGCGGGGCCGTCCTCGGAGATCGTATCCGGGTCTCCTCAACAATGGAGGACTCAGGGGTGTTTTTCCGATCGATGAGCGCCCGCGGCGCACTCGGCGGCCTCTCGACGGCTGCGACCGAGGCCGTCAGGGCGCTGTCGGCCTTCGGGATGGATGTCGTCTTCCTCGAAACCGTCGGCACGGGCCAAAACGAGATCGACGTGGTTCGAGCCGCCGACTCGGTGTTGCTGTTGGTCCCGCCGGACGCCGGCGATGTCGTTCAGACGCTCAAGGCGGGGGTGCTCGAGATTGCCGACATCTTCGTCGTCAACAAGGCCGATCTCGACGGCGCCGAACGAACCGTCCACGAGCTTGAGGACATGCTCCGCATGGCGAATGAAGGGCCAGGACCGGACCGGAGTGACGGCTGGGAAAAGCCGATCCTCACGACGGTCGCAACCGAGGGCGAAGGGATCGACGACCTCGTCGGGGCACTTGAGGATCATCGTAGCCACCTGCGAGCCTCGGGCGGACTCGCCAGTGCGGCGACTGAGCGGACGGCCGCCGAGGTCCGTACCCTCGTTGAGGACGATCTTGAGACAGCCATCGCCGCGGCGATCGACCGTCGTGGCGGAATGGATGCCATCGCGGAGTCGGTACTCGATGGATCGGCTGATCCCTACAGCGCCGCCCGGGAGATCATCGAGGCGATGGATCTCGAAGACGCGCTTGAGGCCGGCGACACCCACGCCGCCCAGGATGCCCGCCGTCGGCCGTAGCTACTCCTCGGGGCGGGGGCCCGCGAAGCCCTCAACCACAGATGCGAGTGTCTCGTTGGGATCGCTGGCGTGAGGCGCCCGTAGCGGCGAGACACTAATTGCACCATCAAGCATGGCTCGACGATCGGTCCCCTCGGGTTCGTCGAGCTCGCCGGCCGCAATCAACTCCCAGACCTGATCGACTAGAGTCGCAACATCACCATTCTGCCGCGCGCCCATCTCGTGGCGGTCCGAGGGTCGAGTAATCCGCATTTCGGTGACCGTCGTGTCCGTATATGGCACATTCACGTTGAGATAATCGGCACTGTCGAAGGGATCCTGGGTCGTCGTCTTAGCGACAAGATACCTGACGGCCGCCGCGGCGTCGGCATAGGCGGATTCGTCGAGGGTGATACCATCCGGGTTGCCAACATCCGGTGGGACATACAACGAGGCGGCGATCGCCGGGACATCGAAAAATGCCGCCTCAACGGCGGCACTGACGGTGCCAGACCGACCGAGGACGTACTCGCTGATGTTCGCCCCCTTGTTTACCCCCGACACCACAAGGTCCGGGTCGACATCGAGCGCATCGATGCCGACAATCACACAGTCTGCGGGCGTTCCATCGACGGCGTATCCCAGCTGGTGGTCTGATACCGGCACCTCCCAGGAGACAGCCCGGCCGGCGTGACTATGATCCTGGGTCGGGGCAACGACTGTGACATCCGCAACCGTCGAGAGCGCCGACTGGAGCGCCGTCAGGCCGGGGCTGGTAATCCCGTCGTCGTTCGTCAACAAGACCGTCGGGCGCTCGGTAGTCGCCATGTCGCCTAATGAGGAGAGCGGGCACAAAAAACACTCCGACCGTCAGGATCCAACGGCGTCGACCACGGTCTCATCGTCGACAACCACGTTGTAGGCCGCCTCGTCGTCGTTCCAGAGGACGAGCCCTGACTCGATCGTCAGGAGCGTGCCGTAGTCCGCCTCCCGGAGCGCCCGGTTGAGACTCGTCTCCTTCGCAAGGACGGCGAAGTGATCGGTCGATTGACTGCCGTCACCGATCCGGAAGAGCGGATTAGCGCCCTCGGCAAGGTCTGCGCTGAGTTTGACGGCCATGAGGTCAATCCGATCGCCGACGTGGGCCTCTGAGTCTGCAAGCCGGGCCCACATTGCCGGATCAGGGTCGACCGCGATCCGTCGTCGACCGTCGGTGCGCAAAAGCGCGTAGGCGTACTTCACAGAGGTGTTCACAAAGGCGTCCTCATCGGTTGGGGCGGCCGCCTGGAGCGTCGTCTGAAGCGGAGATCGATCAAGTTCCGGTCCGACGGCGAAGGACCAGCCCTCGTCGGTCGGGCGGGCATGTGGCCACAGCCGGAGAGTCGGCGAGAAGGTCGTCGCCGGTCCGTCGTCCACCAGCGCCCGCTCAACCGTCCGGAGAGTCCGGGTCGTGTTGCGGTCCGCTGGCGCCAGGAGCATCATCGTGCCGTCCGGGGCCAGCGCGTCGAGAAACCGCTCGGTAACCGCGACCGGATCATCGAGTTCGCTTAGGACATTAGCAAAGATGATGAGGTCGTATGGCCCCCCGACATCGGCCGTTTCGGCCGTCGTACGGTCGATTTGTGAGTGACTGTTCGGCCCCGTCGCCGAGAGCAGTGATGTGAGCAAGTCTGCGGCGGCGTCACTCGGTTCGATCGCCCGGTAGGTGAGCAGAGCGTCATCGGGCAGCGAGTCAATCAGCCCAAGGGCCGGTCCCCCCACCCCTGCACCAACATCGCAAACCGACACCGAGCGATCAAGCAGACCGGCCGTCGTCAGGTCACGGAGGACATACTGGATCGCTGCGTAGTAGTCCGGTAGGTGATAGATGGCGTATCCGAGTGCCGTGTCACGGTCATAGGTAACGGGGGCGCCGCGAAAATACGCATCTTTGAACGCACGGATCCGCTCACGTAGTCGATTGCCGCTGTCACCCGCTGCCCAGTCGGGGCCGTACGCGTCGATTAGGGTGTCGCGTATCACGTTGGTGTACCGCTCTGGTACCGCGGTGATCGGACCAGCGGTCGGCGCAACCGGCGTCTCATCGACGGGCTCGAACGTCCCCGCGTCGGTCTCGATCAGTCCGAGTGTGGGCGCTTCCTCACGGAGCACCTGTCGAACCACGCCGGGGTGTTCATCGACGTACTCCTGGATCTCTTCGGGGTCAATCGGTCGCACCTGTCGCAGGTACTTTGCGGTATCACAGATTGTCTCGCGGTCAACCATGCTCACTCGCGGGTCGCATTCGCGGCCTCGTATAGTTCGACGAACGTGTCGGGGTCAGCGTCCGCGAGTCGGGCGGCGGCGTCAGCCACGCGGTCGGCTCCGGCAAACTGCTGTTGGATCTCCGCGTAGACCGTCGGATCGCCACTGGTTACTCGTTCAACGAGCTCCTCAAGCGTCCGGGAGATTGGCGTCGCAAACCCCTCCGGAACCTCGGCGGCGGCCAGCCCGTAGGCGATGACCGCCGTGTGTGCGGCCGCCTGGATGGTCTCCATTGCCCGGTCGTGCTCCGCTGGCGTCGTCTCAACGATCGTATTACCGGCCGTTTCGAGGGCCGAGCGCATCCGCTGGACCGTCGGTCCGTCGTTATCGACAACGACGGCGATGTTACCGGGAGCGTTCGATGCGGCGAACAGGGGGTGGAAACTCGCCCGCTCAAGCTCCGGGGCGTGGGTCGCCATTGCGGCTGTCGCCGTCGCCATCTCGCCGGTGATGTCAACAATCGCCCGACGGGCTCGTTGGGCGTGGGCTGCGATGGCCTCTTCGGCAGCTGACATCGGGACCGCAATACAGACGGCGTCAAACCGGGCCTCAGTCGGTGGGTTCGCGTCGGCGCCAGCGACCGCCTCGGCTGCCGCCGTCGCAACGGCGGGATCAAGATCGACAAACGTCGGGGTCCACGGTCCCGCCGCACCGAACCACCGACCCATCTGACCGGCTCCGACGACCAGCAAATCCATTAGCGTTGGATAGCCCACCGGTGGGGAAAAACGGATCGCTCGGCCGTAGCCTTTAATCGCTGGCCAGCGTGGATGTCGGTAATGTCGACGTTTGATATCGTCCTTCCGGAGGCGATCCGGGAGGGGACTGCGACGGACGCGTACTTCCAACGGACGGTCGAGACACTCGCGGCCGACGACCGCAATCCGAACGTTGTCGCCGAGGTGACGGCCGATCAGTTTCCGACCGGGACGTTCGAGGTCGTCGCCGGGCTCAAAGACGTTGCACATCTACTTGAGGGACTACCCGTCGATGTCGATGCGCTTCGCGAGGGACAGTTATTCGACGGTGGTCCGATCCTCCAGGTGGAGGGATCCTATCGGTCGTTCGCGGTCTATGAGACGGCCCTGCTGGGCTTTCTCTCACACGCCTCGGCGGTCGCCACAAAGGCCCTCGAAGCACGCCAGGCCGCCCCGGACACCCCGATCCAGAGCTTCGGGACCCGTCGGGTCCACCCTGCGATCGCAGGGATGGTCGAGCGCTCGGCGCTGATTGGTGGGCTCGACGGATTCTCGAACGTCGCCGCCGGTGCGTTACTTGATCGGGAAGCCGGTGGGACCATGCCCCACGCTCTGATCATCAGCTACGGCCGGGACAGTCAGACGGAGGCCTGGCAGGCCTTTGACCGTGCACTTCCGGAGTCGGTCCCACGGATCGCGCTGTGTGACACCTACTCCGACGAGGTCGAAGAGGTGCTCACAGCGGTCGACGCGCTCAACGACCGCCTTGAGGCCGTCCGCCTTGACACGACCGGGTCGCGTCGGGGCGATTTCCGACACATCGTCCGCGAGGTTCAGTGGGAACTCGACGCCCGCGGCCACGAAGATATCGACGTGTTCGTCAGCGGAGGACTCACCCCGGAGGACATCCGCCGGTTGCGGCCGTATGCCGATGGCTTCGGCATTGGCAGCTATGTCTCGACGGCCACCCCGATCGACTTCGCACTAGACATTGTCGAACGGGAAGGGGCCCCTGCCGCCAAGCGGGGCAAACTCAGCGGCCGCAAGACCGTCTACCGGACCCCCGACGGCGGCCACCATGTCGGACTGGCCGACGCCGACGGACCGGCCGACGGCGAGGAGTTGATGGAGCCGCTGCTGCGCGACGGAGAGATCGTTCGGGAGTTCGACATTGACGCGGCGGCCGAGCGCGCACTTGCCGACGCTACGCGTGTTGGCTTCAACTAGACGAGAAACTCGGTCGGGAAGTCCGTCAGATTCCGGTATCCGCGCTCCGAGTCGGTCACAACCACAAGGTCCTCAAGACGGATGCCACCCACGGCGGGATCGTACAGCCCAGGTTCGACCGTCACGACGTGGCCGGCCTCAAGTTCACCACCCTCAGGGCCGAGTCGGGGGGACTCATGGACGTCCAGGCCCACACCGTGGCCGGTGCTATGGATGAATCCAACGTCGGTCTCTGGGTCCGACCGGAGGGTCGCATACCCCGCTGTCTCATAGACATCACAGACGGCGTCATGGACCGCCGCCCCGGTCACGCCGGGCTCGATTGTCTCAAGTGCGGCCTCCTTGGCGCGTTCGGTTACCGCATAGCGATCCCGGAGACCGTCGTTCGGCGCCGTGGCGACGAACGTCCGAGTCATATCGGCGTGGTATCGACTGGCCTTGCTCCGCGGAAAAATGTCGACGACAATCGGGGCATCAGCCGGTAACGGACCGCTCCCCCGGTCGTGTGGATCGGCAGCGTCGGCTCCACCGGCAACGATCGTGTCCTCAAGCGCACAGTCGGTATCGATCAGGGTATGTTCAATCGCACGAGTCACCCGCTCGCTCGTCAGGGGCTCGCCCTCGTGGTAGAGGTGGCCGTCCTCGCCCACGCTCGCCGAGGCGATCAGGTCGCGAGCGCTGGCCATAGCCCGTTCGTTGGCCCGCTGGACCGTTTCGATGGCATCAACTTCGTCGTCGGTCTTGCGTGAACGGAGCTCCGTGATGATCCCCGAGGACTCGGGGTAGACGGAGATTCCGCGGTCCCGAAGACCGTCGGCAGTCGCCACCGGAAAGCGCGCCGGCACGACGACCGATTCGACCGCCCGGTCGGCGAGAAACGCCGCGATAGTCTCGATCCGACCGGCCTGTCGGCCGTGCTCGGCGACCCGCGACCGGTAGTCATACGCCCCCAGTCGGGCGATATCGTCCGCTCGACTCTCCTTTTTCGCCCGGCCATACTCAAGACCGGAGACGAGCAGGGCCATCCCGTCAGGGCGATAACAAGCGACAAACGGATCCGGGGCAGTAAACCCCGAGAGGTAGTACTGATCGGACTGCTCATCGGTGTCAAAGAGGTAGGCGTCGGCGTCGCGTTCGTCGAGAAACGCGTCGAGCCGCTCGGTTGACCGCATATCAGACGGTGGCACTCGTCGGTAAAAAGCACTCGCCGTCAGCGCCGGATGCGAAAGCCCTCAAGGCCCTCCGGTGGCTCGTAGGTGACCTCAACGTCTTCGACGGCAGCCGCCGGACTTCCCTCGTGACAGAACGCGATGAGGTCCTCAACCGCTGATTCGGGGCCCTCGAAGACGGCCTCGACACGACCATCATCACGGTTTGTGACCCAGCCGTCAACGCCGGCCTCGCGGGCAGTTTCCTGGGTGGTCGCCCGGAAGTACACCCCTTGGACGCGGCCGGAAACGAGGACGTGTGCGCGTGTGCGATCGGACATGGGGGGCAGTTGGGAGGCCAGCCGCCTCAGTGTTATCCTCTGACGCGCTGGGCGTGTTCGGCGACCAGCGGTGAGGCATCATCAGCATGCTCCGCAAGCGTCGCGAGCGCGTCAGGCGTACGGATCTGAGCGAGCGCCCATGCGGCATTGCCACGGACCACCGGATCCTCATCGTCCGACAACGCGGTCGCAAGCACAGGAATAGCGCGGGTGTCGCCGATCATGCCCAAGGCACGGGCAGCCATTGACCGGACCTGTGCCGACTCGTTGGTATGGCAGTGTTCGGCGATATCCGCAAGCGGGTCGGCACTCCCGATCTGACCGAGCGCACGGAGGCTGGCGGTCTGAAGTGCTAGACTACCGTCAAGGTGCTTTGTCAACGCATCGACGGCCTCGGGGCTACCGATTCGACCCA
>Ga0207714_1000808_pt1 | contig 21228 bp, 19 predicted proteins | sample PonA232FremontCA_2_FD_187270 | JGI IMG/M metagenome (GOLD analysis project Ga0207714, IMG submission 187270) | Marine sediment microbial community from Fremont, CA, USA - Pond A23 Sediment 2 (SPAdes) | ecosystem: Environmental > Aquatic > Marine > Unclassified | place: USA: Fremont, California...
CGCGGCCTGCCACAGCGAAGGTAAGCGTATCGCCGACCTCGAAGCCCAGGCGCTCGGCAAAACCCTCCTCGAGCGAGATCTGTGGTGCCGGATCATCGCCGGACCACCAGTTACCCGTGACGACCTCATTACCCGTGCGCGGCGCTTCGGCCCAGGAGAGGTTGAACTCGCGCGTCAAAAGATCGCGAGCTTCGCTGTCACGGTAGTCGTCCGCGCTAATGGCCTCACCATTGAGACCAGTGAGGCGCGCCCGCGCCATCGGCCGAAACTCGGCGTCGATGCCGTCATCGGCGAGGAGCGAGCGCACGCCATCGAGCTGATCGGGCTGGATGTTGACCAAGAACTGATTGGGCGCATCGTCGGGGATACGATCCCGCCAGGTTTCCAGGAGGTCGCCACGCACGACGCCGAGCAGGAAGAGGCTCATCAGGCCGATCCCAACGGCGACGATCTGGATGACGGCGGTCCACGGACGCCGAGTCAGGCCGGTGAACCACAGCAAGCGCTTACCGGAGGCCCGAGTGAGCCAGCGCAGGCCCGCGACGACGCCGGCGGCGACCGCCGCCAGAACGACGAGCGTGGCCGCCACCGCCGCGAACACGATCAGGGTCAGCCACCAGTCCCTCGCCTGCCACGCCATCAACGCGAGCACGACACCAGCGGCGACCAGTACCGGCGTAAGGCCGCGAAACAGTCCCTGGCCCAGGCTGCGCCGTAAGACACGCATGGGCGGGACGTCCCGCAGGCGGATCAGGGTTGGCAGGGCGAAGCCGAGTAGCGCGGCAATGGCTGTCAGCCACCCAGTCGCCAAGGGGGTTAGGCCGGGAGCGGGGAGGGCGTCGCCGAGCAGATCGGCAACGAACCAAAGCATCACCAGATGCAGCGCGAAACCCAGTACCGACCCCAACATGCCGGCAATCACGCCAAGCCAGAGGAGCTTGCCGATGAACAGCTGGGTCAATCGACGCCGCGTTGCCCCCAATGCCCGCATTACGGCGACGCCGGTGGTCTGACGCTCGGCATAATGGCGCACGGTCAGCAGGACCGCCACGCCCGCGACCACGACCGTGAGCAGGGCCGCTAGGCCCAGGAAACGCCGCGCCTTACTTACCACCTCGGAAACACCGGGGCGATCGCCGGTGGGCGTCTCGATCTCGACGCGATTGCCCTGCTCGGAACGCAGCTGCTGCGTAAACGCGACGAGCCGCTCCTGCTCGCCAGCGAGCAGGAGCTTATAGCGGACGCGGCTGCCCTCGCCGATGAGTCCGGTCGCGGCGAGGTCCGCCTGGTTCATCATCACGCGCGGTGCGATGTTGTCCACAAAACCGCCGCGGTCTGGCTCAACGCTAATAACGCGGGCGATCTTGAGCGCGCTATCGCCGAGCTCAATAGTATCGCCGACGGCCAGGTCGAGGACCGTCAGCAATCGGGCGGCCACCCAGACCCGCCCTATTTCCGGCACCTCGGTGGTTACCCGCTCGTCGCCACTCGGACGGGCCCTTGTGCGCAACTTACCTCGCAGGGGATAACCCGGCGTCACGGCTTTGACCGAGACGAGCTGAGTGCGCTCCCCGTTGATAACCACACTGGGGAACACAGCGGTACGCCCCGTCTCCAATCCGTGCTCGCGGGCGCGCTTGACCCATGCCTCGGGGAGGGGTTCCGTGGTCTCGACGGCCCGGTCCGCGGCTAGCAGATCGGCGGCACGCGCCTCGGTCGCGCCGGCGACACGCTCGGCCAACCAGGCTACCGAGGTAACGGCAGCGACGGCGATCACCACAGACCAGGCGAGCAAACGGAGCTCGCCGCCGCGCCAGTCCCGCCACAACATGGTTAATGCCAATCTCATGGAGCCGACGCCACCAGCACGCCATCCTCAAGCTGGAGTACACGCTGGCACCGCGCCGCGAGAGTCGGGTCGTGAGTGACCAGCACCAGCGTCATGCCATCAATGCGATTCATCTCGAAGAGTTGATCGATGACGTACCCCCCCGTGGCATGGTCGAGATTGCCGGTGGGTTCATCCGCGAACAGCACCGAGGGCTGGCTGACGATCGCTCGGGCCATAGCAGCCCGCTGCTGCTCCCCGCCCGAGAGCTGAGCCGGATAGTGCCCGGCGCGCGCGCCGAGACCGACGCGCTCCAGCGCTTGCGTAGCCGCGGCGCGAACGCCATCCGAGCCAGCCAGCTCACCGGGCAGCATGACGTTCTCCAGCGCCGTCAGACCGGGCAATAGGTGGAAGGCCTGGAACACAAAGCCGACTCGTCCGGCGCGCAGCTGCGCGCGCTCATCCTCACCCATCGCAGTCATATCGTAGCCGGCCAGTGAAACCCGACCGCTGGTCGGGAGGTCCAAGCCGGCCAGCAAGCCCAACAGCGTTGATTTGCCGGAGCCCGAGGTCCCGAGGATAGCGACGGACTCGCCGGCAGCAATGCTGAGCTCCAAGGAGGCCAGCAGGCGGATGGTGCCCTGCGGCGAGCTAAAGTGCATACTCAAGGCCTCGGCCTGAAGCGCGGGAGTCGACGAATCGTTCATGTCACGCTGGATCCTTATGCTCGCAAGCCTGTTGGTCGCCGCCGCTGTGAGCGCGGACGGGCCGACCCGTCTTTTAGTGCTCGGCGATAGCCTTAGTGCGGCCCACGGTGTCCAACGCCAGGCCGGTTGGGTGGCCCAACTCAGGGAGCGCCTCGCCCATCGGCAGGGCGACTACCAGGTGATTAACGCCAGCATCGGTGGCGATACTACCCGCGGTGGGCGTAGCCGCCTACCCGCCGCCCTCGCCGACCACGACTCCGATATTGTTATCATCGAGCTCGGCGGCAATGACGGCCTACGCGGGATCCCACTGGCCGAGACGCGCCGCAATCTCGCGAGCATGATCGAGACAGCACGCGATCATGAAGCCCGCGTCCTGCTAGTCGGCGTAAGGCTGCCAACCAATTACGGCGACGACTTCATCCAGCGCTTCCTCGCGACCTACCGCGACCTCGCCAAGCAATATGATGTCGCTTTGGTGGAGAAGTTCCTGGCGGGGGTTGCCGACAATCCCGAGCTGATGCAATCCGATGGGATTCACCCAAGCGCTGAGGCACAGCCGCAACTGCTGACGAATATCTGGCCTAAGCTTGCCGCTATGCTCGACGAAACCAGGTAGCGACTGCGGTTAGGGAAGCGCCAGGCACCCGCTGTTATGCGATTACTAGCCTCAGGCAGGCATAACGGAACAATACGGTCTGTGACCGTTGCGCCGGGCAGGGAAGCCGCGAGCTGGCGCTAGGCGCGCCAACCCGCGGCTGCTACTAATTGACCTCTGTCAGATAGTTCTTGCTAACCCAACCCTGCTCGCCTTCCGCTTTAACCTCCCACCAGTTGCCATCTTCATCACCAATGGGGCGAACTTCCGCCCCTTCTGGCAAGGTTGTAACGACGGGCGCATCCTGCGATGGCCCCGCGCGAAGATTGAGACGCGCTGCCGTCTTCCATTTGGCAACCGGTTCACGCTCATCCGCTGCCGTCGTCGCTTCGACTTGAGTCACCAGCTTGTTATGGGCGTCCAGCAAGGCCGCCGTAACGATCTTGCCGATATCGGTGGACTCATAGGCGCCTATGCCGCCGGCGACGCCGCCACCGATGGCCCCGAAGACGCCTGCAAAATCGTATTTCGCCGCTGACCCCTCAGCAACGGCCTCCTGAACGCTAGTACGGACATTCACCAGGGTCAGCAGCGTCTGGGCCTCTTTCTTCTGTAAGCCCCCGCCGACGAGCGCACCAACGGGGCCCAATAGGCTACCAAGGACGGCACCACCCCCGCCGGCATCCGGATCCTTGAATAGTACAGCCGGCTTGAGCACGAAGTCGGCGGCCTTCATCTGGGCCTCACCCATATTGGAATCCGACTGGAGTGAGCCTTCCTCCGACATCTCCCGCTCGCGCTCCAAAGCGCCGCCGACAGCGCCACCGCGGGCCACGACCTTAAAGCACCCCGATTGCTGCATGATCAACTTCATAACGCGCACGGGGCTCGGCAAGTCCGCCTTCGCGTGTTGGCTCCGCTCGGACGTAATGAGGGCTGCCGTCCCAACCGGTCGACTGCACTTTTCCAGTTCCGCAGCCTCTTTATCGGCACCGGCAGCACCACCAGAGCCGCTCGCCTTGCTGCCACCCTCGCCGAGCTGCGTCTGGCAAGCGGACAGGGCCAGACCCAGCACCGTCACGAGGAGCGCTTGCCCCCAACGATCGCCTCCGAGAAACTGCTGATCAGACATATCAAAGTCCCTAATTCTATGTGTGCGCAAGATTCTCTCGGAATGTTTAGTCCTTAGCAACGATAAGACCGCATCCCGATCAGTTGAGCTGCCCCAGACCAGCCCGTAACTAATAGCGAAAGCCCCGCTAGCCGGCGGCTTGCCCGGCTTCAGTCGTATCTAACCCTTGCTCACCCCCGAACCACTGAAGCAGGCGCGGCAACAGCCGCCCTAGCTCCAGGGTCATGATCGTGAAGTCGGCATCGAAGCGCTCGGCGTCCGACTCGGCCTCGCGGTCGCCGGCCTCGTCCTGGACCGTATCCAGGAACTTGAGTCGTTTCACCGATAGATCGGTGTCCACAACGCAGCCGATGCGCTCATTCCAGGTCAGGCTGAGCCGGCGGACATGCTTGCCCGCCTTGATATGGCCCTGGATCTCGCTGGACTGGAGGTCTTGGCGTTTAACGCGGACCTCCGCGCCCTGGTTGTCGGCGTCCTCCAGCACGGCCTCATCACCGAGCTCGACATCGCCGGGGACAGTGCCCTCGGCGAGCCATTCCGTCATCAACCGCTGCGGGTTGGAGACCGTCTGTAGGGGCCGCAGCGGAAGGCTGCCCAGGGACTCGCGCAACAGCTCCGTGAGTTCCTCGGCGGCCCGCCAGGTTCCGGAATCCACCACCACGAAACCCTCGCGGGTATCGATATAGGCGTAGGTGCGCCGGGTTCGCGTGAACGCCCGCGGCAGCAGCTCCAGGGTGATCTCGTCCTTCATGCGCGCCTTCTCGCGCCGGCCGAGCTTGCGGTACTCGTTATCCTCGCGCTCCGCGACACGCTCATCCAGGGTCTCGCGCACCACGGTGGGGGGCAGCAGGCGTTGTTCCTCCTGCAAGCAGACCATGATCCGGCCACCGCTGCTGTGGACCAGCGACTCGGCACTCCGACCGAGCGGCGGCACCCAGCCTCGGGACAGGGACTCCGTTCGGGCCACGGGCTGGAAGCCGAATGCGCCCAGCTTGTCCGCCAAGGCCTCGGGGCTATGGGCGAACGTCTCGGCCAGGCGATAGACGCACAGATTCTTAAACCACATGGGTTACTCGCTTTGTCGTATTAGGGCCGCACGCGCCGCCAGGGCGCGCGCGGCGGCTGCCTCGCCGTCGTCATCGAAGGCCGTGATATGGCCCATCTTGCGGCCCGGGCGAGGCTCGGCCTTGCCGTAGAGATGCAGCTTGACGCGGGGGTCCGCGACGGCGGCCGCCCAGTCGGGGTCGCCGCCGTCCCAGACATCGCCGAGGAGATTCACCATGGCCGAGGGCTGAAGGCGCTGGGGCTCGCCCATGGGCAGTCCGCAGACGGTGCGCAGCTGCTGCTCGAACTGGCTCGTCAGGCAGGCATCGAAGCTGAAGTGCCCGGAGTTGTGCGGCCGCGGCGCGAGCTCATTGACCAGCAACGTGCCATCGCGGCGCACGAAGAACTCCACGCACAGGACACCCACCACATCTAACTGCTCCAGGATACCGCGGGCGATCGCGACGGCCGCTTCCCGCTGCTCGTCATCCACTGCCCGATCCGGGATGGAGACATCCAGGATGTGATCGCGATGCCGGTTCTCGATGAGGCCGAAATGGCAGAAAGCGCCATCCGCGCCGCGCGCCCCCACCACCGAGACCTCGCGGGCGAAATCCACGAAGGCCTCCAGCACGGCCTCGCCGGTGCCGATAGCCTGCCAGGCCTGATCGGCATCGGCGGGCTCATGGATGATGGCCTGCCCCTTGCCGTCATAGCCGAAGCCGGCCGTCTTGAGCACGGCGGGACAGCCGATGCGCTGGATGGCATGGTCGAGGCTGGCGCGGTCCGCTACCCGCTCGAAGGCCGCCGTGGGGAAGCCGTTATCACTCAGGAAGGTCTTCTCGCGCAGGCGATGCTGGGCAGTATGCAGGACATGCCCGTCCGGGCGGACCCGGGTATATTCCGCGGCCTGCGCGGCGGCCTCAAAGGGCACGTTCTCGAACTCAAAGGTCACCGCATCCACCGCCTGGGCGAATTCGCCCACGCTAGCGAGGTCCATGTATTCACCGACCCACTCCCGGTCAGCGACCTGGCCGGTGGGGGTATCGCGGTCATGCGAGTAGGTCTGAACGCGATAGCCCATGCGGCGCGCACTGAGCGCGAGCATTCGGCCGAGCTGACCGCTGCCGAGCACCCCAATGGTAGCGCCGGGAACAAGCGGGCGGCTCACGAAAGCCCCTCCGACATAACCGAATCCGCCTGGCGCTGGCGATAGTCGGTCAATGCCTGGTGGAGCTCAGGACGGGTGAGCGACAGCATTGCCACGGCGAACAAGGCCGCATTGCGCGCCCCGGAGCGGCCAATGGCGAAGGTCGCGGTGGGCACGCCCGCCGGCATTTGCACGATGGACAACAGTGAATCCCAGCCATCCAGCGCCTTGCTCTGGACCGGCACGCCCAGCACGGGCAGCGTCGTCTGGGCCGCCACCATACCCGGCAGATGGGCGGCGCCTCCGGCCCCCGCGATGATGGCCTCCAGGCCGTTGTCACGGGCCTCGCGCGCGTACCGCGCCATCCATTCAGGGGTGCGATGCGCGGATACCACCCGGCATTCATGGGCGACGCCGAACTCCGACAGCACCTCGTGGCTATGGGTCATGGTCTCCCAATCAGACTTACTGCCCATGATCACGCCCACGACGGGGTTATTCTCCACCATGAGCCTTCTGCCCCCGGTCTTGTGGAAAGTCAGATAGTCTACCAGGTAGGCACGCCTAGGAAAGATGGACGTGCCTTGGGGAGGCGACGCCGGCCGCCGCGGCGGCCGGCACTGAGGTATTAACCCGAGCGTTCCGTGACGTAGCTACCCGGTGCATCCTCGATGGGCTTGTACTTGCTACTGCCCGGCTCGCGAGCATCCACCTCACCACCCGAGCGTTCACCGAGCCACTCGACCCAGTCCAGCCACCAGGAGCCACCGGTATAGGTTGCGCCCTCGAGCCACTCATCGGGGTCGTTGGTCTTCTGGGAGTTGGTCCAGAAACCGTACTTATTCTTCTCCGGCGGGTTGATCACACCGGCGATGTGACCGGAACCACCCAGGACGTATTTCACCGGACCGCCCAGCAGCTGCTGGCTCTGGAAGGTCGCCTTCCAGGGGGCGATATGGTCCTCCTTGGCGGAGATGAAGTAAGACGGGACCTCGACCTTGCTCAGATCGATGGGCGTACCATTGAGCTCAATGCCGCCCGGCTCGCGCAGCTTGTTCTCCAGATACATCTTACGCAGGTAGAACACGTGCATGCGCGCCGGCATGTTGGTGCTGTCCTGGTTCCAATACAGCAGGTCGAACGGGAACGGGTCCTCGCCATGGAGGTAGTTATTCACGAAGAACGACCAGATCAGATCGTTGGAGCGCAGGCTGGCCATGGTGTTGGCCATCTGATCGCCCTTGAGCATGCCGCCCTGCTGCTCCATCTGCTTCTCAAGGCTATTGAGCTGGTCGTTATCGATGAACACCTCAAGCTCGCCCGGGCTCTCGAAGTCGAGCAGCGAGGTGAAGAAGGTCGCGCTATTAACGCGGTTATCTCCCTTCTCGGACAGATAGGCCAGCGTTGAGGCCAGTAGTGTGCCGCCGAGGCAGTAGCCAACGACATTGAATTCACCCTCACCGATAATCTCCTCGACGGCATCAAAGGCCGCCAAGGGCCCCTCGTTCATGTAGTCCTCGAAGGTCTTATCGGCAAGCGCCTCGCTGGGATTGCGCCAAGACAGGGTGAACACCGTGTGTCCCTGGTCCACGAGGTACTTAATCAGCGAGTTCTTGGGCCGCAGATCGAGGATATAGTACTTGTTGATCCACGGCGGGATGAACAGGATCGGCCGACGAGCGACCTTGTCCGTGCTCGGCGAGTACTGGATGAGCTGCGCCAGCTCGGTCTGATAGACCACCTTGCCCGGCGTAATGGCTAGGTCTTCGCCGACCTCAAAGGCGTCCGGGTCGGTCATGCGCACCTTGAGCTGGCCGCCACCACGCTCCAGATCCTCAAGCAGGTTGTTGAGGCCGTTGAGCAGGTTCTGGCCGCGCGTCTCGACGGTCTTCTGCAGGACCTCCGGATTGGTGGCCAGGAAGTTCGACGGCGATACGGCGTCGATGAACTGCCGGGTGTAGAAGTCGACCTTGCGCTCGCTCTGCTCGTCGAGCCCCTCGACGTTGGTCACCGTATGGTGGAGATAATCCGCCGTCAGCAGGTAGGACTGCTTGATGAAGTCAAATAGGGGGTTCTCCTCCCAGCCCTCATGCTTGAAGCGCTTATCCTTGTCATCAGGGCGGCGCACGGGCTCGGTATCGACGCCCATCATGCCCAGGGTGGTGTTCTGGACCAGCGTCATGTAGTCCTGCCAGAAGGCGAACTGGGACTGGGCGAGCTGCACCGGATCCGCCATCATGCGGGCATAGAGATCCTGGAAAAGCTTGCTCATATGCAGCGCATCATCCATCGAGATCTGCTGCCCCGACTCCTGACGAGCCACGAAATCCTTAACGAGCTGCTGGCTCCGGTCGGCGATATCTGCGAGCGAGCGGCTAAGTTCCGCCGTGTCGATTTGCTGGATGTCGTAGGCTGTTTCGTTTTCCGCCATGGCGCTGTTGGTCCTCTGCTGGTGTCAGGTGCTGCCGGCATCCACCGGCAAATATCGCAATCATACGGCACGGCAACATGCGCGGCCAACCGCCGCCCATCAGGGACTTAGTGCATGGCACCACAGCGGCCCGCGTTGCCCTTCCGAGTCAGTGACGACGCCGACCCAGCGCTGATCGAGCGCTATCGGCCGTGGCTCGGCCCGCCCGGTCGCGGTGACATGCCCGACGAGCTAGGCCTTTCGCTGGATGCGGAGGGCCTGGCCATTACGCAAGGAAAACGGCTAAGCAGGCGCCCCAGTTTCACAACCGGGCCCAGCGGTTGGCGCCTGGCCCATGCGGCGGTCAAGCGCGAGGCACTGGCTCGGGCCGCGGGGCTCAAAAGGGGCCACCGCCCCGCCATCATCGACGCCACGGCAGGGCTGGGCGGCGATGGGCTGGTGTTAGCCCGGCTCGGCTGCCCCGTAACGCTGGTCGAGCGCAACACCACTGTCGCCGCCCTGCTCGATGACGCCCTACGACGGGCAGCAGCCGAGAACTGGCTGGTGGAAGCGATCGCCCGTACGACCCTCGTGGTGGCCGATGGCGCCAGCTATCTCGCGGCATTGCCGGCGGCTGAGTACCCGAACGTCGTGTACCTCGACCCCATGTTCGCGCCGACGCGTCGCCGTGGCGCCGCGGGTAAGGGGGCCCAGCTACTCGCCGAGATCGCGGGCGAACCCGGGGATGGCGACGCCCTGCTCCAGCCCGCCCTAGCAGCGGCTACCGAACGCGTCGTCGTCAAACGCCATCGCCACGCCGCGCCGCTGGCGGAGACCGAGCCCTCCTTTGACATCGACGGCAAGAGCACGCGCTTCGACGTCCACATCAGCTACTAGGCAAACGCTCCCATCGGGCGAACCCAGCCGCGCTCGGCTGCTAGACTCGAACGGACCTTGTTGACCAGCGCTGACCCCTGCATGCCATCACCTATCCGCTCCGAGCGCGCCCTGGTCGCCCTGGTCGCCCTCGTGCAGTTCCTCAACATCGTCAACTTCATGATGGTCGCCCCGCTAGGCCCGGACCTGGCGCGCGGCATCGGCCTACCGACGTCCGCGATCGGCACCATTGCCGGCAGTTACACCCTGGCCGCCGCGGCCGGCTCCCTGCTGGCCGCCAACTGGCTGGATCGTCTCGACCGGCGCTCGGTACTGATAACGGCGCTCGGTGGGCAAGCCATCGGCACCCTGGCGGCGGCGCTAAGCTGGGACATGCCAAGCCTGATAGCGGCTCGTCTCGCCGGCGGCCTATTCGCCGGACCGGCCAGTTCAACGGCCCTGGCGGTCGTCATGGATGCCGTGCCGGCACACCGGCGCGGGCGTGCCATGGGCACGGTGATGGGCGCCTTTGCGGCGGCCTCCGTTCTGGGCGTGCCGGCGGGTCTGGAGCTGGCACGACTGGCGGGCTGGCCGACGCCGTTCCTGGCCCTAGGCGGCGCGCTGCTCGCCCTAGCCGCGGTCGCTGCCTGGGCGTTGCCGCCGCTGCGCGCCCATATCCGTACTGACGCCGGCCACCGCATCATCGCCCTCATACAGCGCGGGGAACCGCCGCTGGCCTTCGCCATGATCGTGGTATCGGTCATGGCCGGCTTCCTGCTGATCCCCAATCTATCGACCTTCTACCAGCTCAATCTGGGCTATCCGCGCGAGTGGCTCAGCCTGCTCTACCTGGTCGGTGGCAGCGTGACCTTTTTCACCATGCATCTCGCCGGCCGGCTAACGGACCGGCTCGGGGCGCTGACGGTCGCCGTCACCGCGGGAGTGGCCTATCAGCTCGTGGCCTTCGGCGGCTTCGTCGTCAGTGACCCCTGGCTCCCGGTCATGGGCCTATTCGTCGCGTTCATGGTCTGCCGCAGCTCGCTGGGTGTATCGATGAACACGCTGGTAACCCATGTCCCATGGCCCCACGAGCGCGCTGCCTTTATGTCACTCAAGACCGCCACCCAGCATCTCGCTGGCGCCGCGGGGGCCTTCCTCTCGGCGGGCCTACTGAGCGAGACCGATTCGGGGGCCCTGGTGGGCGTGCCCACCGTGGCTGGGCTATCCATGGTCCTGGCCGCCAGCCAGCCCGCGCTCATGGCGATGCTGGTGCGCCGACTCAAGATTAACGAGGCCGCAACGACATGACCCGTATCATCGGCATCGACGCCGCGACCCAACCCGAGCGTACGGGGCTGGCCGCGGCGGACTGGGATGGGCAGAGCCTGCGCGTCGACCGGACCTACCGACCGAGCGCGCCAGCGGATCAGCTGGCTTGCCTGGGGCAATGGCTAGCGGCGGATCGTGCCTGCCTGCTCGCGGTGGACGCACCGTTGGGGTGGCCCGTCGGGCTCGCTGAGGCGCTCGCCAGCCACCAAGCCGGCCAACCCATCGCTGCCAACGCGGACCGGTTGTTCCGACGCCGTACGGACCAGGCCATCCAACAGCGCCTCGGCAAAAGGCCCATGGATGTGGGCGCCGACCGTATCGCGCGCACGGCGCACGCGGCGCTGGGCCTGTTGGGGGAGCTCGCCGAGCACAGCGGCCGGACCATCCAACCCGCGTGGTCCCCGCGGGATTGGCACTCCCCCGCCGTGGTGGAGGTCTACCCAGCGGCGACACTAACCGCCCTTGGTCTAACCGCCTCCGGCTACAAGGGCGCCAATCGGGCGGCCCGCAGCGAGCTGATCCGTGGCCTGCCCGACTGGGTGGACCTGCCCGAACCCGCGTGGGAGGCGGCCGTTGGCAGCGATCACGTCATGGATGCCGTCATAACGCTCATGGCGGCGGCGGACTTCCTGGCGGGGCGTTGCCCCCCGCCGGACGACCCCGAACGCGCCTATCGGGAGGGCTGGATCTGGGTACGCGAGCCGGCGCCCTGAGCGCGGTCAATCGCCGCTACGGCGGCGGCGTTGACGGCATTACCTTCGGGCGGCCGAAACCCGCTCGGCGGCCTCCGTCACCAGGGTATTAGCGGTAGCCACGACCCCTTCGTCGACCACGACCGTCACCGGTCACGCCGCCACGGCCGTTCGCCACCGTATGGGGGTCGCCGGCCCGTTTATTGCGTGACGTTGGCTTGCTGGAGGCGCTGCCCCAGGGCATCGGCAACTTGCGGATCGACGAAACGGGAGATGTCGCCCCCCAGGGTGGCGACCTCGCGCACCAGGCTGGAGGAGATATACGAGTACTGCTCGGCGGGCGTGAGGAATATGGTCTCCACGCCCGGGGCCAACTGGCGATTCATGCTCGCGAGCTGGAACTCGTGCTCGAAGTCGGACACCGCCCGGAGACCGCGCATGATGACATCGCCCCGGCATTGGCGGACGAATTCGGCGAGCAGGTTCTGGAAGGGCTGGACACTAACATTGCTAATATCGCCGACCACCTGCTGGGCCATCGCGACCCGCTCATCGAGCGAGAACACTGGCTGCTTGCTGCCACTGGGATAGCCGGCGACCCCCACAATGAGATCATCGAACAGATGCGACGCACGGGCGATTAGATCGCTGTGCCCGTTGGTGATGGGATCGAACGTCCCCGGATAAACGGCGATCAGCCCCATTGCTAGCTTCCCTCAGTTGGACTCACGCCCGGCGGGCAAGGGCATAACCAACCCCGCCGGCCTGCTTATCGCGCACCACGGACCAGTCTACCGGCAACTCGGGGCGCCCGGTTGGCGCGTCGTATTCGACACAGATCGCCCCGCCCGGCGCCAGCATCGGCGAGGCCGCAAGCTGTGCGCAGACCGCCATGAGGATAGTCGAGTTGAAGGGTGGATCAAGGAAAACGATATCAAAGGGCCCATCCTCGCCGCCCAGGTAATCCCGCGCATCCGAGCGCACAACGCTGCCGCCATCGGCCCCCAGACGACTGAGATTGGCGTGTAACGCCGCCGCCAACCGGGCCGAGCGCTCCACGAAGACCGCCTGCGCGGCACCGCGGGAGAGCGCCTCGATGCCCAGGGCCCCCGTACCGGCGAACAGATCCAGCACCCGCGCCCCGGGTATCTCGTCGGCAAGCCAGTTGAAAAGCGTCTCGCGAATGCGGTTACCCGTGGGGCGCAGGCCAGCGGCATCGGGCACAACCAGGCGCCGTTTACCGTAGATGCCGCCGATGATGCGCAGCTCCATCTCAGTCCGCCCCGATCACATCCTCCGGTCCAACAAGCACGGTAATAAAGCGCTCGGGGGCGATGTGCTCGCGGAACGCCTGGGCCGCGCCGTCACGGGAGACGTCCGAGATGCGTTCCGGCAGGCGTTGCAGGTAATCGGTGCCCAGCCCATGGAAGCCGATCATACCGATGTAGCCGATGAGATCGTTGTTGCTATCGATATCCAGGGGGAAGCTGCCGATGATATTGCCCTTGGCGTCGGCGAGCTGATCCGCTTCCGGCCCCTGATCGTGGAAGTCGCCGACAATCCCGCGCATGACCGAGAGGGCCTCATCCAGGGCGTCATTACGGACCTTGCTGCCGATGACGAACTGGCCGCCACGCGCCATGGGCCGCATGGTACTGAAGGTGCTGTAGGACAGGCCACGCTCGTTGCGCATGGTATCCGTTAACAGCGAGACCAGGCCGCCACCGCCGAGGACATGATTGGCCACATAGAGCGGGTAATAGTCGTCATGACTACGATTAACACCCCCCTGACCCATAAGGATGACGGTCTGCTCGCCGTCGAAGGGCACGCGCACCGTCTGCGCCTCGTCATGGCTCGGGACCGGCGGCAGATCGGCGGCAGGCTTGCCGTCCGGCAGGGCCGACGTCAGGCGATCCGCCATGCGCTCGGCGCGCTCACGGCTGACATCACCGACAATCGCTAGCGTCAGATTGGAGCGGTTGTAGTAGCGCGCGTAGAACTCACTCGCGCTGGCACGATCCAGCGACGATACCGACGAGCGCGTGCCACCGGGAGGCGCGGCATACGGGTGATCGCCATAGAGCGCCCGGGCGAAGGCCTTATTCGCCAGCGTGCGCGCCGATTGTTGATCCTCGCGCAGGCTTACCTCCATCTGGCGCTTGACCCGCGTCACGGCGTCCTCGGGAAACGCCGGGTTGGCGAGGACGTCGGCGACGTCCTTGATCACCTCGTCGAGGATGCCGTCCTTTGTCAGCGCACGCAGCGAGAGCGTGCCCGTGTCACGCCCGCTGCTGGTCGATACCCGCGCCCCGCGCTGCTCGAAAGACCGAGCGATCTCACCCGCGGAACGCTCAGCGGTGCCTTCCAGCAGCAGGTTATTGGTCAGCCGGGCCAGGCCGGGCTGCTCGCCGTCGCGCGCTGAGCCGGCATCAAAGGTGAGCCGGACATCGACGATCGGCAGTGCCGACGTCGGCACGAAGACCACCGTGGCCCCAGCATCGGTCTGCCAGCGCTGGATCAGTGGTGCCTCGGCCATCGCCGTCGCCGTCGTCAGGAGCAGAACCGCAGCCGCCAGCATGGATCGTCCCAGTCGCATCATTCGGCAGACTCCTTATCGCTTTCCGGCTGAAGCCGCCCCACGGTGAGGCGCTGCTCGGTGAAATACTGCTGGGCCACGCGCTGAACATCCGCCGCCGTTACAGCCTCTAGGCCAGACTCGTAGTCCTTGATTATCTCCCAGCCAATACCGGTCGTTTCCAGCTGCCCGATCTCCATGGCCTGATAGAACACCGAATCCATCTGAAACAGGTGATCGGCGAGCATCTGGTTGCGCGCACGCTCCAGCGTCGCATCATCGACGGGCTCCGACCTCAGCCGCTCGATCTGCTCACGCAGGGCCGACTCCAGGTCATCGACAGACACCCCAGGCTGCGGTGCCGCCTGCAGCGTGAACTGAGTGCCCAGCCGGGCGATGGCCCGATAACTGGCCCCGGCCCTCGCCGCCACTGCCTGATCGCGGACGAGATCCTGACTCAGCCGAGCGCCATCGCCGCCATCCAGGACGGCCGAGGCCATCATCAAGGCGTAGGCATCCTCAAGGCTATCGGCGGTAGCGGCAGAGGGCACGTCATAGCCCATGACCACGCGCGGCACGCGGGCCCGGCTGTCGGCGACATCGATACGCCGGGCACCGGGTTCGACCATACCCGTCCCGCCCGGCGCCTCAGGGAGCTCACGGGCCTTCATGTCACCAAAATGCTTGCGTGCGAGATCGAATACCGCCTCGGGCTCGACATCACCGGCGACAACCAGCGTGGCGTTATTGGGGCTGTAGTAACGCTCGTACCACGCCTGGAGGTCGTCCAGGGTCATGGCCTCAAGATCCGGTTGCCAGCCAATGATGGGCTGGGCGTAGGGGCTGCCCAAGTGCGCCACGGCATTAAAGCGCTCATGCATGCGCGAGGCGGGGTTATCAGCGACCCGCTGGCGCCGTTCCTCGATGACGACCTCGCGCTCACTGGCGAAATGCTCGTCGGCAAGCGCCAGATTGGCCATCCGGTCCGCCTCAAGCGCCAGCGCCAGATCCAGCCGATCCGCGGCAAGGCGCTCGAAGTACGCCGTGTAATCGCGGCTGGTGAAGGCGTTCTCCTCGCCACCGTTGCGCGAGATGATGCGCGAGAACTCCCCGGGGCCATGCGCGTCCGTACCCTTGAACATCATGTGCTCAAGCACATGGGACACCCCCGTAATGCCGCGGTGCTCGTAACTCGAACCGACGGCGTACCAGACCTGCGAGACCACAACGGGCGCGCGGTGATCCTCGCGCACGATCACGGTCATCCCATTGTCCAGCTGGGTCTCGCTAACCGGCCAGCGCGAGGCGCTGGCAAGCGCTAGCCCAGGAACAAGCGCTGCCACGAGCAGCGCTGCCAACAAACGTCTCATGGTCGCCTGCCTCCCAGCTCTTGCATCGATCCCGGTGAGCGCATCCACGGGGTAGAAAGGGGTGATAGCATAATCGGCATTTCCGACGCGCACCATGCCTGGGAGTTCCATGCTCGGATTCCGACGTAACAAGCGCTCGCAATCGAGTGGCGATAACGAGCCTGCCGACGCGAGCCCGTCCAACACCGACAGCGGCGGCTGGCTGTCGCGGCTACGCCAGGGACTGCGCAAGACGAGCTCGGGACTGTCGCGCGTGTTCCTCGGGCGCAAGACCATCGATGATGATCTGCTCGAGGAGCTCGAGACGCTGCTGCTCATGGCCGATGTCGGTGTCGAGGCAACCCAGCGCATCATCGGGGACCTCACCGAGCGCCTCCGCCGCAGCGAGCTCGCCGACTCCGACGCCCTCCATCAGGCGTTGCGGGAGGACATGCTCGCCATTCTCCGTCCGTGCGAGGCGCCGCTGACGATCAATACCGCCAAGCAGCCCTATGTCGTGCTGACCATCGGCGTTAACGGCGTGGGCAAGACGACCACCATGGGCAAGCTGGCGCATCGCCATCAGCAGGCCGGCAACTCGGTGATGATGGCCGCCGGTGACACCTTCCGGGCGGCCGCCGTCGAGCAGCTCCAGGTCTGGGGGGAGCGCACGGGTATTCCCGTCATCGCCCAGCCAACGGGCTCGGACGCCGCCGCCGTTGTCTACGATGCGCACCAAGCGGCCCGCGCGCGCGCGGCCGATCTACTCATCGCGGATACGGCCGGCCGACTGCATACTCAAGACAACCTGATGCAGGAGCTGGAAAAGATCCACCGCGTGCTAGGCAAACAAGACCCCGCGGCACCCCACGAGGTGCTGCTCGTCGTGGATGCCAGCACTGGGCAGAACGCCCTAGCGCAGGCGCAACAGTTCCACGACGCCATCGGCATAACCGGCATCGCGGTTACCAAGCTCGATGGCACCGCCAAGGGTGGCGTGATATTCGCCATCGCCCACAGGCTGGGCGTGCCCATTCGCTACATCGGTGTCGGCGAGCACGCCGAGGACCTGCGGCCGTTCCACGCCGAGGAGTTCGTGGACGCCCTGCTCGCGGGGGGCATGGAGACCGAGACCGGCGAATGATTACGTTCGACCGGGTATCCAAGCGCTATCGCGCCAAGGAGGCGGTGGCCAACATCTCGTTCCATATCGGGCGCGGTGAGATGGTCTTTATCACGGGGCATAGCGGGGCCGGCAAGAGCAGCCTGTTGCGACTGATCCCCCTGCTCGAACGCCCCAGCGGCGGCAGCGTCGCCGTCTCCGGTGTCGACCTCGCCGAGCTGCCGCGGCGCCGCATTCCCCATCTGCGCCGGGGGATCGGCATCACCTTCCAGGATCACCGACTGCTCGGGGACCGAAGCGTATTCGACAACGTCGCGCTGCCGCTACTTGTCGCTGGCATCCCCTATCGTGAGACGGGCCGGCGGGTTCGGGCGGCCCTGGACAAGGTCGGCCTACTGAACAAGGAAAGCGCTGAGCCGATCACCCTATCGGGGGGTGAGCAACAGCGCGTCGGCATCGCGCGGGCGGTGGTGACACGGCCGCCGATCCTGCTCGCCGACGAACCGACGGGCAATCTCGACCCGTCCCTGTCGACCGAGATCATGCATCTATTCGCCCAGTTCAGCGCGCTCGGGGTGACCACGGTCATCGCCACCCACGATCTACCCCTGGTGGAGCAATTGGGGCACCGTCGCATCACCCTGCAGGCCGGCCGTGTAGCCGTCGATACGGCGAGGTACTCCAGGTGAGCGTAGCGCAGCAGCGGAACGCCTTACGCCGACGGCTCGGCGCATGGGCAGCCCAGCACGGCCGATCGCTGACGGCCACGCTGGGCCAGTTCCGTCGCAGCCCGGGGCCGAGCGCGATGACGGCCGCGGTTATCGGCATCGCCCTAGCCCTGCCCGCCGGTTTCCTAGGGATACTGGACAACATCGAGTCGATGACCCAGCCGTGGCGGAGCGGTTGGCAGGCCTCACTATTCCTGGAGCGCGACCTGGCAACGGCGTCGCAGAAAGAGCTGGCGGCGAGGCTGGACAAGCGCCCCGAGGTGGCGACCGTCGAGCGCCTGTCACGCGAACAGGCACTGGCCGAATTCCGCCGCTACTCGGATTTCGACCGCGCCGTCGAGCTGCTCGACGAGAACCCATTACCGCCGGTGCTTATCGTCCATCCGAGCACTGGCCTATCGCCGTCCGCTACCGACGAACTCGTGGCCGCCTTGGACGACCACTCGGAGGTCGAGCGGGTGCGACTCGATCGCGAATGGGTCGAGCGACTGCACGCCATGATGGCTCTGGCCGAACGGGGCGTTTGGCTCATCACCGCCCTCCTCGGGATCGCCGTGATCCTCGTCGTGGGCAACACCATTCGCCTGGATATCGAGAACCGCCGTGAGGAGATCGTTATCACCAAGCTGCTGGGCGGTACCGATGCCTTTGTCCGACGCCCCTTCCTCTACTCGGGGCTAGGCTACGGCATTAGCGGCGGCATTCTGGCAACAATACTCGTGGAGGCGGGGCGATGGATCCTCTCTCCTCCCGTCAATCGGCTCGCCAGCCTCTACGACAGCAGCTTTCGGCTCGACGGCATCGGGCTCTCAGGCGCGGCCACCCTGTTGGCGGCTGGCGGGCTGCTGGGCCTGCTCGGCTCCGGACTCGCGGTTGGGCGCCACCTGGCGGCGGTTGAACCGGCGTGAGCCCGCCGCTAGCGGAACTTTTCCGCCCTGCACAACTCTAATATACTTGACAATGCGGCTCAGGTAGACCGTCTACTTAGAGCGGTTTCGACGTAAGGGAGGGGAGCCCATGGAGAATACAAACGCACTGGTACCGGCGAATATGGATAAGCTCCCGCTCCATGCGGGCAGCGAGGAGAACTATATCCAGGCGGTCAACAGCATCCCAACGCTGAGCGCCGACGAGGAGTACGATCTCGCAGCGCGCTACCGGGATGACGGCGATATCGAGGCCGCTCGCTGGCTGGTGATGTCGCACCTGCGCTTCGTGGTGCACGTCGCGCGCGGCTACAACGGTTATGGGCTGCAGCTAGCCGACCTGATTCAGGAAGGCAACATTGGCCTGATGAAGGCCGTGCGGCGCTTCGACCCGGACGTCGGCGTGCGCCTGGTGTCATTCGCCGTCCACTGGATTCGCGCCGAGATCCATGAGTTCATCCTGCGCAACTGGCGCATCGTTAAGGTCGCCACCACCAAGGCGCAGCGCAAGCTCTTCTTTAATCTGCGCGGCTCGAAGAAGCGCCTGGGCTGGATGAATCAGTCCGAGGTCAACGCCGTCGCCGAGGATCTAGGCGTTAAGCCGGAGACCGTATTGGAGATGGAGTCGCGACTGTCCGGCCAGGACCTCGGCTTCGACCCGCTGCCGAACAGCGACGATGACGAAGACGGCACGCCTCGGGCGCCGGCACTGTATTTGGGTACAAGGGAGCTGGACCCCTCGGCCCAGGCCGAGTCCGAGGATTGGACCGAGCACCAGACCGACGCGCTCACCGAGGCGCTGGAGCGCTTGGACGAGCGCAACCGCGACATCATCGCGCGGCGCTGGTTGGCCGAGCCCAAGGCCACACTCCAGGAGCTCGCGGCTGAGTACGATGTATCGGCGGAGCGCATCCGCCAACTGGAGAAGAACGCCATGAAGAAGCTGCGCGGCGCCATGACGGCGGCGGCGTAGCAGCCGCTGCCGCTACCTGCGTGACCCGCTTCCGCCGGGGTCGACCGCCAGCGGCCCCGGCCATGCCGGCGCGCCACAACCTGTTATCCGGCCCAACCGGACGGCCCTAGGTGCAATTGCGGATGGTGCCATCAGCTGACCCTTGGGATGCTTGGAGCCATAATAGAACCAAGCCAAGGAAACAGCTCCCATGTGGCACAACCCCCGCAATTGTCGGTCTCGCCTTATCGCGAGGACCGCCCTGGTCGCGCTCGGCCTAACCACGGCGCTCAACAGCGTGATCGCCAAGGCCGATGATCCAGACGGTATCGTCGTAAGCACGCATCTCGGCACGACCTTGGAACCCAACCTGGGCGATGATGGCCCCTCCTTCGGTGTCTCCATCCACGGGCCCCTACTCGGGAACGGCAATCGACGCCTCGACTGGATACCCTGGGCCCCAAGCCTGAGAGTGACGGGCAGCCTCAGCCGCGTCCGTCGCGATGACGACGCTTTGACACTGGCGACGCTGGGACCGATGCTGCGCTGGTCGCTGAACGGCGGCGAGACAACGGTTCGCTTGTCCGTTCGACCGAGCTTTGTCAGCCGCTCAACCCTCGGCGGGCGCGACCTCGGCGGGCCCTTCCAGTTCACCAGTGGCATCGCGGTCAGTCGTGCCATCAGCCAGCGTTGGCGGCTGGGTGTCGGCCTACAACATAGCTCGAATGCCCGCCTATACGACGCCAACGAGGGCTTCAACCTCGTTACCATCGCTCTGGAACACAGCCTCTAGTGTGACCACGACATCTCCGGGGGATCCATGAGTGAGGGGCCGCTCCACGTCGCCTCGCCCGACTGGCGGGATCAGATCGTCTACTTCCTTCTCACCGACCGCTTCGCGCAGGGCGATCTCTCGATCAGCGACCAGGGCTACGGCGAATACGACCCCCATGATTCGCGCTGCTACAGCGGGGGCGACCTCCAGGGCATTATCGACTACCTGGATTACATCGAGGCACTAGGCGCCACCAGCGTCTGGATCACGCCGCCAGTCGCCGTCCAGTGGTGGAATCCACGGGTCGCCTACGGCGGCTATCACGGCTATTGGGCGCGCCATTTCGCCGCCCTCGATGAGCACGTCGGCGATCTGGCGACCTACCAGGCCCTCGCGCGGGCCCTCCACGGGCGAGGGATGTATCTGATCCAGGATATCGTGTGTAACCACACCGGGGATTTCTTTAGCTACGACGGCCCCTATCAGCACGGCGATCCCTGCCACAACTTCGTCCTTAACACGGCGTCGGTACCCACGATGCGGCCGACGCAGGCACCCTTCGACCGCAACGACGTTCGAGACCCGGAGCAACGCGCGGCGGCGATCTATCACTGGACGCCGAGCATCGAGCACCCGCAGGACCCGACGCAGCGCCTCGAGTACAGCCTCTACGATCTTGACGACCTCAATACCAGCAACCCGAGCGTTCGTGCTGCCCTCAAGCAATCCTACGCGTACTGGATCCGCGAGGTCGGCGTCGACGCCTATCGCATCGATACGGCCTACCATGTGGAGCCCGATTTCTGGCGCGACTTCCTGCATGCCGATGACGGCATGCACGCCGTAGCCGCCGAAACGGGGCGCGAGGACTTCTTCTGCTTCGGCGAGATCCTGCTAGGCAGCGACGCCTACGACGACAGCGCCGAACGCGTGGCGCGGCAGTACCTAGGGCCGGACAACGCGCCGATCCTGGACGCCGTTATCAGCTTCCCGTGGTACTTCACGCTGCGGCGGGTCATCGCCGAGGGCAA
>Ga0207714_1000810_pt1 | contig 21220 bp, 26 predicted proteins | sample PonA232FremontCA_2_FD_187270 | JGI IMG/M metagenome (GOLD analysis project Ga0207714, IMG submission 187270) | Marine sediment microbial community from Fremont, CA, USA - Pond A23 Sediment 2 (SPAdes) | ecosystem: Environmental > Aquatic > Marine > Unclassified | place: USA: Fremont, California...
CGGCGGCCCCGTTGAGGTAGGTCACCGTCCACTCGTCGTCCAGCGTGACCACGCCGTCGGTCATCCGCTCCAGGGGGTCCTCGGTGTGTTCGACCGCGCTCGCGCCCCCGTCCGTGGCCCGTTCCCTCCCCGCCCGCCCGTGACCGGGCCCGGTGCCATCGTGTCCGGCGTCGTCCATGCTCCCCTCTCCGCGGTCAGCGTACAAAAATACCTCCCTCGTTAGGCTGGGGCGCCAGCCCAACGCCGATACCCTCTCCAGTTGTGTCCGTTCTCGCGGAAGCGGGGGCGCCCGCCCCCTAGAGGTTCGCGAAGGCCTCGTCGACGAGTTCGCCGGTGTCGGCGATGATGTCGGCCATGACCTCGTCGTCGGGGGCCATCCCGACCAGGCGGGCGATCCGCATGATCGAGACGTGGTAGACGCGCTGGCGACCCGGCTCCTCCTCCCAGACCACGACGTTACAGGGGAACAGCCCGCCCATCCGCTTGTCGGTGGCGTCGAGCGCGCGGTCCGCGACCGCGGGGTTGCACGCCCCGAGCACGTAGTAGGGGTCCCGGCCCGCGTCGACCTTCTCGTTGAGCATCTCCGAGGCCGAGAACTCGACAGCGATGCCGAAGCCGGCGTCGGTGAACGCCTCCCGGACGTGTTCGACGGCGGCCTCGTGGTCCATCTCAAGGGTCGTCCCCTTCGTACCGATGTCGTCGGGCGATAGCTGCGTCGGGTCGATCGGAAGAGTCATCCTGTAGGATATTGTGTGCGACAAGAAAGTCCCTTTCGGTCGGCGCGAACGCCGACTGTCGCCCCCGACCGTCGCCGTCCGGTCGTTGGTGTCGTGCGCACGTACCGACTGGGGCAATATTGCCCCAGGCACACAAAACAACTAAGACGCCGCGGCCGAAAGACGGAACCGATGACCGAGGACATCGAGGAGATCCGCCGACAGAAGATGGAGGAGCTCCGCAACCGGGCAGGCGACGGCGACGACAGCGGTGACGGAGGGGCGGGCGAGCAGTCCCCGTCCGAGCCGGTCCACGTCGACGGGCAGGCGGACCTGGACGGCTTCGTCGCCGACCACGGCGTCGTGCTGGCGGATTTCTACGCGGACTGGTGTGGGCCGTGCAAGATGCTCGAGCCGGTCGTCGAGTCGGTCGCGGCGGAGACCGACGCGGCCGTCGCGAAGGTCGACGTCGACGCCAACCAGGGGCTCGCGGCCGAGTACGGCGTCCGGGGCGTTCCGACGCTCGTCCTGTTCGCGGACGGGGAGCCGGTCGAGCGCCTCGTCGGGATGCAGGAGGAGGCTCGCCTCCGCTCGCTCGTCGGGAGTCACGCCTGACCGCGCGAACCGGCAGACGCCGTGTTCTCCCGGCCGTCTGACGGTCCCCGCCGGCTGGCGTGACCAGTCCGGCCCCCGCTCTTGCCCGAGGCTGCGGTCCGGGACCGAGACGAGCCCGGGCCGGGCGGGCGGTTCAGTCGCCGTCGTAGGTGTCGAGCCCGACGACCCGGTTCGCGGGGCACTTCTGGGTCGTCCCGGTCACCAGGAAGACCAGCCCCGCGACGAGCAGCAGTGCCGTCACCGCCAGACCGGCCGTGCCGGCGAGCCCGATGTCGAGGTACCCCGCCGCGGCGGCGACACCGACTGCGACCAGAACCGGGCCCGCCACGAGCCGTACCGTTCTGTCGAGACCGCCGACGTTTTTGTTCATACCGCTCTGTCGGGCCGCTGTCCGTTTGAAACTTTGGGTCTAACACGCAAGAACGCCCCGTCGAAATGGGTCGGCAATCCGGCAGGTCGGTACGGAGAGGCCTTGGGCGGTAGCTTCCGCCAGGTCGCCGTGTGTCGGTTTCCCCGAACCTTGGAATTCACACACAATATTAATACGGGGCGGTCGGAGCTCCACACGTGACAATGACCGAACCTACCGACGCCGTGGATGCCGACCCGGACGAGACCGTCGACGCCCGCGGGGCGGCCTGTCCCGGCCCGCTGATGGACCTCATCGGGCGGATGCGGGGTGTCGACTCCGGGACGGTCGTGGCGCTGTTGAGCGACAACGACCAGTCGCTCACCGACGTCCCGGAGTGGACCGAGGAGGCCGGCAACGAGCTGCTCGGGGTCGAACAGCGCGAGGACCACTACGCGTTCTACGTGGAGAAGGTATGACCGAGCACGTCGTCATCGTCGGCGGCGGGACCGGCGGGACGGTCCTGGCCAACGACCTCGCCGACCGGCTCGGCCCCGAACTCGAGGCCGGTGACGTCCGGGTCACGCTGGTCAACGACGACCCCGACCACGTCTACAAGCCGGTGTGGCTGTACGTCCCGTTCGGCCAGCGCGAGCCCGGGGACGGGCGGCGCCCGCTCTCGGGGCTGGTCGACGACGCCGTCGACCTCCGGGTCGACCGGGTGACGGAGCTGGACACCGACGCCCAGCGCCTGCAGTACCACGACGGGCCCGCCGAGTCCTACGATTACCTCGTGCTCGCGACGGGGTCGACGCTCGCCCCCGACCGGATCCCCGGCCTCGCCGAGGGGGGCCACGACTACTACAGCGAGGTCGGCGCCACCGCCCTCCGCGAGGAGCTGCTCTCCTTCACCGGGGGTCACCTCGTGTTGAGTGTCATCGGCACGCCCCATATGTGCCCGGCCGCGCCGCTGGAGTTCGTGTTCATGGCCGACGACTGGTTCCGCGAACGCGGGCTCCGCGAGGATGTCGAGATCACTTACACCTATCCGATCCAGCGCGTCCACGGCAACCCCAACATCGCCGAGTGGGCCCGCCCGCTGATGGACGAGCGGGACATCGCCGTGGAGACCTTCTTCAACGCCGAGGCGGTCGACCCCGAGGCGCGGACGGTCACCTCGATGGAGGGGACCGACCTCGAGTACGACCTCCTGGTGGGGATCCCGCCCCACGCCGGCGTCGACCTCGTCACCGAGGCGGGGCTGGGCGACGACGGCTGGGTCGACGTCGACAAGCACACCCTCGAGGCCGAGCGCGCCGAGGACGTCTACGCGCTGGGGGACACCGCCGACACGGGCGTCCCGAACGCGGGGAGCGTCGCCCACTACCAGGCCGGCGTGGTCGGACAACGGCTCGCCAGCGAGCTCCGGGGGCGGCCGGCGACGGCCACCTACGACGGGAAGACGCTGTGTTTCATCGAGACGGGGATGGACGACGCCTCCTTCGTGGAGTTCGACTACGAGAACCCGCCGTCGCCGGCACCCCCATCACAGAAGCTCCACTGGTCGAAGCTCGCCTACAACGAGTCCTACTGGCTCACCGCACGGGGGTTGCTCTGAGATGTCCGGGCCCGACGGACCCGACGCCGAGATGGACCCTCACGACGGCAACGACTCCGTCCAGGGGACCGACCTCGACGGGGACCTGGAGGCGGCCATCGCCGAGAACCCCGAGGCTGTCGCCGCGTTCGTCCGCCGGCTCGACGCGGTCAACGAACTGCTCGACGTGCTCGCGCTCGGCGAGAGCGCGCTCGATGACGAGATGGTCCGCGAGCTGGCCGGGACGACCGCCACGCTCGCCGAGTCCGCCGACGGGCTCGCCACCGAGGAGACCGTCGGGCTGGCCGAGGCCGTCGGGGAGAACGGTGCGGAGCTCCGGGCGGCACTCGACTCGCTTCTGGCCCTGCAGCGCAGCGGCACGCTGGAGGAGCTGGTCGAGCTCGCGGACGTCCTCTCGCTCGCCACCGCCGCGCTGGACGACGAGATGGTCCGCGAGCTCGCGTCGACCGGCGCCTCCCTCGGCGAACTCGCCGACACGGCCGCCGACGACGACACTCGGGCGGGCGTCGAGACGCTGCTCGCGGGGCTGGGGGAGGCCGAGCGCGAGCCCCCCGAGCGGGTCGGGCTCATCGGGCTGGCGAAAGCCTCCCGGGACCCCGACCTCCAGTACGGCCTGGGGTACATCCTCTCGCTCGCTCGCGCGCTCGGTCGCGCCCGCAAGGAGGCCGAGCCGACCGAGACGGGATCGTAGGCGGCGGTGTACCTCGAGGCGGACGTGTGGGCGGTGATGCAGCCGGCGGAAACGCGGCCGGGCGCCGGGCCGTGGCCGGCGTCCGCACTCCCCCTCAGATAAGCAGCTGGATGTCGGCCTCGGCCATGTCCTGGACGGCGGTGGCCGCGCCGACGCCGGTCCTGACGCCGTCGAAGAAGTCCTCCTCGTCGTAGTCCATCAACTCGATGGTCATCTGGCAGGCCTGGAACTCCACGCCCATCTCCAGGGAGGTTTCGATCAGCTCCTCGATGGTGGCGGTGTCGTTGTCGTCGATGCGCCGTTCCATCATCTTCGTCGTGACCCGGTCCATTCCGGGCAGCGCGCCGACGACGTTCGGGACGGGCATGTTGGGGTTGCCCACCGAACTCAGCTTCAGGTCCTTCGAGCGCTCCTCGTGGAGGATGTCCAGCCCCCAGAAGGTGTGGAAGACGGTCACGTCGTAGCCGAAGGCCGCGGCGGTGCTGGCGAGGATGAGCGGCGGGTAGGCCATGTCCAGCGTCCCCTTGGTGGCGATGATCGCCATCTTCTTCGTGTCCTCGCCGTCGTCGGCGGTCGCGGCCGCGAGCTGCTCTTCGAGTTCCTCGACCCGGGCGGCGAGCTCCGCCCGGGAGGGGACCTCCCCGTCCGGACCGGTCTCGGCGTCGGCCTCCGGTTCGGTGTCAGTACTCATCGTCAGAAGCTGAACACCTGGTCGGCGTCCTCGACTTCCTCGAGGAAGGTCGCGGCGCCGGCGAACTTCGTGGTCAGGGAGTCGTCGATGGCCTCCTGGTCCCACGCGAGCATGTCGAGTGTCGTGGTGCAGGCGACGGTCGTGACGCCCTCGCCCCCGTCTGCGACGAGGGCCTCGAGGAGGTCGTAGGGGTCCGGCATCCCCTCGTCCAGCAGCGGCTGGATCTCCGAGCGGTCTTTCTCCCCCTCCAGCAGGTGTGTCAGCCCGTCGAAGGTGAAGTAGACGAGCACGTCGGTCTCGGAGGCCAGGGCGGTGTGCCCGAGGTTCATCGCCATCGCCAGGCTCTTGGGGCTGTCGCTGTCGACGATGATCCCGATTTTCTCCATGGGCATCACTCGGTCTTGCGCACGTAGTGTTTGTACACGTCCTCACCCTCCACCTGGTCGAGCAGCCTGACGCCGTCCGTCCCGGACGCCCAGCCGTCGATGTCGCTCACGCTGCCGGGGTCGGTCGCGAGCACCTCCAGCACCTCCCCCTCGGCGAGGTCGTCGGTGGCGGATTTCGTCTTGACCACTGGCATGGGACACGATGCACCCTTCACGTCGAGCGTCTCCGCGATGTCGAATTCTGCACTCATTGTTTGTCTACTCCGTTGGTCTGTCTTGGAGTCAGCGCACAATATACTCCCGCCGGTTAAAAGAATGTTGATCCGTGGGCAGGACACGAACTACTGTCTCCCCGGTATCCCGACGTTCGAACCGTGGAAGACGCGCGTGCGCGCCCCAGGGGCAGAATGGCTGTCCTGTCGCCGCTGATTCGTATTGTGCGACAATCGAATTATTATGCAAACGCTTTAGTGGGTCACCCCAGTACGTGAGAGTGCACACATGGACGCTGAGGATTTCCCGACTCCGGACGTGCCGGTCGACACGGTCGCTCCGGAAGCGCTTCGAGACCGCATCGACAACGACGAGGACGTGTTCGTCCTCGACGCCCGGATGAGCTCCGAGTACGAGGAGTGGCACATCGAGGGTGAGACCGTTGAGTCGGTCAACGTCCCGTACTTCGAGTTCCTCGACGAGGAGATCGCCGAGGAGGCCCTCGAGCAGATCCCCGCGGACCGGACCGTAACCGTCGTCTGCGCGAAAGGCGGCGCCAGCGAGTACGTCGCGGGCCGACTCGTCGAGCGCGGCTACGACGTCGAACACCTCGAGGAGGGGATGAACGGCTGGGCGACCATCTACGACGCCGTCGAGGTCACCGGCTACGAGGGTAGGGGGACGCTCCTGCAGTACCAGCGCCCCTCCTCGGGCTGTCTGGGCTACCTGCTGTACGACGGCGACGAGGCCGCGGTCATCGACCCGCTGCGCGCGTTCGCCGACCGCTACCTCGAGGACGCCGCCGACCTGGGCGTTGACCTCGTCTACGCCCTGGACACCCACATCCACGCCGACCACATCTCGGGCGTGCGCGACCTGGGCGCCGAGGGCGTGGAGGGAGTCATCCCCGTGGCTGCGGTCGACCGCGGTGTCACCTACGCCGACGGGCTGACGACCGCTGCCGACGGCGACGCCTTCACGGTCGGCGACGCGACCATCGAGGTGGTCCACACCCCCGGCCACACCACCGGGATGACCTCCTACCTCGTCGACGACAGCTTCCTCGCTACCGGCGACGGACTGTTCGTCGAGAGCGTCGCCCGGCCCGACCTCGAGGAGGGCGACGAGGGCGCTCCCGACGCCGCCCGCCAGCTCTACGAGACAATTCAGGAGCGGCTCCTCCCACTGCCCGAGGAGACGCTGGTGGGTGGCGCCCACTTCAGCGACGCCGCCGAGCCCGCCGCCGACGGCACCTACACGGCGCCGCTGGGTGACCTCGTCGAGGAGATGGACGCGCTCACGATGGACGAGGACGAGTTCGTCGACCTGATCCTCTCGGATATGCCCCCCCGGCCGGCCAACTACGAGGAGATCATCGCGACGAATCTCGGCCAGGAGTCGGTCGACGACGAGGAGGCCTTCTCGCTTGAACTCGGCCCGAACAACTGCGCAGCCAGCCAGGAATCGCTGGCCGGTGACTGAGGGGAACGACCGTGACTGACCCAGTCCTGCTCCAGGCCACCGCCGACCTCTTTCCCAACGGGATCGCCCGGTACGCGGTCGGCGGGCTGTTCGTCGGGCTCGGGGCGGCGGTCATCTACCTCGGGACCGGCATCAGCGCCGGCGCGAGCACGTTCCTCGAGTCGACGCTGTCCTACGTCTCCGGCCGGGCCCGGTTCCAGCGGTACGTCCGCTCGCGGGACTGGCGGCTCGTGTTCACCCTCGGGATCATCCTGGGCGCCGGCGTCTACGCCGTTGCCTTCCAGGGTGGCGCGTGGCTGACCGACGTCCAGCCCTGGCGGCTGCTGGTCGGCGGCGTCTTCGTCGGCATCGGCACCCGCGTCGGGAAGGGCTGTACCTCCGGCCACGGGGTCTGTGGCGTCGGCTCGGCGTCGAAGACGTCGATCGCCGGCGTCATCACGTTCATTCTGGTCGCCATCCTGACAGCCCAGCTCGTCGCGGCCCTGGGGGTGAGCCCCTGATGGCCGGCGCACGCGACGGCGAGGGCCGGCACCCGCTGTTCATGCCGCTGGTCCTGGTCGGGGGGCTCGTCTTCGGGTTCGGCCTCGCGTACAGCCACATGGCCCGCCCGGAGGTCGTGCTGAACTTCCTCCAGTTCGAGGACTTCGGGCTGGTCTTCGTGATGTTCGGCGGCGCCGCCGTGACCGGGGTGACCTTCTTCCTGGCCCCGCGGCTGCTCGACCGCGCGCCGCTGACCGGCGACAGCTTCGAGCGCCGGCTCAAATCCTTCGACCGGAACGTCCTGGTCGGGGGCGCCATCTTCGGCGCCGGCTGGGGGCTGTCGGGGATCTGTCCGGGCGCCGCCTACGCCAGTCTCGGGGTCGGCAACGTCACCATCCTCTGGGCGCTGGCGGGCATGTTCGTCGGCGCCTACCTCCAGGGGTACTGGCGGAGCCGGACGGCCGACGCCGACCTGGCGGCCACGAGCGCCGACTGACTCCCGCTTTCTCCTCATGGACCTCTCTCTCCTGGCTCTGTTACTGACGGCCGGCCTCGCGAGCCTCTTCATGGCGTGGGTGATCGGCGCCGGCTCGAGCGGTGCCACTCCCTTCGCGCCCGCGGTCGGGGCAAACGCCATCTCGACGATGCGGGCGGCCTTCGTCGTCGGCGTCTTCGGCTTCCTGGGCGCGGTCGTCCAGGGTGGCAACGTCTCCGAGGCCGTCGGCCGCGGGCTCGTCGGCGGGGTCACGCTCCCGGCGACGGGCGTGATCGCCGTGTTGCTCATCGGCGCCGGGCTCATGGCCGTGGGGATCCACACCGGCTACCCGATCGCGACCGCCTTCACCGTCACCGGCGCCGTCGTCGGCGTCGGCCTGGCGCTCGGGGGCACGCCCGTCTGGGCGAAGTACCAGCAGGTGGGGGCCGTCTGGCTCCTGACGCCGGTCGTCGGCGGCGGACTCGCCTACGGCATCGCCAGCGTCCTCCCCAGAGAGGACGCCCCGGAGCGGGTCTGTGTCCCCGCCCTCGCGGGGCTGGTCGGGGCCGTCCTCGCCAACGTCGACTTCGCCGGCCTCGGGCCCGCCGGGGCGCCGGGGTCGGTCGCCGGGGCCGCCCGGCGGCTGCTCGCGCCCGGCAGCGGGCTCGTCCCCGTCGCCGTCACCCTGGGGCTGGCGCTCGCGGTCGCGGTCCTGGTCCACTGGGACGTCAGCCGCGACGAGGCCGGCGGGCTCCGGCGCGTGCTCCTGGCGCTTGGCTCGCTTGTGGCCTTCTCCGCGGGCGGGAGCCAGGTCGGGCTTGCCGTCGGTCCCCTGCTTCCGCTGATGGACGAGGTCGGGGCCGTCACCCCGGCGGTCGTTCTCGCCGGCGGGGGCGCCGGGATACTGGTCGGCTCCTGGACCGGCGCCCCGCGGATGATCAAGGCGCTGGCCCGGGACTACTCCTCGCTGGGGCCGCGCCGCTCGATCGCCGCGCTGGTCCCGTCGTTTCTGATCGCCCAGACCGCCGTCCTGCTCGGCGTGCCGGTCTCGTTCAACGAGATCGTCGTCTCGGCGATCATCGGCAGCGGCGCCGCCGTCGGCGGGAGCGGCGCGGTCAGCGCCCGCAAACTCCTCGTGACCGTCGGGGCGTGGGCGGGGTCGTTCGGTCTCGCCTTCGGGCTGGGCTACGGCGCGGTGACGCTCTCGCCGCTGTAGGCCGCCGCGGCCGGTCAGGCCGTCCGCGGCGGCGGGACCAGGTAGACGTTCCCCCGTGCCCGCGCCACCAGGTCCTCGGAGACGCTCCCGAGCATCAGCCGCCGGAGCCGGCTCTGCCCGCGTGACCCCACCAGCGTCGTCGTGGGTGTGACCGCCTCCTCGACCGCGAGGATCTCCTCGGCGGGACTCCCCTGTCGGATCCGGATGTCGGTGTCGATGTCCCACCCTTCAAGGGTGTCGGCCAGCTCCCCGAGCCGGGTCTCGGCGTCCACGTCGGCGCCGTCTTTCGGCGACTCGACGTGGACCAGCGTCGCCTCCTGGGTGGCGTGCCGGAGATACGAGAACGCGTCGAAGGCCCGCTGAGCGTTCTCCGAGAAGTCGGTCGCGTACAGCATCCGCTGGAACAGGTGCTCCCGGAGCATCTCGGGGTCGTCCACGTCGCGCTCGACACGGTTAACCAGAAGCGGTGCGACGGTCGTCCGCGCGAGATTTCGAGCCGTCGAGCCGATCACGCGGTTCGCGAGCGGGCTCTGCCCCCGGGAGCCGACGATGGTCATGTCGGCGTGGACCGTCCCCGCCACCCCGTTGATCCGGCGGTACGGCGTCCCGCGGACGACGTGGGTCTCGACCTCGAAGCCCGCCGCCTCCATCACGTTCCGGTAGCGGTCGAGCCCCTGCTGACGGCGCTTTTCGAGCCCCATTCCCGGCATCCCCGCGTGGACGTTCGAGGGAACGACCGTCACCAGGTGGACCGTATCGACGCCGACCCGCTCGAGACACTCCAGGCAGGTCTCGTTCTCGATCGCCGCCTCACTCGCCGCCGAAAGGTCTGTCGCGTACACTGCCCTCATACCCGAGAGTTCGTCACACAGCTATAATATTGTTTGGATCGCACAATAGAAGTGGCTCCGGGAGCGACTCCGGTGGCGGGTCCCGACCCGGCGGCGTCGGATACACTCCTCCCGGCCGGGTAGCGCCGGCGGCGGCGCGCGCGAGCAGCACTGGCGGGTCCCGAGCCCCCGCTGTCGGCGCGTCCCCGGACCCGCTATATTTCGATAACGTATGGATGTATCCCGGTCGGTTAGGCGTCACATCCGCAGCCATAATATTGTATGGCAAATCCAAAACCGTTAAACAGTACACCGGATTACCCATGCGTGAGCAGAAACCCATGAACGACACAATATCGAACGGGGTATCGACCGATGTTCGGGCTTGAGAACGCGACCGGCGTCGAGGGGGCGGTCCTCGTCATCGGCGTCGTCCTGGTCGAGGCGGTCCTCCTGTACCTCGGGTACGGGCTCCTCGAACGGCTGCTGGGGCCGGCGCTGGTCGACGCACTCAGAGGGGACTGACAATGGAGCTATTCGGTGTCGCGCTCTCGTTGCTGGCGCTGTTTGCCGGATTCGGCGTGTTGATCGGGCTCCTCTTCGGCTTCTTCGGGATGGGGGGCTCGTTCCTGGTCACGCCTGCACTGATCGTGATGGGCTACGACACCAGCGTCGCGGTCGCCTCCGGGCTCGCGTTCGTGTTCGCCACGTCGGTGATCGCGACGCTCAAACACCGGGACCTGGGTCAGGTCGACTACAAGCTCGGCGTGCTCATGATCGCTGGGACGACCGCGGGGATCGAGGTCGGGAAAATCGGGCTCCACTGGCTCGAGGGGCTCGGGCTCGCGAACACCGTCGTCAGCGTCGTCTACATCGGCCTGCTCGGCGGTATCGGCGTGTTCATCACCTACACCGCGGTGCGGGGTGGCGGTGGCGGCATCAGCCACGACGCCGAGGCGGAGGCCGACGCCGACGATATCCCCGAGATCGCGAAGACGATCCAGTCCTACCGGGTCCCGCCGATGATGCGTCTCCGTGGCGGGATCAGGGTCTCCCTGTGGATGATCCTCGGCGTCGCGTTCGCGACGGGCCTGCTCTCTGGCTTTCTCGGGGTCGGCGGCGGGTTCATCCGGATGCCCGCGCTGTTTTACCTCATCGGCGTGCCGGTCCCCATCGCGGTCGGGACCGACCTCTTCGAGATCGTCTTCTCGGGCGGGATCGGGAGCTTCCTGTACGCCATCGACGGCGCGGTCGACCTCACCATCGTCGTCCCGCTTCTGGCCGGGAGCGCGCTCGGCGCCCGCCTCGGCGCCGCCGCGACCAGTATCGTCGACGAGGACGAGATCAAGGTGTACTTCGGCGTGATGCTCCTGCTCGGGGCGGTGGCCGTCGCCGTCCGCGAGATAGGCGGGCTCATCGACGCGCCCGTCCTCCAGCTCGTCTCGCTCGTGATCATCCTCGGGGCGGCCGCGCTCGTCTCCGGCGCCGTCGTCGTTAGCTCCGTCCGCCAACTGCGGGCCGAAACGACCACACCGACCCGCGCCCCCGACTGACCGTTCGGCCGCCAGGAACCGGCGCAATTGTGCGAGTTCCACACAAGTCTTTTAACGACCCACCCCGTACGCGGGGTTAATGCCGGATTCGATGTCAGAGCAACTCCAGCGGGACATGGTGTGTGAGGGGCTTCTTGAGTGTTTCCACGGGCTCAAACAGCTCGACAGGGAGTGTTTCGAGACGCTCGTGGAAGCCGACGACCCGCTGACCGTCGACGAGGTCGCCGAGCAGGTTGACCGCGAACGCTCGACCGCCTACCGGGCCATCCAGCGGCTGCTTCAGGCGGGGTTCATCCAGAAGGAACAGGTCAACTACGACCAGGGCGGCTACTACCACGTCTACCGGCCCACCGACCCCGCGAAGATCGCCGACGACATGCAGCGCCTGCTCAACGACTGGTACGCCAAGATGGGCCAGCTGATCCAGGAGTTCGAGACCAAATACGGGCAACGCGAGCGCTCCGCCCCGCCCGCAGAGAGCTGAGCCGACTGTCCGTCTCCACCTCCGGCCTCTCCGTCCCGGTGCGAACGCTCCACAGCCCGCGCTGAATCACTTTGATTTGCACAATATATGCACAACCGCCACCAGCCGATGGCGAACGGGATCGACACCGTCTCAGGTCACACATCTGCTGTCGCCGTTTTCCACCGGTCAGCCCCGCCCGTCCGGGCGAGCGTCCATACCCGTCGGGCAGCGGGTGGATTCCGGAGCGCCCGTGCTCCTGTCTCGCGCTACGTAAACTAGGCGCTGGCGCGTATAAGTCCCCGTAGTACGGCCCTCGAAAGTGAGAACCGTGCGACGGCTTATCGGTGGAGTGTTTTTAGCACTTGATACATGACCGCCACAGTCTCACTCGCCGTCGCGGACCCCGGCGTGGTGGCGTTTCTCCCGCCGGAGCTCGCGAGCCGTGTACAGTTCGGCTGGACGATCAGCGTACACATCCTCTTCGCGGCGCTGTCGGTCGGGCTCGCGCCCTTCATCATCTACTTCACCTGGAAGGCCGTCCGGTCCGGCGACGAGCGGTTCGCCAGGCTGCGCTCGTTCTGGACGAAGGTCTTCGCCGTCGGGTTCGTCATGGGGACGGTCACCGGCATTCCGATGAGCTTCCAGTTCGGCACGAACTTCCCGCGGTTCTCGGAGGTCGCGGGGGAACTGATCGGGGGGCCGCTGGCCTTCGAGGCGAAGATGGCCTTCTTTCTCGAGGCGGTTTTCCTCGGGGTGCTGTTGTTCGGACGCGAGCGGGTCGGCGACCGGACGTACGTCCTCTCGGCGGTGCTGGTCGGGGTCGGCGCGTGGCTGTCCGGCTTCTGGATCCTGGTGGTCAACGCCTGGATGCAGACGCCGCAGGGCTTCGAACTGGTCGCGCGCAACGGGATGGAGGTCGCCGTGCTGACCGACCCGGTGGCCGCCTTCCTGACCCCGCGGCTGTCCTGGATGTACGTCCACATGGTCAACGCGTCGGTGATCTCCGTCGCGCTGCTCGTGGGGGGCGTCTCGGCGTATGTCGTCTGGAAGAAACGCGACGCCGCGGCGTGGCGCACCGCCCTGAAGATCGCCGTGCTCGTCCTCGTCGTGTCGGCGCCGCTGCAGGCGGTCCACGGCGACGCCTACGGCCGCCACGTCGAGGACACCCAGCCCCAGAAGTTCGCCGCCATGGAGGCCCACTACGAGACCGGACAGGCGGACCTCCACCTCTTCGCCGTCCCCCGCGACCCCAGCGCGCTGACCGACCCGCGTGCCGAGAACCTCTTCACCATCAGCCTCCCGGGGGTCGGGTCGTTTCTCGCCAGCGGCGGGGACGCCAGCGCCGAGGTCCTCGGGCTGAACGAGTACGAGCAGAACCCGCCGGTCGCGCTCGTCTTCTGGTCGTTCCGGGCCATGGTCGGGCTCGGCTTCCTGTTCATCGGGCTCGCGCTGTGGGGGGGCTGGCGCCTCTACAAGGGACGGCTCGTCGACAGCGACCGGTTCCTGAAGGCGATGATGGTTGCCTCGCCACTCGGCTACGCCGCCCTGCTGACCGGCTGGTACGTCACGGAGATCGGCCGCCAGCCGTGGGTTATCCAGGACGTGCTGAAGACGAGCGAGGCGGTCTCCCGCTCGCTGACGTCCGTCGAGGCGACGGCGACGCTCGTCGGCTTCGTCGTCGTCTACGTCGCCCTGATCGCCGCCGCCCTGCTCGTCCTGAAGTGGCTGGTCGAGGAGGAACTCGCCGAACTGGGGGCGGTCGACCCCCCGACCGCCGGCAGCGATTACCTCCCGTGGGTGGGTGGCGATGACTGACCTGCTCCCCGTCGACGACTACCTCGTCGAGTCGCTGCCGGAGGTGTGGTTCGCCGTCGTCGTCTTCGCGCTCGGGATGTACGTCGTGCTGGACGGGTTCGACTTCGGTATCGGCATGTTGTACGCGACCCGCGAGGAGGAGGACCGGGAGACGCTGCTCGCGGCCTTCGGACCGGTCTGGGACGCCAACGAGGTGTGGCTGGTCGCCTTCGGGACGATGTTGCTGGCGGCGTTCCCGCGGGTGTACTCCCGGCTGCTCGCCGACAACTACCTCCTGGTGATCGGGTTCGTCCTGGCGTTGCTGTTCCGGGGCGTCGCGCCGGAGCTACGCGAGCAACGCGAGGACGAGGACTGGCAACGGACGTTCGACCGCCTGTTCGTCGCGGGGAGTACGCTCGCGCCGCTCCTGTTCGGTATCCTTGCCGGCCGGTGGGTATTCGACGTGCCGGCGCTGTCGGCTCCGGCGCTTCTGACCGGCGTCGGGCTCGTCGCCGTCTCGGTCGCCACCGGCGCCGCCTTCCTGGCCGCGAAGACCGAGCCGGCCCTCGCCGCCGAGCTGCGCGACTACGGCGTCCTCGCCACGCTGGCCTATCTCGGTGGCGTGGTCGCGCTCCTGGCGACCGTCGTCGTGACCGACCCCGGCGGGGCCGCCGGGACGGTGCTCTCGGCGCCGGGTGCCGCGGTCGTCGGGCTCTCCGTGCTCGCGGGGCTGGCCGGGGTGGTCCTGGCCCGCCGGGGCCAGTACCGCCGGTGGCTCGCGAGCGCGCTGGCGCTGCCAGCGCTGTTGAGCGTCCTGCTCGGCCTGTTGCTGTACCCGCAGGTCTACCCGCCGACCGGCCTGACCGTCCGGGCGGCGGTCGTCTCCCCCCTCGCGCTCAACCTCGTTACCGTCATGGGGCTGCCGGTGCTCCTGCTCGTGCTCTGGTATTTCAAGTTCCTCTACGGCGTCTTCAGCGGTCCGGTGAGCGGTTCTTACGGCGGCTGAGGGCCGGGTGACCGGGCCGGCTACTGCCGGCGGCGCTGTCGCACCGCGAGCGCCACCAGCGCAGCGACCAGCACGACCTGTGCGGCCTTGTCGACGTATCCCACGAGCGTGAAGTTCCCCGCCTTGGCGACGTACCACAGCGGTATCTGTACCGCGGTGAATGGGACCGCAAGCAGCGTCAGCAGGCGACGCCGCAGGCCACGAAGGTAAAGCACTACCCCGCCGAGGAAGCCGGCTCCGGCCAGCAACACCGGCGGCGCCCCCTCTACTACGCCCGCGTAGACGTGGGTCGCGGCTGTGAACAAGAGCAAGGCGACGACCGCCGTCTCGAGCCGCGAGAGCCCTTCGATACCCGACTGCTGTCTCTGTGTCCGTGTACTGGACGACACCCTCACACTTCGGGCCGCTGAGGGGAAAAACGCTGTGATAGATGTACAATACTCGCAACGCTGTCGCGGGGTTGCCCGGCGGCCTACCGGTCCCGCTGGAGCCGCCCGGGCTCCCACTTGCCGTCGAACTCCTCGTGGAGGAACTCGCGGGCCTCGGCGCCGGCGTAGGTCGCCACACACTGCCCGTCGCCCTCGAGATAGTACTTGTCGGTGGTCAGCCCCTCCAGGCCGACCGGGCCGCGGGCGTGGACCTTGCCGGTCGAGATGCCCACCTCGGCACCCAGCCCGTACCGGTAGCCGTCGGCGAACCGCGTCGAGGCGTTGTGGAAGACGCTCGCCGCGTCGACCCCCTGCATGAACGCCCGGGCGTGCTCGCTGTCCTCCGTCAGGACCGACTCGGTGTGCTTCGAGCCGTAGGTGTTGACGTGGTCGATGGCCTCGTAGACGTCGCCGACGACGCCGATGGCGAGTTCGAGGTCGCCGTACTCGGTCGCCCAGTCGTCGTCTGTGACGGGGTCGACGTCGACGACCTCGCGGGTCGCCGCGTCCCCCCGGAGGGTCACCCCAGCGGCCTCGTAGCGGTCGACGACAGCGGGGAGGAACTCCTCGGCGACGGCCTCGTGGACCAGCAGGGTCTCGACGGCGTTGCAGACCGCCGGATACTGGACCTTCGCGTCGAGGGCCACGTCGCCGGCCAGCTCGAGGTCGGCGGCCTCGTCGACGTAGACGTGACAGACCCCCTCGGTGTGTCCCAGCACCGGGATCTGGGTGTTGTCCTGGACGTAGCTGACAAACTCCGAGGAGCCACGGGGCATCACCAGGTCGACGGCGTCGTCCATCTCGAGCACCCTGTCGACGGCCTCGTGGGCCTCGATGAGCTGTGCCCACCCCTCGGGGATGGCCTCGACCGTCGCGACCGCCTCGACGACGGTCCGGTAGAGCTCCCGGTTCGTCTCGCTGGCCTCGCTGCCACCCTTGAGGATGACCGCGTTGCCCGACTTCAGCGCGAGCGCGGCGATCTGGACCAGCGCGTCCGGCCGGGACTCGAAGATGGTCCCGACGACGCCGATGGGGACCGAGACCCGGTAGAGTTCGAGCCCGTCGTCCAGCCGGCGGGCAGTGAGGGTGCGGTCGAGCGGGTCGGCCTGGTCTGCGACGCTCTCGACCATCTCGGCGATCCCCTCGAGCTTCTCGCCGTCGAGTTTCAGCCGGTCGACCAGCGCCTGGGTGTACTCGCCTTCCGCGAGCAACGTCCCGGCCTCCGCGACGTCCTCTTTGTTGGCCGCCAGGACCGCCTCCTCGTTGGCCCGGAGCGCGTCGGCGACCGCTCGGAGCGCCTCGTTGCGGGCGGTCTCGTCAACGTTTGCCAGCCGGAGTGCCGCCTGCTGGGCCGCGTCGACCTGTGTTTCGGTGTCGGTGTCAGTCATCGCTCTCACTCTCCGTGGGGACGAATACCGTCCCGACGGGCTTGGACGCAACGATCCGCTCCAGCACGTCCCGCTCCTGGGAGCTGGCGATCACTGCCGGGACGCCGCTCTGGCTGACGTCTCTGGCCCCCTCCACCTTCGTCTGGATGCCGCCGAACTCGGCGTCGGTGTCCCCGCCGACCGCTCGCTGGACCGCGTCGTAGTTGTCGCCGACCGCGGTGATCAGCTCCGCGTCCGGGTCATCCTTCGGGTTGCTGGTGTAGACGCCCCCGACGTCGGTGAGCGTCACCAGCAGGTCGGCGTCGACGCCGATGGCCACCGAGGCCGAGAGCATGTCGTTGTCGCCGATCCGTATCTCGTCGGTCGCAACGGCGTCGTTCTCGTTGACGACCGGCACGACCCCCCACTCGAACAGCGTCTCGACCGTGTTGCGGACGTTCTGGAACCGCTCGGGGGTCTCCAGGTCGTCCTCGGTCAGCAGCATCTGGGCGACCCGCTGGTCGTACCGGCCGAAGCTGGCGGTGTAGCCGGCCATCAGGTCGCTCTGGCCGACCGTCGACAGCGCCTGGCTGGCGACCACCGAGTCGGTCGGCTCGTCGATCCGCCCCCGGCCCGCCCCGACCGCGCCCGAGGAGACCAGCAGGACCTCGATGCCGCGCTCGCGCAGGTCCATCACGTCGGTGACCAGCTTGTCGAGTTTCACCCTGTCGAGCCGGGAGTCGCCGTCGGTCAGCGAGTTCGTGCCGGCCTTGACCACCACCCGCCCGGCGGCGGCCGCCCGCTCGCGGGCGGCGGTCTCGACCGCCTCGGGCACCGACTCGACTGCCGTGGCCCCCTCACTCATCCTCGAACCCCTCCGCGAGCTCCCGCGAACGCCGGGCCGCGGCCTCGACCGCGCCCGCGAACTCGGTCTGAACGTCGCTGTCCCACAGCAGCTCCATCCCCTCGATGGTGGTCCCGTTGGGCGAACAGACCGCGTCGATCAGCTCGTCGACCGACCGGTCGTCCCGGAGCACCGTCTCGGCGGCCCCGCGGAACGTCTGTGCCGCGAGCAGCTCGGCCTCCTCGGGGTCGAGTCCTCCGTCGACCCCCGCCTGTTTCATCGCCTCGACCAGGTAGAACACAAAGGCCGGCCCGGAGCCGTTGACCGCGGTGGCCGTGTCCATCAGCGACTCCTCGACCTCGACGAACTCGCCGACGGCGTCCAGCAGCGCCCGGACCTCGTCGGTCACCGGCCCCGCGACGGCGGCCGCCATGTGGCCGGTCTCGGCTGCCAGGTTGGGCATCACGCGGACGACCGTCGCGTCGGTCCGGGCCGCGACGTACTCCCGGGCGACCCCGGCCGCGAAGGTGAGCAGCGTCTGCTCCGGCCGCAGGTCCAGGTCCTCCAGAACCGCGTCGACCACGCTCGGCTTGACTGCCAGCACCACCAGGTCCGCCTCCCGGGCCGCTGCGAGGTCGGTCGTCGTCTCCTCGGCCGCCGACTCGACTGCCGCCAGCGCCTCCGGGTCCGCGTCCACCGCTGTCACGGTGTACTGGCCGGCGCTTGCCAGCCCGGTCACGAACGCTCCGCCCATGTTTCCGACGCCGATCACGCTTACGTGTCCCATCGTATGCCACCGCAGAACACTGAGCGACATACCAACTGCGATACGCGGCCGACCGGAAGCCGCCGCCGGCCGCGGCGACGCCGGCCGCTCGTGTTCTGTATCTCGACATGTGGTTTATGAGTGCGCGAACCCGCCACGCGCCGTGCTTATACGAATCCGTCGCAAACGGCGGGTATGGTCGAGAACGTCGCGGGCGAGATGGCGGAGCTGGAGCCCGAGGATTTCCACCTGCTGTCGGGGGTCGAGCAGGGGATGCGCTTCTCGGAGTGGGTCGCTCGCGAGAAACTGCCCGAGTTCTCCCGCCTGACTGCCGAGGACGTCGACTACCGGCTGGACCGGTGTGAGCGCCGCGGGCTGGTCGAGCGCAAGACCATCCAGTACGAGGGCTTCCGGCTCACCTTCGAGGGGTACGACGCGCTCGCCCTCCACACCTTCGCCGAGCGCGAGACCATCGAGGGCGTCGGCGCCCCCCTGGGCGTGGGCAAGGAGAGCGACGTCTACGAGGTCCGGTCGTACAAGCCGCTCGCACTCAAATTCCACCGGGAGGGGTACACCAACTTCCGGGAGGTGATGCGCGAGCGGGAGTACACGGCCGACCGCGAGCACGTCTCCTGGCTGTACACCGCCCGCAAGGCCGCCGAACGGGAGTACGGCGCGCTGGAGACGGTCTACCCCGACGTGTCGGTCCCCCGGCCGGTCGACCACAACCGCCACGCGGTGGTGATGGAGCGGATCGAGGGCGTGGAGCTGGCAAACGCCGCCCTCGAGGGCGGCCAGGCCGTGCCCGTGCTGGACCTCGTCCTGGAAGAGATGGCCGCCGCATACGGGGCCGGCTACGTCCACGCCGACATGAGCGAGTACAACGTCTTCGTCAACAGAGAGGGGGTCACGGTCTTCGACTGGCCCCAGGCCGTCCCCACCGACCACGAGAACAGCGACGACCTCCTCGAACGCGACGCCGGCAACATCGTCGGCTACTTCCAGCGCAAACACCCCTCTCGGCTGGGCGAGGTCGACGCCGCTGCCCTCGCGGACGCGCTTGCCACAGACGCCTTTTCGTCTGTCCGGGAGTTCGAGGTCTGAACCGGCCGGTCTCGGACGTTCCGCTCGTTCCCTCGCTCCCTGGTAGCTCCCCAGGCGTAAACCATATTTCACGATATCGAATCCGGTCCCTAGCTCCGAGCGGGGCGGCGCCACTCCGAAGCCCTTTTGCCCGAAAGCGGGGAAGAGAGGGTAACTCGCTGGGACGCGGGCGCCAGCGGGCACCTGCCTGTGCAGGTCGGGATGTGACCGGCGAGACCTCTGGTCTCGTGGAGGCGGCACCCGCCGCCGGGTTGAACCACGCAAGGCCCGCACGCCAACCATGACACGCAGCGCATACTCGCACATCCGGGAGGCCTGGCAGGACCCGGACGACGGCAAACTCGCGGAACTGCAGTGGCAACGACAGCAAGAGTGGCGCGACCAGGGGTCGGTCGTCCGCATCGACCACCCCACCCGGCTCGACCGCGCGCGCTCGCTCGGCTACAAGGCCAAGCAGGGCGTGGTGGTCGCGCGCGTCTCCGTCCGGAAGGGCGGTGCGCGCAAGCAACGGTTCACGGCCGGCCGCCGCTCCAAGCGCCAGGGCGTGACCCGGATCACCCGCCGGAAGAACATCCAGCGCGTCGCCGAGGAGCGGTGTGCCCGGGTCTACCCCAACCTCAGGGTGCTCAACAGCTACTCCGTGGGCCAGGATGGCCGCCAGAAGTGGCACGAGGTCATCCTGGTCGACCCGAACCACCCGGCCATCGAGAACGACGACGACCTCTCGTGGATCACCGACGACGACCACTCCGGCCGAGCCCTGCGCGGGCTCACCAGCGCCGGCAAGCGCAACCGCGGCATGGGCTCGCGGGGGAAGGGGACCGAACACACCCGCCCCAGCATCCACGGTAACAAGGGCCGCGGGAAGTGACTTCCTCCCCACCCTACTCGCTCACCGCTGACGCGGTTCGCTCCTTGAGGGTGGGCCTTCCTGCTTCCACGACGCGCTTTGCAGACACCGAATCGGTGTCCGTAGGGAGCGCAGTCTCCACAGGCGTTGATTCGGGACAGCCCGTCCCTACCTGTTCGAGACCGCGAGAAAGAATGTTCCACGACGCATTCGCGTCTCTGTCCGCCTCAAACCCACACGACGGACACGAATGCTCGCGTACCCACAACGGTTTGTCCGTCTCGACGCCACATGACGCGCACCCTTTGGTCGTGCCTCGGGGGTCCACGGCGACGAAGTGCGTTCCTTCCCGCTCACACTTGTATTCGAGCATTCGCAGGAACGTCCCCCATGAGGCCCCGGCGCGGTTCCGAGAGTTGCCCGGAAGTTCGACCAGTCCCTTCGCGTCCAAGTCCTCGACCGCCACAAGGTCGTACTCACGGGCGTAGTACGCCGAGAGTTTGTGCAGGAAGTCACGTCGCTTGCGCTTCAGGTCGGCGTGGCGTCGAGCGACCGTCTTGCGTTGTTCCTCCCAGTTGTTCGAGCCGTGTTCCTTCCGCGAGAGATTACGTTGAGCGCGTTCCAACCGCTCGCGTTCCTCGGAGAAGTCCGGCGACTCGACAGCGGTCCCGTCGCTATCGTGGACGTATTTCAGGATACCAACGTCGATGCCAACTGCGTCAGTCACTTCGTCGGGCTTCTCGGGTGGGTCGTTGGGCGTTTCGACGCCGAGGATGGCGTACCAGTTGCCGGTGGGTTCGCGTTTGACCGTGACGGTCTTGATGATGGCGTCGTCGGGCAGGTCGCGGTGGAACGTGATGGGAATGTCACCAATCTTCGAGAGCCAGAGTCGAGTCCGACCACTCGTGTTTTTGAGTTTGAAGCCGGACTGACTGTAGGTGAACGATTGGTACTCTCCCGGTGCTTTCCACTTCAACTCCCCGACGCTGTAGCCGTTCTGCTTCCGGCCTTTGAGTGTCGAGAGGTTGTCGTACAACCGCTGGACGACTTTCTGCAACACCTTCGAGTGAACGTCTCGCAGGTCGGTCCACCCGTTTTTCAGGTCCGGCAGGCGCTTCTGCTCGGAGTACGATGAAGTGTCGTCGTGGCGGTTGAGGCGGTGGAGGAAATGGTTGTAGACCTGCCTACAGGTATCGACAGTCCACGCTAATCGCTCGCGGAGGTTGTCAGACGGGTTTAGCCGATACCTGTAGTTGTAGTTCATCTATTCGTCGTCGGGG
>Ga0207714_1000811_pt1 | contig 21216 bp, 16 predicted proteins | sample PonA232FremontCA_2_FD_187270 | JGI IMG/M metagenome (GOLD analysis project Ga0207714, IMG submission 187270) | Marine sediment microbial community from Fremont, CA, USA - Pond A23 Sediment 2 (SPAdes) | ecosystem: Environmental > Aquatic > Marine > Unclassified | place: USA: Fremont, California...
TTAAGGAGCCGGTCCTCCGGCCACGTCTCGAAGAAGCAGACAGCAGCGGGATTACCCTGGAAGGGCCTCTCCGCGAAGGCGTCTACCTGGTATTGCTTGATCCGCATAGTTCTTCTCCCGCGGCTGGCAGGTCAGTTAAAGCTATAAGCTGTGTTCAGGGGCTAGTCATGAAGACACGATGTGATCCGGCGTGGATACTCTAGCAAAGCTGCTTCCCCTACGGGGCCGCCCCCGCATTCTCACTCCGATCATTCGAACCGATTGCGCAGAAAGACAAGCAGCCTTTCGTGCCAATCAGCCGGCCGGTCCAGATAGCAGGGATGCCTGGCCCCCTCCAGCATGAGCAGCTCGGCATCCGGGATTTCCCGTTCCAGAAAACGGGCGCTGTCCGGCGGGGATACGGTGTCCTCGCCTCCCCAGACCAGGAGGCAGGGAACCGCGATCTCCCGGAATCGCTCGCGGTAGGCGCCCACGCCCACCGTTCCCACCAGGATCAGCCCTCGAATCCCGTCCGGCGAGCTGAAATACAGATCCAGGCAATGGCGGCCGCCCATGGACGGACCCACGAGCACGGCGCCCTCGGGAGCCAGATACTGCAGCGCCTCGTGCAGAATCCCGGCCGCCGAGACCGAGGAGGAGGGCGAGCTCCCGTAACCCGGCATATCCAGGGCATGGGCGCGCCAACCGGCCTCAGCCAGGGTGTCCAGGGTATGCAGCTCCCGCCAGGTCTCGGAGCTGAACTTCGCCCCGTGCAACAGAACCACGTCCCCCTTTGAACCGCTCCGTTCGCTGAGGCAGTGTACCTCGCCGTCCCGGACCGGAATGCGATGCTCCACGATTTCCGTCATAGTTTCCTCCCTGCGGGTTGCGGTCACACGATGCCCGTAAGGATCGCCGTTTCTGCTTTCAGCGTCCATTTCACCCAGTCACCCCTTTATTTCCCGACTTGGAGCGTTCCTTGGGGGGGGGTCCCCCGGAAAGTGCTCCCCACACAGGCACCATGGACCGATTTACTACTCGAGAGGCTCGACAAGCACCTCGTGGGCCTTCTTGAGCTCGTTGACAATCTCGATGCCCTGGGGGCAGGCCTCCTCGCACTCCCCGCACTCCTGGCAGTTGTCCGCCTGCTCCGCCCGGTTCGTGGACATGGCGTACATGAGATGGGGATACCGCTTGTCCCCGAACATAAAGCGGTCGTTGTACAGGCCGAAAATCCTGGGAATATTCACGCCGCTGGGACAGGGGGTGCAGTACCCGCAGGCGGTACACGGCACCTGCAGCCTTTGGCCGAAGGCTTCCCTGACCCTGGAGATCAGTTCCAGCTCCTGCCCGGTCAGGGCATGGGCCTCGGCTTCCTGCGCGATGCGGCAGTTCTCCCTGACCTGTTCCCGGGAGTTCATGCCGCTCAGAGCCACCGAGACCTCCGGACGGTTCCACACCCAGCGTAATCCCCATTCCGCGGGGCTGCGCCGCGTTTCCGTCTCCTCCCAGATCTCCTGGATATCCCGGGGCATTCTGTTGGCCAGGGTGCCTCCCCGCAACGGCTCCATGACCACCACCCCCATGCCCTTGGAAGCCGCGTACTCCAGGCCGGCGGTCCCGGCCTGGACCTCCTCGTCCATATAGTTGTACTGAATCTGGCAGAAATCCCAGTCGTAGCTGTCCACGACATTGCGGAAATGATCCGGTTCGTCGTGGAAGGAAAATCCCGCATACCGGATCCTGCCCTGCCGGACGGCCCGATCCAGGAAGTCGAGGACCCCGAATTCATAGAGCTTGCGCCACCACTCCCGCTTGATGTTGTGCAACAGGTAGAAATCGATAGAGTCCGTTTGCAGCCTCCTCAGCTGCTCCTTCAGGAGCGCGTCCATGTCCCCGGGTTCGGATACTTCCCATGAGGGCAGCTTGGTGGCCAGATAGACCTGGTCTCTTTTACCGCCCCGCAAATAGTCTCCCAGAAACTTTTCGCTCATGCCCTTGTGATAGGGATAGGCCGTATCCACGTAGTTCACCCCCTGCCCGATGGCCTCGTCGAGAAGCTCGGACGCCAGATCCCCATCGATCCGGTCCTCCTGGCCGTCCACCACTGGCAGACGCATACAGCCGAAGCCAAGAACGGACACCTTTTCCCCCGTCCTGCCGAATGCCCGGTATTGCATGCCAACTGGCTCCTTGTTCCGAATTTTCAGTTTTCTCTCCCGGCAACAGGAAAGTCTCTACACACATTTCAATCAAAGGGATAGTTATCAAACAAGGATCTATCCCTATGGGTGTCGAGGATACCATTATTCCCGATAATACACGGGTACCACCCAGGATCATGGATGTCCCCTTATGCCAGATCTTCTCTTTTCCCAGCTTAACAGGGCGCCCCCAATCGTCCAATTGCTGCGTTGCCTCTAAAATTTCAAACTCTCATGGAGGCTCACTACCCACCAGTGAAACAAAGGAAGGTTTCGCCGGGTAAACGACGCGCTTGCACTTTTTCGCGCCCACACGGGAAATTTTTGAACGCCCTGTCTGATACGTACTTTTGCAACGGGCTGTTAACCCTGCGGCGACACTTACCACAGATCCTACTGGAAAATCGTAAACTCCGTTGTCGCCACAGCTCCGGTTTTCTCAGCAAGTGGCGTTACAGGCTTAAAGGACGACTGGAAAAGAAGAATGCGAATTATGCGCGGCGGGTTACGGTGCGCATTGGGATGCTTCCGGGAAGGGAAAGACGGTTTTAACCAGGGTGGCCGGGAATCATTCCCGGCCACCCTGGTCTTTTTAGTCCTCGGACAGGGTGAGTTTCGGGTTTTGCGTGATGTTGATCCACACCGGATTGGAGTAGGCCTTTCTGCCCTCGGCATCCTCCACAACGATCGCCATCCAGCCGTCGCCGGTTGCGGCAAGATCATGGCTTACTTCCGCGGTATTGGGCGTGTTTTCGAAATCCATTGTCTTGACCGCCTCGCCGTTCTGATAAATGACGGCTTTGTTCAGGCCGTTCACGGATTTTAAGCCGAAGTCGACCTCCGTGGATTCATCGTCGGCAAGCCTTATCTCGTCGCCGAACATGAAGTTATGCGGAACGATCATCGGACCGAAGCTCGCGTAGGACTTGCCGTCCTTCAGGGCATCAACAAACGCGTTCACACCTTTTGAACCGCGAGTGTAGGCGAACATCCTCATCTCGCCGGACTTCCTGGACCTGACGTCATGAACATCCGTTCCGGCGCTCAGGTAATACCTGTCCCCCTGGTTCCAGTAACTCATGGCAAGCTCCCAGGCATCTTCGTACTCGGCGTCCGAGTTGAGCTCCACAAGATCGAAGCTCGCCCTGTACTTGCCGTTTATGGTGTCTTCATCCGCGTTTTTGAAATATCCGTAGGGGATAAGCGGATGGTTCTGCTGAATGATCTTCGCACCCTTGTCCCGGGCATACTCGAATATCTCCGCAACCGTGGCCTTTCCCGAGTTTAGGTCCCATGTCGCGTCGCTTGCCAGGGGGTATGCATTGAAGTGCCCCCAAGACGGGGATATTTCGATGGAGGGGATGATCCGTAAGCCCGCCTCTTTCGCCAGCCGGGCCGTTTTTCCGTTGTTGACCACCGTGTCGTGATCGCTGATAAAGATAAAGTCCAAATCCGCGGCAAGCTGGGACCGGACCAGATACTCGGGAGAAGTCTTGCCGTCGAGCTGGTCGGAATGATGATGCATATCGCAATTCAGCCAGCCGGAAGGCGGAGACATCATTTCCTCAATCTCGACGCTTTTCTCCATTTCCCGGTTCGCTTGAACATCCGCCTTCAGGACCTCGGGGTTCGCAAAAAAGTTCGCCCCGGACTCGACGGAGAATTCGTATTCCCCGGGGGCGAGAGTCAATTCTGCGTTTCCCCGCTGATCAAGCCGAGTGAAAAAGGTCTTCTTCCCCAGGAAGCGGATCAGGGGAGTAGCCCCTTTTTCAATGGATATCCGCGCATCCGCTGGATTGTTCTCACCGTCTCTGACCTGCAGATTCAACACACCAGGCGATTCAAGGGTGTTAAAGTTGACGGCGCGCTTTCCCCCGCTTTTCACTTCCACGGATTTTTCCGCGCTTGCGGAATGTCCGGCAGCCGTGGCGTACATGGAATAGTCGCCCTCGGGGAGTTCCATGCTGAACCGTCCGTTTTCCCCGGCTGCCCAAGTATACGGCTCGCCCTCTTTCTTGACCACCACATAGGGATCTTCGACATTCTCTCCGGAAGCTGTTTTCACGGCTCCGGAAATTGTCCCGGATTGGATGTTCTTCCTTTGCATCTCCGCATTCAAGACCGGGGCGAGATCTCCGCTGGCCGCCATCTGGAGGTATCCCGTATATTTCTTTTCCTCTCCCGGCTTCAGGTTGTTTTCAAGGTACATGTCCTTGCCGTTGTAGTTGATATGGTCGAAATATGGGGCGTGCAGGGCAGCCATCCACTCCTTGTCGTAGGTCACCGACCAGTCGCTCAGGGCGCCTCGGGCATCGGTTTTCTTAGTTTCGTAAATCCCGGGAGGACCGAAATGATATCCGCCCGTGGCCCACAGAACATAGCCGGAAAGGATATCCCCGGTGGGTTCGGAGCCATTGTTTTGAATTCTCGTGACCATTTTTATCCGGTCGCTACCTCTTTCCAGGGTATAAGTCGTTACCAGGTCGCACTCGCCCCAGTCCCTCTTGGTACGGACCACTCCCCGGTCCGGGGTGTTCTCCGGAATGGACACCTCCTGATACGTGGTGGGCCAGCTGGACCAATTGTTGGGAATAAAATCCACAAGGGTTACCCGGTCCACCCCCGGAGTCCCGTCTTCAACCACGGCTCCGTCCAGTATTCCCCCGTTGGCCACGCCCCAGGGAGCCGGTGTCCCGGAGGAAATCGAGACCGCGATATGATCGTTTTTCAGGGTCACGTCCGAATCGGCCACAGCGTCACCGCTTTGTATTGGAGTAGGCCCCTTGTCCACCGACACCTCGGCGAAAGAGTTCATGGGCAGTAGCAAGAAAAAACCGACAAGAAGAAGGAAAGCTGTTTTGAAAAGGGTCGGAACTAATTGAAAACATGGAAAATTCATGTAGCCTCCTTTGTTTGAGAAAATCAGACGCCAATAGTTTGGCGGCTAGCCAAGCTGGCAAAACAATCTGCCACTTCTTGGCGGAAGATGACGAACTCCATAAATTGGATTCGTACATACCTCACAGCATATAAATGCTGACTGAAAACTCAATTTTAAAAAGATTGCTACCAAAACAAGGCATGGAAATCAAGTGGTAGTACTGAAATATTGCTCAGCAAAAAAGGCAAAAGTTTTATCTTACCCCACAAACTATTTGTTAATGCAACAAAAAAGCAGAAAATCTCATTGTAAAACTCCATCAAGATATTAGGGCCCTTGACGGTCATGCCCGTCAAAAGACCCCCTTATGCATTTCGGTCTGCCTGCTTCAAGGTTTTGGGCAAAAGCATCCCGGTTGCCGTCCTGGAGAGGTCCTTACCGGATATCAGTTGATCGATGATCTTTCCGAAATCCGCTCTCTTCTCGTCAATCCCCATCTCCAGGATCTTTTTCAGATGTATTCCGATTTCACCCCTCTGAGGGCTTCTTCAACATGGCTCAGCCTGCTCTTGTAGCTGATCAGACCCTGTTTCGGGCGATAAAATCCACCTCTTGGCTGTTCCGGTCAGCTGCGCACCCATATGCCCCTGAAAGCACGAGAGTTTGACAGTGGTCCGGTTCATATCGAATTGAGAATGGAAACTCCTTTCCGCCCCTAGTGACTTGGCTACCAGGCCATTCAGGAGGCCAAGAGGACCCGCCTCGACGATGACCACGTTTTTTCCCACCTTGCAGGGATATCTTGCCCAAGGCATTCAGGCAGCAGGCAATGGGCTCGACCGGAGTGGCGAGCTCAGCCGCAGCCCCTGACTTTCACCAGCACACCTCGGTCCGGACAGTCCGGGGAGGGCACCTTCCGCGCCCGCAACTGGCCCGGACCTGACAGCACCGCTGCATGCATAGATTTTTCCCGAGGCCTTGTGGTGGACCAAAAAAAGTCCCCAAGCTGATATTCGCTATCAGCTTGGGGACTTGCCTTCTCCGCCAAGTCTTTGCGCCTTGCTGTTGGCAGGTCTTCTGTACTTGTGAATCCTTCTACTTGACCTGTTGAATGGAATTCCAGCCTTTTCCGAGCAGGATTCACCGGTCCTTCCCATAGCGTTTCACCGGCCAGGGCTTACGCTCCAGTGGATCAATGCGGCTTTCCTCCCCACTCACAGCGGCGGGGCCGTGCCGGAGTCGCACCGGCTTCACTTTTAAGCTTTCTTGGGAGCACCAAAAGCAATTATTATATGTAACTGCGGATAACTTATTGAATTATTGGTTAATTGGTCGCGAGGCTCGACGGGTGGAGCGCTTCGCTGGGTTCCATATAGACCTTGCCCTTGTTGAAACCGCAATAGGCGAAGTTTGAGCCCAGTGCCGATTGGAGACGCGTCATACGAATCCTGCCTCGAACACAAGTTGTTCAGGGGGGTCGATGAGGTGTTGCGTATCCCATCATGTGAAACCCGGGATGAAACCCGCGCTTCATGAACAGGCGAGCCTATGTTGGGCGCGACAACCGGCCTTTGCCAGGATGTCCGGGGTGCCGGGGTGTGCAGCTCCCGCCAGGTAGCGGAGCTGAACTTCGGCCCGTGGAGAAGGAGCACGCCCCCCCTTTGAGCCGCTCCGCGCGCTGAGGCAATGGACCACGCCGTCCCGGACCGCAATGCGATGCTCCGCGATTTCCGGCATCTTTTCCTCCTTGCGGATTGCGGTCACACGGTGCCGTCATGTCCATCAGCTTTATGTTCCGGCGCGCGGCGAATCATGAGCCAGCTCTGGACCCGGATTATCCCTTGGGACCCCCTTCCCGATGGCCTTGTCGAAAACCCGGACGCCAAATCCCCATCGATCCGGCCCTCCCGGTCCACCACGGGTAGGCGCACGCAGCCGCGGCCGATAACGGACACCTTTTCCCCGTCCTGCCGAGCTCCCTGTATTGCCTGCCAAGCAGTCTCCTTGTTCCGGCTCGTCAGCCCGCCCATTAACCCGGCTTGCTCTGTGGGGGCGACGATTCGCCCTGGGAAAGACACGAGCCGCTTCAAGCACCAGCGGACTGGCAGCCTCCCCGACCCTTGGCGGCATAAAGCGCCGTATCCGCAGCTTCCAAAAGATCTTCCGGCTTGTCCATGGGGGATCGGGCTTGAGCATAGCCAATACTCACCTCGCCCTGCCAGCACGTTTCTCCGTCCGCATTGCAGTAACCCGGCATCGAGCCCAGTATGTTCTCCGCCACTCCGCCAGCCTCCTGTACGGGGCAATGAGGGCATATGATGAGAAACTCGTCTCCCCCCAGGCGACAGACAGTATCCTCGTTGCGAACCGCTTCCTGAAGCCTGGCGGCGATAAATTGAAGCAGGGCGTCCCCTTCACCGTGCCCGTACGTGTCATTAACATACTTGAACTTATCAACATCCAGCAGGAGGACGGAAAAATGAAAACCGTGCTCCGGTGTCTCCTCCCAAAGCCTGTTCAACACGGATAGGGCAAATCGGCGATTGGGCAACCCGGTCAGCTCGTCGCGCACTGCCAGGGCCTCCAGCTTGCGATTGGCCTCCCTGAGATCGGCTGTTCTCTCTTCCACCTTGTGTTCCAGGGTTCGATTCAGCTCGCGCAATTCCCTGTTGCGCCGGGAAACTTCCTGAAAGAGCCCCTTGAGAGCTGTTACCAATGGCTCAGTGCCGCTCTGGGCATCATCGAACTCGTCCCGATAAGCCTGCTCCGGACTCCGCCCGTTCTGGATGGCGTTGATCTGCCTGGCCATGCCCTGGTCCACACCGAGGATGTGATAAGCCAACCAGTCCACGAGGTAACTCAACACCTTCTCGGCGTGTTGCCGGGAAAGCTTGCCCTCTGTGGCATTCAGGGAGCTGGCCTCTTCAAAAAACTCCCTGTGCATGGCCTGATGCCCTTGGATATAGGGAGGGTGCATTCCCTGAGACAGCATCATGTCCTCTTCGTCCCGGAAATGGATCCCTGCGTATTCCACCATGGCATTGAGGGCTGAGCTGAGCTTTTGCTTGTCCATCGCTTCCTGGGCCAGCGCGATCTCCCCCATATCATTGATAAGATCCACCAGCTTCTTGTGCTGGGAATCCACCCAGGAAATCCCCACCAGAAATGATTCGTCCCAATTAAATATATTTCCCATCAAATCCCCTTCTCTATGTCCTCATCTCCGCGAGAGCAGTTGTTTTCTCGGTTTTGCATCCATAGACCCCAGTGGCTGCAGAACTGAGGGGCCCTCCTGACATGGATGCCCCCATATGGGTCTCTTGAAACAGCCGAGGGCCTCGGAGGGTGGCACGTTTGCGGAAGGGGGTCCGTTCAGCCCGCTCAGGAGGGCTCCTTCAGCTTCAGGCCCGCCAAATCCGCATCCTCGATGCTCGCTGGCCGCCAGCGGGGCTGCTGGTCCTTGTCCAGGACCCGGGCCCGGACGCCTTCCAGAAAGTCCGGATGGGAAAGCATGAACTCCGCTGCACGCAGATCCGTGCGGAAGACTTCCCGCAGGTCACGGCCCTTGTTGCGGCGCAGCAGCTTCAGGGTAAGCGCGAGCGCGGTGGGTGACCGCTCACTGAGCTCGCTGAAAACGTGGCTGCATAGCTCCGTTGCGGTGCTGCACTGGCGCAATGAGCTCGAGAGGTCGACGAGGCCCTCCAGGTCGGCGAAATAGTCCCGCACCCAGGCATCCATGTCCCGATCTTCGCCTGGATCCAGGGCCAGGGCATCGACCCGGCTGCGGATGTGTTCTTTCAGGGCCTCTCCGTCGGTATCGTATGTCCCGGTTTGCATGGATCCCAGGCCGGAAATCAGCTCCTTAAGGCTCAAGGCGGGCAGGCAATGCGTCGCCAGACCGACGCGAACGCACTCCCGGCCCTGGAGCTCGTATCCGGTCAGGCCCAGGAACTCCGGATAGCCAAGGGGACACTTGCGGTGCAGCCAGCCCGAGGCCCCCACATCGGGAAAAAGGCCGATCCTGGACTCGGGCATGGCCATGCGGGTCGCCTCGGTGGCCACCACGAGGTCCGCCCCCGCGGCCAGCCCCAGACCGCCGCCCATGGTCACGCCGCTGGCGAGCACGACAACAGGCTTGGGGAAGTCGTGGACCAGGGCGTCCATCCGATACTCCTGGGACAGGAAACGCAGCGCCTCTTCCTTGTCCTCTCTCCGAACCCGGTCCGCCATGTACCTGATGTCCCCGCCTGCGCAGAAGCCGCGGTCACCGGCTCCGTCCAGGAGCAGGAACCCGCAGCCGGGGTCGGTGCGCGCTATCTCCAGAATGCGGATCAGCCTCTGCACCATGTCCGGGTTCAGGCTGTTGATCACACCGGGTCGGTTCAAGGAGATCCGCCACATGGCGGAGCCCTGGTCCAGGAGAACAGGGGAGCTGGTGTCTCCTTCGGAATATTCCTGCATAATACAAACATGTCCTGTTGGAGGATGGCAGCCGCCCTGTCCCAAAAAGGGGGCCGCGTCCTTCTCGGAGGACGGGAGGGCTGCGGGATGATGCCATTGCGGCCCACGGAGGGATGCTATCCTTTAATGATAGGCCGGATCCCCATATCCGTGCAAGCCACTGCTCGTCCGGAAATGGAAGAAACATCCATGAGCTGAGGATAAAGAGCTTGGCTCCATATGTTCAGTCTCAGGAGGTAATGCGGAACCGGGGAGGGGAGATGGACTCACTTCGGCAACCGGGGCATCGGGAAGGCTTCTTGAAACCCTGCCTTCCGGTGAACTCGAATCCGCAATTGCGACAGGCCGCGGGTAGCCTTTTCAGGGTTTTGCCGGAGTTTTTCAGGGAACGCTCGATGTGGGGCAGATGGGAAATGAGATCCTTTTCCGAGGCGCGTACCAGCCCCGAGAGCTCGCGGAGTGAAACCGGATCCTGCGCCTCGGAGAGCTCCGATACGATACGCTGCCGCAAAGTCTCGTCCCGAGCCATTGCCTGCCTCTGTGCGGATATTTCCGAAAGGTTTTTGCCCGACCTTGCCTCAAGATAGCGTTTTCGCTAATGAGTATTCTGTCATTTTCATCCCGAGCCGCCAAGCACGGGCAAGGACATTTTATTCCCTGCACACGATCAAGCAGGAACTATCGAGGTCCGGACTGGGCAGGATGATCAAGGGGCGGCTCAAGCAAACGTTTGGGGTAAGTATTCAGAAGATTGACTGCCCGTTCGCTCCCGCTCACTCGACATGGGGGACCCGGAGGGACGTGATTGGCGAGCGAAGCTCGCCTGGGCCTGTCCCCGCGGCAACGGTCCGCCGCGGGGATGTCCCGCACGTCGAGCGACCGAAGAGAGCGGGAATTTCACAACTCTTCACCGCGCGCGGCCGAAGGCCGCCCGCCTGTCCCGTGAAACAGACGGAGTCTCGGCGTAGCTGGCTTCACCGGGATGTGCGACGAAGTCGCCAGCGCCGAACAACAGGGAATCGCAGATTGACGCGGATGGAGAATAGTTACACGTTTTGAAAAAATGGCATCCCGCATATCGAGATCGGACAGAATGGAAAAGCTGACCAGAGACGACTTGATAGTGACCACACCTGCGTATCCGGCCGCCGAGGACAGGGATTTTGCCGGAGAGGTGGCCGAACGGCTGGGTCTTGCCTTTCATCCCAGACACAGGGACACGGTCAATCGCATAGTGCGCAGATGCGGCGCAAAAGCCGCCCTCGTTGCCGGTTGCCAAGAGATCTATCTCCTCCACGATAAACGCAAATTCCGTTTCCATCCCGGCATGGCCGTGCATCGCGTGCACTCCCTGCAAATCGGAAAAAAGGACCGGCTGGTGGAGGCCGCGGAACTCGAATCCGGCGACGCTTTTCTGGACTGCACCTGCGGGCTGGGTGCGGATGCGGTTGTCGCCGCGTACGCGGCGGGGGAAAAGGGCCGCGTGCGAGCGCTCGAGGCCTCTTCCCTCCTCGCGAGCATCGTGGAGTTCGGCCTTTCGCGCTATACGCACAACAAGGCGGATCTGACGCGGGCCATGCGGCGCGTCGAGGTACAAAACAGGGATTATGCCCGCGCCTTGCCCGAGCTGGAGACGGAGTCCTGGGATGTGGTCTATTTCGATCCCATGTTCCAAAGGACGGTTCCGGGCGCCAGGAGCTTGGATCTTGTCCATCTGCTGGCCCGGGACGAGTTGCCCGGCCCGGAAGCCGTCAGCGAGGCGCTACGCGTGGCGCGAAGATGCGTGGTGGTCAAGGACCGGTATCCGGGAAATTTCCTGAGGGCGATGGATATCCCGGTGATCACGGCCAGACAGCGCATCTGCTACGGGAGACTGGATGCCGGGTCCCCGGCGGGATCTTCACGGTAGGCCGCTTTCCGGAAAGATCGGCCCGTCTTCCCGGATCCGGCCTGCAACCGGTCCGGACTCATCTTCCCAGGGTATCAATCAAAAGCCCGATCCGATGTGCTTCTGCTTGCCATAGCTGAGAGGGACAAAAGGACCCACGCTCAGTGATAGCGAGAAAAATCCTCGCCCCCCTCTTCTCAAGCAAGCCCGTCCTGTCAATAAAGAGTTCGACCATATGTACTCTTGGCAACAGGCTCTCCAGAACCCAACCATTCTACTCTTTGGCTCTTACTCCGTTGCATGCCGCGTTAATAAGGAGCCTCTCCCCAGATGCTATGATCTTTCATTGTCTTCCCTTTTGAATAAGTAAATGATCAACTAAAGCCTCAAGTTCACGCCCTTTCCTATTATAAAGGTCGGATAGCTGATTGTAGACCCCTTTAATTCTTTTGAACCTGGATACAAGATTATTGTATTTATTCGCATAACGATTATATTTTATTCTTTTATTGAGTCTTTTAAATCGTTCCATTCTAGTTTTGAGTTGGTCTATATTATCTTTCAGTCCTTTTAGTCTTTCTGATTTTTCGTCAATTACTGCTTTAAACTTCTTTCTTTTGATTTTAATGTTTTTTAACTTTTCAAGCAGATTAATATTCTTTTCGATATCTGTATATTCTTTTCCATTTATATCATTTTTAATATTCCAAGACGTAACTAAATTTATACTGTATTTAGTAACTAAATTTTCTATATTTAGCTTTTCAAACTCAATTGAAGCGAAACCAATAGGATGATATGAAGTAGATTCAATATAGCAGTATCCAGAGTTGAACTTAGAATGCTTTTTTGGACATTTTATTCCAGCCATCATGTGATCGGCCTCATCGAACACAAAAAGACATGTTCCAAACCCCAATTCATCCAACAGTACATGAACTAAAAAAGACTTTCCCGAACATATGCCTGATTTCTCATACAAAACCTCGTAAGGATGCTTGGGAAGCGCGCTCAAGTTTTCAACTTTGCTTGCAAGTCTCTCATCATAGGGTATGGATTGCACAAAAGAGACTGTTAACTCAGCTAATTGATCTTGTGTTAGCTTATTGTTCAAAGCTTTATCCATCAGTCTATCCGTTAATCGAGTAAAAAGACCATTTGCATTACCGTGTTGTAAAAGCTTTCTATATGTAACACCCTCTTCAATCTTCATTGGTGCAATACGATTATTTTTATAGTAAAAATACGTTGACTTATCGAAATTCAATGATAGACTGTATTTTTTTCCATTGTATTTCCACTCAAAATACTTGGTTACTTTTTTTCTATCTTTTTTGACATTATCTTTTTTATTGTCTGAACTATCATCCTTTTTCTTTGGTTCGAAAAATTCACTTTTACTTGTCTTGAAATCATGTATGTACAACACTGACAAGGCAACTATTAAGACTATTATAAAAGCGTTTAACTTAGAGTCCGCGCTCATGATCAATCGATATTTTGTCGCATTGAATTGTATCTGTCAGAGGCAATATACACTGGCACTAGTATCTTCAAATTGGACATAACATCTCATTTCCTTCCCATTTCCTGTAAATTCTGGGACGAGAGGGGATAAAGAGGTTGCCATCTTGTACATTCGCTTGCCGACAACCCCTCGCGAGCTTTGGGAGGCGGAGCCTTTCCGCGCCGAAAACCATTCTCCTGCTCACGGTCCTGTGAAAACTGCTTGTCAGGTGCGGGAATCCGTTTTCAGCCCCTGTGGCCCTTTTCCGGTAGCCACGGCTGCCCAGAAGGCCCCAACGGGGCGGCTCAGCAACGGGAGGAAGTCGGATCCTCGCCTATCACCCGGAGAAAGGTCCGCACCACCTCCGGATCGAACTGGGTTCCCGCGTTGCGCAGCAGCTCGTCCGCAGCCTCCTCGTGGGTCATGGCCCGTCGATAGGGACGGTCGCTCATCATGGCGTCATAGGCGTCCGCCACGGCCAGGATCCGGCAGCACAAGGGGATCTCCTCTCCCTGCAGGCCCCGGGGGTATCCCTTGCCGTCCCAGCGTTCGTGGTGCTTGAGGATCCAGTCCGCGATGGGGACCAGCTCGGGAACGGACTGGGCGATACGGCTGCCGATCTCGCTGTGCCTGCGCATCTCCAGCATTTCTTCGTCCGTCAGGGGGCCCGGCTTGTTCAGGATGGCGTCCGAAATCCCCACCTTGCCCAGATCGTGGAAGCGGGCGAAGAGATGCAGCTCGTTGACCTGGCTCTCGGACAGGCCAATGGCCCGGGCTGTTTCCGTGACCAAGTGCTGCAGCTTTTCGCAGTGCCCCTGGGTGAGAAAATCCCGTTCCTCCATGGTCCGGATCAGGGCCTGAATCGCGGAGTTCCGGGCGCTCTCCTCCCGCTGGATCTTCTCCCGGTACATCCGGTTGTCCGCCTCCCGGAAGACGGCCTGTATATCCGTGCCCTCGGATGCGGCCACCGCATGCCCCACGGACACGGAGAGGGGGATGCGCGGCTCGCTCTCGTTGTACCGCTGAACGCCTTGCCTAAGCCGTTCCACCACCTCCTCGGCTTCGCGCTCACCGGCCTGCGGGACCAGGACGGCGAACTCATCCCCTCCGATCCGGGCGAGGATGTCGCTGGAGCGGAAGCTGGCCTTGAGGAGCTCCGCCGCCCGGACAAGCATTTCGTCCCCGGATTGATGGCCCAGGGTGTCGTTGACGAACTTGAGGCCGTCCAGATCGCAGATGATGATGCCCACGGGGAAGTACCGGCCGTCCCCCAGCCGGCTCATCTCCTCCTCGAAGAAGTTGCGGTTGTACAGGCCGGTGAGGGAGTCGTGGAAGCTCATGTAGTTGAGCTTCTCCCGGAAGGTCTTGTGCTCCGTGATATCGGTGACAAACCCCTCCAGGATCTCCGCGTCCCGTCCGTGCGCCTCGACGACGCGCCCCTGTTCCCAGACCCATTTCCGGTGTCCGCTCTTGGTGGTCACGCGGTATTCCACGCGGAAGGCGCGGTCGTTGTCGATCGCCTCCCGAATCCGCTCGCGGACGGAGGGCCTGTCCTCGGGGTGGATCAGCTCCCCGTAATCGACCCCCTGGCTCGAGGTCAGCTCCCGGGGGGAATATTCCAGCAGCTCCCTGCAGCCCTGGCTCACGAACTCCATGGGTCGCCGGGAGGAATTGAGCCCCCTGTAGGCCATGCCGGGCAGATTGGAGAGCAAGGTCTGCATGGATCGCTGGCTCTCCCGAAGGGCTTCCTTTTGCCGGTATTGTTCGGTGACGTCGCGGAAGACGAAGACCGCTCCGGCCAAATTGCCCCGGGAGTCGCGGATGGGGGATGCAGAGTCCGCTATCTGGTACACGGTGCCGTAGCGCGCGAGCAAACCCGTGTGATTGGCCAGGCCCTGAGTGCGGCCGCTCTGCAGGACTCTGAGCACCGGATTCTCGCAGGGCTGGCCGGTCCTGGAGTCGATCAGCCTGATGATCTCGGTGAGCTCCCGCTCTTCCGCCTCTTCCGGGGCCCACCCGGTTAGTTCCCTGGCAGCCGGGTTCATCCGGGTAATTCGGCCCCCGGGGTCCGTGGCAAGCACGGCGTCCCCGATGGAATCCAGGGTGATGCGCAGGTCCTCCTCCCTGTCCCGCAGCTTTTGGATGTGCCTGAGCAGCTGGGGATAGTAGGTCTTGTGCGAGGACTCCAAGCTCAGATGGAGGAGCTTTTCCCTGACTCTACCCAGCGAATCGCTATTTTCCGGAGCCTTATCCATAGGCGATGTCCGTTCTCGTATTCTTTTCGCGATGGCGGTGAAATGCGTCTTTTCTTGAGGCCGCCGCTTTGTTGAAAGCTGTCTTTCTGTTTCGGGTCAGAGGATCCGCTCAAGGAGCCGCTCGATATCCTCCCGGTCCGCCCGGACGGGATTGGTGGCCATACAGGGCTCGCACGCGGCGGCTTCCGCGAGGCCGGGAATCTCCTCCCGCGTAAGGCCCATCTCCCCCAGGCCCTTGCTGATGCCCAGGCCCCGGCGCAGGGCGGACAGGCAACGGAGCAGGCTTTGCACGGCCTCGGAATCGGTCGCCGATGCGCAGTCCGGGTCCACGATGCGCCCCAGCTCGGCGTACTTGCCCGGGACGACTCGGGCGTTGTAGCGGACCACCTCCTCCAGGAGAAGGGCGTTGCAGCGGCCGTGTTCCAGGTCCCGTCTGCCTCCCAGGCTGTGGGCCATGGCGTGGACCAGCCCCAGGCTGGCATTGGAGAAGGCCAGGCCGGCCATGAGGCTGGCCATCATCATGTTTTCCCTGTATTCGTGCCCGCGATCCTCGTAGGCCCCGAGGAGATTGCCCGAAGCGAGCCGGACCGCCTCCCGCGCCGCCATGTCCGTGAGGGGAGAGGACAATGTGGACACATGGGCCTCGACGGAGTGGCTCAGGGCGTCCATGCCCGAGTCCGCCACAACCTCCTGCGAGAGGGTCTGGGTGGTGTCCGGGTCCACGAGGGCGATCTCCGGGATGACCATCTTGCTCACCAGGGCGACCTTTCTCTTCCCTGCCGTGTCCGTGATTATCGCGAACTGGGAAACATCCGCGGAGGTCCCCGCCGTGGTGGGCACACAGATGAGGGGCACCCCGGGGCTGGGGATCTCGTCCACGCCCTCGAGCTCCAGGACGTGGCACGCATTGCCCGCTGCGACGCTGATGCCCTTGGCGCAGTCCATGGGACTGCCTCCGCCCACGGCCAGGATCAGGTCGCACTCGCCGTTTTGGCACGACTCGACTCCGGCCATGACCTCGCTGTCCTTGGGATTGGGGGTCAATCCCTCGAACCGGACAGAGGAGAGGCCCTCTCTGGCCAGGGCGTCCTCGGCGCGCGCGGTCCATCCGGCTTCCCGGACGCCTTCGTCCGTAACGAGGAGCACCCTGGAGGCCCCGAAGTTCCTGCAGTGCTTGCCCGCGAGCTCCAGGGCTCCGGAGCCGAAGACGATCTCGGGAACGGCGAATTTTCGCAGATGGAAAAGGATTTCGCTTTCCATGGATATCCCATATCCTGTCGTTTTAGGGGAGACAAGGCCGAATTGCCCGCAGCGGAAGGGCGTTTCAGGATGTTGGGTTGCGGGTAAAGATAAACATAAAGGCTTCAACTTCCCAAAGTCAAATCCGTTTGCGGTTCGCGGTCTGAGCGAACGCCGCTTGTCCCGGTAGCTCAAGGCATGCCGCCTCCAGGGCGTAAAAGTGCCGGGAAAGGGCCTGTCACCGTGTGCCTCCTGATAAGATCCGGCTTGTTTTTCCGGGTCCTGTCTGTGGATCCCTTGCCGCAAATCGGGGGCGAACACGGGGAAAAAGGAAAGCGGGCGCGCTGATCATGCTCGCATCGCCGGGAAGGACCTCCTCCGGGACGCGAACCTGGCTTGACCGGGAGAGCCCGGCGGAGGCAGCCCTGCAGGGCTGCCTCCGCATGAATCAGAGGGAAAAGGCGACACGCTAGTGTCTTGCCAAGTGTGAATTGTCGTATTTTGTAAATAATGCATAAACCATTGTTGTTATGTTTCGGAGCGGTCTCCAAAAAGCTACCCTATTCTTTTATATCTCAGCCGTTATTTTTTGAAATCCTCTTTTACGACACTGGAACGTGACAAGACACTAGGAGGAGACAATGAGCCCTTGGGACAAAATGAAACAGGGTTTCCGGAGTTTTGCCGCCACTGCACAGATGGACGATTTCCTCATCGAGCAGATCGATCACATGTTTTCACAGCGGTGGCGGAAAACCTCGGAGAAGAGGCCGACACGTGTCGCCGGCGTGAGCCTGGAGAAGGAGGCGCAGTATATCTTCTCCTACAGGCATCAGGGGCGGGGGATCAAGGTGGAGCTGGAGCATGAGTTTCCCAATCTGGAGATCGAAGCCGGCAGCGGCCCGGCCAAATCCGAGACCAAAGTGCCGGTGAACGAGTTTGTGGAGTAGGAGGGAGCCGAATTCAACCTCAAGAACGAGGCCCGGTTGAGACAGGTCGTGGATGAGATCGCCTCCATGGTCGAATAGGGCTTCCTGAGCCGTCACGACCAATGAGGACGACGGACCGGGGCGTGGTCAGTGATAAAGGGGGGTGCGGGCGCATCCCCGCAGCCCCCCTAATGCCTTGTCCAGGATAAACTGTGTTTTTTTCCAGGCCGCTTCTTCTTTTGAAAAAAGAAGAAGCCAGACAATTCCATGCCTCTACTCTGCCCGCGTCTCCTGCACAGGAATGTCAGCGGAAATCCTGTTCCGCATTTCTGCTATTGCGGGAAGACGGCTCGCTCAGCTCCAGCCCGAGGGAACGTCCTCGTGAGGGGATTCCTCGGGATGCTCCCGCTCTCCCGGCTTGGACACGATGTGCACTGAGCTGGCCTGCAATCCCTCATCGCCCATTTCGGGCTCGTACCGGACCTCGGTTCCCACCGCCATCCTGTCGAAGTCCCCGTGGAGCACGCTGTTCCGGTGAAAGTAGACCTCCTCCTCGGTATCCGTCCGTTTGAGAAACCCGTATCCCATTTCGGGAAAAAGGCGGACCACCAGGCCGTGAGGCTGTTCCTGGTGGGTCTTGACCTGGTGCTTCCGCTCCGCCTGGGTCTTTTTCAACCGCTTCTCCATGGAGCGAAAGGCGTCCCGGATGACGTTGCGCAGCTCCTGCTGGTTGTCCTCGCCAGCCTTCAGCGGCTCGCTGGAGGTAACCAGCCTTTTCTTGCCGGGCAGACTCACCTCCACCCGTACGTGGAAGGGGTTGCCGTGGGTACGGCGCTTGTGGTCCATTTCCACGGCCACGCGGCAGGCGATAATGTCCTTGGCGTAGCGCTCCAGCTTCTCCGCCTGCCCGTGAATGAAGTCATCGATCCAGTCGGACTTGTCCACATGCTTGTAGCTGATTTCCATTGGGATCTGCATATACAGCATCTCCGTATAAATGGTGTTCCAAAAAAAGCTACGAAGGGTATTCTTCATTGATTATCTCAAACCGGATTCCCGATGGCAACAGGCGAGGGAGCCGCGACAGGGCATGAGCCCCGGTGCTTTTTCTCCAGGGGAAGGCAGTTTTCGGGGAGGAGCCACGGAGGAAGGCCCGCACCCTGCTTTTCGAGAGTCCGCTGCAGGCGGGCCCGTGGACAGGTCATGAAGAGGTACGTAGCGGCCGGTTTTCCAAGCGGCTCTCACATCGCCTCGGCAAGCGGATCCGAGCTTTGCACATAGGCGAACCCGAAGGCCAGATTCCTCAGCGTGGAGAGGTGGAGCTCCTCATTCGCGGCTGCGGTGCCATCGGAAGCGAAAAACACCCTATAGTCCAGATCGAAGGCCTCTCGTGCGGTGTTCTCGCAGCAGCAGTTGGTCAGCACTCCGGTGACAATCAACTCCTGGACGCCCAGATCGCGCAGCATTCCGTCCAATCCCGTTCCCCGAAAGGCACAATAACGGCGCTTGTCCAGCAGGGATTCCCCTCCCGCGGCAGAACAACTGGCAGGGAAATCCCTCGATCAATCGGTCTTTTCAAAGTGCTCCTTTTCCGCCCCGCACTTGGGACAGACCCAGTTCTCCGGGAGCTCGTCGAAAGGGGTTCCTGGCTCGATACCGGATTGGTAGTCCCCTTCATCCGGCTCATACACATATCCGCACGGGCATTCCTGCATGGACATAGACACCCTCCCTTGGCTAATGGTCTCCTCTGCATACAAGGACATGGTATCCCGAGTTGCACCAGGGGATCAATCCGATCCCTCAAGCCGCATAAGCTCCTAATAGCGAGAAAATGGGCAGCAAAAAGCCGCTCCCCTTGTGCTCGATCCATCCAGTCCTTTCCTGTCTACTCCCGCCTGCCCGTAACAGCGGGATCGCTTGCCCGAAGGCGGAGATGAAGGTACAGGGAGAAAGATGCATCCGGGCCTTGGAAGCTTCAGGAGGGGGCACCCATGATTCTGCACGACCGCCGGGACACTGTGAGCCTAGCCGATTTCGGGATTCTTATCCCGCTCCATTACAGCAAGGCCGCAAGAACCCTGGATGAGCTCACGGGCCAACCGGAGCTGAGGGCCGGAGAGGATGAGCTCATCGTCCCCACCGGGCCCGTGGAGATCACCCGGGAAGACCTCCTCCGGGCCCATACCCCGGAATATGTGGAGCGCCTCTTCTCTCCCCGGATTGAGGAGGAAGTGATACAAACCTACGAGCTGATTCAACCGGACGGTTCCTACAACCGCTATGATCCGGGGCGGGCCAGCCGCCCCCTGTCCGAGGTGTTGGACAGGGCCCTGGCCATGGCCTCGGGCACTGTCCAGTGCTGCCGCATGGCCCAAAAGAGCGGATTCTGCTTCTACCTGGGCGGCGGCATGCACCATGCCCATGCCGATCAAGGCAAGGGATTCTGCCTGATCAATGACGTGGCCGTCAGCCTGCGCAAGCTGCAGTTTGAGGGATGGATCAAAAGGGCCTGGGTGATCGACGTGGATGCCCACAAGGGCGACGGGACGGCCTCCATAACCGGCAATGACGCGAGCATCGTCACCCTGAGCGCCCACATGGCCAACGGCTGGCCTCTGAACGAGCCCGAGTGCCTGGAGGGAGGGCGACGCAATCCGTCCTTTACTCCCAGTGACATCGACATCGGGGTGCCCAGCGGGGAAGAGGACGCCTATCTGAGCCGGCTGGAGGCCGGGCTCGGAGAGCTCGACAGGTATCCCCGGCCCGACCTGGCCCTGGTGCTTTCCGGAGCCGATCCCTTCGAGCTGGATGAGCTGGAATCCGCATCCGAGCTCAACCTCTCCTTGAGCCGGATCCTGGGCAGGGATCAGCTAATCGACGGCTTTCTGCGGGAGCGCGGGATTCCCAGGGCCTGCCTCATGGCCGGAGGATACGGCCCGCAGACCTGGCGGGTGCATACCCAGTTCCTGAAGTGGATCTACAGGGAAGGAAGATCCTGATCCGTGCCGGGAGGGGTCATCCGAAGGACCTTGCCGGCTCGTCAAAGGCCACTGGCGAGCGAAACTGTCACCAAGAAACCTGTCCCTTCAGGCTCATTCGAATAGTTGTAACTTACTGGGTTGGCTGATTTTATCTCGCGAGGAAACCTTGTGGCGCGCTTACTGGCAATAAAGAGCCCCGCCCTGTCTGCTCCATAAGGAGCGGATTCCGGCTTGGCTGACCGCACCTTGTACGCACTCGTTCCTATACAGGACGGCTATAGATGGCGGCTAAAAGCTTCATGGGCTCCAAGAGCGCCATCATAGATCTCAAAAAAGGCGGGGATTCAGGGGGGATCACAGAGCAGTACCAGCTGCTCACCGGGAACTCATGCCTCTTCAAAAAGAAGCGCGGCATTTCAGTTCATTGAAACGCCGCGCCTGTCCTGCTCAAGCTGTCGTTAAGATGGGACATATGTGTGGCTGTGCAGGAACACAATAAAACCGACAATTCACGCTGCACAAGTCACTAGTGTCATGTCACGTTTCAAGTGTCGTAAAAGAGATGTCAAAAAATAACGGTTGATACATAAAAGAATAGGGTAGCTTTTTGGAGACAAGACACTAGGTCCGTTTCTTTTTCAAAAAAAGAAACAAAAAGGTGGTGAAATAATCTTCTGATTTTCTTGCTTCTTATTTTGTCAAAAGAAGAAGCGAAGCTAGTGTCTTGCCCTATTTACATAAACCTCCCCCGAACCATAACACACAAGTGGTTATGCAGGATTTACAAAACACGACAATTCACGCTTGGCAAGACACTAGTCGAAGCGGTCCAGGTTCATGACCTTGTTCCAGGCCGCTACAAAGTCGTGCAGGAATTTCTCCCGGGAGT
>Ga0207714_1000812_pt1 | contig 21208 bp, 13 predicted proteins | sample PonA232FremontCA_2_FD_187270 | JGI IMG/M metagenome (GOLD analysis project Ga0207714, IMG submission 187270) | Marine sediment microbial community from Fremont, CA, USA - Pond A23 Sediment 2 (SPAdes) | ecosystem: Environmental > Aquatic > Marine > Unclassified | place: USA: Fremont, California...
AAGACGCAGGTATCATTTTAATACACAAATATGGAAAAGTTGTTGTTCTGGAAGCGGACAAACACCTGAATCATCCTTGCACCAAAATAGAAACTTCCAATGAATTCGTTGAAAAGTATAATTTGCCGGAAAAAATAAATTATACGAATTGGTTTGATGTTGTTTCAACCGGCGAAACCAATTCTATTGCTGCCGAATTTAATGTGGATGTAAATGCAAAAGGGGATTCTATATTACAAAGATATGGATTGAATTCAACTTTCCCGGCAATTGTAAGTCATAAAGAAGATTACAAATTCTATTACTTTGCAGGAGACTTTGCCGATAACCCGGTTGTAAAGGAGACAGCTTATTTCAAAGGAGTTAAAACAATTGAAAGATGGCTTAATAACGATAAAACCTGTAACCGAACAAATTTTTTCTGGGATTATTACACTCCTCTTATTGAGGGTATTATAAAAGAAGCTAAAAAAACAAAAAAAACAGAATAATCCCCTTATTCATTTCACGTTTTTTGCTATGAAAGCTTTTATGTATTAAATTTGATTAGTATCAATATTGATATTATATGGAACTGAAACTTAGCATTATTCAAACAAATCTTTTATGGGAAGACAAAACGACCAACCTGAATTACCTATCCGAAAAAATAGATAAACTCCCATCATCAGCTGAGATTGTTATTTTGCCGGAAATGTTTACAACCGGATTTTCTATGCATCCCGAAAATCTTGCTGAAACTATGGATGGTTCTTCTGTGCACTGGATGAAGAAAAAAGCCGGACAGCATAACATTGTACTCTCAGGAAGTTTAATAATAGAAGAGAAAGGAAAATATTTAAATCGTTCAGTTACAGCTTTCCCGGACGGGCGGTTATATACCTATGACAAAAGACATTTGTTCAGAATGGGAGAGGAGAATGAACATTATACCGGCGGAAATAGAAGAATGATTTTTACCTACAATAACTGGAGAATTTTTCCACTTATTTGTTATGATTTGCGATTTCCGGTATGGAGCAGAAATCGTGGTGATTATGATATGCTTTTTTATGTTGCCAATTGGCCTGAAAGCAGAAGAAATGTTTGGAAGAACCTTCTCGTTGCAAGAGCACTTGAAAACCAGGTTTATGTTGTTGGGGTAAACAGAATTGGCAGTGACGGTCAGGGTTTGACTTATGCCGGTGATTCTTTGGTGATTGATCCCAGAGGAAATATTATTAGTACAACAGAGCCTTATGTTGAATCTATCGAAACTGTCACGCTCTCTCTTTCAGAACTTAATAAATTTAGGGAAAAATTCCCTGTAGGAAAGGATGCAGATGATTTTGAACTAAAAAATTACGAGAATGCTTTCTACAAAAGATAGATTAACTTTTGGAGAGAGAAGAAAAATATATAAACGCTATATTAATCTTCTCAAAATTTCAAAAACTTTTTTAAATGAAGAGGATGCTCAGATAATCAGGGATGCCCTTGATGAAGCTTTAGCATGCTATAGAGCAGAGAAACTTCCAAATGGTGAACCTTTTGTAGTGCATTTACTTGATTCAGCAAGGATTATAGTCGAAGAAATTGGTCTGGCCACGAAATCCGTATTGGCTGTTATTCTTTACGATTTAGTAAGGAGAGAAAAGATTACTCTGATACATGTTGAAAAGCATTATGGAAAAAAAGTTAGCGAAATAATAGATGGTTTACTTAAAGTTTTCGAACTGAAAACCAATGAGGAAACTTATGAGCCGGAAAATTTTAGAAAACTACTATTAACCATTTCCACTGATGTACGCGTTATATTAATTCGTATTGCTATTCTTTTGGATGAGATGAGAAGGATGAACTATATGCCAAAAGAATATCAAGTCAAAGCTTCGATGCAAACTTTTTCGCTTTATGCTCCCCTGGCGCACAGGCTCGGTTTGTATTCAATTAAATCGGAGCTGGAAGATCTCTCGATGAAATATACAGAAAGTCAAACCTACCGTGAGATTATAAAAAAGCTTAAAAATACCACAGCCAGGCGAAATCGTTATATTAAAAAATTCATTGAGCCTTTAAAGGAACGACTGGAAGAACAAGGCTTTAATTATGAGATAAAAGGAAGAACAAAGTCTGTTTATTCCATCTGGAAAAAGATGAAAAAACAGAATGTACCTTTTGAGCAAGTTTATGACATATTTGCCATTCGAATTATTCTGGATTCTGAACCCAAAAATGAAAAAAGTGACTGTTGGAGAGTGTTCTCAGTTGTCACGGACGTTTATCGGCCCAACCCGGAAAGGTTAAGAGACTGGATTTCTATTCCGAAATCAAATGGTTATGAATCCCTTCATACTACTGTAATTGGTCCCGAAGGAAAATGGGTAGAAGTACAGATCCGGTCGAAGCGTATGGATGAAATTGCAGAAATGGGTTATGCTGCCCATTGGAAATATAAAGGTATTAAAGGCGACCAGAATTTTGATAACTGGATAAGTAGAATCAGAAATGTACTTGAAGACGGGGATACCACTGCAGGTGATTTAATTGATAATTTCCGTATCGATCTGGATTCCAAGGAAATATTTGTGTTTACGCCAAAAGGTGAGCTCCTGAAGTTACCAGAAGGGTCAACAGTTCTGGATTTTGCCTTTGAGATTCATTCAGAGGTTGGTTCAAAATGTACTGGTGCTGTAATAAATAACCGAAACGTTTCTATTAAACATCACCTCAAAAATGGAGACAGGATTGAAATTATTACTTCGAAAAAACAGAAGCCCAAAGCCGACTGGATGAATGCAGTGGTGACTTCCAAGGCAAAGGCTAAAATAAGACAATCCTTAAAAGAAGAACAGAAAAAAGAGGCTGAAACGGGCAAAGAATTACTGAAAAGAAGACTGAAGAATTGGAAAATACCATATAGCCAGGAAATCATTAATCAGTTACTCAAATACTATAACATAAAAGAAGCTACTGATTTTTATGCTTATTTGGGAAAAGAAGAAATTGATATTGGTGAAATAAAAGAGGTAATTCAGGAATTACAAAAAGAACAGAAAGCAGAAGAGCAACCTGAAAAGGAACAAGCATTAAAGAACAACAATGGACAAGTAGCAGAACAAAAAGCAATTGATGCCTCAAAAGATTACATTGTCATTGGCGATGAACTCAAAGGAATTGATTATAAACTGGCTAGATGCTGTAATCCAATCTATGGCGACGATATTGTAGGTTATATAACAAAAAATGAAGGAGTCAAAATTCATCGGGCAAGTTGTAAAAATGCACAGCAGTTAATTTCAAACCATAATTATAGAGTAATTGATGTTAGATGGAGAAAAACACGTGAAAAACAAGCATTTCAGACAAGCATTAAAGTTACCGGGATTGACGAAATAGGCATGATAAACAAAATATCGGATATTATCTCGAATCACATGAAAGTGAAAATGCGTTCTGTCTCTTTTGACTCTGATAATGGAATGTTTGAAGGTTACATCAATCTTTTTGTAGAAAGCACCAAGCGATTGGATGCCCTAATTAAAAGACTTAAAAAAGAAAAAGGAGTTTTAAAAGTAATACGTACTGATATGAAGGAATAATTCGTTATTAATAAAAATTTCATAAAACATTTTTTTGTAATTTTGTGTTAAGTAATAAATATTAGTATTTATGAAAACAAAGACGCTTTTGATAACCATAATGCTTGCCGCTTTTCCATATCTTTTGGAAGCACAGATTTATTCTCCTTTACCAAAGTTCTATCAGCCTATAGACTCAGCCACAATCGCTAAAAATAAGCAGAAGCAAATGCATAAAGGAGAGACTGATTTCGGAGTAACTATGGGAACGGGATTTTCTTCTTTTTCCGGTGGTGTTATGAATTCATATATTGCTCCAAATATGAAATATCAACTTACAGAAGATTTCAGACTGGATGTTGGTACAATCATATCTACAACTAATTCTGGTTTAATGCAGGGTAGCAGTTTTCAGCCAAGCGATAACAGCCCGAATAATTTTGGATTTTCAGGCAGAGGAACTTATACCCCCACAGAAAGACTTTCAATATCTTTTTCCGGCTCCTATATGGAATTTGATAATGCGATGCAGCCATTTAACCGGTATCCACAGCAAAATAATGAAATGAACTATAAATCCATGTCATTTGGGCTGGGATATCAAATTTCAGAGAATTCCAGTATAAATTTTGAATTCAGATATTCTAATGGTGGAAATGGCCTCTATTCGCCATACAACAATAATTTTTCTTCGCCTTACAGTCACCATAACAATCAACCCTTTTTCTGGTAAGTGCTTTCGATTTATATTAGGCACATTCAGAAGTAGAAGCTAATCTTGAAAACAATGGTTTTTAGCTTATAAGAAAAGTGATTGAGTAAATTAAGTTGATTAAGTTAATTGAGTAGAGAGGCACTTTCAGAAGCAATTAATATTTTGAAATACAGCAATTAATAACAAAATTAAGTAAAGCGAAACCCCGGAAAATGCAAAAATGATTAAAAACGAGGTTATATTTTCTCTGTTACCTACTGCTTACTTTTATTCTCTTTTTCTTTTTCTGTTCAAACGCTGACAGGCCTTGAAGGCGCTGTCAGCGTGTTTCTCTTCGCGGTTACTGCTTCTGCGACTGCTTACTCATTTGCTAATTGATGTTCATTTTAATAATTGTCTCTACTTCTGAAAATATCGATAATAGAACATTATGCTCCCAACCATGCCATTTTTTGGGAGTTTTTTATTGGCATATTAGTTGCAAATTTTAGAATGAATTTCTATTTTAAAAAAAATAAAAATTATGAGTGATAAACAAAATAAAAACAATACGGCGCAAAATCAAAATGAACAACAACAAGTTACTTCAGACTTGGCTGTAGTTTCTGAAATCCTCCCTGACAGATTGACGGTTTTACCTGCTGAAACCCGGCCATTTTTTCCGAACATTACTGTGCCGATGACTTTCACCGGGGAAAAGTTCATAGAAACAATTAAAAAGATAGCAAATAGTAATCAGCCTTACCTGGGGTTGGCATTGATAAAAAAAACAGACGAGAAAGATTATTTTTCCTCTGAACTTTACAATATCGGTACTGTGGTGAAAATTCATAAAATCGTACCGGTTGAAAATAATAGCGTACAAATTCTTGTTCAGGGATTGGAACGGTTTTCCCGTGTGAAAACCATCAGAACCGAACCAATGATTGAGTGGGAGGTTGAATACTACGCAGATCCCGATGAAAAACCCTCTGAAGATTTGAAAGCGTATACTTTATCTGTAGTTAATTCTGTGAAGGAATTATTAAAATTAAATCCTGTTTTTCAGGAGCAGATTAAGTCGGTTTTAAATCAAATAAGTATTGAGAAGCCTGGTATATTGATTGACCTTATTGCGTCAATGTTAACTGCAGATGGAGACCGATTGCAGGAGATACTGTCAACTTTTGATCTGCAAAAACGTGCAGAAAAACTGCTGATTTTATTGAAAGAAGAAATCGAACGTTCAAGGCTTCAGGAGGATATTCAAAAACAAATCAATGAGAAGGTTTCCAAGCAACAACGAGAGTTTTTCCTTCGCGAACAGTTAAAAGTAATTAAGAAAGAACTTGGGCTTGAAAAAGACGATAAAGAATCTGAAATTCAAAAGTTTAAAGAGCGAATAAAAAATCTTAAGCTTACACAGGAGGTTTCAGATGTAATTCACGAAGAAATGGATAAATTGCAAACCCTGGAGCCTTCTTCAAGTGAATTTCAGGTAACTCGTGCCTATTTGAATACATTGACTGAATTACCCTGGGGAATATATAGCCAGGATCGCATAGATATCAAAGAAGCACGAAGAATTCTTGACAGAGACCACTACGGATTGAAAGATGTTAAAAATAGAATCCTGGAGTTTGTAAGTACGGTAGTCAAAAAAGGAAAACATACAGGGACTATCTTATGCCTTGTTGGCCCGCCCGGAGTTGGTAAAACATCTGTTGGCCGATCAATTGCAGATTCGATGAACAGGAAGTTTTTTAGATTTTCTGTTGGCGGTATGCGAGACGAAGCAGAAATCAAGGGCCACCGAAGAACATACATAGGCGCAATGCCGGGAAAAGTTATCCAGAGTCTTAAACGTACAGGGACATCCAACCCGGTTATTATGCTTGATGAGATTGACAAAATGGGCGTTAGCTTTCAGGGTGATCCGGCTTCCGCTTTACTGGAAGTGCTTGACCCGGAGCAAAATAAAGACTTTCTTGATCACTACCTTGATGTGCGGTATGATCTTTCTAACATTTTATTTATCACCACAGCAAATCAGCTTGACACTGTACCACAGGCTCTTCAGGACCGTATGGAGGTAATCAAGTTGCCTGGTTATATACTACAGGAAAAAGTACAGATTGCAAAAAAATATCTGATTCCAAGGCAAATAAAAGAACATGGATTAAAGAAAAGCGAAGTAAAAATTTCAGACGAAGCGTTAAGAAGAATTGTAGATGAATATGCTCGTGAGGCAGGAGTGAGAAGTTTGGAAAAGAATATAGGTAAAATTATGCGCAAGGCCACTCTCAAACAAGCCGAAACAGGGCAGAAAACTTTTTCTGTTTCCAAAAACAACCTGGAAAAATTTCTTGGAAATCCATTATTCACTACAGAGGAGTTGTATTCTAAATCAACTTCTGGCGTTTCGCTCGGATTAGCATGGACTTCAATGGGCGGAGTTACCATGTATGTTGAAGCTTCATCTGTAAAAAGCAATCAACCGGGCTTTAAGCAAACCGGCCAGTTAGGTAAAGTTATGCAGGAGTCGTCTGAAATTGCTTATTCCTTCATTCGTTCTGAACTTTGCAATAAAAACAGTAAGGCGGATTATTTCAAAAACAACTTTATCCACTTGCACGTTCCTGCGGGTGCTACGCCAAAAGATGGTCCCTCTGCCGGCATTACTATGGCACTTGCCATACATTCACTGGCTAAAAATAAACCGGTTAGAAATGATATTGCTATGACAGGTGAATTGACACTTACCGGTAAAGTTTTACCAATTGGGGGCGTCAGAGAAAAAACAATTGCTGCAAGAAGGGTAGGAGTGTATAACCTGATTTTTCCAAAGGATAATAAGAAAGATTTTGATGAATTGCCTGATTACCTGAGAAAAGGAATTAAACCCTATTTCGTTGATTATTTTGATGAAGTGCTGAAAATCGCTTATAATAACAAGTAGCCAATTTCAGAAGTTAGGGGGCAAATATTAAAAAGGTCATAATTTAATTAATGAGTAAGCAGTCGCAGAATCAGTAGCAGCGAGGAGAAAAACCTGACAGTGCCTTCAAGGCCTGTCAACGTTTTAACAGAGAAAGAGAAAAATCAAGTAGCAGACAACAGAGAAAATGACCTTGTTTTTTAATCATTTTTGCATTTTTCGGGGTTTCGTTTTGCTCAATTTTGTTATTAACTTACTGTATTATGTTATTTGCTTCTGAAAGTGCTCAAATAATTTTTTCCTGAAAACAAAAAGCCCCCACAGAAACTTAGTATGGGGCTTTTTGTTTAGGGTTTTATTTAGTGTAGAATTTTTATTGTAGTAAAAAACACTGCCTTATCAAAAACCTATATCTTCCTCTGATTCATCAGGTGTACCCGTGTCCCTGAATTCTATAAGTACACCTACACAATATTTTTCATCAGAAGTTTTGTCATTTTCTGGTTTCTTGGATGAAACTTCAATGATTAATTTTCGCGTTCTGGAAACCTTAAAGAAAAAAAATTTTTCATATTTAAATTCTGCATTGTCATAAAGCTGGGTTTTCTGATCATCGTCTTCAAAAATTTGCAACCTAATGTCGCCGAGCTTTCTGTGTCCGTCCACTGAAATATAATATTCTTCACCGCCATATACAACAATGCTGAATTCCGAACTCATCCCTTGTTTAAAAAGTGCACTTTTCGACTGACGGCTATAGAGAAAAGTGCGATCTGCCCAACGGCAATTTTCAATATGGTAATTGGTGCAATTCTGGCTGAACGCAAAAAACGGAAGAAAGAATAAGAATGTAAATATCAAATATTTGAATTTATCCTTCATTGCAGCGATTTCTTGTAGTTTAATATGATTTCTTGTCGTATTTGGGTGACTTCTGCTTTTAAATTTTTAAAGTGCTCCTTTGTTATTTTTATGCTATCACCTCCTTCAAAGATTATTGTACTGTCATTTTCTCTTTTAACATCTGTTTCTTCTTTAATTACGGGGAACTTCTCAAAATAATTATTAATTCTTTCCAGATAATCAAGTGAATATCTTGTATTCAAATCCGTACTAAAATCTTTTGCAAATTTTGTCAGGTTTTTAAATGCATGTTTTTGATCCACAATTTTTTTAACGGCGGACTCGCGGCTGCTATAATCGGAAATTAAATGACTGGCAATATATAAACCTTCGACGTAAGTACCTGTGGAAATTACTGCAAGCGTTTTTTCTTTATCTGTTTTCAGCAGGTAATCAATAATATCGGTGTGGTATTGGTCCGCAATTTGGATAAGAGAATCCGGGTTATTTACATTATTAGAAATATTTTCAAGCAATCGTTCTTCATGCGGCACATTAATTCTTAATTCTGCCGACAAATTGAATACAACATTGAAGTATTCTTTTATTTCTTGGGTCTTCCCGAAAAGGATCATATAAGACAGATCTGCAAGATAAACACCAAGATTTAATGCTTTTGCCCTTGTACTGTGATACCTTTCTAAGTGTTCCACCTGATTGACAAGGCCGGTTCTGTATCTCAGATCTTCAGTCTTTATATACGATAACATTTCTTTTGCAGAAGGAAAACGATAATAAACCGAGCTTTCTTTTAATGAATCCCCGGGTGTTTCAGATTCTGTCTGAAAACCGGTGGACTCCTCTTTCTTTTTGTCAGTTGACTGACAAGAAGTGCAGCATAAACTCGTAAATAACAGAATAAAAATAAACCACCTAATCATGTATTTAATCCTTTAATTTATTAAAAATAGAAAATAATAGATAATATCACAACTATCATAACCTTGCTCTGTCTTTTATTTTTTTTACAGATAAAAAACAAATGCATTTTTCTATTAACCTGTAATACAAAATAATATATAGCATAATTATATAAATCCATATAACCAGGACATTAAAAGTAACTGTATTTAGGTACATATCTTTTCCTATTCGTTTGGTTGGGGAATAAAATATTGCTCTTCCGTTCTTTAAACCGGGAATTTTATAAACAGGCTCAAATTTTCTGTATATCTGGTTATTCTTACTAATTACTTTTGACGGATTATCTTTTCTCTTTACCAATTCTGCAAGCGCATAGTTGAAATGATTCTTTTTTAGATCAGACCATGTTTGACTGTCAGCATGTTTTTCAGTATAGTTTTCAATCACCCTGTCTTTCTGATATAAAACTTCATCTAATTTTTCAGCAAACGCCTTTCTTATTTCGTTTAAATAGGTTTCAATTGCTGCAATTTTACTTTCAGAGATAGTTCCGTTTTCTATACTTTCAGGTTCTAATGGAAGAGTTTTACCTGTTTCTTCTTGCAAATTCTTTAATTCATTTTTCAACAATAATTTGTTCGCGTTTAATTTTTCCTGGTTAGTATCTTCATTATATAAAATGTGAGTTCGACACTTATCAAGAATTGATGTAAGTTCCGGAATGTAATAATTTACTTTATAAGAAAATTTGCTTTCTGCTTGTTCGATATGAAATAGCTTTTCTTCAAATTTATTGTCCCTGAATTGAGTCACTGCCAGAGCTTCATAAGCCCAGCGTGATGGCATAATATCGGCAATAACCGGCGGATATAATTCGTTGGTCAATTTTCCGTGGAGTTTATCAAACTTAACGATCGTTCCCGATAATAATATTTGTGGAATGAGCAAAAATGGTATCAGCACATATATGGCTACCTGTGATTTCAGGCCTGCCGAAATATTTAGTCCGAGCATATTGGCAAAACAGGCAGTAGAAAACAGGATTAACCAATAATTAAGTGTCATTCCCTTAATTTCAAGGATTAAATTTCCAATCACAACAAACAAAATCACTTGTATTCCTGATAAAAAAAACAAATACATCACTTTGGACAAAAGATAGCTTGAACGGCTGAGGTTGAGGAATTTTTCTCTTTCCAATACATTTTTATCGTTGATGATTTCCTCGGCACTGACCAGCATACCAATAAAAAGCACAACAATAATACTCATCAGAAGATAAGAAGGAAGGTTGACATTCTGACTGAAATTATATGCGAGTTCTCCGGAATCACTTCCAACAGTATACTTAGTGAAAAATGCCAGTATGGTAGCAAGCAGTGGAGCTTCTAATAAGCTAATCAAAAGATATTGAGTGTTTTCTAATTTTGTTTGCAGGTTTCTTCTGAAAAATAGAGACAATTGTTTGAAAAAATCGGGTGGCTTAAAATTTTTTGTCGGTATGGTTTCCTTTTGAGTTTTGAATTCTTTTTCGGATTCGATATTGTCCTTATAAATTGAATACCATTTTTCCGGGGATATTTTCCTTTGTCCCGTATATGCTCCATTTTCATCAACTTCCATTTCTTCTATAATATTCAAAAGGATATCCGGGTTGATGTTCCCGCATACAGGGCATTCTTTATCCTGAGCATCAACTTGTTGATCAATTGTTTTGAAATATACCAGCCCTTCCAAAGGATCTCCTGTGTATACCGGATATCCGCCTTTGTCGAGCACAATTAACTGGTCAAATAATTTGAAAATTCCTGACGATGGCTGATGAACATTTGCTATAACCAGCTTACCTTTTAGAGTTTGTTCCCTGAGCAAATTAATAATATTCATTGAATCGCTTGAAGAAAGTCCCGAAGTTGGCTCATCTATCAACAATATCGAAGGTTCCCGCATTAATTCCAGCGCAATGTTCACTCGCTTTCGCTGGCCGCCACTTATTGTATTGTCAAACTTGCCGCCTGCTTTTGAATTACGGATGGAAGTTAAATTTAACTCTTCCATTATGCCGTTTATGGTGTCTTCAATCTCATCCTCTGAATGTGTGTCAAAACAAAGCTTTGCGTTGTAATATAAGTTCTGGTAAACGGTAAGTGACTCAAACAATAAATCTTCCTGCGGGACATAGCCAATCAGGCCTTTTAGCTCTTCTTTATACTGACTTATATCGTATCCGTTAATCTTGACAGACCCTTTTTGAGGTGTAAGGTTTCCATTTAGAATATTCAATAAAGTAGATTTTCCAACACCACTGGAGCCAACGACACCTACAAACATAAACGATTCGGTCTGAAACCGGAATGGCTGTATTCCTTCTGCTCTTCCCGAATATTGAAAATACACGTCTTCAATGAATAAATTTACATGCTCTATTGACCCTGAGGGAAGGAAATGCATTCCCAGTTCTGTATAATAAACCGGTTTCAGCTTAACATTTTGCAATCCCATTTTATAACTGGATATAGAGTTACCTTTGATAAACTGATAGATTTTTCCCGGTTGTATTTTCTTGTCATTGAGAAATAGAGTTTCTGCTCCCTGGTAATAGAAGAGAAAAAAGTCGAACGAAGATACATATATAAAACACAATTCTCCCTCAAGATTCTCCCTTTGGATATGCTTCATTTCTGTATTTAAATAAGATGGAGCTTTATTGGCCACCACAAGAACGTTTTCCTTTTTTGTCACTTTCTCGCAGGAATGAAGAATGAATTTTTTAAGGTCTTCAAAAATATGTTCGGAAATATTGAAAGAAAATGCTATAGTTTTGAGAAAATCAAATTCATCAACAGAAATCTCTCGTTTATGTTTTAATATTTCAATGAGATGAACGAGTAAATAAATTTTTTCTTTTTGATTGAGCTCTTTGTTGATAATGTCAACTGTACGGAGTGTTTTCACTGATTTCATGGAAATGTTCTTAAAAAAGTCTTTGTCTTTTTCTGACTTGAACTGGGTATTGTAAAAATTAAACATCTCCACAAATTCTTTTATATAGCGCTTTTGAATATAGGAAGACAGGTAGAACTCTAATAGGGAAGCAACTTTTGTCAAATCCGTATCAGACTCAATATTTGAGAACAACGAAAACAGTTTGATGATTGATTTTAAAGCAGGATTGGTCATTAAATAAATATTGCTTTTCTTTGTAATTTAATCTGCATTATTCATAAATTAGTAAATATATTTTGCTACAAAAGTAAAAAAAAAGAATCTTTACATAGAAATTCATTTGATAATATATATCAATCAAAGTACTGTACAAGCTAATAAATTATGTCAAAATCAAATCGTATTTTAATTGCAGAAGATGATGAGATGGTACGTAGAATTATCAAAGAGGTTTTACAGGACGACTATGAGCTGTACTTTGCTGAAAATGGCAGTGAAGCTTTGCAATTAGCAAACGAACACAAACCTGATCTGCTTCTGCTTGATATAATGATGCCTGAAAAAAATGGATTTGAAGTCTGTCGGGAATTACGTAAAGACGAAGAAATGCAGAAGCTTATTGTTATTATGGTCACCGCTTTATCAGACAAAGACTCTGAAAAAATGGGACTGAAAGCCGGAGCCGATGACTTCCTTACCAAACCGTTTAATCCGATAGATTTAAGAACGAAAGTTAGTCTGATGTTCCGGTTAAAGGACAGATTACTCAATGATTAATATAAGAATGGGAGCTTTCCGATTAAAAACAGGGAATTCTTTTTATTTTTGCTTTTCCATCATCCAATATTTGCTTTATGAGTGAATCATTTCATAATCTCAATAACTCCCTGAAAGGAGATCTCTATACGGATAAAAAACATCGGCTCTTGTATGCAACGGATGCTTCTGCTTACCGTGAAATTCCAGCTGCAGTGGCAAGACCTAAAAATGCAGGTGACATTACCCAATTGATCCAGTTTGCTAACAAAGAGAACTATTCACTTATCCCCAGGACTGCCGGCACTTCACTAGCAGGTCAGGTAGTTGGCGGTGGCATAGTTGCCGATGTTTCAAAATACATGACCGGTATTCTGGAAATCAACACTAAAGAAAACTGGGTCAGGGTGCAACCGGGTGTTATTCTGGATGAACTCAACCTTTTTCTGAAAGATTATGGTTTGTTTTTTGGCCCCGAAACTTCTACTTCTAATCGTTGCATGATTGGGGGAATGGTTGGAAATAATGCCTGCGGGGCGCATTCAATTTTGTATGGTTCTACCAGGGATCATGTTTTATCCGTCAAAGGATTTTTAAGCGACGGTAGTGAAGTGGAATTCGGGCCGCTTACACAAAATGAATTCGAAGAAAAATGCCATGGAGACAGCTTAGAAAATCAAATCTACAGAAACATTCGGGATATATTAAGAAATCCGGATAATCAAAATGAAATTGAGCGGGAATACCCGGATAAATCAATCTACAGAAGAAACACAGGTTACGCCATTGACTTGCTGAAGGATTCAGAGGTCTTTACAGATATAGAAACACCTTTCAATTTCTCAAAAATCATCTGCGGTTCGGAAGGAACGCTTCTTTTTCTTACCGAAATCAAACTGAACCTGGTTCCGCTTCCGCCAAAAAACAAAGCTGTAATTGCTGCACATTTCGAAACACGCAAAGAAGCATTCTATGCAAACCTGATTGCATTAAAGCATAAGCCGGGCGCTGTTGAAATGATGGATGAAATCATACTTGACCTTACAAAAGGCAATAGGGAACAGGCAAAAAACCGCTCATTTATCAAGGGAAATCCTGGTGCTATTTTGATTATTGAATTTGCCAGAGATTCACAAACAGAAATTGAAGAAATTTATAAAGACTTAATAGCGGATTTTGAAAACGCTGGTTATGGCTATTATTTTCCAATCATATTTGCTCCTGAAACCAAAAAAGTCTGGGATTTAAGGAAGGCCGGACTCGGAGTTCTTTCCAATTTAAAAGGGGATGCCCGGCCGGTTTCAATAATAGAAGATACAGCAGTGAACGTTGAAGTTCTTCCGGATTACATGGAAGATTTCCAAAAATTATTGGACAGCTTTGGCGTTGAATGTGTGTATCACGCCCACATTGGTTCGGGCGAATTGCACCTTCGGCCTATCCTGAACCTGAAAGACCCAAAAGATGTGAAATTGTTCAGGGAGATAGGAGAAGCAGTTGCACACCTGGTAAAAAGGTACAATGGTTCGTTAAGCGGAGAACATGGCGATGGCAGAGTAAGAGGAGAATTCATTCCTATTATCATTGGAGAGAAAAATTACGAGCTGATTCGGTCGGTAAAAAATACGTGGGATCCAAATCATATTTTTAATCCGGGTAAGATTGTCGAAGTCCCGGATATGACCAATAATTTAAGGTATGAGCCCGGAACAAAACAACGCCAGATTGATACCTATTTTAATTTCTCCGATGTTGGCGGAATTCTGAGTGCTGCTGAAAAATGTAATGGGAGTGGGGATTGCCGGAAAACCGAGCTGATTGGCGGAACAATGTGCCCAAGTTACATGGCAACGCGCAATGAGAATGATGTAACAAGAGCAAGAGCGAATATTCTACGTGAATTTCTTACCAATTCAACCAAAGAAAACCCATTTGATCATCAGGAAATATATGAGGTAATGGATTTGTGTCTTTCCTGTAAAGCATGCAAATCGGAATGTCCCTCCAGTGTTGACGTTGCCAGGTTGAAAGCAGAGTTTTTACAGCATTATTATGAAGCACATGGAATTCCATTACGTACAAGATTAATTGCTCATTTACCGAACTTGTACAAACTTGGCGCTATATGGCCGGGATTTTATAATTTTTTCCTGAAAAATAAACCGGTTTTACGTCTGGTAAATAAAATTATAGGATTCGCACCAGGCAGAAGCATGCCCCTGTTACAAAAACGCACATTAAACAAATGGATGAAAAAATATGTCGATAGCCTGAAAACCGGAATTGACATAAAAAAACGCGTCTACCTGTTTAATGATGAATTCACAAATTTCAATGATACAGCTATTGGAATTCAAACTATACAGCTATTATCACGGTTAGGCTATGAGGTAATTATTCCGAAACACCTGGAGAGTGGCCGCACATATTTATCCAAAGGTCTGTTGAAAAAATCTAAAAAGCTTGCCAATGAGAACATTAAAGCTTTAGAAGGCCTTATTAGTGATGAAACGCCACTTATTGGAGTAGAGCCATCAGCTGTTCTGGCGTTTAGGGATGAATACCCCGATTTAGCAGAAGAACCAAACATTGAAGCAGCAAATTTACTCGCAAATAATGCTTTCACTATCGAAGAGTTTCTCGCGCAGGAAATGGATGAAGGCAACATTGACAAAAAACAATTCACCCAAAAAGAGCTAAAAATATTGCTTCATGGACATTGTCAACAAAAAGCAGTGGCTTCCACGGAGTCTTCTGTGAAAATACTAGCCTTTCCTGAGAACTATACGGTAAAGGAAATTCCTTCGGGTTGCTGCGGCATGGCCGGCTCCTTCGGTTATGAAAAGGAACATTATGAAGTATCTATGAAAGTGGGAGAGATGGTGCTCTTTCCGGCAGTCCGTAAAGCTGAAAAAAATACAATTATCGCTGCTCCCGGAACAAGCTGCAGACACCAAATTAAAGATGGCACCGGTGTAAATGCCAAACATCCTGTTGAAGTGCTTTATCAAGCGCTTGTGTAAATAAGCACATTACAATGTAGAAGGTATATGTGGGAAACGGGATGTTTTCGACTCATAATATGCCAGGAGAAAGGGATTTCCATTAATAAAAAAAGGCTGTTCAAAATATTCTGAACAGCCTTTTCTGTGTTTAGTTTTTGTATTCTCAATTAATCGTCTTGACCGGGGACTTTAAATTTATCACCGGTTTCTTCAATTAATTTTTTATACCATTCTTCACTATAACCTGGTTGTTCTACTTCTACTACACCTGTGCCATTTGTTTCAAATTCCCTGCCATCTGTTGGTTTCACATTTCCGTCAACAAATTTCATGAAGAGGAACTGGTAGAATTTTTTCCAATTGTGAACCAAACTGTTCGCATTATCAACAGAAAAATCAGACACAAACTCAATTGCTTTTTGTTCATCGTCATTATATAGATCCATCGCTTTATTGTCAATGGCTGTAGTATATTGCATGAAACGTTTTTCTAATTTTTGCTGATAATCGCTGATGTAAGGGTGAATCAGGTTATAACGTGTGTAAGCAAGATTGGATACCTGGTTGAAAATCCAGAAAGCAGAATTTTCAGACCATTCCATCATTGAGCCATTTCCTTCAGCGAAAGTTTCAGGCGCTTCCTGTAAACCAGCGTAAAGTGGTGTATAAACAGTACTAGCAGCATCGTCTACACTAAACCAGAATATACCACCGATTTCATCGGGTAACCAGTCTCTTGATTGTGATACAAAAGAAAATCCTGTTTGTTGTGTGGCCGTAGCTCTTTCGTTGAAATATTGTTCGCCGTCAACTTCCCAGTAGAGCGGTCTCCATCTGTATGGCCTGTCAAACGGGCCGGCACCAAAGTCATCTCGCATGTCCAGTTCTGTGCCTTCAAGATGATCTCTCATGAAATTCATAAGATCCCTTGCGCCTAATTCTTGCTTAGGTTTAATCCACAATGGCATTCTGTTGTCCAGTTCATTTCCTTTTACATATTCAAGATATTGGCCCATGTTATCGTGAATGTCTTTGAAGAAAGACCATACTCTTACTTCGCAAAATCTTGCACCGCCAAAAGTCATTGGAGCGTAAGTATCAGAAAAGCTGAAATTTTCATCTTTACCTTCGTACCAGCCTTTTTCTTTAGCAAAAGAAATGACATCGTCAGCATACACTGTATTTATTTCAGGTTTGGTAATTTCATCAATATCGCTGAAAGTTATACTTGATTCTTCGTCTTCCAGAGGAAAAGTTTGTATTCGTGCCTGGTTGGCATGAGCGGATACATATCCGTCCGGTATTTTTCTGGCTACCCATAGTGCTCCATTGTCATTGGGCCCTTTGCCAATTATTTCTAAGATCCATGCTTCATTTGGATCAGCAATTGAGAATGATTCGCCGGTGCTGTAATAACCATATTTGTCAACCAGATTGGTCATTACTTTAATTGCTTCTCTTGCTGTTTTTGCTCGTTGAAGCGTGATATACATTAAACTTCCATAATCGATGATGGCATTGGAATCTTTCACAGCAAGTTCTTCTCTGCCACCGTAGGTAGTTTCGCCAATAGCAAGCTGATGTTCGTTCATGTTTCCAACTACGGAGTAAGTATGTTCCACTTGAGGAATTTCTCCCAGGTATTTTCCGGTGTCCCATTCGTATACATCGAGCATAGCTCCTTCAGGATGATTTGCGGCTGCCCTGTAATAAAGTTCACCATACAGAACATGAGAATCAGCAGCATAAGTGATCATTGTTGACCCGTCTTTGCTGGCTCCCTTTGTTACTAGAAAATTGGTACAGTCACCATGACTGATGTTGAATAAAAAGAGTGACAAAAATAATGTCAGACTAATTGCTTTAATTTTTGTTTTCATAACTTGTGGTTTATTTATTATACTTGTAATTATTCTTCATACATAAGGTCAACAATTTTTTCACGATCTTCCTCTGTGAGTTCGTGCACCAAACCGTTTACCTGGTTGCTATTCATGAGTTCCAGAATTTCATCTTTCTGCTCTTTCTTAATATTAATATCTGCTAATTTCACCGGACAATCAATTGATTTAAAGAATTTTGAAAGGTTTTGAATGGTGTCATCAGCTGTGTTTGTACCGAATAAGTGTTCTCCCAGCTTTGCTACACGTTCGGGTATCCGTTCTTTCTGTAATTTCATCCATGCAAGTGAAGCAATAGTTAAAGTAGCCCCATGCGGAGTGTCATAAAGAAAAGATAAAATATGGCCGATGGCATGAGTACCCCAGTCGCCAAATGTCCGGCCGCGGTCACATAAACCATTTAAGGCATTAGTAGCAGCCCACATAATATTTGCCCGGTATTCATAATTCTTAGGTTCTTTGAGAACTTTTGGTCCGTATTCCATCGCTTCTTTGCAAATAGCTTCTACAAAACGATCGGATAAAGAAGCAGAACCCCCACCATAAAATGATTCAAAAGTATGTGCCATTAAATCGGCTATTCCGTAAGCGGTATATTCTTTGGAAACGGAATATGTGAATTGTGGGTCTAAGAATGAATGATTAGGGTAATTCAGAGAGTGGACAAGTCCAGTCTTTTCTTTTGTTTCATAATTTTGCAATACTGCTGCACCATTCATTTCGGATCCTGTTGCAGCTAAAGTAAGTACAGCAACAACGGGAATTTTACTTTTTGGCTCTGTTTTTCTTTTCATCAAATCCCATGTGTCACCTTCATTTGCAATACTCAAAGAGGTTATTTTGGCGCTGTCAAGTACGCTTCCTCCTCCGACTGAAAGGATTACATCAACGTTATTTTCTTTTCCATATTTGCTAGCTTTATTAACGTCATCGACAACGGGATTGGATTTAATGCCTGAATATTCAAATACTTCGGCATCTATTGATTTGAGTTGTTCCATGACCATGTCATAAATGCCATTACGCTTAATAGAGCCCTTACCGTACATCAGCAATATTCGTTTGCCATAATTGCTGATTACTTCACCTAACTGATTGGTTACATCTTTTCCAAAATGTATACTTGTTGGGTTGTATGCTATAAAATTTTCCATATTTAATACTTTTAACTCTGATTTAACAAATATAATTTTTTTTGTTTACAAAGAGTATGAAGTTACTTACCTTGACGAAATTTCTGGCATAAAGTTTAAATACAGTGAATTATACCACCGGAATTGTCTTTTTTTGCTCCGGTAACAGAAGCAAGGCAGTTATTTTTGTTTTCAACTCTTAATACTCCCATAAATGCAAAAATCAGTGATTCTTTATAATTTACCAGTTGATCATCTGGGATGATGATTTTGTTTTTGTTATGGTGGCGGATACATTCCATTAAAAATGTATTGTGCGCTCCTCCGCCAGTTGTAAGTATTTTCTTTTTATGAGTTTGGTCTGTAGCTTTTGCTATTTGTATGGCAATATGCTCATAAATGGTTCGCATAATGTCATAGTTTGAATGGTTTTCTTCGTATTTTCGGGTTATTTCAAAGAAAACAGAATTTAACCAATCATCTCCAAGTGATTTTGGTCCTGGTGTATCATAAAACTCAAGTTGATTCAGTACTGAAAGAAGCTCTGCGATAATTTTACCTTTTCTGCCAATTTCCCCATCCTTGTCAAATTCTTGTTTCTCTTTCCCAGCATAATGATTTAGTGCTTTGTTTACCGGAGAAATGTCGTAAGCAAGCCGAACACCATTTGAATTATATGAAATATTGCTGTATCCACCAAGATTCAGGCAATAATCGTATTCACTGAACAATAATTCGTCTCCGATTGGAACCAGGGGAGCCCCTTGTCCACCAAGAGCTGTGTCAAGCAGACGGAAATTGGTTATAGACGGAATATTAGTTACAGCAGCAATATGAGCGCCGGAGCCTATTTGAGTTGTATAATTTTTTTCTGGATTGTGAAAAACGGTATGACCGTGGGAGGCAATAAAATCGACCTGTTTTATTTTATTTTGTGTGATAAAGTCCAGGGTTTTTTGGCCGGTGAATTCCCCGAATGCTTTATCCAGTTCAACGAAAGATTTTGCTGAGGAAGTTCCTGCCTCTTTTAGCTTCTTTTTCCAATCTCCTGAATAGTCAAAGGTCTGTGAATAAGGCATGTCGTATTTCCAACCTTCTTCAGAATATTCAAACCTGCAAAAACAGATATCCAGCCCATCTAGTGATGAGCCGGACATAATACCAATAATATTATAGTTTTTTCTCAAGGCTGGAAGCTTTAGTCTTCTAAGAATGATGTTATCATCTTACTCAATGTTTCATCATACATATCGAATAGACTTTCCTGTTCTGTTTCGCCTTCTTCTAATTCCGGCTTGGGAGGTAAATCATAATCGTCTATAAAACCTCTGAATAATCGTTTATTGATGTATACAGGTTCGTATGTGATTTTTTCACCGCGCCATTTTGCCACCGGAATAATTCCTTCATCATTGTAAATTGTTACTTTCGTTATGATGTGAGGAAAGAAGATAGCTTCATCTATTTCCTCTAATTTTGGGTCATTGTCAATTCGTTCTTCTGTTTTACTTGTAATTTCAACGTCTATTTTAAAGTAAAAAGTAGCACTTCCTTTTCTTAAAGCTTTTCCTATTCCTATTCTGGGATAACCATAATCATTATATTTTGCTTTATCACCAAAGGAATTTCTGGGAATTATGTCAACATCTAAGTCCTCTTCAAAACGTTCTTTGAGGTGATAATAAATGTGATGAATCATTATGGCTTTAAGCTTATCCTCTTTATTTTCAGTTCTCACTTTTGTGTTAGTGATGAAATCTTTCAAAGGTTCAAGATCTTCACGGAATTCATCCGATATATTTAACTCGTACTTGGTTAAAGCAAATTGTTTATTTGTTATGTTTTGGGCAAAAGTTATGTTTGCTCCTGTAATAAGGATTAATGCTATGAAAAATAATCGTTTCATGGTAAAGGTTTTAAGTTTTTACAAATTTATAATAAGTTGTTAAATAACTGCAAAATTTGAACCGAAAAGTTTTTTAGCTAAATGTTGTTTCGGGTTGCGGGTTCGAAGCCGGAAGTTGCGATCTTTCGAGTGTGCCTGGGAATCAGTCTCAGTCGTTTTGTTCATCCGCGCAAATCAGCGTCATCAGCGTTCCATAATTACCGGAGGAAGAAACCACCAGGCCTGTCAAATTGCAGGTACTCATCTAATTGGAGATGAAAGCCCACTGAAGCGGGCTGGGGAGATTGTGTGGGGCGTTTATTTTCCACCATGCTGAAGCATGGTGCTGCTCTCATGCTTTGTAGCCGCAGCCTGTGGATGTACTCCAATGAGATTAGCACCACGATTCATCGTGGTGTATGAAAATGCACACGCCACCTTTCTCAGCTGGCCTTGAGCCGGCTTCTCAAGACCGCAATCACCAGATGCCGGAGGCATCCAACGTTTATAGAAACATCGACGGTTTTTCCACATCGATTCCGGCGGAATCGCATGTTTTTGTTCCGGTACAGTTAAATGAAAGCCCGCTGAAAGCGGGCTGAAGTGGTGGTGTGAGGCGTTTA
>Ga0207714_1000813_pt1 | contig 21197 bp, 20 predicted proteins | sample PonA232FremontCA_2_FD_187270 | JGI IMG/M metagenome (GOLD analysis project Ga0207714, IMG submission 187270) | Marine sediment microbial community from Fremont, CA, USA - Pond A23 Sediment 2 (SPAdes) | ecosystem: Environmental > Aquatic > Marine > Unclassified | place: USA: Fremont, California...
TCGGCGACACCGCTACCTTCGACGTCGTCGTCGACGACGCACAGGGTGGCGTCGGCGCCGCCGAACTCGGCGTCGCCATCGACGACCCCGCCGTCGCCACCATCACCGGCGTCACCGTCCTCGGCTCCGGCGACCAGACCGTCGACATCGCCTCCGACGGCTCTTCGGCCAGCGTCGACTACGCCTTCCGCGACACCGCCGACACCGGCGCCGTTCCCGTCGTGGAGGTCACCCTCGAAGGCGAGGCCGGCGGCCAGACTGACCTCTCGCTCGAACCCGCAGCCGGCAACAGCGACATCCTCGTCTTCGACGAAGAGGGCACCGGCTACGACGTCACCGGCACTAACGGCGCTACCCTGACTGTCGAAGAGGAAGCCGAACCCGATCCAGGTCCCGAACCGGAACCTGAACCCGATCCGGCAAATCTCCAGGTGTCGAACCTCGATGCGCCCGGCACCGCCACCCAGGGTGACCTCATCGACATCTCGGCGGCTGTCGAAAACACCGGCGAACAGGAAGCCACCCAGACCGTCGAATTCCGCCTCGACACCGACGCCGACGGCGACCTGAGCGACGAGGCCGCCCTCGCCAGTCAGGACCTCACGCTCGACGCTGGCGAACAGACCGACGTCGTCTTCGAGGACATCGACACCGCCGGCCTCGACCCCGGCGACTACCAGCACGGTGTCTTCACCGACGACGACTCCGCCACCGTCACCATCACCATCGAACAGCAACAGCAGGACGATCAGCCGGCGCAGTTCAGCCGTGATGAGATCGCACAGGCCAAGTACGGGCAGGAATTCGCCGAGCTGAGCATCGAGACAGCCGGCGAGGTCCAGGCCATCTACAACCGTCAGCCGTTCCCCTCCGGTACCGGCCCCGCCGACATCCACACCCGCGACGAGATCACGCAGGAGAGACACGGGCTCGACTTCGACGAACTGAGCCGGGAAACGACGATCGAAATCCAGAACGACTACGACGCACAGTTCGACTGAGACGCCGGCACATCCGCGGTAGTTTCGGATTACCGTTGTTTCGAACGGCCGGTCGGGGGACCGAACGATTCGCCCACTGTCGGTGCCGGTACCGATATGTGGTCTCGGCTACCGTCGGTGCCGGTTCCGGCGCTTTGAGTTTTGCTCACGCGCGAGCGCGCCCGTGACTTTTAATAGAAGAGGTCTACTAGACTATCTATAGGTTTTCATGGCTGATAAAAGCGAGTACGGAGCGGACTCTATTCAGGCTCTCGAAGGGCTCGAGGCGGTCCGCAAGCGACCCGCGATGTACATCGGGTCGACCGACGACCGCGGGTTGCACCACCTGGTCTACGAGGTAGTCGACAACGCCATCGACGAGGCACTGGCCGGACACTGTGACACCATCGAGGTGACCATCCACGAGGACGACTCGGTGTCGGTCACCGACGACGGTCGCGGGATCCCCGTCGACACCCACGCCGAGTACGACCGGCCTGCCCTGGAGGTAGTGATGACCGTCCTGCACGCCGGCGGGAAGTTCGACAACAAGTCCTACCAGGTCTCCGGCGGGCTCCACGGGGTCGGCGTCTCCGTGGTCAACGCCCTCTCGAAGTGGCTGGAGGTGACGGTCAAACGCGACGGAGCCGTCTGGCACCAGCGGTTCGACCACGGCGACCCCGAGTTCGACCTCGAGCGCGAGCGTGACATGCGCCCCGGCGAGGGAACCGGGACGGAACTGCGCTTCTGGCCCGACGACGAGATCTTCGAGACCACCGACTTCGTGTTCTCGACGCTCGAGACCCGGCTGCGGGAACTCGCCTTCCTCAACTCCGGGGTCGCGATCACTCTCCGCGACGAGCGCGAGAACCGCGAGACGACTTTCGAGTACGAGGGCGGTATCAAGGAGTTCGTCGCTTACCTCAACGAGACGAAAAGCCCGCTGCACGGGGAGGTGATCTACTTCGACACCGAGGAGTCGGTCGGCGAGGGGGTCGTCGAGGTGGAGGTGGCGATGCAGGCCACCGACGAGCTCCAGGGGTCGCTGCACGCCTTCGCGAACAACATCAACACCCGGGAGGGGGGAACCCACCTCACCGGCTTCAAGACTGCCCTGACCCGGGTCGTCAACGACTACGCGGCCGACCACGACCTCCTGCGTGACCTGGACGACACGCTCAAAGGCGACGACATCCGCGAGGGGCTCACCGCGGTGCTGTCGGTCAAACACCCCGACCCGCAGTTCGAGGGCCAGACCAAGACCAAACTCGGCAACAGCGAGGTCCGGGGGATCGTCGAGTCCGCGGTCCACGAACACCTCGGCACCTACTTCGAGGAAAACCCCGACACCGCCGAGACGATCGTGGGGAAGGCCGTCGAGGCCGCCAAGGCACGCAAGGCCGCCAAAAAGGCCGAGGAACTCACCCGTCGGAAGTCCGCCCTGGAGTCGACCGCCCTTCCGGGAAAGCTCGCGGACTGCCAGACCCGCGACCCCGGCAAGTCCGAACTGTTCGTCGTGGAAGGTGACAGCGCCGGAGGGAGCGCCAAACAGGGCCGGAACCCCGAGTTCCAGGCGATCCTCCCGATCCGCGGGAAGATCCTCAACGTCGAGAAACACCGGCTGGACCGTATCCTCGAGAACGACGAGATCCGCAACCTCATCACCGCGCTCGGGACGGGGATCGGCGACGAGTTCGACATCGAGGAGGCACGCTACGAGAACGTGATCCTGATGACGGACGCCGACGTCGACGGCGCACACATCCGGACGCTCCTGCTCACCCTCTTCTACCGCCACATGCGCCCGCTGCTGGAGGCGGGCTACGTCTACGCCGCACAGCCGCCGCTGTACCGGGTCCGGTACCGTGGTGAGACCTACGACGCGATGACCGAGGCCGAGCGCGACGAGATCGTCGCCGAGAAGTGTGACGGCAGCCCCGACCAGGTCCAGCGGTTCAAGGGGCTGGGGGAGATGAACCCCCAGCAGCTCTGGGACACGACGATGAACCCCGAGACCCGGTATCTCAAGCAGGTCACCGTCGAGGACGCCGCCGCAGCCGACCGGATGTTCTCGGTGCTGATGGGCGACGCCGTCGAGCCCCGCAAGGAGTTCATCAAGGAACACTCCCCGGAGGCGGAGTGGGTGGACATATGAGTTCGGACCTGCCCGGGGAGATCCCCGAGGCGGCCCCCGCGGCCCACGTCGAACGGGTCCGCATCGAGGACGAGATGGAGCAGTCCTACATCGACTACGCGATGAGCGTCATCGCGGGCCGGGCGCTGCCGGACGTCCGGGACGGACTCAAGCCCGTCCACCGGCGGATCCTCTACGCGATGTCCGAGATGGGCGTCACGTCGGGCTCTGCCCACCGCAAGTCCTCCTCTGTCGTCGGCGAGACGATGGGGGATTACCACCCCCACGGCGACTCCGCGATCTACGACACGCTGGTGCGGATGGCCCAGGACTTCTCGATGCGGTACCCCCTGGTCGACGGGCAGGGCAACTTCGGGTCGATGGACGGCGACCCGGCCGCGGCGATGCGGTACACCGAGGCCCGGATGTCCGCCATCGCCGAGGAGCTGCTGACCGACATCGAGAAGGACACGGTCGACTTCCAGGCCAACTACGACGACCGGCTGACCGAGCCGGAAGTGCTTCCGGCACGGTTCCCGAACCTCCTCGTGAACGGGTCCTCCGGCATCGCGGTCGGGATGTCCACCAATATCCCGCCACACAACCTCGGCGAGGTGGTCGACGCAACGGTCCACCTTATCGACAACCCCGACTGCGGGATAGAGGACCTGATGGACCACATCAAGGGGCCCGACTTCCCGACCGGCGGGAACATCGTCGGCAGCGACGCCATCTACTCGGCGTACACGACCGGTCGTGGTCGCCTGCGGGTGCGCGCCGAGTATGACATCCAGCCCGAGGAGGGACGGATCGTCGTCACGGAGCTCCCCTACCAGGAGAACAAGGCCCGCGTCGTCGAGCGGATCGCCGAGGACGTCAACGAGGGTACCATCGAGGGCGTGGCGGACCTGCGCGACGAGTCCGACCGCAATGGCGTCCGGGTCGTGGTCGAACTCAAACGCGGCGCAAACGCGGACGTCGTCGAGAATCAGCTGCTCGAACACCACCTCGAATCCACGTTTGGGGTGACGAACATCGCGCTCGTGGACGGCCAGCCCGAGGTGCTGGACCTGAAGGAGACGCTGGCGGAGTACGTCGCCCACCGCAGGGAGGTCGTCCGTCGGCGTTCCGAACACGACCTCGCGGAGGCCGAGGACCGCGCCCACATCCTCGAGGGGCGACTGAGGGCCCTGGAGCAGGTCGAGGACGTCGTCGAGACCATCCGGAACAGCGACGACCGCTCGGCGGCCATCGAGGCGCTGGGGGCGGACTACGACCTCTCGGAGGCCCAGGCCGGGCACATCGTCCGGATGCAGCTGGGCTCGCTGACGTCGATGGAGGAAGCCGAGATCGCCGAGGAGTACGAGGAGGTCCAGGAGACCATCGACTACCTCGAGTCCGTCCTGGCCGACGAGGAGATGCTGCTGGACGTCATCAAGGAGGAACTGCGGGAGGTCAAGGCCGAGTACGACGACGACCGCCGGACCGCGATCCTGGAGGCGGAGGGGCAGGTCACCCACGAGGACCTCATCCCCGAGGAAGACTGTCTGGTGGTCGTCACCGAGCAGGACTACATCAAGCGGATGCCCGCCGACACCTTCGACCCTCAAAATCGCGGCGGCAAGGGGATCATCGGCGGCGACCCCAAGGAGGGCGACCGGGTCTCGAAGGTCTTCCGCGCCAACAGCCACGACTACCTGCTGTGTTTCACCAACCGCGGGCAGGTCTACCGGTTGAAGACCTACGAGGTCCCCGAGATGTCCCGCACCGCGCGCGGCAAGTCGGCGGTAAACCTCATCGACCTCGACGACGGCGAGGAGGTGACGGCGGTCGTCAGCACCGACGAGTTCGACGCCGAGGAGTGCATCACGATGGTCACCCGGCAGGGCTACGTCAAGCGCACCGCCTGCGCGGACTTCGAGAACATCCTCTCGACGGGGATCATCGCCGCGAGCCTCGACGAGGGCGACGAACTGGTCGACGTCGAGGTCACCGACGGGAGCCGCGACCTGGTCATCGCCACCGAGGCCGGGATGACGATCCGCTTCGACGAGAGTGAGGTCCGGGAGATGGGGCGGAACGCCCGCGGCGTCCGCGGGATCGAGCTCCGGGAGGGCGACCGCGTGGCCGCGATGGTCGCCACGGACGACGCCGACCGGCGGGCGCTGCTGACGGTCACGGAACGGGGCTACGGCAAGCGCACGCCGCTCTCGGAGTACCGCCCGCAGTCACGGTACGGCATGGGGCTGGTCGACATCAAGACCGGCGGGCGAAACGGCGCCGTCACGACCGCCAAGGCCGTCGAAGCCGGGGACCACATCGTCGTGATGAGCGAACGTGGGCAGGTGATGCGGTGTCCCGTCGAGGACATCTCGACGGTCGGACGAAACACGAAGGGCGTGAAGGTGATGGAAGTCGAAGAGGGCGACGCCGTGGCGAGCGTGACCGTCCTGCCGGCGGGCGGGGAGGCGGACACCGAGGACGACTCGGAGGAGTGAGGACAGCGGGGGTACCCGGCCCCGCTATCACTCCCCGGCAGCTTCGTCGGTGACAGTGATCGTCACCGGGTCGTCGTCGGGAGCGTCAGGTTGGCCGTGCTGGGAGCCCGCGCCGGGTGCGACGCCGGTCACGCCGTAGCCGACGAAGTAGCCGACCGCACCGCCGAAGCCGGCTCCCACCCCCGCCCCGACGGGGCCGGCTCGCGCACCCAGCGACGCGCCGGTGTGCGCGCCCGCCGCGGCGAACGCCTGAACGGTCGCCACGTCCTCGTCGTCGTCGAGAAACGGTTTCGCGAGGAGGTCCATACATCCTCTTGGCCGCAGCGACACTAATGCTCTCGCCTGCTACTGGAGCCCGGTAGCTCGTGTCACTACTGCTTTATTATCCGTGCCAGCGTCGTTAGAACTGTTATGTCAATGACACCCACACCGGCGGAGACCGGCGCGGAACGGAACGGCGGGGCCGAGACCCTGAACGGCGCGGTCACCTGGCTCGTCGCGGTCTTTCTGGTGCTGGGTGGCGGGAGTATCGCTTTGCTCGGCACCATCCTCTCGCAGGTCGCGAGCGGCAGCTGGGTCGCGGAGATGGTCGCCGCCGGCCGGCTGACCTCGGCGGAGCTCACGCCCGGCGAGCTGACGAGCGTCACGAACGCGCTGCTGTGGTGGGGCGGGCTCGGACTGACCGTCGTCGGGCTGTCGCTCGCTGTCGCCGGCGTCGTCTTCCTGGTCTACCGGCTCCGGGCCGGGCCGACAGAGATGCCCGACACCGCGACCAGCGCCGTCGTCGGTGCGGTCGTCACAGTTCTGACTTCCTTCATCCCCCTCTCGCCGGTACTCGGCGGCGCAGCCGCCGGCTACCTCCGGAAGACCGACCGGTCGACCGGGGCCCGCGTCGGTGCCTTCGCGGGACTGCTCGCCGCGGTTCCCGTCGTGGTCCTGTTCGCCTTCCTGGTCGGCGGCTTCGCGGTCGTCGCCTCGGAACTCGCGCTGGGTGCGGTGACCGGCATCGTCGCGCTCGCGCTCGTGTTCGCCCTGTTCGTCACCGTCCTCTACACGGTCGGGCTGAGCGCCCTCGGCGGGTACCTCGGGTCCGGGCTGGCCGGCCCCGCTGTGGACCCCGACGGGGAGTACGGGCGCGAGCCGGCGGCCTGACTCACCGCTTAGAGGGTCCGCTGACCGAGAGCGCTTGCCGCGAGTTCGACAGCGAGCTCGGCGGTGCGGTTGTGCCGGTCGAGGATCGGGTTGACCTCCATGAGGTCGACGGCAGCGAGGTCGTCAGCCGCCCGCTCGTGGACCAGCTCCATCGCGGTGTGGGCCTCGCGGTAGGTGACCCCGCCTGGGACGGGCGTGCCGACGCCGGGAGCCTCGTTCGGGTCGAGCGCGTCCAGGTCGAGGCTGACCTGCAGCGCGTCCCCGCCGGTCGCCGCGTCGATGGCCCGCCGCATCACCGTCGCGATGCCGTACTCGTCGATCTCGGCGACGGGAAAGACGGTGACGCCGCTGTCGCGCAGCCGCTCGCGCTCGCGGTCGTCCAGGTCCCGGACGCCGACCATCGCGACGTTCTCCGGGTCGACGCCGGCGTCCGCCCAGGCCTCGTTCGCGAAGGGCCCGTCCCCGAGGATCGCCGCCAGGGCCATCCCGTGGATGTTGCCGCTTGGAGTCGTGGCAGGAACGTTGAAATCGCCGTGGGCGTCGACCCACAGCACGCCCGGGTCGCTGTCTCGGGCCAGTCCGTTGGCCGTCCCGATGGCGACGGTGTGGTCCCCACCCAGCACCAGCGGGAGCTCACCGTCGGCGACCGTATCAGCGACGGTTGCGGCGATGTCCTCACAGACCCCACCGGTCGCCCGGAGATACTTCGCGCGGCCGCGGCCGAAGTCGTGGTCGGTTTCGGCGGCCTCGGGGCGGGGAACAGCGATGTCGCCGCCGTCGGCGCAGGCCAGTCCCAGCCCCTCGAGCTCCCCGGCCAGCCCGGCGTAGCGGATCGCCGAGGGCCCCATGTCCACCCCGCGGCGGTCGGCGCCTAGGTCCATCGGGACGCCGACGACGCGGACGGTCCGGTCCGTGCGGTTCATAGCCGTGGGTGCTCGGGCGGTCGCAAAGACGCTGTCGGCGGTCTCGGCCCGCGGGCCGCCGTGTCCCGCTAGGTGTACTGTGCACAGACCCGCCGGATCCCCTCCTCGAAGTCGATCTCGGGGGTCCAGCCGGTCGCCTCGCTGACCTTCGAGTAGTCGGCGCAGGTGTCGTGGACGTAAACGTCCTCGGGGATCGGGTTCTCGACGTACTCGGGCTCGACGTCGGTCCCCAGCTCCTCGTTGATCCGGTCGACGACCGTATTGAAGGAGTACGCCTCGCCGGTGCCGAGGTTGTACACCCCGTTGAGCCGCTCGCCGGCGACCCGTTCCGCACCGCGAGCGATATCGGAGACGTGAGTGAAATCCCGGGTCTGAGAGCCGTCGCCGTACAGCTTGGGCGGACGGCCGTTCGCGACGTCGTCGGCGAACTGCGCGATGACGTTCGCGTATTCGCCTTTGTGTTCCTCGCTGCCGCCGTAGCCCTGGTACACCGAGAAAAAGCGGAGCCCGGCGACGTCCAGCCCGTAGTGGTTCCGGAAGTACTCGCCGTAACGCTCGCGGGCCAGCTTCGAGGCCTCGTAGCCGGTGTTCACCGTGACGGGCATATCCTCGGGAGAGGGGTCGGTCCGGGAGCCGTAGATGGAGGAGGTGGAGGCGTAAACGACCCGCTCACAGCCGTCCCGGCGGGCCTGGTCGACCGTGTTGACAAAACCCTCGACGTTCACCCGGGCGCCCCGGGTCGGGTCGTCCTCGTGCATCGCGTAGGAGGAGAGCGCGGCGAGGTGGAAGACCACGTCCACGTCGGTCGGGAGGTCGTCGTCGAGGACGCTTGCCTCGACGAACTCGACGGCGTCGTCGAGATTTGCCGGCGTCCCCAGGTAGCGGTCGTCGACGGCGACGACCTCGTTGTCGGCGGCGAGGCGGTTGGCGAGCGCGGAGCCGATGAAGCCCGCACCCCCGGTGACGAGCACGCGAGCACCCTGCATGGTCACAGGGACCGGCGGACGCGACAAGAGCGTTCGGGTCCCGACTCCGGCCACCGCGACCGGGGGCGCTCGTGTCGGGAGCGGCAGGCGGGGGGCCAGGTCGGCGTGACTGGGCCGGCGTGGCCGGGCGGATGGGCGCCGCCGGAAACCGCCGGACTCGACGGGTTCGGTCGGCTCACCGCCGGGTTTAAGGAATCGAACAGCGAACGGTACGTTATGTCATCCATCGAACTCACGCCGAGCCAGCAGAACATCCTCCAGGAGCTGGTCAATCTCTACCAGGACGACGAGACCGCGGTAAAGGGTGAGGCCATCGCCGACCAGGTCAACCGCAACCCCGGGACGATCCGCAACCAGATGCAGAGCCTGAAGGCCCTCCAGCTTGTAGAAGGAGTACCCGGGCCGAAAGGCGGCTACAAGCCGACAGCGAAAGCCTACGACGCGTTGCAGATCCAGGACCTGGACCACGCCGCGGACGTCCCACTCTTTCACGACGGCGAACTCGTCGAGGAGGCCAACGTCGAGGAGATCGACCTGACGAGCGTTCACCACCCCGAGGCCTGCCGCGCGGAGGTCAAGCTCCGCGGGTCGGTCGGGAACTTCCACGAGGGCGACAAGGTGACCGTCGGGCCGACGCCGCTCTCGAAACTCCAGATCATCGGCACCCTCGAGGGGAAAGACGATACCAACAACGTGCTCATCCTGACGATCGACGACATGCAGGCGCCCGTCGGGGAACCCTCACACTGAGACAGGGGTCGGGCGGGACGGTCGAGGCGGGGCCGAAAGTCCGCGTGGGTCGGTACCACGCAACCCGGGCCCGGGATTCCGTAGGGTTTGTATCGCCACATCCCAAGTCGACGGTATGGCAGAGCAGGTCGTCGTGCTCGGTTCGGGGTATGGCGGGGCCGGGGCGGTCAAGAGCCTCCAGTCCGCACTCGACAGTGAGGCGGAGGTCACCTGGGTGTCCGACGTCGACCACCACCTCGTCCTTCACGAGTCTCACCGCTGTATCCGTGACCCTAACATCAAGGAGAAAGTCGCCATCCCTATCGAGGAGATCAAGTCCCCCGCCACCGAGTTCATCCGGGGACGGGTCGTCGACGTCGAGGTCGACGAGCGGACCGTCCATCTCGACGATGGGACGACACTCGACTACGACTACGTGCTGGTGGCAATCGGCTCGCAGACCGCCTTCTTCGGCATCGAGGGCCTGAAGGAGTACGCCCACACCCTCAAGTGCCTCGACGACGCGCTGGGGATCCACGAGGACCTGGCGCGAGCCGCCGAGGAAGCGACCCCCGAGGACCCCGCTCAGGTGGTCGTCGGCGGTGCAGGCCTCTCGGGCATCCAGACCGCCGGCGAGGTCGCCGAGTACCGCGACGAGCACGGCGTACCGGTCGACGTCCACCTCGTCGAGGGCCTCGACGAGGTCTTTCCCGGCAACGACCCCAGTATCCAGAACGCCCTGCGAAAGCGCCTGGAGGCCCGGGACGTCGAGATCATGACCGGCGAGTTCATCGGCGAGGTCGACGAGGACACCGTCTACATCGGCGAGGAGACCGAACTCCCATACGACGTGCTGGTCTGGACCGGCGGGATCACCGGCCGGGAGGCCGCCGAGAACTGCGAGGTCGACCAGGACGAGCGCTCCCACCGGCTCCACGCCCAGCAGGACTTCCAGACCGACGACGAGCGGGTGTTCGCGCTCGGGGACGCCGCCCTGGTCGACCAGCCCGGCGACGAGGAGGCCCCGCCGACCGCCCAGGCCGCCTGGCAGGCCGCCGAGGTCGCCGGCAAGAACATCGCCCGCGCCATCCGCGGCCAGCCACTCGCGAAGTGGACCCACAAGGACAAGGGGACGGTCATCTCCGTCGGCGAGTCCGCCGTCGCCCACGACGTGTTCATCGTCCCGTTCGTCGACACCTTCGGCGGCTTCCCCGCGAAGTTCCTCAAGAAGGCGATCGCCGCACGCTGGATCCGCGACGTCTCCTCGACCGGGCGGGCGCTGTCGGCCTGGTCGGATATGTAGAGACTACTTTTTGGCGCCTCGGGTGGCTCGCTTCGCTCGCCACCGCTCGGCGCAAAAAACACAGTGAAAAAAGCGAGCGCGCGGCGGCCGCCGCGCGCTCGGGAACCGCTCGCTCCGCTCGCGGATACTTGCGACCGCCGCGCGGATGCGTCCCGCCGCCACTCAACTGTCAACGCCCAGCCCCGCGTGCCAGGCGTCGGCGCCCGACTCCTCGACGCGCTCGTCCATCTCCGCGAGCAGCGAGACCGCCAGGCTAGCGGTCCGGGCGGCGCGGCGCTCGCCCTCGACGCGGAACTCCCCCGTGGTACGGTCGGCGTAGACCGTACAGACCGCGCCCGCACGGAGCCCGTAGATGTTCGCGAGGGTGAGGATGGCGCTTGCCTCCATCTCGAAGTTGAGTACACCCGCCTCCACCAGCTCCTCGATGTCGCCCTCGCTGCCACGGGCCCGGAAGCCCTCGAAGCCATCGCGGCTCTGGCCGGCGTAGAAGGAATCCGTCGAGGCCGTCAGCCCGACGTGGTAGTCATAGCCCAGTCGCTCGGCCGCCGCGGCGAGGGCAGCGACGACCGCGTGGTCGGCCACCGCGGGGTAGTCCTCGCGGACGTACTCGCTGCTCGTGCCCTCCTGGCGGACCGCCCCGCTCGTGATCACGAGGTCGCCGACGTCGGTCTCGGGCTGGATCCCACCACACGAGCCAACGCGGACGAGCGTGTCCGCGCCCACCCGGGCCAGCTCCTCGACGGCGATCGCCGCCGAGGGCGAGCCGATCCCCGTCGACGTGACCGATATCGGCGTTCCGTCGTACGTTCCGGTCGCGGTGCGGTACTCGCGGTGGTCGGCGACGACCGCCGCCTCGTCCCACTCCTCGGTTACCTTCGCCACGCGCTCGGGGTCGCCGGGCAGGAGGACGGCGTCGGCCACGTCGCCTTCGCGCACGCCGAGGTGGTACTGGGCGTCGTCCTCGCCGACGTCGTCGTCCTCGCTGATCTCGGAGCCGCTGCTGCCGGCGTGCGCACCCTCGTCCTCACCGCTCATGCGTCCAGGTGCTCGCGGGTGATGGTATCCGGCAGCAACTCGCCCAGGCGGTGCGTGGTCGGCTCCTCGCCGTCACAGACGACCGGAAACTCCTCGCCACAGAACTCCGAGAGCGACTGCCGACACATCCCACAGGGGGTGACGCCATCACGTGCGGCCGAGCTGACCGCCAGCGCCTCGAAAGAGCGGTGACCGTCGGCGACGGCGCTGCCCAGCGCGACCTCCTCGGCGTGGAGGCTGTTGGAGTAGTTGGCGTTCTCGACGTTACAGCCCGTGTAGACGGCCCCGTCGGCGGTCCGGAGCGCGGCCCCGACCGCGTACTCCGAGTAAGGGATGTACGCGGCCTCGTGGGCCTCCCGCGCCGCGGCGAGTAGCTCCTGCATGGCCCGGTTGTGGGGCCGGCCGGGCAAATAGCCACCGCCACGCGGTCCGCGCGGCGACCGGCTGCCGCGGAGGAGGAGCGGTCACTTCGCGGGGAGGCCCGCCGCCCGACGAGTCAAGGGCGTCCGGCACGTACGCCGGGTATGGCGCAGCGGTCCCGGCTGGAGCCGCCCGCGAGCCTCGTCGACTGGGGCATTCTCGTCTCGGTCGCGGCCCTCGTCGTGACCGGCCTGGTGAGCCTGGTGACCGGCACGCCGGGGGGCGCGTGGCTCTTCATCGTCCACTCCGTGGGCGGGCTCGTCCTCGCGGTCCTCGTGGGATTCAAGCTCCGGCGGGTCCGGCCGCGAGTCACTCGGTCGGGAGCCTGGGACCGCGGCACACCGGTCTCGGTACTCCTCGCCGTCCTCGCGCTCGCCGCACTCGCCACCGGCGTCTACTGGGTGTTCGCGGGCCTGGTGTGGGTCGGACCCTTCACGCTCCTGACTGTCCACATGGGGCTGGGGCTGCTGGTCGTCCCGGTCATGCTGTGGCACTTCCGGCACCGCTTCCGGTGGCCCCGCCGGGCCGAGGTCGACAGGGAAGGGCGGCGCAGCGCGCTCCAGTTCGGCGCGCTGCTGGCCGGCGGGACGGTTCTCTGGCGGCTCCAGCAGGTCATCGCCGGCGCGGGCCGCCGGTTTACCGGCTCGAAAGAAGCGGGGGGCGCGGACAACGACTTCCCCGTCACCTCCTGGGTCGCCGACGACCCCGGGCCCGTCGAAACCGATAGCTGGCGCCTCTCGGTGGGCGGCGCCGTCGAGACGACAGCCGGGTACCGCTACGACCAGTTGCTCGACGCGGCGGGCGAGGAGGAGACCGCGGTGCTCGACTGCACGAGCGGCTGGTACGCCGAGCGCGAGTGGCAGGGGGTTCGAGTCGGCGACCTGCTCGACCGAGCGGAGCCCGCTGCGGAGGGCGAGTGGGTCCGCTTTCGCTCCGTGACAGGCTACAAGTGGTCGGTCCCCATCGAGGAGGCCCGCGAGTGTCTGCTCGCGACCCACGTCGGTGGCGACCCGCTCACCCACGGACACGGCGCTCCGCTCCGGTTGGTGGCGCCCGGCCGGCGGGGCTTTCAGTGGGTCAAGTGGGTCACGAGCGTCGACGTAACGGAGCGGGAGGACCTCTCGCAGTGGGTCGCCATCTTCGTCAGCGGCCTGTAGAGTTCACGTCCGGACTGCAGCCTCGACGACCTCCCGGACCGTCGCCACGAGCGCGTCGACGTCCTCGCTCTCGGCGTAGACGCGGACGTAGGGTTCGGTCCCGCTGGGCCTGACGAGCGTCCACGAGCCGTCGGGCAGGTCCAGCCGGACGCCGTGGTCGGTGTCGACCGTCGCCTCCGGGAACACTTCTGGGAGCCCCCCCTCCAGCTCGGCCATCGCCGCGGCCTTCCGGTCGTCCGGGCAGGGGACCGACTCCTTTCGGTAGGGCCGCTCGGTCACCGGTGCCCGGAGCGCGTCAAGCCCCTCGGCGGCGACCAGCCGGGCGAAGACGCCCGCCGAGGCGACGCCGTCGATCCACCCGCCGAGTCGAGGGTGGATGTGCTTCCAGGGCTCGGCGGCGAAGGTGACCTCGGTCCTCTCGTCACCGTCCGCGCGGGCGCTCGCGACGCCCTCGTGTAGCGCCCCCAGCCGGACGCGCTCGACGCGCCCGCCCGCGGCCCGCACCCGCTCGTCGACCCGACCCGAGGCGTTGGGCGTCGTCACCACCACGGGGTCGACAGCGTCGCTGGCCCGGGTGTAGTGCTCGGCGAGAATGGCCAGGACGGTGTCCTCATGGACGACCTCGCCGTCGCCGTCGACGACCACGACCCGGTCGGCGTCGCCGTCGTGACCGACCCCCAAGTCGGCACCGTCGGCGACGAACGCGCGCAGGTCCGCGAGGCTCTCGGGGGTCGGCTTGGACTGGCGGGCCGGGAAGTGGCCGTCGACGGTGGCGTTCAGCGCCCGCACCTCGGCGCCGAGGCTCGTCAGGACCTGCGGGGTCGCGAGGCCCGCCGCCCCGTTGCCGCAGTCGACGGCCACCGTCAGGCCGTCGGCGTCAGCCCCGTGACCGGCGGCGTAGTCGGTGACGGCCCGGCGATACCGCTCGAGGACGTCGGTCCGTTCGGCCCCGCCCCACCGGTCCCAGTCGACAACCGGGGCGTCGACCCGGTCTCGGACGGCCCGCTCGGCCGCGCGGTCGTACTCCTCGCCGTCGACGAACAGCTTCAGTCCGTTGTCCGCCGGCGGGTTGTGCGAGGCGGTGACCATCACACCGCGGCGCCCGCGGGAGGCGAGGGCGAGTGCCGGCGTCGGTAGCATCCCGGCCCGGCGGACGGCGGCCCCGCCGGCGAGCAACCCAGAAGCGACGGCAGCGGCCAGCGCGTCGCCGGTCTCGCGGCCGTCACGGGCGACGACGAACTCGCCGCCCTCGGCGGCGGTCGCGGCCGCCCGTCCGACCCGAACGGCCAGGTCAGGTGTCACCTCGGTGACCGGTCCACGGATCCCCGCCGTCCCGAACAGTTCCATACCGGGGCTTTAGCAGCGGTCCACAAATATCACCGCGGTTCCCGTCTGTCGGGTTCGGGGCCGGAGGCGACGCCGGCGGCCTGTGGTGCGGAAGACGGAAGCGGCGAGAAAGTCCGTGGCCCGGACGCGTCAGCCACCGAACTCGTCGAGGTCGTGGTCGGAGATATCGACGCCCTCCTCCGTGACCGTGGCGATGAAGATGCCGTTGCCGGAGCCGGTGTCCCGTTCGGCGGCCGCGGAAACGCCGGCAGCGGCCACGTCGACGGCCTCCTCGACGCTCATGTCAGGTTCGTAGCGGTCCTCGAGGGTGCCGTAGGCGACGGTCAGCCCGGAGCCGGTGACGGTGTAGTCGTCCTCCATCACGCCGCCGGCGGGGTCGATGCTGTAGACGTGGGTGCCTTCCTCGTCGACGCCGCCGAGGATGGGGTTGATCGCGAGAAAGGGGCCACCGCGGGCGAAGTTGCCCGCGAGCGTCGCCAGCGCGTTGATCGACATGTCCTTGCCCCGCCGGGCCTCGTAGAGGTTCGCCTCGGCGCGCAGCGTCCGGATAAAGGACTGGGCACCGCCCACCGAGCCCACGAGCGTGAGCGCGGCCGTCGGGTGGATCTGCTCGACCTTCTGGACGTTCTTGTTGGAGACGAAGCGGCCGCCAAGCGAGGCGCGCTTGTCCGTCGCCACCACGACGCCGTCGGCGGCGGCGATGCCGATGGTCGTCGTGCCGGTCTTGTTGACTGTTTCGTCGTCCCGGTCGCCCCCCTGCTCGGGCAGCGACCCGAGTTCGGGCTCGTAGGGGCCGTGGTCGAACTTGGCCGCGGCGGGGTGGCGCGGCGGCGTGATGTCGTTGTCCTGCATTACCCGCTTCTAGCGGTGGCGGCGGGTAATAACCTTCGGAAGAGGGTGCCAGCCCGGACCGGCCGGGTGTAGGGTGGTCAGGCGGCCTGCTCGTAGGCCGACCCCAGCCGGCTGACCACGCGGTGGACCGGCAGTTCGAGGCCGGCCCGGCGGGTCAGGACCGCCAGTGGAAAGAGGAGGATGCCGGCGAGCAGGCTCAACTGGTACAGCATGAACAGCGCTGCGGTGTACGGGCGGGATGCCATCGGTGTGAGCCGTATCTCGGTCGCCGGTAGTACATAAAGTTATCGGGCGAGCGGACGGTACGATCCGGCCGTCGTCTTGCGGTTTGTCCGAACCGGCATCCGGGCGGGCGGGCAGGAGAGGCGCGGGTCGATAACGGCGTAATCGAGCGGGAGGAAACCGGCCACGTCTCCATAACTTATGCGTTGTATCGGGGTGACGTGCGCGGCGGCGGACGGCGCCGGCAGGGCGGCCCGCAGTCGGGGCCCCACCGGCCTTCCACGCCGGCAGGAATCCAAAAGAGACGTGTAGGTGGCCGGGCGACACTCTGTATGGACTACACGGTCGTGCTGGAGGCCGCCTGGCTGGTTCACGACGTCTCGGACATCGACGACGCTATCGGCGTGGCCGTCAGCGAGGCCGGCAAGCGGCTCAACGAGGAGGAAATGGACTACGTGGAGGTCGAGGTCGGCTTCACGGACTGTCCGGCCTGCGGGGAACCGTTCGACTCCGCCTTCGTCGCCGCCGACACCGCGCTGGTGGGACTGGTGCTGGAGATGGACGTGTTCAACGCCGAGAGCGAGGAACACGCCCAGCGGATCGCAAAAAGCGACATCGGCGGCGCGCTCCGGGACGTCCCGCTGAAGGTCGTCGACACCATCGAGACCGGCGAGGGCGACGAGTAACCCGACCCCCCGGGCAGGGAGCCGGTCGGTGGGTTTTTATATTACTGCCACTCATGTGCCGGTATGGAACTCCCGACGCCGGAGGACCTCCGGGAGCGCCGGACCGAGCTGGAGCTGACCCAGAGCGAACTCGCCGACCGGGCCGACGTCTCCCAGCCGCTGATCGCCCGCATCGAGGGCGGTGACGTCGACCCGCGACTTTCGACACTGCGGCGGATCGTCGACGCCCTCCAGGAGGCCGAGGGAGGTGTCCTCCGCGCGCGGGACCTGATGCACTCCCCGGTCGTCAGCGTCGCCCCGGACGACTCCGTCCACGATACCACCGAGCTGATGAACGAGAAGGGGTACTCCCAGGTTCCGGTCGTCCGCGAGGGGTCCCCTCAGGGGCTCATCGGCACCTCGGACATCCGCCAGCGCCCGGAGGAGAACGTCGGTGACCTCCCCGTCGCCGAGGTGATGGGCGAGTCGATGACGGCTGTCGAGCCCGACGCGACGCTCGATGCCGTCGACAGCCACCTCGACCACAACGACGCCGTCTTGATCGTCGAGGACGGGGAGACCGTCGGGATCATCACCGAAGCCGACGTCGCTCGCCACATCTCCTGACTGCGCGGCCGGGCTACGTCCCGCCGGGGTCGCCGTCCGAGCCGGACCCGCTCCCGGGCAGCGAGAGTTCCTGCACGCCGACGCCACCGTCCGCCTCGCGGACGAGCGCGACCAGCGACTCCGGGGTCTCGACCACCACCGCCTCGCCGCCCTCCCAGTTGACGTTGTTGCGGATGACGTTCTGGCAGACGACCGTCCCCTTCCGGGTGGGCTGGTTGTGGCGCGTGTGGCCGACGACCTGCGGGGGTGCGTCCGCCGGCAGGTGGGCGAAGTCGAGCCACGCGACGCCCGCGCCGGGGCCGCGGCCGGTCCGCCCGCCCAGGCCGAGTACGTCGGGATAGGCCTCGATGGCCGCAAGCTGTGCCCCGTGGTCCTCGGGTGTCCCGATGGCGGCGCCGAGGTCCGTTGCGGCAGCCGCGAGCTGCGCGTTCAGCACCCCCGGGTCGTAGGGGTCGGGCCGGCCGGCGTGGGCGTAGGTGACGCGGTACCCCCCGTAGGCGGCGACGACGTGACCCGCCCGGACCCGGTCGACGAAGGCCCGGCGCTGGGCGGGCGGGCGACTCCCTGAGTACCACCCGCCCCAGCCGAAGCGGTCGGGCGTGAGAACCCCCATCTCGTGGTTACCGAAGGTCACCCGGACCCGCTCCGGGCCGGCCTGCGCGAGCAGGCGGGCGACCGTCGCCACGACCCGGTCGCTGTCGGCCCCCCGGTCGACGAGGTCGCCGTTGAACACCAGCACGTAGTCGTTACCGGCCCACTGGAGGCATCCGTCCGGTCCAGGCTCGACGACCGGCTCGTAGTCCGGGTGGTCCGAGAGGGTCAGCAGCGCGCTGCGGGCCGCCCCCAGATAGCCGTGGATATCGCTGATGCTGACGACCGTTGGCGTCCCCGCGAGTCCGCCGACGGCGTCCCGGGCGGGCCCGTCGACCGTCTCGGTCCTCTCGGTCTCGTCCAGCACGCGTGGTCACGCTCCAGGCGACGGATGGCGGTCCGCCACCAGTCGGTCACAGCGACGGGAGGGGCTCACAAAAGCGTACCCCCCGTATCGGCCACGCGAACCGGGTCGTCAGCACAGCGAGAGTCCACGGACCTCCACGACACTGCCCTCCTCGGCCTCCTCGACGGTGCCGACCACCCGTGCCTCCTCGTCCGCCCCGGCCAGGGCCTCGGCCTCCGCCGGCGGGAGGGCAGCCACGAAGCCGGTGCCCATATTGAAGGTGCGGTGCATCTCCGCGTCGCTCACGCCGCCCTCCGCCTGGACGAACCCGAAAACGGGCTGGGCGTCGAAGGGGTCGGTCACCTCGTACCGGTGGGCACCCATCCGGGACAGGTTCGTCCAGCCGCCGCCGGTGACGTGGGCGGCCGCGTGCGCGTCGTGGGCCCGCAACGGGTCGAGCAGGTCCGTGTAGATGCGGGTCGGTTCCAGTAATTCCTGGGCGATGCTCCGGTCCGGGTCGGGCGGGAACGGGTCGGTGTACTCGTGGCCGCGGGTGACCGCCTCGCGAGCGAGCGTCAGCCCGTTGGAGTGGACCCCCGACGAGGGCCACCCCACGAGCGCGTCCCCGGGCTCGGCCTCGCCGGGAAAGAGCCGGTCCTTCGGCGCCAGCCCGGCGGCGGTGCCGGCGATGTCCAGCCCATCGATGATGTCCGGGAGGACGGCAGTCTCGCCGCCGACCAGCGCCACGCCCGCGCGCTCGGCCCCGCGGGCCAGCCCGTCACCGAGCTGTTCGGCGGTCTCGTCGTCGGGCGCCTCGACGGCGAGGTAGTCGACGAACGCGACCGGCCGGACCCCCTGGGCGACCAGGTCGTTGGCGTTCATCGCGATGCAGTCGATGCCGACGGTGGAGTAGTCGCCGACTGCCTCCGCGACGAGCAGCTTCGTCCCGACCCCGTCGGTTGCCAGCGCGAGATATCGGTCGCCGATGTCGACGAGGCCGGCGTAGTCGCCCTCGAACTCCCCGACCGCGTCGACCAGCGCCGCGGTGGCGGCCTCGCTGTCGGCGATGTCGACGCCCGCCTCGGCGTAGGTGAGTCCCTCCGACCCCCCGTCCTCGGTTCCGTCGACGTTCCCGTCGGCGGTGTCGTCACTCATAGCCCAGGGGAGCGACCACCGGGTGAAAAGTCCGTCGGGTCGCCGGCTGCCGTCAGTAGCCGCCCGCGGGTGCGGACATCGACGCGACCCCGCCTCCCATCCCGCCGGTCTGGTTGGCCTGCTGGAGCAGGGTCTGGGTGTCGCCCTCGACCGTAATGACGACTGCGCTGTCGTTTTGCTCCGCGCCGACGCTGTTGATCCCTTCCTCCTGTTCGAACTGCGGGCCGAACCCCTCGACGAGGTCGGTCAGCCCGGTGTCGCCGGCGGCCTGGGAGCTCTCGTAGGCGAGGACGACGGTGAACGTGGTCGTCTCGCCCTCGAGTGCCATCCCGAACCCGCCGGCGCGCATGCCGTCGACGTAGGTCCGGGTCTGGGAGCCCGCCATGGCGGAGTACTGGTCGATCAGGTCGGGGTCGCCGACCCCGCCAACGCGGGCGGTCGCGTCCCCGACGTTGTCCGCGACGGTCGTGGCGTACTCGTTGTTCCCGCGCAGCGAGTCCGCGCTGCCAGTACTGGAGTCGATGGCCGTCTCGACGGCATCCCGGCCGGAGGAACTCGTCGACGTGCCCGAGGCGAAGGCGAAACCCGCGACGAGCGCCCCGTCGCCCACGCCAACCGTGGCCGACCCCGAGGCGTCCGGCCCCATCTGCTGGCCCACCGTGGTGCTCTCGTAGAGAGTGTACCCCTCGTACTCGCCGACCTGGGTGGAGTCCTCCTGGCTCTCGATCTCGTCGGCGATCGCATCCCTGTCGAAGGAACCGGCGACCGCGACCGAGCCGGCGCCGCTGCCGGAGTTGTCCATCATCGAGACGCTCCCACCGCCGACCCCGGAGAGGAAATCGATGTCCTCGGGATTGACCGGCGTGCTGGAGTCGGTCTGTTCGAGGCTGTTACGCGTGTCCTCGGGGAAGAATTCGCGGTTCTCGTAGATGGTGGCGTAGTCCATCGACCCGAAGAAGACGTTCGGCGATTCGCCGAGCACCGACGGGTCGTACTGCCAGCTCTCGGGGCCGGAACTCCCGGAGCCGCCATCGTCGCCGAGCAGCCCGCCAGAACAGCCCGCGAGTCCGGTCGAGCCCATCAGCGCGGCGATGCCGCCGGCTTTCAGCACGGCACGTCTGTTGGTTTCCATACAGCTATTTACAAAGGGAGTTATAAATACTTTCTCTCTCTTTTCCACCGCGAAATCCGCATACGGAGAGACGATCACCGACGATGGCCACAAGACATTTCAGTCCGAGCGGTCGGGGTACGCCCGCCCTACCGGCTGGCTACCGCCCCACCTGAAGGGGTCCCGTCGACCGGGTGCGTCGGGTCGTTCGGGCGGCAGGTCCGGCCCCGGCTACAGGGCCGGGAGGAGCGGTCCAAACAGGACGACCGCCGCCACGCCGGCAGTGAGCGCGAAGCTGACTGCGAAGACCGGCGTGCTCCAGTCGAGGACCGTCCGCCCGTCCAGGGGGCCGAAGGGGATCATGTTGAACCCCGCGAGCAGGATGTTGACGACGAAGCCGAGGTTCCCGACGGCACCGACGAGCCCGTCGGCGAGGAGGGCGACCGCCAGGAACCCGGCGGCGAGGACGGCATTGACCGCGGGACCGGCAAGGGCGATGAGGCCGTTCTCCCGGGGGGTGATGCGGCCGCGGTGGTGGACAGCACCGGGCGCGGCGAACAGGAAGCCAGCAAGCGCCGAGACGACCGCCAGCCCGAGCATGCTGTAGTCGGCCCGGAACTCGGCGGCCTGGCCGAAGCGGACCGCGGCAACCTTGTGGGCGAGTTCGTGTAACAGGAAGCCGGTGCCGACGACGACCAGGCTCTCGGCGGCGATCCGGAGCAGCACGTCCGGCCGGACGAAGCCGGCCAGCAGCCCGCGGAGCAGCCCGCGGTTGAAAAACAGCGCGAAGGCGACGGTCAGCGCGAGCCAGGCGGCGGCGAAATCCCGGAGTTCACGCCGCGAGAAGCGGATGCGGGCCGCGCCGTCGCGGGTCACGTCAGCGCCCCCCAGACCGCCTCGGCGCTGCGCTGGGCCCCCTCTATCATCAGCCCGGCCAGGGCGTCGAGCCCGCCGATGTCGGCTG
>Ga0207714_1000814_pt1 | contig 21194 bp, 24 predicted proteins | sample PonA232FremontCA_2_FD_187270 | JGI IMG/M metagenome (GOLD analysis project Ga0207714, IMG submission 187270) | Marine sediment microbial community from Fremont, CA, USA - Pond A23 Sediment 2 (SPAdes) | ecosystem: Environmental > Aquatic > Marine > Unclassified | place: USA: Fremont, California...
GTTGCCGAACTCTTTGAGGGCAAAGAGGTCGGCCCCGTGCTCCGCATCGTCGAAGGTGTAGGAGGTGGAGGCGTAGATGGGCACCGCCCGCGCATTGGTGGCCGGGTCGGGCTCCTGCCCGGCGTGCAGCTGGAGGGTCTCGTAGCGGGGGGGACGCTGCTCCTTGGGGTGTCCGTTTTCCGTGCTCATGAGAAGGTGGGCTCTCTGGATGGAGAGAATCGCGAATCGTCATCCAGAAGAGCCGAGCAAGCACGGCGGAAGCCACACACAGTGTGGTTGCACACGAGGTGTGGTCCAATCGCGACCGGGCACATAGAAAAATCCCCAGCCGCGAGGAAAGCAGTTGGGGATCAACAACCAGACGGTCGTGGGTCCCACTCATCTTTCCTCGCATTGCGCGAGGCAGGACGGGGCACCGTTTCCCCGATGGCGATCAGCAAAGCTGATGCATCGGGGCGGTTGCCAGGGCTTCAGAGGGCCTGCTCCCTCCACCCTTCTGGATGAATGTAGATCTAACAGTACGCCAGTAAGTGCTAACGAGCATACGCGCCGATCGGGGAAATGTCAACGAAGAAATTGGCCGGCGAGGTGAAGAAAAGATGATAGAAGCGCTTCCATGTCGTTTCAGGAGCCCGCCGCCCGTACGCCGGTGACGATTGCCGTTCCACGTCCCCCAGCCTACGGCGGCGCCAGAAAGAACTGTCCTCTCTTTTACGGTTCACGTTATGTTTTCGGAATCCGTGTGTCTACGTGAACGAACAACTCGACGGCGCCCGTCGTCTTGCGGACGTTTCCCTCCCCTTTTGCCTCTCGTTTTTCCGGCATTTCCGTTCCCTGCACCGGGACACTCTCCGGTCGTCGAACGTATAGGCACCAGCAATACGGCGGCGTCGGACCGCGCTCTTTTCGAAATCAGGCTTTTAGTACCATGGCACGAGGCGTCAACAAAGTCATCCTCATCGGCAATCTCGGACAGGAGCCCGAGCTCCGCTACACGGGCAGTGGCACGGCCGTCTGCAACATGCGACTGGCCACCAACGAGTCCTACACCGACGCGGACGGAAGCGAAGTCCAGAAGACTCAGTGGCACAACGTGGTGGCATGGGATGGCCTCGCGGAGGTGTGCAGCAAACACCTGAGTAAGGGCTCTCGGGTGTATTTCGAGGGGAAACTCCAAACGCAAACATGGACCGATAGCAACGGGACCCCCCAGTCTAAAACCCAGGTTCATGTCCGCGAGATGCTGTTCCTGGACAGGAAGAAGGAGAAGAGGAAGCCCTCTTCCCAGAAAGAGCCGGTGGCTGAACGAATGGGCCAATAAGGTCGGGGACGTGGACTCCCGCTACGAATGGAAAGACCTGCTGTCTTCAACCAACGTCAGAAGGGAGCATCGTCTTCGAAAGAATCGCCCCCGGAAGAAGGCGTAGCATTGCCACCATCCTTGCTTTCAGGTGAGCGATCAATCTCAGAGTGAGGCTCGAACCGAGCGTACTGCTTCTTGAAGGCTAACTCAACGATACCAACTGGTCCGTTTCGTTGCTTCTCTACGATGACTTCAGCAACGTCTTCGGTAGAGTTTCCTCCCTCGTTAACCGTAATGCCGTAGCGCTCGGCGCGGTAGATGAAGGCCACCACGTCCGCATCCTGCTCAATGCTTCCTGAGCCTCTCAGATCAGTAAGTTTTGGACGCTTTGCACCCCCGCGGTTTTCAACCTCTCGGTTAAGCTGAGAAAGGACGATCACTGGCAGGTCGAGCTCTTTGGCCAAAGCCTTCAATTCTCGCGTCAAATAACCAAGTTCTCGCTCGCGTGTGACGCTGTTTGGGAGGTTGCTCCCTGAGGCCCGAAGAAGTTGGAGGTAATCAACCACTATTAGCCCAACATCACGCTCCTCCACCAAGCGCCGACACTTGTCGGCAAGATCTTCGACGCTAAGTCTCGGGGTATCGTCGATGTGCAGTGGCGAATTACTCAGTTCTCTCGCAGCTTCTTCCAATCGTTCTCGATCTTCGTCGTCTATTGGCCCTGTACGAGCCTCCTGAGCATCGAACTGGGCCCGAGATGTAATTAGGCGTTGAGCAACTTGGGTACCGCCCATTTCGAGGGAAAAAATAACCACCCCTGTAGGAGGGTCCCGATCCACTGCAGCGTGTTGTGCCGCCGAAAGTGCAAGGCTCGTTTTTCCCATGGTTGGCCGACCTCCAATGACTATGAGATTCGAATCTTGCCAACCACCCGTCAGGTCATCCAGCTTCGGAAATCCACTGGGAACCCCCACTACTTCTTGATCCCGTTCAGCTGCCAGACTATCCATCCCCCCTGTAAAGTGGCTATCGTCGCGATCCTCATCCATTGCTTAGAATCGAGTTTTGGAAGGAACCAATCAATAGTGAGCGCTAAGGCCCAAATACACAGCGCATTGTCCTAACTTCCTCGAAAGCAGAAGGCTTATCTACCTGCTCTTTGAAGCTGACGAGGTAATAGTCAATGGCACTTGAGGTGTTCTATCCGCTCTAAGCGGTCCTTGGTGCTTCGAGAACAAGAATCAAAGCCCCAGATGCGCACTGGAGGTGTTCTCCAGGAGCTTCTGTGGGCGGACGTACTCCCGGAACGCCCGATCGGACTCGTGGCGGCTCTGCGCCTGAATCGCTGCGTCGGGCGCCCCTTCCATCGAGGCCTGCGTAATGTGGCCTGCCCGGAGGGAGTGTCCTGTATAGTCGTCGGCTTGAGGTAGACCAGCAGCTTCGGCGGCTCGCTTCACGGCATTTCCGACTGTGCGCCCGGTAATCGCATTCCGGGAGATGTATCCGGACCGAGGCACCCCTCTAAAAATCGCCCCCTCCTCGACCTGGGCCACGTCTATCCATCTTTTCAGCGCCGAGACGGGGCAGTAATCCGAGTCGATCCGCCGTATTGCGACAAGTTGGCCCTCTCCCTCCTGGTCGGTTTTGCTTTCCGGAACAGTGACAAGGAGGCCGTCTGGGCGGCTGTCGATGTGGTCCTGTCGGAGAGCCGCAAGTTCGGACCGCCGAAACGCCCCTGCAAATCCCGTCAGGATGAGCGCCTGGTCGCGCTTCCCGCGGAGCCAGGCGGCCTCTGCCTCTGTACCCTCCGGCGGTTTTCCATTCCCGGGGAGCGCGTCGACCATGTCTTTAATGTGTTCGGTCAGCAGCGGCGGGGCCTGCTCCGGTGTCCGATCACTTTCACGACGGATTCCGCGCATCACGTTCTGGACGGCCTTCGACCGCGTGGTGCTGGACAGGCCCCGCTCGTCGTGGACGTGCTGGATTGCGGCCATCCGCTGGGACAAGGTCGAGGGCGCCAGATTCTCTGCGCGATCGGACAGGTAGAGGGCGACGGCCTGCTCGGTGGCGGGCGCGGCCTCCAGCCCGTGGGCATCACAAAACGATAGGAAGTCCTCCCACCCGCGCTGGTAGGCCTTTCGGGTATTTTCGCTGAGGGCGGAGTCGTGGTACTCCAGGGCCTTTCCGGCTAAGTCTTTCAGCTCGGGGCTGAGGCCACGTCCCTCCTCTTCTTCCTCCGGAGACAGGTGAGCAGAATTTGAGGCGCCAGTTTCCGGGGCGTCGGGCATGGAAAATCGGAGACTTATGGGGCGGCCTATCGGGTACTGTGTAAAGTATGTTGGCTTCGCATAAGCGCTTTTATCGGAAGCGTAGATCCAAAGCGGGAAATGATCTGCTCAAGCGAGAATCGCAAGTCATACCCCGAATCGTTCTTATCCTGCTCGGCTAAACAGTTGCGGCAGGAATCAGGCATTGGATCAGTCCTCAAAAACCCTCAACTTGACTTGTATAGCAACACGCCCCTCCTTTAACCGCTCACTCCTCGATAGCCGCATATCTCACTCAAAGATGACAGACGACCCTACAGAGAATCCGAAGAAAGACGGCGATAGGTACCAGAAAGCGTACGAATGGTCACTTCGAGTCTTCGACCAGCAGATAGAGCGATACAAGAGGCAAGAGCGAAAAGCTGCTCGCTACCTTACGGGTGCAGGCATCCTGCTCGGCGTAATTGGATTCTCCAGCGGGTCTATTGCAAATCGATTATTCCCTCTTACTGGAGCAATTGAATTTGCTACTCTTGTCGCAGGAATTGCGACTATCGGATCGCTGGGGTGTCTGTGCTTCCATTGCTTCCAAGTTCTCCAAACCGAAGACCTCAAGGTTCTACCTGGAGCGTCAAAAATTGCAGATCTATTTCACGACCATGGAAAGCAAGCCGTATTCGATCGCCTCAGCCAGGATGTGGCGCAAGCAGCCCAAACAAATAGGGACGTGACTCTCCGAATGGGGAACTTCTTGGAGAGCGCTCATAAAGCTCTTATTGGAGTTTCTGTATCGGTGGTGCTCTTCGGTGTAGGTTTAGTTACCACAGAAGCGTTCTCCGACTCACCACAAATCAACCCGAAAATAGAGTTACGTATCGTTATGCCCGATGAAGAAGGAGCTTCACAATCTGGGGAGTCTGGTGGTTCCAGTGGTGGAAATGGGTCGTCAAGCGGCGGTGAAAGTTCAGGCGGAGAGGGGCGGCCAGGAGATGCAATTGAGCCAATAGAGTTTCCTACCATCCAGGAAAGTGAGGACCCAGACCACACCACAAAACTTGACAGTGACAATCAGAGGGACAATTCGGAGAGCGAATCTCCTCGCGAAGATAGTAGCGAATAATCCAATTCTCCCTCGAAAAGGGTTTGTCACCAATTGGATCCTGAAATAGGGATCTTACACCTGGATACCGGGATCTACTGCTACACGGCAACCGCTTCTCGGTTATCCCCCTCACTGAGGACTGGCTCCTCAACCTCCAACCGAAACCGCACCCCAAGTGCGTCGAGAATGCGCTGAGCACGTCTGGTCGTGATGCCCTCGTACTCGTTCTGCTCGTCTCTGGACACTTGCTGAACAGATACATCAAGCTCGTCAGCAAGCTGGCTGAGGGACCACCCTTTTGCGATGCGCGCACCGATGAGCCAGCGACCTATACTTCGCAGGTCGTGAAGGGCCGACAGGTCTCCTCGGCGCATCTGCTCGTAGGTCTCAATCTCCTCTCGGAGTTGGTTTCGAAACGAAATCAGCGGCTCCAAGGCCCGCTCAACTTCCTCCTCCGAGAGGTCCATCTCCTCAAGCTGTTCTCGCTGCCGTTGGAGGGTTTCCTGCTCCTGATCGAGCTTCTCCTGAGCGTTTTTGTACTCGGCTTCTGTGCGGATCATGGCTGGTGTGGTCTGTGAGTGGTCAAGTCCCGTGGTGAGCGCGACTGCGTGCTTCCAGTAGAAGGATCAGTTGTCTGACACAACTTTCACGATCCCCTTCGGCTTGTCGTCCCGGCGTCGTTGGCGGAAAGCTGCCGGGAATGTGAGCGGGTTTCCATACTCGTCGGTGATCCCTGTAAACTGGTCGTAGTGGGGGTAAAGCTCGACGCGGTAGGCGTGCCACATGGGTAGCTGCTTCTTTGCGTATCCCCGATAGGCGCGTCGCTCCTTTGGATCCCAGGTCCAGCACTTCTTCGGGTCGATCTGGTTGAGCTCCCGTTGTAGCTCGCCCGTGGCCACACGCCGAGCGTCGCACTCGAAATACCCGTCAATGTCATTGGGATGCGCTTTGGCCTCGGTGAAGGACCCGTCGAGATAAATTTCCTCGATGCCCACCTCCCAAAGCTGTCCGCACATCGTTTCAGCTTGCCGCGTGAGGTGTTCTCTCCACTCTCTGTCCCACTCCTCGCCCCATGGAGATCCTGATCCCGGACCTACCACGAGAATTGATTCCCGAAGCTCCTTAAACGTGACCTCATAGTCACCGGTCGGAAGGAGTCCCTCGTCGGTAAAGCTCGGGACAGATTGACTCATCTATCAACAGATACGCTTAAATGATCAAGGTAAACGTATAAGTTGAATAATTGACGATCCGGCGCGTTCCCCCTGACCTGACATAACTTTTCAGCCGTCCTCAGACGGGAAAAATCCCACAGCCAAGGACTACGCCCTTACTCTTTTCGATCTGAGAGGGCCCCATTCAGCACGTCCCGGCTCAGGAAAAGACCTCCCCTCATGACAGGAGTCCTTCGTCCTGCGCTCGGCGAAGCAGGAGTTTCTCACTGTCGTAGGTCGGGCCAAATGCTCCCTCTCGTTTCTTCTTGAGGGGCCAGTCGCCCTGTATTTGATTACACTTGGGGCAGGTATTAGCCCAGTACTTCGACCCGACCGTATTGGAATACCTGTACTGAATCGTGCGTGGTCGGGGATTAGGGGGCTCCTCAGTCGAGTGCATCCCCCTTCCCCAGTCGAACGCCGGGATCGTCGCTCCGCAGTTCCAACAGTCTTGAATCCCAATGCGGTAGGCCCCCTGAGGCCAGTCGACATTCCACCGGTCCAGCAGATCCTTGACCTTCCGTCGGAGACGGGCGAGCCGCTCACTGCAGCCCGCGCAAACCGGTTTTCCAAGTCCATCACGCTCGACTTCAAAACACTCGGTCTCCTGCTCACCCATCTCTTCCATCACCGATCCTGCCGTGACCTCGATCCAGGGAAGATTTAGGTCCTTCCCCTTCTGCTCACCTACCTCATGGGTAGCGAAAACCTCAATTGCGGCGGCTGGCTGAGGGGTTCCTTCCCCAGCCAGAAGAAGAACGTCCGGCCTGTATCCATTCTGGAGCGTGTGCTCCAAACGGACCTCGGTGATGGAGTCCGGAATTTTTTGCTCTACCTCTGGCTTCTTGCAGAGCCTGCATTCTCGGGCGAACCTTGGAGCCGCACGTTTGCCCTCAATCCAACGGCGTATCGTTTTGGCAAGGCGGCGCTTGGCCGCGTGGTGAAGAATCGTTTCTGGCGAACTGCACGGATTCTCACCGTGATGAGCAAAGTGGGGACGCATCACCTCTCCCGCCCGGTAGATTAGCTCCTCTTCACAGGCTGGGCAGTAGTAATCCTCTTCTCGCATGGCCTCACCCGGGCGCACGGCCTCCCCCTCCGAGGTGTGTGCTACCGGAACAGCCAGTTCGAAGTCCTTCCCTGAACTTGCTTCCTGGCGCTCACTCATGGGGCCCTGGCTTCGGTTGATCTCGGCGACATTCAACTTCAAAGATTTAGGCTTCCGAACGTCGGTTCATCCCCGCTTATAAACCATCGCAGAGCAGTCCCGAACTGCCCCTCAGACACCTCCTCTTCAAGCCATTCGACCTCCTGGTTTGAAATCCGAACCACGTGCCATCCTTGATTTCGAAGCCATCGGTCCTTTCTCAGGTGGCGCGTGTATTTCTGTAGAGACGGGTAAGCAACCGTCTCTCCGGCCTCGTCGACCTCGAACCTCGTGAAGTGGCTTTCCCCATCCACCTCGATGATAATCGGAGACTCGTGGAGGTCTTCATCGATCAGCATGAAATCCACTCGGAACGGCTCTTTTTGCCTGCGCTTTGCGCGTTCTCTGTCCTTCGGATCGTAGTGGATCCAATTCACCCACACCTGGGGGACAAGAGCCGCCGTCTCCCATAGAGACTTCATGTTGGGCTGCCACTTCTCCCGAGAAGAAACGGGATGAGAAGACTGGTAGACGCAGTGGGACACGTACATCTCAAAGAACTTCCGCTCGCGGTCCGATTCCATCATAGTATCCGCGAGGTAATTGACCAGGCCCTCGAACTCCTCCATCGATTCTGGATCATCAAGAGGTTCCACCTCGGTGCTTGCATGCGAATACACCGAGATAAAAGGATGCAGGGAATGATCCTCGTCTTCTATGGCTTCGCGGCCAGCCCGAACGATCAGGTCAAACCAAGACACACGTTCGGATTCTCCACCAAGATGTACGACGTGGTCGTTCCGCACGTCGTACGATGTGCCCCCTTCCGGGGACTGCGTGAAGTCCACCTTGGGACGATCCGAACCGTAGATCAGGGTATCCATGAGAAAGCAGGTACTTTTCTGTCGCAGGCGTTTGGGCTTCGTGCCTTTTCAACACCTCGGGTATCCCCGGACCGGAGAGTTCCTTAAAACTACTCTGGAGAAACCATTCCGTATAGTCCGAGGGCTCTCCGAGCAGATTAGGTGGTATGACAGTCCGACGCGCAGTAGAAACACCCGTTCACGTCGGAATAGTGATTTTTGGCCTCCCTGACAGCGGGCTCACAGCTGGAGAAGCGCCCCAAGTAGGTTCGGTTCTCGGGGTCTGGGCAAAAAGTGCAATCCTCGTCGTGAACCTCATGATCGCCGCTATCCTCCTGCGCGTTGTCGTTTACGTAGTATCGCTTCATAGCGTGAATGCTGCTCAATTCGGAAAAACAGTTGTGGTGCTACTTCGAGGAGCCCCCAACAAGCAGGAGCCCCCCATCAAGAACCGGTATTCCATCGCCCCCGAACGGAAAAGGCCACAATTCGGCACGGCGAAATTGCCCTCATCCCGGGTAGCGTTCGGGGTCCTTTCCATAAGTATACTCCCGCTGAATCTGCCCATCTTGGCCCCGGATGACAATCTGACTGGGCTTGTTATTCTTCGCGGTCTTCTGGGCATAGTTAATCGCCCTCTGCTTGTTGGCGAAGGTTCTCGCGGCCCTGGACGAGCCTCGGCGTTGAACCTTCCAGTCTCCGTTTCCAGTGGGAGAAACGTCGTAAACCGTTCGGTCACTCATGGTGGTTTGTCGCTTTTAGACTACAACTCACGTAAACCAAAGCGTCTGTCACTACAGTGTTTCAAGACTGAACACCAGAACGTCACTCGCCGTATCTGATAAGGCAGTACCCTCATTCCCCCACCGAGCCGCTACTCATGAGCGATTTTGGCGACCAGGTTCGCAAACGACGGAAAGCAGATGGGCTCAGCCAAGAGAAGCTGGCCGAGCAGGCGGAGATTTCCCGTACCTATCTCAGCGAAATCGAGCGCGGAGAGGCGGAGAACATTTCCTTCCGCGTTGTCGAGAGGCTGAAAGAGGTCCTCGGAATCGGAGATGACGCCCCGGAAGACCTTCCCCCTGGCTTGGAGGAATTTGCCGAGGAGGAAGACCTCGCCCCTCAAGACCAACAGGCCCTCGCCTCCCTGGAACTCCGAGGAGAGCGGCCAGAGACGAAGCAAGAGTGGAGAGTACTTTACAACCTGATCCGGTCGTACCTCGAAAACAAAGACTGACCTTCCTCGATGACAGCAGGCGAAGAGACACGTCCGGGGCACCGGTTTGTCGTAGAAGAAGGCATCCCCTCGGCCCCGAGTAGCCTCGACTCCTACATCGGTCAATACGTTGATTTCCTACGGCGCGAGGCCACGGTCAATGGAGGGGTTCCAGTTCCCGTCGCGGAGATCCTCGAACACTTCGACGTGGAGTACCAGACAGGAGAAATCGAGGGTGATCGGCAGGGCTTCAAATTTTCCGGGAGCGGTCTGCCCTACCAAGTCGTGTTCATTGAGGAGGGGGACAAGGAGACGCGGCGGCGCTTCAGCCTCGGACACGAACTGATTGAGCTCCTCTTCGAGGCCTTGAACGACGGGATGCTTTCCCTCCAGATGACGGAGGCTTGTAACGGGCCGTGCAAGGAACGCCTATGCGATCAGGGTGCAGCCCGGCTACTCATGCCAGAAGAACGATACCGAGATGAGGTGCACAGCCGCCCCGTAAGCTTCGATACAGCCTCGAAGCTGGCGTCGTTGTTCGACGTGTCCTTTCTGGCCGCGCTGCTCCGAATGGTGGAGCTTACCTCAAGACCGTTTCTCCTGATCGCCTGGCGCAAGAAACTCAACCCCACCCAGAAGGAGCGGCACAGTAGCAGTCAACTTTCCTTTCCAGGAATGGGCCAAGGCGGACCAGCGAAGAAACTTCGAGTCGAGTGGCGAAGATGGACGGAAGAGCCCTCCGATCAGTATGTGCCGACGGACACGTCTGTACCTGATCGATCCATGATCCGACGGGCTTTCAAGGAAGGTCAGAAGCTTTCCGGAACCGAACGGCTCAAACTCGGACACGCATTCGAAGGCACATTCGACATGGAGGCCATGCCGGTACAACTTGGCGAAAACCAATATGTCCTGTCCCTTCTCGACACGTCTCACCTCCTGGAAAAGTGAGGGATCAGAGCAGCCATCTACAGACCTACCATGCTCTTCACTATCCCCTCCGCGACGGCCTTAACGATTTCCAAGCTGGCCTGACCGGTTTTTTCCTTGGCCCGGCTCCAAACCGTATCATCGCGGATGTTGTCCAGAAAGTCATGGCCCTCATGCTTGAGCCCTCGAACAACGATCAGCGAGACTCTCCCGTCTGCGGTCCGGGTCACGTCCGAGCTTTCTGCATTCGAATCGAGAAGACCCGCCTGCGTTAAGAGCACACAGTGACGAAGGACCTTCGGCGGATCTACGTCCTGAACTACCTTCGGCAGATCACCCGCATCAACATTCGGGAATCCTTCGTGGCGAGTCATCTGAATAACCGCCTCGTCGGGATCTGCCGTCGCCTCGACCGCTAGAAGGATGCCTCGGTAAAGATCCAGATCACGCTCCATAATTTCACCTCAGCGTGTCTCGTTCATTCAGAGGACGCTACTGCCCGAGAACCACAGTATCAGCCTTCACGCTCTCGTAGTTGTCATCGAGCCTCGGCTCTAAGAGCAGCAGCGCGGCGATACGGCGCGTCATGTCGGTTACGTGCTGGACTTCGTCCAGCCGCAGGCGACGGCCCAGGACCTCCTTCTCGCGGTAACTGAGCCACTTCTTGATGACTGGATAGCCCCCAAGCGTGTAGTCCCAAACCCGCTCGGGGACGTGCTGCCAATAAGCACTATCGTTCAGGTAAATGTCGTAGGTTGTGACTCCGAAGCGCCCGGCGGCCCCCTCTGGCAGAGCAGTTTCCTCCGCTGGCGTGAGAGAGCGCTGCTCATACTCTCCTCCGGCGGGCATCGTAGCTCCGTGGTGAGCCGTGTACCCCCATCCCGCACTGACCCCGAAGTCCTCTCGGGAAAGCCGGTCTTTCTCTGAGGCGGGTGTTGGAACACCCAGCGGCCTGAGTTCCGGACGAATCGTTCCCGCAGTGACTCCTTCTACCTCCTGCTCTACGTCCAGCAGGGACGCTACTTCCCGTCCAAGTTGGGCGCTTTGTCTTAGGACTTCTCCGTCTTCCGGGAGAGGCACACGAGGCCAGTCTTGGCGGAGAGCACCTTCGTTTTCCTGTCGATAGGTAGGAGCGTGGAGCGTTGCAATCGTGTGGTAGAAGAGGGTCTCAACAGCTCCGTCAACTCGGTCGAGATAGCCTTCGGCGCTGTCCGAGAGGTTCGGGACTGGCTCACTCTCTCCGTCCACATTCGGCTGCTGAAATAAATTCCCCCCATTTGCTTTAGGTTTGAGATAAAGCGGAAAGAAATTGGATAGACCAGCCCCAAAATTGTCCCCGAGCAGGTCTGTTACGTACCCTCGATCAAATTCCTTAGCGATCCGCTGGCGAGCCTCAATCTGATAGTTACCATCAAATACATGAGGGAAGTAGCTGTCGCGCTCTCGGTCAAGCAAATTGGTTTCAGGTTCCCAGTAGAGCCACCGCACGTCCATTGGACGGTAACAATAGCGAACGATGTTTTCCGGTTTAAAGCCACGTTCGATGAGGTAATCCCTCGTCTTACTCGGATCGAACTCGCTGGTGGACTCCATTAGACGCGGGTATCGTTCGGCAATCTCCTGATCTGATACCTCTGGATCGAAGTACTCGCGCATCCGCGTTTCCAGGCGGTCGCGGTCCGTGTCAACGACCGCATCGTCCCGACTCGTCTTCACACCCGGAAAGTTCGCTGGGAAGATCTCCGGCAATTTTGGCCAGTCCAGGTAGTCATCACCAGTAGACCGAGGCATGAGTGGTAACCCCAGCTTAAGGGGCGGATCGAGGTCTCCATACCCTTCCGCATTGGTGAGATCCGCGCTTTCGAGGAGCCTCCCACGTTTTCCCTTCCCCCAGAACTCTCGGTAGTGAACCTCAGCTTCTTCTACATCTCCTTCCTGCTCACCATCGCGGCAGAGAAGCGACACGGCTGTTCCTACCTGGATCCCAATCCGGCTGTAGTCGGTTGAGAACACGCTGGGATCAGGGTCTCCCTCCGGCGTCCTCTTTCCAGTGCGGTACTTATCACCGTTCATGTTGTCGATCCAGATCTCGTCGAACACGTCCAGGTATCGCTCCCGCATACCCGTGTGGGAGAGCCCGTCGAGCCACGAGTAGTTGGAGATGTAGCAGACCACTCCCTTCTCAGTGCGCTCAACGATTTGCCGCTCGGCCATGCGGAAAAACCGCACGTAGAGGTCATTGAGCCCGTGGCCTTGCGGCTCGGGAGCCTCCTCGGTTTCCCGGTATGCCTCGGAAAGCTCCCGCTCCTCCCCAACTGCAATCCCTGCATACCCGCTATACGGCGGATTGCCCAGCACCACGAGGATCGGCTCCTCCTGCTTCACCTTCTCAGCGGCAAGGCGCTCGGCTTTGAACTCGGGAAAGGTCCGCTTCTCCTCCTCTCCATCTGGACGCCAACCCGTGAGGGCGTTGGTGAGATAGACGCCCGCCCGCTCCTCCTCGGCGTCAATCAGGGGCGCGCCGATCTGGGCCAGAAAAAGTCCGATCTGTAGGTGCGCCACAACGAACGGCGCGGTCAAAATCTCAAAGCCGTAGATGCGGTTCGTGGCGGCCTCCCGGAGCACCTCCGCCATCAGGGCTTCCTGCCCTTGCTCCTTGAGACGACGGGCGATTTGGCGAAGCACTTCAACCAGATACGCACCGGTCCCGCAACATGGGTCGAGGACGACGACCTCCTCGGCGGCGAGCCCATCGCGGATGCCAAGCTCCTCTCGGAGAACCGTATCGATCCGGCGGACCTGGTACTCGACGACTTCCTTTGGGGTGTACCAGACGCCAAGTTGCTCGCGCAATTCCGAGTCGAAGCGTTCCAGAAACGGCTCGTAGAAGTACTGGACGGCCCGCTTCTCCTCGAACTGGGCAAAGAAAGAACTGCGATCGACGCGATTTAGTGCATCCTCCGTCCAACCCAGAATCTCAAGCAACCGAAACTGGCGAAGCTGGCTTGGCACAACGACCTGGTTGAAGAGACGCTCCAAGACTGGTACGCCGAGATAGTCGGTCGCCTCGTGCCAGTCAAACTCATCCTCCCTCCCCGGTGCCTCGCGGTGCCAGAGCACCCACGAGCTAAAAAGCCCGTAGAAGAGCGTCTGGACGATAGTCGAACGAAAAAATTCCTCTCCCCGGTCTCCCTGAAACTCCACTCCCAGGGATTCCTCAAACGAATCGCGCAGAAGCCCCAGGTCGTCTAAGCTCGCGTCTTCGAGGCGCAGCCGGGCATCCCGGGCGTATGACGCGAGAAGCGCCGCAACGTCCTCCGGCTCCTGAAGTGGAGCATTCCGAGTGAGAACCCGCTTCAGAAATCCCTCAAATCGCTCCTCAAGCTCGGTGGGGACGCTTCCGGCCCGGTGGGTCATCTCCCAGAAAGCTCCCTCGCTTCCGGCAAGCTCAAAGTCTTCGAGCACGTCTGGCCCCGTTGGGCCATCGGTCCCAAGTAGTCGGAAGGCTCGGTAGTTGGTGATAAGGCAAATGCCGTACCGATCCAAGTACCGCTGGACTTGGCTACTCTCCTGAAGAGCATCTAACCCGTCGGTCGGGGCCTTTACCTCGATAGCTCCCCGACCAGGGATAGGCACCTCCCTGTCATCCTCGAACAGCGGGGCCCGCGTCTCCGGAATCTGATCGGCCCGGAAAAGCCCACCGTCGGGGTTTCCAGCCCCCGCATCCTTCAGTTGCATGACGCAGTCGATTTGGGGCTCTAAGTCTTCCCCTACTGCATCAAGAAGGTTTTCGAGCGGCGTGTAGAACGAGGTCTCGTCGGTGGCAGCGCCAGAGCCACGATTCCGACGAATCTCTTCGAGATAGGATTGAAGAAGAGACATGCAACGACAACTAAGTCAGTCGAAGAACTACTCAGAACAGCCCACCTGCAAAACATACCTCCATGAGACACCCATGACCCGCCCTATTGTGAGTATCAGTTATCACTCGTGAGTATGATGACTCACTCTGTGAGATAGTCTCTGATTGCCTGAAGGACCACCCATGTCATGGTCCGTCCCTCAGACTCTACCTTCTCCTTGAACCGCTCATACAGCGGCGTAGGGACACGAACATTCAAACGTGTAGTATCCCCCTCCTCTTCCCCAAGCGCCGTCTTTTTGGCGTCCTCCGTGCCCTCTGGGGCACTCTGCTCTTCAACTTGCTGAACACTATCCGCAAACCGATTGCTCATGACTGAGAAAGAAGTTGTGCGAGTTCAGTAGCAATGCCCTGAATCTCACTCTTCGCCTTATCCGCTCCCGAGAGATCCAGCACCGTTTTTCCATCAAACATCGACTCAGCAAACGCAACCCGCTGGGACATGCGGCTATCGAAAACCGGCAATCCAAAACGGCGGAGCCCATCAGCAACCTCTGCCGCAAGATTTGTCCCCACAATCTGACGGGTAATCACAATAGCAGCCGTGGTATTCGTCTCCTTCACGACCTCGACGACGGAGCGCGCTCCCCATGTATCCGCAGGAGTTGGCTGTACCGGAATCAGAACGACATGAGAGGCTCTGACAGCAGCCCCAGTAGCGCCCTCAATCTTCGCGGCTCCATCAATCACCGCAAGATCCGCGTCGTCCGAAAGTCGTCTTATCCGCTCCTCAAGAGTATCTGCCCCCGACTCACTCACATGCCGAACAGGCAGTCCGTATCCCTCAGACCGCGACCCTGCCCAGGTCTTAGCCGTCTTCTGCGGATCGGTGTCAACCACAACCACCTCATTTCCATCAAGCTCAATAGCGCGGGCAAGGTTAATGGAAAGCGTCGTCTTTCCGCTTCCCCCCTTCCCCGATAAGACTCCAACCCGAACAGCCACCGTTAGCACGAGTCTTGTAAGTCAGTACACTCACTCGTGAGTATACGTGATCACCACCTCACTGTCAAAAAAAAGGACTCCCCCTACCGAACCGGGAGAGTAGACTACCCTTCATCCGGCAGCAGACGAAAATCCACCTCGTAACGCCTGAAAGAAACGAAGTCCAACTTTTCCAGGGCATACCGCAGCTTCTCGGTTGCCTCCTGAGCGATAATGAGTCCCTCAATCTCATCTCCTTCCTCTGCAAGCTCGCGATGCACCGCTCCGATGTAGCGCAGAACCTGACCGACTGCCTTGTCTGAAGACTGCTCTCTCTTCAACTCAACCACCAACCACCGATTCTCACTCTTATGCTCCGCCAGCAGGTCAATCTGCCCGACACCTGTCTGGTACTCATACCCAGCATTGGGGCCCGTTTCGTCCTCAAAGAGTTCCCACTCCGGACCGAGTACCTTAGTCTCCTCCCAGTTATCCCGCAGGAAATCCTGAAGGTGCTCCTCAAGCCCAAAACGCTGCTCATCCACACTCTCCTCCGAATCGGACTCGTCCTCCTCCCCAAGCTTCTGGTGCCAATGCCAAAAACCATCCAGAGCCCACAGATCCGTGCTCAGATCCGCAGCGAGACGGTTAAGAATACCGTTAACCTCCTCATACTTCTCTCCGACTGTAGCTCCATGCTCAAAATCAGGCCAAAGGTCGAGCCGCTTCATTCCACCCTCCGAGGTATTATTCCACACCCCATACTTTCCCGGATAAGCGACATGCAGAATTGCAGTAGCAATCGCCGTCCCCATCCCGTGAACCATCTCATGCGCCTTAGTGAACCGCGAATCAAGGGGTCGATTCTCATCTACCAAAATCGAAAGCCCCTCCCGCAAAGCCTCTACATCAGAAGTGATCCGACCCTTCGACCGAGCAAGACCAGTCCAGTGATGATTATTTTTGTATTCCAAAAATCTACCAACCTCACTGGGACTAATGCTACTCACTTCACCCGGCTGAAATGAGGGCCGATACCTCTCGTAGACTTCCTCCTGAGCATCAAGATAATCGGCACCTCTACGTTCAAGCGATCGCTTTACATCGAGAAGTTCTTGGACAGCCTCATCACGCGTCATAACCCAACAGAACCTACCAGAAAGCAGAACAACCGAACCTACTGATCAACAGGCCTACAACCAAGTAAATCCACTAAACATCCGTTTTTGCACGACTCAACCACTCAAAACCCACGCCCTGTCAAGGTACAAACCCACGACGGTACCGACACACGCTCCGAAAAGTCTTCCGCAACTCACCCACCGGCAACGGAGGATCGTTCCGGCGATTCCACTGCTTCACGGCCTCCCAAGCCGAACTCACATCCTCTACGCGACGAAAAGCCCCGTGGGCCGCGAACAAAGCCGCCCAATTCCGTCCTTCATACCTCTCTCCCAAATCCATCCCCCACGGCTCTCCCTCCCGAACACCACCAGACACCCGCTCCATGAGCGACCCGGACCCATCCACACCCCCACCACTGCCCCGTGATGAGTTCTGTGATACGTTGGCCCTCTGATGCCCTCTGCTTGGGGATCTCTTAGAGGGGCTGAGCAGCGACGAAACCCCCGGCACAAACCTCGAACGGCGGGGGAGTGGAAGCGTCTCAGGTGCGCTGTACTGAAATTGCGGCTCCGAGAGGGCCCACAGGAAGGACGAAGGCCGGTCGAGGAAGGACTGCCCATCGGTTGCCACTACTCGCCGCCCAGTAGCCTCGTGGACGCTCCCAACGGCTCGGATAAGCTGTCCTGGGCGAAAGCACGCGTCGTCTATTGCCTGCCGAAGCTTCTCGTCCTCTCCGCAGAGGCGATCGAAGAGGCGCGCAATGCTTTCCTCTGCAGCCTGTGCGTTCTGGTAGATGGGACACCCAATAGCCCCGTCCGGAATGCGGACGTGGATCGACGCATTCCCGCTGTAGGAGACGACCACACCCGAAAGGTCGACTCCAAAATCTTTCAGGCGGCGAAGGAGCCGCCGCGCAAGTCGGTCCGAGCGTCCGCGATCTTTCGACCCGCCGGGCTTCCGTCCATCGATCTCGGCGATGATCCAGGGAACACGCACGGCCCTGCGCCTGCGTCCGGGACGCCCAAGAGCCTCCCCTCGCCAGCGCCCGACCGTGTGGTACCGCGGCCTATCGCTTCCCTCTCGGGCATAGCGGCGTTCAAAGCGACGCCCCTCTGCGGTCCACCGAGGTCCTTGCAGCGACGAAGCGGTGATGACGTGGGTAAACTCGCGGTGTAGTTTCTCTTCGCGGGCTACGTGGCGCTCTACGTCGGCCCACACGTCGCCTGTGCCCACCTCAGGGGCCTGGCCGGCGCATCGGACGAAGGGAGGAGGCTCGGCGCTCTCTCGACCGCTCTGGGCGTCCTCAAGCCCACCAGAGAGCCCCCAGCGTTTCCCATGCTGGTCCCGAAACGTCTTGTCGGGATCGTCGACCGCGGGCCCCCAATCTTCCAGAAGGCCTGACCGGCGCAGCGACGCCTGCATCCGTCGATAGAGCCGGTGAAACTCCTCATTCTCCAACGGATCGCCTCGGGGGACTGGGCGCTTGTAGATCCTGCGCCACACGTCTTCGGCGTGACCCTGGATGGACTTGACGTGGGTCCCGTCTCGCCTGACGGAGTGGGCCCCGGAGTCGAAGCCGAGCGCGTCGGACTCATTCTCGTCGGCTTTCCGCTGCACGTAGGCCGCCCGTGCGGCGGCCAGAAGATCCAATCTGGGCGTGCCTTTGCGCGTGAGGGTCCCTCCGCTTTCCTCCGCGAACGAATCGGGAAGGGTCACCGTCCGGACCGGAGCGGACCGGTAGCGCCGGTCCGTGGGGGACTCCACGTCCGGCTTTTCGATTCCGTCAAGAAATGGTGCCGGGTCTTTGCCCGGCTTGACGGAACCCTCTCGGGTCCGTACACTATCAAGTGTCGAGGGCACCGTGCTCAGCGGTTGCTCCATCAGGAGCACCCCGACGATCCAGCCGCCAGACCGAGTCGTCGGTGGTGCAGCGAAATGTTAGAGCCTCCGGCTGTCGAGAGACAGCCGGGGGCTTTTCCTGTTTGGACCCAATCTATTGGCGCGAGAGGAAGGATACAACTCCGCTTCCATCAGTCTGTCAGGAGAGGCCCGTCGGCCACTCTCAACCACCGGCACGCCCGTTCCTACTGCCGTGCTGGGCGGTGAGTTATTCTCTCGGGTTCGCTTCTCACGGGCATTCCCCACAGGGCAAACCAAGCACTCAAGTCCAAAAAGCGGGCCCATCACCTCATATTCTGTTCTGAGTTTGACACAGAACTGCCCAAATAGTACCATTCTGACCCGTATTCAGAACAGAAATGGTGAAACGGGCTTCTCATGCCGCACTGGACGAGCCAAAATCGACCGACCCAGACCAAAGGCGACGGGACGCTCTGCCGTCGTTACGTAGCCGAGTGCGGAATGCCCTACTGCCGGGCCCGCGCTCGCCTAACAGACCGGGACGCCGAAGAGGGAAAAATTACGAAGCGAAAAGCCGAGGCGGCGCTCCGAGAGCAGGGTTGGAGCAAACGCGACCCGATCGGGTGGACCTGCGGAAATCACACGGGCCACGAGCGTCGGAAGCTGAAGAAGTGGATTCTCGAGGATCGAGAAGACAAAGAATAGACCTCGAAATCGACTCCTATACTCGAAGTCGCCATAGCGCCCCACGTGGCCGAAAGCGCATCTCGACCAATCACTCCAAGTAGAATGCCTCCCGACTCCTCCAAGAACACTTCCAGCGAGTCTTCAGAGAGACGGAAAGCCCCAAATGCCACGCCCGGCCCCGGCGCACTCACTCGGTGCTATAAGGCGACCTGCGCGATCTGCGAACGCATCGAGATCGTAGACGCCCACGACAAGGAAAGCGGTGCGGCCCCGCACCTTCGAGATCTCGGGTGGACGCAAACGAGCAAGCTCACGGCAGATGACCGGCGGCACTGGGTCTGCCCGAAGCACCACGAGCCGGGAAGCTACAAGCTCTATTGGGACAAAGAGCAGGATCGTACGGAGGTCGGGGAAGGAGACCTCCCTGACCTGGAGTAACCCAAGTTCGGTGCCCCTATGGCCCTCAGGCGAATCGTGGTCCGTCTGTGAAAAATAGCGCGCATATCCGCCTGAAGCCCTCCTCCCGAATCTCTCCAAGGCAGAAGCGGTGCTCTCTCTCAGAGGCCTGATCCTCTCCTGTCGTCTGTTCCAACACCCACCTCCCCGCCATGCGACTTGGATTTGGAGAAGTGAGCCGTGAGACGGTGCGGCGTCAGATAAAAGAAAATCCCGATGCCTTCGTGATCGAAAGACATGGTTCCGATCTTACCGCCAAGTGGCACGTGACGTGCCCAAAGTACGGATTCAGTATGAGGTTCGATCATTTGGCGGCAAATGCCGACATGACCCTCCTCAACCTCTATCGCCACCTCGTGCATGATGGGAGGTGGCCCATCAGCGTAGACGACGAAACCATTTATCCGGTGCCTATCGAGGAGACCGGAGCAAACGAGGGCCGAGGGAAGATCCGAAGAACAGTCCGTAAGCTCCCCGGCCACTTGGTCGATGTGATCCGGGATCGATTCGATCTATCCTCCGACGCAGAAGCAGTGCGGATGGCCGTTGAGGAGCTCGGGAAGAAGATCGTGAAGTAGGGATCGTCATCCCGAAGCCGTTCGCCCTGTGGTGAGGAGGGCCCCGGTGAGAATTGCTTCCTCACCGGGGCCCTCACCTCAACCCAGGTGCTCCAAACCGAGTCAGAGTCCGAACTAAGCGGCGTCCGGCGCTTGTCCGGATGGCACTTTTCCTACGTTTCTGGGGACGGGTGTCCACCAAGAAGGCCCCTCAATTCTGAATGCCACGGCTCGTAAGTAAATCCGCGAGACGAAACGTGCTCGATCGTTCGGCGATCGATGCCTTCGAGCGATTCAATCCCCGGAAGCGTAGGCTCCTCCTCAGGCGTCGGCACGTGGCGGCCCAACGTCTTGCCAACGATCAGTATCGCATCGGGACAAACCACTTCTACCATATCCGGGAAGGGCCTTTTGGCCTCCTCCCACATTGAGTCGGTTACGTCTCCGTCCGGGTCCGCACCCGCAAGGGACTGGACAAAATTGTAGAAGGCGATCCGGTCCCAGACCCATTCCCGCTCAGATTGAGGGATGTAATTTCCGGCTCCTCGCCCCACGATGAGCTTGGCGACGGTCGTAAAGAAACGGTGCCTACTGCCGTACACCTGGCTACGCACCACATCCCTGGTGAAGCTGCTCCGCAGGGCCTTTTCCTCTCCGTAGTGGGACTCCCCCAAGACGAGAAGCCTGGTGCCCTCAAGCCCTTCGTCCATGTAGCGGGATCCAATCCACGGCGTGAAGGTGACCGTTCTATCAGCATCGTTCATGATGGATCGTTGAGGTTGTTCGAGATAGGTCGCGTAAAATTAGAGGCCCACGTTCCAGCCACGTAGGCTCCCAATCTTGCGCGCCCTCAATCGCATGATCCGTCTGTATTCGTGCGGGAGAGTACCCATTCACGTTAATTTAACATTTTCTTTACACGCGCCGAGAGCACTATCACATCATGCCAGTCCGCGCAAATCATACCATTCAAAGCCTCAAATAGTCCTCTTTTTGACATACATTTTTAATCTTGAATGCACCGTTTATAAGAGGCGCAAACGGGTCTGACTCTTCTGGTACCGTCACCGTCTAATCAGTTGAAACAGATTTATTATCATCCGATTCCGCCATACGGAGTGAGAAGTTGGCACGGGCCCCGCCCCCACCATCCTTCCCCTCCGTCACCTTGCCGTCGTGGGAAAGAACTTTCCTGAGACGACGATAATCGGAGTGGATCGAAAACGATCGACGACACCATGAGCACCGACACAACCCACCGTACCACAAAGCTCGATCGATCAGAGCTCGCCGAGGTCCTCGGTGTGGAACCGCACACAATCTCCGGTGCCGCACACGGAAATTACTTGTGCGAGGGACACCCCATCCACGAGTGGGCCGTGTGGCACCCGCGAGGCAATCAGGTTCTTTACTACCAGGTGCCAGTGGGGATTATTCGGGATGAGATGCCACGCAGCGACTACGCAAAATTTGACGCACAGAGGTACTGACCATGGATAATGTTCGCGTGACCATCACCGACTTCGCCCGCTGGAAGGGCCTCGATCGGGCAGAACTTGAGAAGGCATGTTTACAAGACGCCGACCGATTCAACGGGTGGCCTATTTCCGACTGGCTCGTC